>Ga0335074_10000609_pt1 | contig 50110 bp, 44 predicted proteins | sample Lox_Sample_23_FD_206715 | JGI IMG/M metagenome (GOLD analysis project Ga0335074, IMG submission 206715) | Soil microbial communities from Loxahatchee National Wildlife Refuge, Florida, United States - Lox_Sample_2.3 | ecosystem: Environmental > Terrestrial > Soil > Wetlands | place: USA...
GGCTCGTCGGCGAACAAGATACTGGGCCGGTTCACCAGGGCGCGGGCGATCGCCACGCGCTGTTGCTGACCGCCTGAGAGCTCGGAGGGCCGGTGCTTGCGCCGCTCCGACAGCCCTGTCTTGGTCAGCAGCTCGTCGAGCCACTCGCGATCCGGCTTCTCGCCGGCGATCGAGAGCGGCAGCAGGACGTTCTCCTCCGCGGTCAACATCGGGAGCAGATTGAAGAACTGGAACACGAAGCCGATGTGATCGCGGCGCAGACGCGTGAGGTGGGCGTCATCGAGGTGGGTGATCTCGGTACCGGCAATCGTCACAGTGCCGCTCGTCGGCTGGTCGAGCCCGGCCAGGATGTGCATCAGCGTCGACTTGCCCGAACCCGACGGTCCCATGACCGCAACCAGCTGCGCCTGCTCGACGTCAAGCGACACACCGCGCAGCGCGTGGACCGCTGTGGCGCCCTCCCCATACTGACGCTCCAGGTCGCGCGCTTGGACGACCGCGCCGCCCCGTGAGGTCCCCGCGGTGGCGGTGACTTCGATTTCCTCCGCCGGCACGCCTGCGTGTATAGCAGGCATAACGTCCCAAGTAGAGGTCAGGGCAATACCAACTCGGGGTTTTTGCGAAGGACCAATGTGGTCATGTCGCTGTTATGACACCCCGGTCTTCACAAACTGTTCTCTTAACGCGATTTTCTTGAACTTCCCGGTGGCCGTGCGCGGGATCTCGTCCATGAACTCGACGCGCTCTGGAAGCTGCCACTTGGCGAAGTTGCCCGATAGATGCTCTCTCAGGTCGTCGGGGCTTGCGTCCTTGCCCTGCTTGAGCACGACGACCGCCAACGGGCGCTCGTCCCATTTTTCGTCGGGTATCGCGATGACCGCGGCCTCGGCTACCGATGGATGGGACATGAGCAGGTTCTCCATGTCAACCGAGGAGATCCACTCACCGCCGGACTTGACCAGGTCCTTGGAGCGGTCGGTGATGCGAATCGAGCCGGTCTGGTCGATCTTCACCACGTCGCCGGTCTGGAACCAGCCGTCCTCGGTGAACTTCTCCGAACCGGCGCCTCCGAAATAGGCGCAGGCCACAAACGGCCCGCGGACCTCGAGCTCGCCCATCGTCTCGTCGTCCCAAGGGATCAGCTCGCCGTCGTCGCCGCGGGCGCGGATGTCAACGAACGGCTGGGGATAACCCTGCCGCGCGCGGTAGTCGAATTTCTCGTCGTCCGACGCGTCGTCGAGCTCGGGGGGCAGGATCGCCGAGCTCGCCAGCGGCGAGGTCTCGGTCATGCCCCAGCCCTGAACAATCTCGAGGCCGTGCTTGGCGTAGCCCTCGATCATGCTCTTGGGCACGGCCGATCCGCCGACCAGGAGCCGGTGCACGCGGCTCAGGTCCCAGCGCTCCGGCTCGGTCTCGATCGCGTTCAGCATGGCCATCCACACCGTGGGCACACCGGCGGTGAGCGTGACGTGCTCGTCGGCCAGGAGGTCGAGCACGCTCTCGGCGTCGAGCTTCGGACCGGGCAGGACGAGGGATGCCCCGACCAGCGTCGCGGTGTAGGGGATGCCCCACGCGTTGGCGTGGAACATCGGCACGACAGGCAGCATCACGTCGCGCGCGGACACGTTCATCGCGCCGGGGAGCGCCGCGGCCATCGAATGCAGGACCAGCGCACGATGCGAGTACAGGACGCCCTTGGGCCGGCCGGTGGTGCCCGACGTGTAACAGATCGCGGCCGCCCGGCGTTCGTTGGGGTCGAGCCAGGTGGCCGGACCGTCGGCGTTTTTGAGCAGGGACTCGTACTCGAGCGTGTCGTCTGGCGTGTCGCCGGAGTGCGACACCACGATGACGTGCTCAAACTCGTGGCGGTCCTTGAAGGAGTCGAGCACCTTCAGCAGCGTCTGGTCGACGATGATCGCGCGGTCGTCCGCGTCGCCTGCGATGAACGCGAGCTCGTCCGGGTGCAGCCGCGGATTGAGCGTGTGGACGACCGCGCCCATCGCGGGCAGCGCGTAGTAGGCCTCGAGGTGCTCGGGCTGGTTCCACATCAGCGTCCCGACGCGGTCCCCCTCGTCGATGCCCAGGTTGGTTAGCGCAGCCGCGAGGCGGCGCGCGCGGCGGGCGCAGTCGCCCATGGTGGTGCGGTGCACGGCGCCGTCAGGCCGGCGGTAGGCCACCTTGCGCTCAGGGGTGAGCTGCTCGGCCCGCTCGACCAGCGCGGTCAGTGACAGCGGGTAGTCGTCCATCATCAGCCCGTTCAGCCTCGGCTCGCCCATGCTCTCCTCCTCGGGGGGTGTGCCCTACAGGATGGCGCGACTGCGGCGTGCGTGCGTGATCAGCGGGGAGACCCGCTAGGCGCTGTCGGCGACCAGGGCGGTGAAGAACTCGATGTCCTCGCGCTGGAGCTGGCAGATCTCGAGCCAGTGGCCCAGCTCGGCCGTCGTGTCGACGTAGCCCGCCCGGACGCGGTCGGGGATGACGAGGGTGTAGTCGACGCTCAGGTTCGCTTCGGCCAGAAGAGCGTTGACCCGGGCCCATTCCTCGTCGCCGGTCTGCATGAAGGTCGCTATGTGGTGGAGCCTGACCGCGAACTCTCCGTCTTCCGGGAGCGCTTGCGTGTAGAAGCCGATCTCGCCGGAAACGGGCTCGATCAGCTCGACGATCGTGCCGCCGCGCGAGCCCATCGCGAACTTCGCCTCGAACTCCGCCGGCTCGTCGCCGGCCAGGAATGTGCCGCCGGCGGGAAGCTTCAGGGTGTGCTCGAGGCCGAATCGGGCGGACATGAACTCGATCGCGCGATCGAGGTCGGTGGTCACGTAGCCGAACTGCCACACGTTCGCGAACAGGTCGGCCAGCCCGCGCACCGGACGGGGCGCGGCGAAGATTGGATTTGTCGGCGACGCCTGACGGCCGGGCCTTGGATCTGTGCCGCTGTTCACGCGACCAACTGCTCGCTGCGCCCGGCGCTCAGCTGGCCGCCCGCGCCCGAGTCGAGGTAGTCGGCCAGGCGCGTGGCCAGCGCCATGACCGTCAACGACGGGTTCACCGACAGCGTCCGCGGGAACAGCGAGCTGTCGCCCACGTACAGGCGCTTGACCTCGTGCGACTGGCCGTGCGTGTCGACGACGGAGTTCGCCGGGTCGGCGCCCATGCGGCAGGTGCCCTGCATGTGCGTCGTGGCCAGGCCCGACCACAGGATCTGGGTGGCGCCGGCCGCCTTCAGGACTCGGGTCGAAAACTCACGTGCGTTGTGGACGCGCTCGAGCTCGTTCGGCTGAAAGTCCGAGATGAACAGCTCGTTGCCGTTGACGTCGACGGTGACGCTGCCGTGGTTGTCGTCGTTGGCCATGTTGAGCAGGCCGATCCAGTGCCGGTACTTCTTCGCGGCGTCGACCAGCGGCTGTCCCCACATGGGCCCGTTCTCGTTACACAGCCCAGCCGCGAACCCGATCGGGTCCTGGACGGTGACCGCCTCGACCGCGAACCCGCCGTCCTCGTCGGCGGCGAAGTCGTAGCAGTGGCCGCTGATCGGCGCGACCATGTGGGCGTCCTGGGGCTCGTCGAACAGGCCGAACACGAAGTGCGCGGGGTGGAAGCCGAGGTGGCGTCCGATATTGGGGTTGGGGACGTTCGAGCGGATCAGGACCTGGGGGCTGCGAAGCGACCCGGCGGCGACCACGACGACGTCGGCATCGACCTCGTGCTGCCCGCCGGTCGTCTGGTCCGTGTACCGCACCCCGCTGGCAGCCAGACCGCCGTCGGCGGGGGCGATCAGGACCTGGTCCACGAACGAGTTCGGTCGGACGGTGAGCGCGCCCGAGAGCCAGTTGCGCTGGATATAGGTGTTCATCGTCGACTTGCCGGCGTTGGTCGGGCAGCCTTGCAGGCACGAGCCGCACTGTTCGCAGTTCTCGTCGACGTAGGCACGGACCGGCTCGAGCGTGGCGCCGACGGCTTCAAAGCCCTTCTTGGCCGTCTGCACGCACCGCTTGAGGTCCCAGTCGGTGGCCCGGTCGCGCACGCCGAGGTAGCGCTCGACGCGGTCGTAGTAGGGGTCGAGGTCGGTGGTCGAGATCGGCTCTTTGCGGTCGTTGGTCAGGCCGGTCGCGGCGTACCACTTGTCGAGCTCGCGCTGCGTCGCGCGCAGCGCCACCTTGGTGTTGATCGTGGTGCTGCCCCCGACGCAGCGGCCGGTGATCATGATGATCGGCCCGAGACCGGGATCGCCCGCCGGCATGGCGAAGCTGAGCGGCCACCAGTAGTCGTGCGCCGCCCGGCTCTCCCAGCGCACGAAGTCGGCGGCGACGAAGTGGCCCCCAGCTTCGAGCAGGAGGACGTTCCGCCCTTTTTGTGCGAGCTCGCCGGCGAGGACGCCGCCGCCGGCGCCGGAGCCGACCACCACGACCTCGTATCGCTCGCTCGAGGTCATGCTTGGACCCCCGCTGAGGCGCCACCGCCAGGCGCCGCCGAAAATCCCAAATACGACCAGTCCTTCTTGATCCGCATGGCCAGCGGCGAGTGGAAGTCGATCTCCTCGTAGGCGCTCGGGCCGGCGGCACCCGGAGCGAGGAAGTCGCTGTAGAAGGCCTCGATCGCGAGCGCGCGGATGAACTGGAACTCCGGCGTCGCGGCGTGCGGCTCGAGCCCCTCGGCCCCACGCGCCGCCGCCCCCTCCAGGAGATCGATCGCGTGGATCAGCCCGTCGCGCTGGGGCACGGGCATGTCGGCCATGATCGCGTCGATGTAGACGACCGGGCCGACCCGGGCGGACCCGGGGACGATCGTCTCGCACAGCCTCTCGAGCACACCGGCCCGGTGTGCGTCGAGATGCTTGAGCTGTGGGCTCATCTAGTGGCGACTCTACGCTCCGAGCGGGCCCTGGGGCATGCTTGTTTGGGCCGGGATGGTTGCCGATGCGTGCAACGCGGCCGGATGGCATCCTGGTCGGCAGGCATGAGCGACGAGGGAATCGATGCCCGCGTTCGAGCGCTCGCGGACCTGATCGTCCGGTTCGGGGCAAACGTCCAGGCCGGTCAGATCGTCGCGATCGGATCCGAGCCCGGCAAGGAGCGGCTGGCGCGCGCGGTCGCCGAGTCCGCCTACCGGGCGGGCGCCAAGTTCGTCGACCTGTCGGTGTTCGACATCCACGTCAAGCGCGCACGGATGGTGTACGCGGCCGAGGACACGCTGGAGTTCGTGCCGCCCTGGTACGGCCAGCGAATGCGCGCGCTCGGCGAGCTGCGCTGCGCGGTGGTCGCCCTGACCGGACCGGTCGCGCCGCGCATCATGGATGGAATCGACCCGGCGCGGCTCGGCCGTGACCTGCTCCCGCAGATCCGCGAGTCGATCGAGATCGCCAACCAGCAGACCACCAACTGGACGGCGGCTCCCTGTCCCACGCAGTCCTGGGCCGAGCTCCTGCACCCTGACCTCGCACGGGACGCGGCGCTCGCACGGCTCTGGGACGACGTGGCCTACGTCTGCCGGGTGGACGAGCAGGACCCGATCGCCGCGTGGGAGAGGCGCATGGACGGTCTGGTGTCCGTCGCCGGCAAGCTGGATGAGCTGGCGCTCGACGCGTTGCGCTTCGAAGGGCCCGGCACCGAGCTGACCGTTGGGCTGTTCCGAACGAGCCGCTGGCATTGCGCCCGGATCAGCACCGTGGACGGCATCGTCCACGCCCCGAATCTCCCGACCGAGGAGATCTTCACCACCCCCGATCCCGTGCGCGTGGACGGATGGGTGCGCTCGACCAAGCCACTGTTCGTGTCCGGGGCGATGGTGGACGGACTGCGCCTCCGGTTCGAGCGTGGCGTCGCGGTCGAGATCGAGGCCGAACGCGGGGCGGACACGCTGCGAGCGCTCGCTGGTCGCGATGCCGGCAGCGCGCGCCTGGGCGAGGTGGCGCTGGTCGATGGGGAAAGCCGAATCGGCGACCTCGACATGGTGTTCTACGACACCCTGCTCGACGAGAACGCGGCCAGCCACATCGCGCTCGGCGAGGGGTTCGACTTCACTGTTGGCGAGGAGGAGCAGCCGCGGATCAACCGCTCGGAGCTGCACATCGACTTCATGATCGGGTCCAACCAGGTGGCGGTGACGGGGATCGAGCCCGGCGGCGGCGAGGTGCCGCTGTTGCGCGGTGGCGCCTGGACGATCTAGCCAAGACACCTCGGGCCGCAGTACGGCACCGCCAGCAGGCCAGCAGTCAGGTCGCCGGACGGCCGGGCGGCCCGGCCTAGGGTCTTCAGGAGCAGCGGCAGCGGCCTCGGTCGATTTCCACCGCATCCGGCGCCCCGGGGGCGCTACGCTTGCCCCGCCGAACGGAGAGGTGCCGGAGCGGTTGAACGGGCGCGACTGGAAATCGCGTAACGGGGGTTGACCTCGTTCGGGGGTTCGAATCCCCCCCTCTCCGCTGTTTCGGCTGCAGCTTTCCGCGCTTCGGGGCTGCCTGGCGGGCGCAAGTTTTTCCCGCACAGAGCGGGGTCGCCAACCCCCCACTTGGGGGAGGGGGGCAAATTTTGTGAACGCTCTCAGGCAGATATGGGTAACGGTCGAAAAACCAGTCCCCTGTGGCTGGAAAATCTGTTTCCCTGCGGTCAGATCTAAGTGGGTTTCGCGCAATTTGCGAGATGTGGGAGGAGGTTTGCGGCTGCGCGCACGCCGGCGGAGATGGGATGCCGGAGCCAACTATTCGTCCAGCGCTACGCTTCGGCGTCACGCGTGGCCCAAGGACGGCCGACGGGGTCTACAACTTGCACAATTCTTCGGCGGGCGCTTCCGTTCCGCCTAGCCAGGAGATACGATCCGTACAGGGGCAATGAGGGGAATTAGCGATTTACGTCCAGCCTTGAGGCTAGTTCAGTCCGCGGTTGCCGAACCCGTCGAGTTCGCGTGGTTCTGCGGCCACTGCGCCGCGCCGTCACGCGGCGACGAACCGCCCTCGCCGATGGCTCGCGTGTGCCGTTCGTGCGGCCTCGGGGTGATGCTGGAGACCCGGCAGGACATCGTTCCGACCAACCGCGACGCCTTCCTGGTGATCGACAGCTCGTTGCTCGTTCAGGCCATGTCGCGGCGTGCCGAGTCGCTGCTCGGCGTGACCGAGGACAGCGCGGTCAATCGGCCCGTCGTCCAGCTCCTCGTCCCCGCCGACGCTGAGGCCGGACGGCCCGCCAGGTTCGCCGCCGCCCTCGCCGAGGCCGCCGCCGGCGCCGACGAGCCCGTAACCGCGTTCGTCCGCCCCTGGAACACCTTCGGCGTCCGGCTTCGCGCCCGGGTCGCCTCGTGCGGACCTCCTCGTGCCGCCCTCGTGGTCCTCGAGGATCATCAGGTCCGCGCGCTCCGCGTCGTCCGCTAAAGCGCCTTCCGCCCCGCCGGACGTCATCCGCCCCTCCCGGGTGCTCCCGGGTCCCATTCCGCTTCCTCCCGGTCACCCGGGCGCCGCAATTTCCGCCATTTCGCGAGCGCCACCCTCGCGCGCGCCACCCTCGCGCGCGCCACCCTCGCGCGCGCCAGCCTCGCGGGCGCCACCCTCGCGGGCGCTAACCCGACGGCGCCGGCGGCAGCACGGCCGGCGCGCCGTAGCCGACGAGCACCTCGGGCAGCGCGACCGACCCGTCTTCGCGCTGCCCGTTCTCGAGCAGCGCGATGATCGTGCGCCCCACCGCGACCGCGGTGCCGTTCAGCGTGTGGACGTGCTCGGGCCGGCCCTCGGCCGGGCGGTAGCGGATCCCGAGCCGGCGCGCCTGGTAGTCCGTCGTGTTTGAGGTCGATGTCAGCTCGCGGTAGCGCCCCTGCCCCGGAAGCCAGGCCTCACAGTCGTACTTCTTGGCCGCCGACGCACCCAGGTCATCCACGGCGATGGCGACCACGCGATACGGAATTGCCAGCTCACCCAGGATCGATTCCTCGATCGACAAGAGCAGCTCGTGCTCGGCGGGTCCCTCCGAAGGCAGCACGAACGAGAACATCTCGACCTTGTCGAACTGGTGCACCCGGAAGATGCCGCGGGTGTCCTTGCCGGCCGCCCCCGCCTCGCGGCGGAAGCACGTCGAGAACCCGGCGTAGCGCGCCGGCAGATCGGCCTCGGCCAGGATCTCGTCGTCGTGAAGTGACGCGAGCGCGACCTCCGAGGTGCCCACGAGGTAGAGATCGTCCTCGGGCAGCCGGTAGATCTGCTGCTCGGTGTCGGGGAGGAAGCCCGTCCCGTAAAGGGCCCGCTCGCGCACGAGCACCGGTGGCACCACGGGCTCGAAGCCGAAACCCCGCAGCTTCTCCAAAGCGAACCGCACGAGCGCGAACTCGAGCATCACGAGGTCGCCCATCAAATAAGCGAACCGAGAGCCGGACAGCCGTGCGCCGCGCTCCATGTCGATCCGCGGCCCGGCCAGGTCGAGGTGATCGCGCCCGGTGGCGCCGGGCTCGCCGACGATGCGAATCTCGGTGTCCTCGTCGGGGGCGTCGGGAGCGGGCAGGTTGGGCAGCGACGCCAGCGCATCATCGCGCTCAACCCGTACGGCGGTTTCGGAATCGCTGAGCGACCGACCGCGGGCAGCCAGCGACGCCAGCTCCTCACGCTCCTCCGGGGTGGGGGGCCCGCGCCGGCCACGGCTGGCGCGGTTCTGCTCGGCCTGAAGCTCCTCGAGCGCCGTTCGGATCTCACGCCAGCGCTGATCGAGCTCGAGCACGCGATCGACGGCCGCCCCCGCATCCGCCCCGCGGCGTGCAAGCGCCGCGCGCACGGCATCGGGTTCGCGGCGGATCAGCTGGATGTCGAGAACGCGCCCCTCCTAAGGGTTCGTGACTCGTGGACGGTCCGCGGCGATCAGGGCTTCTTCTTGACGACCGTCCCGGAGGTGTTGATCACCCACCAATAGCCTCCGTTCAGGTTGACACCCTGTCCGGCCGCGCTCCCGGGCGTCGTGTCGGCGACGTAGGTATAGAGCGGCCAGCCGTGGTAGGTGACGACGCTGCCGCCGGATGGATCGGGGTAGGAGCCGAGCAGCGCTGCCTTCACCCCTCCGATCCCCTGGGCCCGCGCGCCCGCGTGCACGAACAGGGGAGGCCAGATCGATGCGCAGCCGCCCGTGCAGGTCACCTTCGTGGCGTTGTCGGGCGCGAACGTGTAGAGCGTGTGTCCGGCGCTGTCGACGAGGATCGTTCCGAGGCCGGGAACGGCCTTGGCCGAGATCTTGACGGCCGGAGCAGTCGTGGACGTGGTCGAGGTCGAGCTCGGCGTGGTCGAGGTGGAGCTCGGCACAGTCGAGGTGGAGCCCGGCGTCGAGGTCACCGTGCCGGGCGAGGGCGTCGTCGTGCTGGTGGTGCTCGGGGCGAGCGCCTCCTGGATCGTCCCGATCGGCACCTGCTCGCACGGGGTCACCCCAGGCACCTTGGGCGCGGCGCGCCCCGAGTAGGTGGCGACGAACTCGGCGACGTCCTTCGCCTGCTGACCGACCACGATGTTCTGGGGCATGACCACGCCCGAGAAGCCGCCGTTCTCAATCGCGTACAGGACGCGGGCGACCGGGCGCTCGCAGCGGATGTCGAAGTTCGGGCCGTTGTTGAGCTGTGCGGTGCGGACATTCTGGGCCGATCCGTGTGTGGCGGCGAAGGACAGCGTGTGGCAGCCCGAGCAGCGCTGGTTGAACAGAACCGCGCCCTCATACAGGGCTGGTTGGGACTTCGGAACGCTGATCCTCTGGGTCCCGCACGCGGTCGCCAGGGCCACGACAGCAAACAACGCACCCGATAGGAGGACCTTGGCGGGTCGGCTCATTCGGGGCGGGATCATACGGAAGGACCGCCCGGCGGGACCCGGCCGGAAGCCTCGACCGCCGACGGGCCCCTCAGGTTCGGGCGCCGACGCGCCACCCGCGCCGGCGATCCCCTCAATCACGTGCGAATCCGCACCTGATCAGGTCCGGTCGGGCAGGACCCGCGGACCGCACGCCGAAGCAGTTAGGCGATCCCGGCGCCGGCACGACGTTCGCTTCAGCGCACCCCCAAGTCGCGATCGTCCTCCCGGCGGCAACCAGAGGGCCGGCGCCGGGGCCCTTCATCTGTCGCGACCGCCCTCGCGCCAGTGACCGCGACCGCGCTATAACGACGCACGGATGCCAGCGTTCGAGCCCGATCCCGAGCTGTTCCGCGAGGTATTCGGCCGGTTCGCCACGGGCGTCGCGGTGGTGACGAGCGCGGCCGGAACCGGTTCGGGCGGGATGACCGCGAACGCGGTCTGCTCCCTTTCGCTCGAGCCGCTGCTCGCGCTCGTGTGCTTCGAGAACAACGCCCGCACGCTGCCGATCGTGCGGGAGGCGGGGCGGTTCGGCGTCAACGTGCTCGCGGCCCATCAGGAGGACGTGGCACGCGTATTCGCCTCGAAGATGCCCGAGTCCGAGAAGCTCGACGGCGTACCCCACCGCTTCCGCGACGGCGTGCCGATCATCGACGGCGCCCTCTCCTGGGTCATTTGTGAGCTGCGGGAGCTGATCGCCGGCGGCGATCACACGATCGCGATCGGCGAGGTCGGGTCGATGGGGCTGGGCGACGGGGACCCGTTGCTCTGGTACGCCGGCCAGTACCACGACGTGCGGCTCCGAGTCGAGCGCTGATTTCCGGGGGGTCGGCGGCGCCTGACGGCGGCGCCTTAGCGCGGGGGTCGGCGGCGCCTGACGGCGGCGCCTTAGCCCGTCATCGCCGCCCGCCCGAGCAGCACGAAGTTCACGAGCGCCGCCAGCGCCATCACACCGATCTCGCGCCGCACGATCGAGACGACGACGGCTCGCTGCTCGTCGTCAGGCAACTCTCCCACCGCCTGGGCGGACTCGAACCCCCGGGCGTCGAGGATCATCTGGGTCGCGGACAGGCGCAACTGCTCGGCGATGAACGACACGAGGATGGGCAGGACGCCATAGATCAGGTGAAGCTGCGGGGGTTTGTGTCCGAGCAGCACGAGCACGCCACCGATCGCCATCTCCAGCACGATCAGGGCCTGAGAGGTTCGGAGCAGACGCCAGAACCAGACACTCGTCCGCACCCGCCACCAGCACCAGGCCCCCCACAGTCCGGCGGCTCCGGAGACGCCGATCACGACAAACGCGGCGACAAGGTGAACCTGCTTCATAATTGGATTGTCGGCGGCGCCTTAGCTGGGTATCAGTCCTGCGGCGGCAGCCGGTGGTCCGGCATCCGCACGAACTCCGGGCAACCTAATTAAGCGCAATCAGCACTAAGTAACACCGTGTTACAAGGTCGCCACAAGCAGTGATATAACGGATTGCCGTGCTTCGCGACTACCTGCCGGCGCTCGTCTTTCTGATCCTGGGGTCGTTGGTCGGGGTCCTGTTCGCGACGCTGAACCTGATCGTCGCGCGCCGGGCGCCGAATCGCTCCAAGATGGAACCATACGAGTGCGGCCTGCCATCGGAGGTCAGGGCCGGGTTCCGCTTCGGGATCAGCTTCTACCTGATCGCGATGTTGTTCATCTTGTTCGATATCGAGGTGATCTTCCTGTACCCGATCGCCGTCGAGCTACGGTCGTTCGGCAAGTTCGCGATGAGCGAGACGATCGTGTTCGTCGTGCTGCTGATGATCGCGTTCGGATACGTCTGGCGGAGAGGAGCGCTCGAATGGAGATAAAGCGCGAGCGAGTAAACGATCTGCGAGTGCGGCAGCGCACGGCCGTCGACATGCTTCGTGGCGACCTTCCCGATGAGGACCTCGAGCGCTACGTCGAGGAGCGCGTGATGACGACGACGGTCGACCGGGCCGTCGCGTGGGCACAGGGCAACTCGCTGTATCCGCTCACGTTCGGACTCGCGTGCTGCGCGATGGAGCAGATCCACGTTGTCGCCTCGCGCGTGGACATCGCGCGATTCGGCTTCGAGGCGTTCCGAGCCTCGCCCCGGCAGGCGGACCTGATCATGCTGTCCGGCCGGGTCTCGATCAAGATGGCTCCGGTAATCCGCCGGATCTGGGACCAGATGCTCGAGCCCAAGTGGGCGATCTCGATGGGCGCCTGCTGCTCCTCGATGGGTGTGTTCAACAATTACGCGCTCGTGCCCTCGGACAAGTTCATGCCGATCGCCGTGCATGTCCCGGGATGCCCGCCCCGACCCGAGGCGCTCATGCACGGGGTGCTCAGGCTGCGCGACAAGATCCAGGGCCACGCCCCCGACGGCTGGCGCGAGCGCTACGAAGCCGAGGGCACCGAGGAGGTCCTGCCGAGCCAGGACGCCCACCAGAGCGCCGACATCAACATCTTCAAGCCGGGAGACACCGCCGGTGCCTGACGCGACGGAGCTCGAGCTGATCGCCCAGGAGCTCCGCGACGCCGATAGCGAGACCGTCCTCGACACCGAGTTCTACCGTGGCCGCGCCGTGCTGGTGGCGAATCCCTCGCACGTCAAGTCGGTGCTCGAGCACGTGCGTTCGAAGGGCTACACCTTCCTCGCGAGCCTGCACGGCGTCGACTATTACCCCGACGAGCCACGTCTCGGCGTGCTCTACGAGATGCTCGACCGAACGCGCGTGGACCGGATCTCGGTCAAGGCGAGGGTCTCCACCGACGCTCCGCACATCGACTCGGTCGTCGAGATGTTTCCGGCGGCCAACTTTCCCGAGCGCGAGGTCTACGACATGTTCGGCGTGGTGTTCGACGGGCACCCGGACATGCGTCGCATCCTGATGCCCGAGGACTACGAGGGCCACCCCCAGCGGCGCGACTTTCCCGTGGGCGGCGAGCCGGTGCTGTTCACGTACAACGAAGAGCAGAGCTACGGGAAGTACATGTGAGCCTGACCGAGGGCTACCGCAAGCGCGAAGAGTCGATCACGTACTCGGCCGAGCCCGCCGGCACGGGCGAGACCCACGAACTGCTCACGCTCAATATCGGGCCGCACCACCCTTCGACACACGGTGTGCTGCGGCTGCTGGCGACGCTCGAAGGCGAGATCGTCCGCGACATCAAGCCGATCATCGGCTATGTCCACACCGGCATCGAGAAGACCGCCGAGGACAAGGCGTACTGGAAGGTCATCCCGGTGGTCGAGCGAATGGACTACTTGGGCTACTACTTCAACGCGATGGCGTTCTGCGGCGCGGTGGAGACGCTGCTGGGAATCGAGGTGCCTCCGCGCGCCCAGTACCTGCGGGTGATCCACCTCGAGCTGAACCGGATCGCGTCGCACCTCGTCTGGCTCGGTACGAGCGCGCTCGACCTCGGCGCGATCTCGATGTTCTGGTACTGCTACCGAGAACGGGAGCAGCTGCTCGACCTGTTCGAGATGTCCTCCGGGCAGCGGATGCACACGCGGTACTTTCAGGTCGGCGGCGTGATGGAGGACATCCCGCGCGGCTTCGAGGCGAAGCTGCGCCAGTTCCTCAAGATCATGCCGCCGCGCGCGGACCAGTACGCCGATCTGTTCGAGAAGAACCAGATCCTGCTCGAGCGGCTGCGCGGCACGGGCATCTGCGACAGGCAGACGCTGATCGACCTCGGCGTCACCGGCCCGCTCTTGCGCGCGACGGGCGACCCGTGGGACCTGCGCAAGGCCCATCCGTACTCGAGCTACGACCACTTCAACTTCAAGATCCCGGTCGGCACGGTCGGCGACAACTACGACCGCTTCCGTGTCCGCCACGCCGAGTTCTACGAGTCGGTCAAGATCATCCAGCAGGCGATCGACGGGCTGCCTGAGGGACCGCACATCACCACCGACCGCAAGGTGGCGTTGCCGCCCAGGCATGAGCTCGCCACGAGCATGGAGGCGCTGATCCATCACTTCAAGCTCGTGACCGAGGGCTTCCGGGTACCGCCGGGCGAGGCGTACTACCCGATTGAGGGACCCCGCGGTGAGCTCGGCTGCTTCGTCCGCGCCGACGGGTCGTCCAAGCCTGCGCGCGTGCATATGCGCGACCCGAGCTTCTCGAACCTCCAGGCGCTCGCGCCGATGGTCAAGGACGCGTACATCGCCGACCTGATCGCGACGCTCGCGATGCTCGACCCGATCCTCGGAGGCATCGACCGATGAGCGCCGGAGGTTTCCACCTGTGAGCGCCGGAGGTTTCACTCGATGAGCGCGACCGACCGCCCGGCCGTTCCCCGCTTCGGTCACGGCTCACGCGTACCGGGCTGGGACGAAGGGGTCGACCTGACCAAGGACGCGGCGACGATCCCCGACCCGGCGAGCACTCCCGTCCCGCCGCAGCTGAGGGAACAGATCGTCCAGGCCATGGCCAAGTACCCCGACCGGCGCTCGGCGGTGATCCCCGCCCTGCACGCCGCCCAAGAGGAGCACGGATGGATCTCTCCCGAGGCGATCGACCAGGTCTCCTCGGTGATGCGGGTGACGCCCGCCTACCTGACCTCGGTGGCGACCTTCTACGACATGTTCAAGACCGTCCCCAAGGGTCGGCACGACGTGTACGTGTGCACGAACATCTCTTGCTCGCTACTCGGCGCGGATGAGCTCCTGACGGAGATGCTCAAGGCGGCCGAGGGGCATGCGGACATTAACGTGGCCTCGTTCGAGTGTCTGGGCGCGTGCGACATCGCGCCGATGGCGTCGGTCGACGGGGTCTACGTCGGCCCGCTCGACGCCGACGACGCCCACCGGATCGTCGAGGACCTCGACGCCGGCCGGACCGTGCTCGACCACAAGCAGCTCCGCTACCGGCGCTCGACCGACCCCGGCGTCCTCGCTGAGGAGGCGGATTACTTCCCACCCGATCCGTCGAGCACCGACATGGCCGACACCGCCGGTCTCGGTCCCGAAGGGGACAATGTCGATCGGCCCGGTCCGACCGCGCCGATCGAGATGACTGAAGAGCAACCTTCCGAGCACCCCGAGTCCGGCCAGGTCACCGACCAGGACGAGCACCCGGCCGGACAGGAGGACCCCGAGTGAAGATCCTGCTGGACCGCATCGACGAGCCGGGCCTGAACACGCTGGCGGTCTACGAGCGCCGCGGCGGCTATCAGTCGCTGCGCAAGGCGCTGACCATGTCACCCGAGGACGTGACGCAGCAGATCATGGACGCGGGCATCCGCGGGCGCGGTGGCGCCGGCTTCCCGATGGGCCGCAAGGTCTCGTTCCTCCCCCGCGGCGACATGGACAAGTACCTGGTGTGCAACGCCGACGAGTCCGAGCCGGGCACGTTCAAGGACCGAGAGATCATGCAGAAGAACCCGCACATGCTGATCGAGGGGGTCCTGATCTCATCGTGGGCGGCCGGGACCACCCGCACGTTCATCTACATCCGCGGCGAATACGCCTACCAGGCCGACATCCTCGAGGCCGCGATCGCCGAGGCGCGCGACGCGGGGTACATCGGCGAGAAGATCCTCGGCTCCGACCACACCGTCTCGCTCGTGCTGCACCGCGGGGCCGGCGCCTACATCTGCGGCGAGGAGACCGGCCTGCTCGACTCGCTCGAGGGCAAGCGCGGCAACCCGCGGCTGAAACCGCCGTTCCCGGCCATCGAGGGCCTGTACAACGGGCCCACGCTGATCAATAACGTCGAGACGCTGGCCACCGTGCCGGCGATCATCCGGATGGGCGGCAAGGAGTACGCCAAGCTCGGAACCGAGACGTCGACCGGCACGAAGGTGGTGTCGGTGTCGGGCGACGTGCAGCGGCCGGGCAACTACGAGATCGAGCTCGGGATCCCGTCACGCGAGCTCATCTACGACCTGGCCGGCGGTCCACCACCCGGACGCGAGATCAAGCTCTGGTTCCCGGGCGGCTCGAGCTCGCCCGTGATGACGAAGGACGACCTCGACATCCCGTACGACTTCGACTCGATGGCCAAGGCCGGATCGATGATCGGCTCGGGTGCCGTGATCGTCATCGACGACTCGCACACGGTGCTCGAGGTGGCCAAGAAGGTGGCCAAGTTCTACGCCCACGAGTCGTGCGGCAAGTGCGTGCCGTGCCGGGAGGGCACCAACTGGACGGTGAAGATGATCGACCGGATCGAGTCGGGCGAGGCCACCCCGATGGACCTCGACATCATGGCCTCGGTCCAGGAGCAGATCATCGGCAACTGCCTGTGCGTCCTGGGCGACGCGATGGCGATGCCGATCGGCGCGATGGTCGAGAAGTTCCGGTCAGAGCTGGAAGCCGAGATCGAAGCGGCGCGTGAGCGCGCCGAGGGGGCGGAATTAGCGGACGTGATCCCGGTTGGGGTCGCGGACGAGCACGCGGGCCCGTTCCCCGTGCACTAAAACACCCCACCGCATGCCACGCCCCCAGCAGAAAATCATCCAGCTGACGATCGACGGCCGCGAGGTCCGCGCGCCGGAAGGCATGATGCTGGTCGACGCGGCCAAGCAGGGCGACATCGAGATCCCCTACTTCTGCTACGAGCCCAAGCTCGGCAGTCCGGTCGGCGCCTGCCGGATGTGCCTGGTCGAGGTCGAGGGGATCCCCAAGCTTCAGACGTCGTGCTCGACGGCCGTCAAGGACGGGATGGTCGTCCACACCCAGACCGATCGCGTTCACACGGCCCAGAACGCCATCGTCGAGTTCCTGCTCGTCAACCACCCGCTCGATTGCCCGGTGTGCGACAAGGGCGGCGAGTGCCCGCTCCAGGACATCACGTTCGGGTGGGGTCTCGGCCGCTCGCGGTTCATCGAGCCCAAGCGCCACTTCGAGAAGCCGCTCGCCCTGTCGCCCCTGATCGCGATCGACCGCGAGCGCTGCATCCTCTGCTACCGGTGCGTGCGCTTCTCGCAGGAGATCGCCGAGGATTACCAGCTGGTGTTCGAGGAGCGCGGCGCGCACACGTTCGTCGGCACGCACGACGGCCACCCGTACGTGGCCCCGTTCAGCGGCAACATCATCGAGCTGTGCCCGGTGGGCGCTTTGACGTCACGGGCCTATCGCTTCCGGGCGCGACCCTGGGACATCGAGGGCGCCGGCGGGATCTGCACGCTGTGCCCGTCTCAGTGCAACGTCGAGTTCACCGTCCGAGACGAGAAGGTCGTGCGGGTGCGCAGCCGCGACGCCACCGGCGCGGCCACCGGCGGCGGTCCGGGCGGCAACGACGAGGTCGACGACGGCTGGATGTGCGACAAGGGCCGCTTCGCCTACCAGGCCATCCACGTCGACGAGCGGATCACCCAGCCCCTCGTGCGCGACGGCGGCACGCTTCGGCCGGTGTCCTGGGACCGCGCGCTGGGCGACGCCGCCGGTCTGGCCCGCCACAAGGGATCGGTCGGCGCGCTGGTCGGCGGACAGGCGACCAACGAGGAGGGCTTCCTGATCCAGCGCCTCATGCGCGAGGCCCTGAACTCCAACGACATCGACTCCCGCGAGGGCTCGCACATCCCGTCCGAGATCGCGACCGCGCTCGCGGCACCCGGGTTGCAGGCCACCGTCCCCGATCTCGAGTTCGCCCACACCGTGCTCCTCGTCGGTTGTGAGCCACAGGACGACGCGCCGATCTTCGATCTGCGGATCCGCAAGGGCGTGCGGCGCAACCGCGTGCGGCTGGCAATCGCCACCGCGCGACCGAGCGCGCTCGATCCCAATGCCGGGCTGATCCGCCGCTACGCGCCCGGCGATGAGGCCGCCTTCCTGACCGCTCTGGACGCCGCGCTCGCAGGCAAGGCATCCGCGCGCGATCCGCAGACCACGGCGATGGCCGAGCTCGCGAGTTACCTGCGCGACGGCGGCGAAGACATCGTGATCGTGTGGAGTGAACGCCGGCTCGACCCCGCGGCGCTGCGTGCACTGCTCAGCATCGCCCAGCGTCTCGGGTTGGCCGAGCACGAGGGCGCCGGGCTGCTCGAGATCCCGGCCGGCGCCAACGGGCGCGGGCTGCGCGAGGCCGGCGTCCTGCCGGACCGCGGCCCCGGCTATGGCGAGCTCGATAGCAGCGGACCAGGCCCCGGGCGTAGTGCTCGCGAGATCGCCCAGGCGGCCGCCGACGGCGACATCGGCGCCCTCTACCTGTTCCAGACCGACCCGATTCGCGACCAGCCGGACCGGGAGCTGTGGGAGCGCGCGCTCGCGCGGGCCGGGCTGGTCGTGGCCCACGCCAGCGTCCTCACCGAAGGCCTGGCCGAGTACGCCAACGTGATCTTCCCGGCCGAGTCCAGCGCCGAGAAGGAGGGCACGGTCGTGCACCCCGACGGCCGCCTCCAGCGCCTGCGCACCGCGATCGCCCATCCCGGCCAGGTCCGCTCCGGCTGGTGGGCGGTAGCCGAGCTGGCCAAGCGCGCCGGCCTGGACACCGGCGTGCTGACCTCGCCGATGGCGTTCGGGCAGCTCGTCGATGCGGTGCCCTTCTACGGCGGGCTGACGCTCGAGGAGATCGGCGGGCGCGGCGTGCGCTGGCAGCAACGCGACGCGTCGTCCGAGTTTCCGGCCGCCTCTCCGGGCGAGCTCGCTTCCACCGAGTCGGCATCGAAAGCCGACGGCACCGGGGCAGCCCCGGCGGCGGCCACCAACGGCGCGCTGCGGCTCGGCACCTACCGCTCGATCTGGGCCTCGCCCGAGGTCGAGGTGTCCCCAGCGCTCAAGTTCACCATCGCCCGGCAGCAGATCGAGCTCTCGCCCGAGGACGCCAACCGCCTCGGCGTCGCCTCCGGCGAGTCGGTCGAGATCGCCCAGAACGGAACCCGCCTGCGGGGTATCGCCCACGTGCGCACCGGCGTCGTGGCGGGCACGGTCTTCCTGGCCGACGGCATCCCCAACGCCTCGGCCAACGCGTTCACCGAGCCCACGGTCGAGGTGCATAAACGGTGATCGCCTTCGCGGACGTCAACTACTTCGAGCCGTGGTGGGTTCAGATCATCAAGTCGCTCGTGATCTTCGGAGTGATCTTCGCGGTTCTGCCGATCCTGACCGTGTACGAGCGCAAGCTGCTCGGCCGGTTCCAGGCTCGCTACGGCCCCAACCGCGTGGGCCCCTTCGGGCTCCTGCAGCCGATGGCCGAGATCGTCAAGTTCGCGATGAAGGAGCCGTTCCGGACGTCGACCTCGGTCGGCGCCCTGTACCGGATCGCCCCCGTGATCTCGATCCTCACCGCGGTGGCCGCGATGGCACTGATCCCGTTCGGCAACGTCCAGCACATCTTCGGGGAACGCGTCGGCCTGTACGGGATCGACGTCTCGATCGGGCCGCTGTACGTGTTCGCCCTGGCCGGAATCTCGTTCTACGGAGTCATGCTGGGCGGCTGGGCGTCGGGCTCGAAGTACGCCTTCCTGGGCGCGATGCGCGGCGCCGCCCAGCTGATCTCCTACGAGGTATCCCAGAGCCTCGCGATTGTCGGCGTGGTCATCACTTCTCAGACGCTCTCGCTGACCGGGATCGTCCACGCCCAGGCCCGGCTGTGGTTCTTCATCCCCCAGCTCGCGGGCTTCCTGATCTACCTCGTGGCGTCGTTCGCGGAGACGAACCGCGCGCCGTTTGACCTGATCGAGGCCGACTCCGAGATCATCGGCTACTTCACCGAGTACGGCGGCACCCCGTTCATCGCGTTCCTGTTCGCCGAGTACGCAAACATGATCGTGGTCTCCGCGATCGCCGTGACGATCTTCTTCGGCGGGTGGCTGATGCCGTTCGGAATCCATCCTCCCGGATGGGTCGACCCGTTCGTCGTGCTCGCCAAGACCTTCCTCGTGTTCAGCTTTTTCATTTGGATCCGCGCGACGCTGCCGCGCCTTCGGTATGACCAACTGATGTCATTCGGGTGGAAGATCCTGCTGCCGCTGGCCACGCTCAACCTGCTCGTGACCGCGATAGTGGTGGTGGCATGAGTCCCTACGACGTCGGCGACGACGTGATCGAGGTCATACGCTCGCCCTCCGCGAGCCCTCTGGCCGGCGCCTACCGCACCTTCGGCGAGACGCTGCGCGGCCTCAAGACGACGTTCGCGCGGATCCTCGAGGGGCCGACCACGATCCAGTATCCGGAGGAGAAGACGCCCGTCTATCCCCGCTTCCGCGGGCGCCACAAGCTTCACCGCTTCGAGGACACGGGCCTTGAGAAGTGCGTCGGCTGCTCGCTGTGCGCCGCCGCCTGTCCGGCCGACTGCATCCGGGTGGTGGCGGCGGAGAACACGCCCGAGAACCGGGTGTCGGCCGGTGAGCGCTACGCCGCCGTATACGAAATCAATCTCTCTCGCTGCATCTTCTGCGGGTACTGCGAGGTGGCCTGTCCGTTCGACGCGATCACGATGGGTCACGACTACGAGATGTCGGACTACCTGCGCTCCGACCTGATCTTCACGAAGGAGATGCTGCTGGCCGAGCCGATCGAGCGCACGCCGCTGCGCCGGGAGGGCGAGTAGCCGTGGTGTTCACCGCGATCATCTTCTTCATCGCCGCGATCGGCGCGCTGAGCGGCGCGATCGGCGTGGTGATGCTCCGCGATCCGTTCTACAGCGTGCTGGCGCTGGCCATCCACCTGGTCTCGCTCGCGGCGCTGTTCTTGCTGCTGCGCGCCGAGTTCGTCGCGGCGGCCCAGGTGATCGTGTACGCCGGCGCGGTCATGGTCCTGTACGTGTTCGTGGTGGCCTACGTCGGCGGCGGGGAGCGTCTGACCAGCGGCGCCGTGCTGCGCGTGCTGGGGCCGCTGTTCGCGCTCGCACTCGCGATCGAGTTGTGCATCGCGATGCTCGGGGCGGGGTTGTCGGGCGTGTCCTCGCACGGCGCGGCGTATGTCCCCGGCTTCGGCACGCCGGCCCACCTCGGCCGCCTGTTCCTGACCCAGTATCTGTTCCCGTTCGAGCTCGCCTCGATCCTGCTGCTCGTGGCGGCGGTCGGTGCGGTCGTGCTGGCCCGGCGCCGGCGCGGGCTCGAGGCCGAGGGGGAGCGGATCGACGAGTTCCTGTTCACGGTCCGGCGACCGGCGTACACGGGGACGATGGCCGAGGGCGCCGGCGTTCGTCCCGCCACCCAGGACGAGGATTACGCGATCGAGGCCGAGCGAGTCGGGAACGAACCCGAGGGCGGCTGGTAGTGGCGATCGGCTGGTACCTGGTCGTCTCGGCGCTGATCTTCTCGATCGGCGGCGGTGGCGTGCTCGTCCGGCGCAACCCGCTGGTGATCCTGCTCTGCCTCGAGCTGATGCTGAACGGCGCGAACCTCGCCCTCGTCGCCTTCTCGCGCATGTGGGGCGGCGAGGACGGCCAGGTGTTCGCGCTGATCGTGATGGTCGTGGCCGCCTGCGAGGTGACTGTCGGGCTCGGGCTGGTCGTCGCGATCTACCGCCGGCGCCTCCCGATCGACGTCGACGAGCTCAACGAGTTGCACGGATGACTTTGATTTTTAGCTCGGTGCTCGCGCGCGACGGTGCTCGCCATTGCCCCACCCGCGGGGGTCGCGATCGCCGCCGTCCGACGTGCATAACCTGCCATTCGGCGCCTGCGGAGCCGACCGTGGCAGCTTATGCACGTGGGACGTGCAAGACCTGCCACGGTCCCACCGTGCGGCCTCGAATGACAGCTTATGCATGCCGGCGCCGCGCCACCTACCCGTCCACCCAACCCATCCGGCGCCGCTGATGAGCGCCACCACCGCCGGCTGGCTCGTATTGCTGTGCCCGCTCGTCGGGTGCATCGCGATCGCGCTCGGATACCGGCTGTGGCCCGGCCGCAGCGCCGGCTGGATCGGCACGCTGGCGATCGCGCTGTCGTTCGTGTTCTCGGTGATCGCGTTCGCCAAGCTGCTCAGCTTCGCGCCCGACCATCGCGAGTTCACGGCGACTCTGTGGAACTACGACGTCTCCGCGGGCGTCGACGCGAAGCTACAGATCCTGGTCGACCCGCTGTCGGTGTTCATGATCCTGATCGTCTCCGGCGTGTCGACGCTGATTCACCTGTACTCGGTCACCTACCTGACGCGTGACCGGGGCTTCAGCCGGTACTTCAGCTACCTGAACTACTTCGTGTTCTCGATGCTGCTGCTGATCCTGGCCGGCAACTTCCTGCTCCTGATCGTCGGCTGGGCGTTCGTCGGGGCCGCCTCTTACCTGTTGATCTCGTTCTGGTACCGGCGCACCACCGCGACCGGCGCCGGGATTAAGGCGTTCGTGATCAACACGGTGGGCGACGTCGGGCTCGTGATCGCCACCTTCATCATCTTCCAGCACACCCACACGGTTCAGTTCCTGCCCGTCTTCAAGTCGGTCCACCACGACTTCGCGCGCAACGGCACGCCGATCGTGGCCGCCTGCCTACTGCTGCTCGTCGGCGCCTTCGCGAAGTCGGCGCAGGTACCGCTCCACACCTGGCTCCCGGACGCCATGGAGGGCCCGACCCCGGTCTCGGCGCTGATCCACGCCGCCACCATGGTCACGGCCGGCGTGTACCTGATCGCGCGCATGCACGTGCTGTTCGAGTGGGGGCAGACCGCGGCCGACGTGGGCGCGATCGGCGGCTGCGTGACGCTGCTGATCGCCGCCACCGTGGCGATCGTGCAGACCGACCTCAAACGCGTGATCGCCTACTCGACGATGTCGCAGATCGGCTACATGATCATGGGGGTCTCGCTCGGCGCCTACTCCGCGGGGCTGTTTCACCTGATGACCCACGCCTTCTTCAAGGCGCTGCTGTTCATGTCGGCGGGCTCGGTGATCGGCGCCATGGCCGGGAATCAGTCGCTGGACCGGATGGGCGGCTTCCGCAAGGCGCTGCCGTTCACGTTCGTGTGCTTCGTGGTGGGCGGGTTGGCGTTGAGCGGCATGCCTCCGTTCTCGGGCTGGCTGTCCAAGGACGACATCCTCGCGTTCGCCGATCACCGCGGCGGCGCGTTCGTGATCCTGGGGATCGGCGGCTATGTCGGCGCGCTGCTGACCGGGATCTATACGTTCCGGATGATCTTCCGCACCTTCTTCGGCGACCCGGTGCCCGAGGCGGTCGAGCTCGAGCACGGCCACCTCGCGCACGCCGAGGTCCCGCGCAACCCGATGACGGGCGAGGAGGAGGACACCGACGTCGGCTTCCCCGGCCCGGATCACTTCATCGCCGAGCGCGAGTGGCCGATGCGGATCGCGATGGGCACGCTCGCCGTGCTCGCCGTGATCGGCGGATTGATCCAGATCCCCGGCGTCGACGACGGCGTCACCAAGTGGCTCGACCCCGTGTTCGTCAACTCCAAGTACTACCACGTGGACGTCAAGGCGGCGCCCGCGTGGGTGGGACTTGTGATCGGCGCGCTGATCGCAATCGCCGGCATCTCGATCGCCTTCCGCATCTGGATCAAGCAGCCCGGAACGGCGGCGCGGCTGCGCGAGCGATTCGGCGCCGTGTACACCTTCCTGTGGCACAAGTGGTACTTCGATGAGCTGATCGACTTCCTGATCGTGCGGCCGGCGCTGTGGACCGGGCGGCTCGTCGACTCGGTGGGCGAGCGCTCGCTGATCCAGGGGATATTCACGGGCGGGACGACGGGCGCGGTACGCGCCGGGTCGGCCGCCGTACGCCGGGCGCAAACGGGCTTCGTGCGCTACTACGCCGCGCTGATGATCGTCTGCGTGGGCGGCGTGGCCCTCTACTTCCTGATCTCGAGCTCGTAGTGGCATGACCCTTTCGATCCTCATCTGGCTCCCGCTCGCGATCTCGCTCGTCGCGGCGCTGTTCCCACGCGACATCGTCGGTCGCGTGGTGTCGGTCGCCAGCCTGGCCACGCTCGGCGTCGCGATCTCGTTCCTGGCCCGGTTCAAGCTCGGGCACGCCGGGCTCCAGTTCGTCACCGACAAGGTGTGGATCTCCGCCCTCGGGATCCACTACAAGCTCGGGCTCGACGGCCTCAACGTCGCGCTGGTGATGCTCACCACCGTGCTGTTCAGCGCCTCGCTGTTCTGGGCCTCGTTCCGCGAGTGGGAGCGCCCGCGCAGCTTCTACTTCCAGTTCGGGCTAGCCGAGAGCGCCGTGCTCGGCGCCTTCTGCGCCCAGGACCTCGCGCTGTTCATCGGGTTCTTCGACCTGATGCTGATCCCGTTCTACTTCCTGACCGGGATGTGGGGCTCCGGACCGGACCGCGTGCGCGCGACCACCAAGCTCGTCGTCTACACGCTGGTCGGTTCGTTCTTCATGCTCGCCGGCGCCGTGGCCACTGGCGTGCTCGCCTCCAGCGACCACGGGACGTCGATCACCTTCGTGCTCACGTCGCTCCGGGCGCTGCCGCTCTCGCACGCCTCCCAGGAGTGGATCTTCCTGTGCTTCGCCGCCGCCTTCCTGGTCAAGATGCCGCTCGTCCCGTTCCACGGCTGGCTGGCCGACGGCTACAAGGCGATGCCGATACCCGCCGTGGCGGTGTTCTCGGGCGTCGTCTCGAAGGTCGCCGCCTACGGCTTTTTGCGGATCGTGCTGCCGCTGTTCCCTTACGCCGCGGTGCACTTTCAGACGCTGATACTGGTGCTCGCGCTCGTCTCGATCCTGTGGGGCACGGCTGTCGCTTTCACCACGCCCGACGCGCGGATGGTCGTCGCTTACTCGAGCGTCGCGCAGCTCAGCTTCATCGTCCTGGGGATCTTCTCCCTGCGCCCGACGGGCGATCAGGGCGCGCTGCTGCAGATGGTCAACCACGGCCTGGTTACCGCCGCGCTGTTCTTCATCGTCGCCGCGGCCGCCGCGCGCGCCGGCGGGTCCGAGAAGCTGGCCGACATGGGCGGCATCGCGTTCCGCGCCCCCGTCCTCGCCGCGCTGGCGCTGATCGTGACGCTGGCCACGCTGGCCATGCCGGGCTCCTCCAACTGGATCGGTGAATTCATGATCCTGCTCGGCGTGTTCCAGTCCAAGCTGGCGATCTCGGTGATCGCATTCGCCGGCGTCGTCGGCGCCGCCTACTACGCCCTGCGGCTGTTCATCGGGGTGTTCCACAACCGCGTCGGCGCGCGCGTCACCTCGCGTGACATCGGCCTGGTCGACATCGTGGCGATCGCCCCAATCGTTCTGATCATCATCGTCCTGGCCTTCTATCCGCAGTTCGGCTTGAGCCGCTCGGAGCCGTCGGTTCGAGCCGCGGTGGCGCCGGCGCAGGTCCAGGAGGCCGTCGGGTCATTGGCTACTCGGGTGGCGCTCCGATGAACCTGCTCGCGGCCACCAGCGCCCACCACATCGTCGGGCCGTACATCGACTGGCGGGCGCTCTCGCCGATCGTCGTGCTGACCGGCGGCGGCCTGCTGGTGTTGATCGTCGGCCTGCTGCGCCCCGCGGTGATCCGCGAGCGGTTCGTGCCGGCGCTGACGATGCTCGTGTTCCTGGTCGCGCTGGCGGCCGACATCTGGGTCTACCACCACCACGCCCATCACGGGAGGGGCGGGTTCTGCCTGGTCGCGGCGGCGAAATGCAGCTCGGCGCCGCTGGCCCTGGACCGCCTCTCGCTCGAACTCGCGATGCTGTTCGCGATCGCCGGCATCGCCGCCGTGCTGATGTCGTGGCGCACGGTCGCCCCGCGCGAGTCCGGCCACGGCGAATACGGCGCGCTGCTCATCTTCAGCGTGCTGGGCATGGTCGTGTTCGTGTCGTCCCAGAACCTGGTGTCGCTGTTCCTCGGGATCGAGCTGCTGTCGATCCCGCTGTACATCCTGTGCGCATCGGAGACGCGGCGCGAGAGCTCGCTCGAGTCGGGCCTCAAGTACCTCGTGGTCGGGTCGGTCGGATCCGCCACGCTCGTATACGGCCTCGCGCTGATCTACGGCGCCACCGGCTCGACCGACTTCGCGACGATCGGGACCGCCCTGTCGACCGGGAAGCTCGCCGGCGGGTCGCTGGGCAACCCGATGGTCTACACCGGGCTGGGCTTGACGATCGTCGGGTTCGCGTTCAAGGCGTCGGTGGCGCCGTTCCACCAGTGGACGCCCGACGTGTACGAGGGCGCTCCCACCCCGATCACCGCGTTCATGGCCACCGCCACCAAGGTGGCCGCGCTCGGGGCCTTCTTGCGCTTCTTCGACGTGGCGGCGATCGGCGCTCAGAACACCTGGGCGCCGCTGCTGGCGACGCTCGCGGCGATCACGATCATCGTCGGCAACGTAGGTGCACTCGGCCAGTCGTCGGTGAAGCGGATGCTCGGCTACTCGGGCGTGGCGCAGGCCGGCTACATGCTCGCGGGGGTCGTGGTGGGAACCCACCTCGGCGTCCAAGCCACCGTGCTCTACCTGATGTTCTACGTCGCCATGAACCTGGCGCCGTTCGCGGTGATCGTGGCCCAGGAGCACGAGCGTCCCGACGGCAACTACCTGAGCGCTTACGCCGGCCTCGGCGCGCGCCGGCCGTGGCTGGCCTGGCCGATGACGATCGGGATGCTCGGACTCGCCGGAATCCCCGGCACGGTCGGGTTCATCGGCAAGTTCCAGCTGATCAGCGCGCTCGTCTCGGGCGCGTACACGTGGCTCGCGATCGTGCTCGTGATCGGCTCGATGATCTCGCTCGGCTACTACCTGCGGGTGATCGCCACGATCTGGATGCGCCCGCCGATCCCGGTCCCCGCGCCGGCGCCGGCCGCGCCGGCCGGTGGCGCCGCAGCCGGGGCGGGCGGTCTGGCCCCGATCGCCGGCGGCTCGATCGAGGCCGACGACGAGTGGGAGGAGGGGCCCGGCCCGGCCGGCGCCTCGTTGGCCTATCCGGAGCTCGTGGTCGTCGCCGTGGGGTTCGCGGCGGCGACAATCTTCTTCGGCATCTTCCCCTCGCCGCTGTTCCACCTCGCCGCGCACGCCGCGAACGCGCTCAGCGGACTGTTCTAAGCGCCCGCGGACGGGGCAAAACGGACCCATCTGGCCGCGTAAACCCGACCAAACCGCGCCGCCCGAGCACGCTGCCGGCGACATAAGCATGGTTGCGATGCTTACGTCGCCAACCGGGGTGCGGTGAGGCGTGGTTTGGCACTTAATGCAGGGGCGAAGGGGCGTGGCGGCCGGGGCGGGCGCTAGCCTGCGGCGTCCGTGGATTACCCGGTTGAGAGCTTCAGCGAGGCCGAGCGCGAGCGGCTGCGCCCGTACTTCACGAACCTCGACCGCCCCGTGTTCGCGCTGGTCAACCTGCCCGAGACGGTCAAGGCGGCGCTGTTCGCGCGCTACTCGCGCTATCCGGGAACGCTGCGACGCCTGTTCCTGGATGAGTTCGCCGATGACCTCCCCGCGCCCGAGACCGCCGCTGGAACCGACGCGGGCGAGGGCAAGCGCGCCGCCGAGCTCTACGAGCGCATCTTTCTCGGCTACGGCGATGACTCCGTGGCGCAGCTCGGCGGCGCACACGTGGCCTGCGAGTGGGTTTCCAACGTGCTCACCAAGCTGCTGCAGCGGCCCCGGCTCGGCGCCTACCTCGAGCAGTCGACCCGCTACATCGCCTACGACGGGCCGATTCCCGGGTCCGATCCGATCCGTCCTCGGTATCGGTACTACCGCGATCCCGCCCTCGGCCCGCGATATGAGGACGCGATGGACGAGCTGTTCACGATCTACTCAACCGCGCTGCCCCGCGTGTGCGCCTGGGCGGAGCACGAGTTCCCCCGCGCCGGCGACGAGCCGGCGGCCGCCCACGCCCGGGCGATCCGGGCCAAGGCGCTCGACCTGTTGCGCGGGCTGCTCCCGGCGAGCTCGCTGTCTCATATGGGCATTTTCGCGACCGGGCAGACCTACGAGCAGCTGATCCTCCACCTGCTCGCCCATCCGCTGCCCGAGGCCCGGGACTACGGCCGGATGATGCTCGACGAACTGAACGGGGTGATCCCGAGCTTCCTGACCCGCATCGAGCGGCCCGACCGCGGCGGGCAGTGGATCGAGTATCTGGCGGCGCGCGGGCGCGCGGGCCAGCGGTGGGCGCAGCGCCTCGGGCTCGATACCGCGGACGGGCCGGCGGGGCCGTCGGTCACCCTCCTGCGCGCCGAGGGCGACGAGGACGACCTCCTGTCCGCGCTCCTGTTCGAAGCCGGCACGACCCGCGAAGAGCGGATACGCGATGCGGTGGGCGGGCTCGACGCCGACGCGCGCGCCGCGCTCTTGGCCGATCTCGCCGGCGAGCGGTCCAACCGCCGGCTGCGGCCCGGGCGCGGCCTCGAGTCGCTGCGCTACCGGTTCGAGATCGTCGCCGACTACGGCGCCTTCCGCGATCTCCAGCGCCACCGCATGCTCACCGTCCAGTGGCAGTCGCTCACCCCCGAGCTCGGGGCCGACGTGCCCGATCAGGTCGAGCTGGCGGGCTGCGGCGATGACTACCGCCGCGCGCTCGGGCTCTCGGCCCGCGAGTACCACCGCCTCGCCGACGCCGGGCTCGCCACGGCGGCGCCGTACGCGCTGTGCCTCGGCTACCGGATCCGCTTCATCCTGGATCTGAACGCGCGCGAGGCGATGCAGCTGATCGAGCTGCGCTCGGGACGCGAGGGCCACCCGAGCTACCGGGCGGTCGCGCACGAGATGCACGCCCAGATCAGCGCTGTGCACCCGTCGGTCGGCGCGCTGATGACGCACGTCGATCGCGAGACCGAGCCGCGGCTCGAGCGGATCCTGGCCGAGATGCGCAGCCACGCCCGGGCCGGCGCCGGCGCCTGACCGCGCCGGCCCCGACCTCGTTCACCGCCTGTCCTACCTGACGCTGAGCGTCATGGTCTGAGTCGTGGCGGCCTTCGCCGACTGACTCTGGACCAGCGTGAGCTGCCAGCTCCCACGCTTCCATGCCCGCAGCTCGCGCATGATGATCGACGCCCTGCCATCCACGAGCCGGGCCTGACCGAGCGCCACGATCCGGCCGCCTCTCGTGAGGACAAGTGCGACATGGCCCTTGGTGCGTTCGCTCTTCTGCTTCGGGTAGCTGACCGTGCACTTGACCTTGCCGTGCTTCTCGAGCGTGCACTTGACCGTCGGCTTGGGCCCCGGAGGCCCTTGCGGACCCTGTGGCCCCTGAACGCCCTGCGGCCCCTGGACGCCCTGCGGACCTTGAGCGCCTTGCGGTCCCAACAGCGACGACTGCTCGATGAAGTGCGTGGTCACCGTGCGCGTGTCACCGTTGGCGTTGCTGACCGTCCATGCCGCCGTGTAGGTGCCTGGAGCAAGCGCCGGAACCGCTGCTCCACTGGTCACGTCGCCGCTCGAGAACACGCTGTCGCCGTTCTGATCGGTGATCGTGAGCGAGATCGGTGAGCTTCCGTCGCTGGCCTCGGCCGCCGCGGTGAACGCGCCGTACATGGTCTCGTAGTCGACCGGCGCGGTGTTCTGTACGTCCGCGACCTCGGTCACGGTCTCGCCGCCGCTCAGATCGTCGGTCTGAGCGATCGTGTCTGTCGGCATGCCGGCGGCATTCCCGCCCAGGCAGATCTGCCCGGTTCCCGCGACTCCACCACCGTCAGCCGACGACGGCTCGCCCGCCTCGCTGTTGAACACGGGGCCGGTGAGCGGCCCGCCCCAGTACTCGTCGGTCGAGCAGGTCCCGCTTGCCACGGCGCTGCCCTGGGCCGATGTACTGGAGCCGTTGATGTGGACCTGCAGGTCGGCCACGTGCAGCGTGGTCAGCGTCCGCGTGCCGTTCGACAGCGCGATGACGTCGCTGCGGTGCACCGTCATCGGGGTGCTCAGAACGCCTCCCGAGGACGACAGCCCGCTCACGGTCTCGCCGCCGTCGGTGAGGCTGTATACGTTGCCGTCGTTCAGCCCCGAGCAGGTGACCATCTGCGCGCCGAGGTCGGCGGTACAGGTGGGAAATCCGGTCGGGGTGAACCCGGACAGGAACGTGCCCTGCGCGCTCACCGAACCCGGCTCCCCGGCCGGAACGGTCAGGGTGACGAGGGCGCCCTGTGAGTTCGGGAACTCCGTGTCGCCCGGCTGGGCCGCGCGGTTGTCCGTCGAACTCCAGTCGACGGGCGTCGCCTCGTTGACCGTCGTGGTCGTCGGCGCCGCCGCCGAGTCGAGCGACGTGCTGCAGAAGTCGGTCGGCGTCTGGCTCGTCACCGACGAGGCGAGCACACCGGTCTGGAAACAGGGCGCCAGCGTCAGCGTGTTCGCTGCGACCCCCGCGCCGTTGTCCATGTCGGAGAAGCCCATCCAGCCGCCTTCGCTGAACGGATTCCCGCCGTTGCCGGTCAGGATCACCTCGGTTGGCTGTTGGGGCACGCCGGTGCCGGCGTTGCCGTTGTTGTAGATGACCTCGATCACGTCGCGGTCATCACCGACCGGATGCCCGAGTGTGACGCTCCAGCCTCCGCCCGCGCTCGTCGTGGCCGTCTGATCGGCCACGATCGTGCCGGCGCGGATCAACTCGACCTCGACCGGCACGCCCGATTCGGGAGTAATCCCGCCGATGTTGCCGCTCACGTCCGGGCTGAACTGGGTCAGGTTGACCGTCGGCAACGGCAGCGGGCTGTCGGAGATCGTCGCCGTGGCCGCCTGCACGCATTCGCCGTCCGCCTGCGACCAGATCTCCTGCGTGTACCACTCGTCGCCGTCGATGAGCTGGTTGTAAGGCGAGCCGTCGGAGGCGAACCCGAGCGGGGTTCCGTACTGGGAACCGAACTCGCATTTGTCGGCGATCTCGTACGCGTTCGGATCCATCCACCCGGTGCCGGTCGGGTCGGATATCGCCTCGTTCGTCTCATGGTCGGCGATGTCGACGGCCGCCTCCGCGTCCGGGTTGCCCTCCGGATCGGCACCCGGCGAAACCGAACCGATCTCGATGATCGGGTCGATCGTCAGGGCGTAGATCGTCAGGCCGTGACCGTTGATGTTCGACAGCGAGTGATAGCCGCCGAAGGCATTGGTGCCGCACACGTCCGTCGTGATGCACTCATCGACGTCGGGCGGCAGGAACACGTACCACAGGTTGGTCAGGCCGCGCGGGGTGCCGGTGGTGGCCTGCACGACTTTGTCGATCTCGGTCTGGAGATCGCTGTCCAGGATGCACGCCTTGGTGTTCTGCGGCGAGGTGCACTCGCCCGCGCCGTCCCCGGCAGCCGGGAACGGATCGGTGTCGATGATGAAGTCGTCGGTGTCGTTGAGGGTTCCGGCTCCGCCGCCCGAATACATCTGGGCAGTTCCGCCGTTGTCGCTGTAGTTGATGTCGTACGCGCCCGAGGTCGGCGCTCCGCTGGTCCCGGAGCCGTACTGCGGCTCGACCGTGAAGTCGTCGCAGACCGTCGGATTGCTCGGACTGCAGGTCGATGCTGCGCCGACCGTTCCCGTGCTCGCAGCGGCGACGTCGGTGTAGAACTTCTCGATCGTCCCCTCGTAGGTCGGGATGCCGGCCCCCGGGGAGCCCGGGAAGGCATAGCCGGGTGGCGCCCAGAAGATCGTGTGGACGGTGACTCCGCCCGGCTGGTCCATCGTCGGGCCGCCGTGGTAGGTGATCGGGTTGAACACGCCGAGCTCGCTCGGCTGGGTGCCGTGATAGTTGGCCGGTGGCGCCAGTCCGAGCGCGTTGCCGACCCTCGGCTGGAACGTCGTGGCGCCCAGAGCGGCCGGCGCGGACACGCCGAGCGCGAGGCACGCGATCACGGGCACGAGCACGCGCGCACGCATCATCAAACATCACCTCTTCTGGTTGACGCTGCCCCCCCGGAATCGGCGGGCACGGTATCGCAGGCCCCTGGGAACTGCAAGGCGACCCCGCCCGCCTCACACCAGCTTCACATCCGCCGCTGACGCGGCACGCCGGTCAACCCACGCCGCGCATGCGTTCCTGCTCGGCCTGGCGCAGCTCGATCCGCCGGATCTTGCCGGTCAGCGTCTTGGGCAGATCGGACACGAACTCGATCCGGCGCGGGTAGGCGTAGGCCGAGTAGTGCTCGCGCACGAACGCCTTGATCTCCTCGGCCAGCTCGGGCGTCGGTTCGTGCCCAGACGCGAGGACCACGAACGCCTTGACCACGTTGCCGCGCCGCTCGTCGGGCGAGGCAACCGCGGCGGCCTCAGCCACTGCCGGGTGCTCGAGGCACGCCGACTCGACCTCGAACGGGCCGATGCGGTACCCGGCCGAGATGATCACGTCGTCGGCGCGGCCCTCGTACCAGAAGTATCCGTCCTCATCGGCGCGCGCCGCGTCCTTGGTGTGGAACCAGTCGCGGCCGAACGCCTCTTCGGTGTCCTCGGCTGGACGGTTCCAGTAGCCGAGCGGGTAGTGCGGGTTCGAGCGCGCCTTCAGGCAGATCTCGCCGCGCTCGCCATCCGCGACGGGACGCTCGTCCTCGTTAAGGATCGCGACCTCCCAGCCCGGCATCGGCTTGCCCATCGAGCCCTCGCGGACGTCCATGAACGGGTAGTTCGCGCACAGCGGATAGGACTCGGTGAGCCCGTAGTAGTCGAGCACGGTGACGCCGTACTGCTGGCGGAACCAGCGGATCGCCTCTGGGTTGAGCGGCTCGCCGGCCGAGCACACGATCCGGAACTTCTGCGGATAGCGCGTGCCGGCGTCGGAGATCGACATCATCGATCGGATCGCCGTGGGCGTGCCGAACACGTTGCTCACGCCGTGGCGGGAGAGGAAGTCGAGCTGCTTGTCCGGATCGAAGCCGCCTTCGCGCTGATACACGGCCTGGACCGCGCCAAGCCGCCAGGGTCCGAGCAGCGGGCAGATCCCGGCCGCCCAGGCCCACTCGCCCATCCCGTGGAACACCTCGTTCTCGCGCAGGTCGTGGCAGTAGATGAACTCCTCGTGCGCGAGGATGTAGCGGTGGGCGTGCAGGATCCCCTTGGCCAGGCCGGTCGTGCCCGAGGAGTAATAGAGCTGGGCCGGGTCGTCGGCCGCGGTGTCGACCGGGTCAAACGCCGTCGAGCCGCGCGCCAGGAGCTCGTCGTCGAGCAGCAGCACATGCTCGACAAGATCCCGCTCGATGCGGCCCGCGTTGGCGGAGTTGGTGAGCAGCACCTTCGGCCGCGAGTCGTTCACGCGGTGGCGAATGCCCTCGTCCCCGTAGAGCACCGACATCGACAGGAGAATCGCGCCGGCCTTCCACACCCCGAAGAACGCCGCCGCGGTCTCGGGCGTCGGCGGCAGCAGCATCGCGACGCGATCGCCTGACTCGACGCCGTGCGCGCGCAGCACGTTGGCGAAGCGGTTGGAGTCGTCCTGCAGTTGGCCCCAGCTGACCTCGCGGATCCGCCCCTGAAAGTCCTCGTGGATCATCGCGAGCTTCTCGCGCGGGTGGCGGTCGCACACGTCGACGGCGATGTTGTAGCGCGCGGGCACCTCCCACCGGTGCTGCTCGCGGGCCTGCTCGTAGGAGGTGAAGGTCATCCCACCATCATGTCTACCCAGGCGCCGCGTAACAACCAGCACAAGTATCGGTAACCTTAATGAGGCTCACCATGGATCTGGCTTTGGGCGTCGGCTTAGGGATCGGGCTGGCCGCAATCGTTATTGCGGTTTGGCGCGCCATGCGCTACCAGCCCGCGGCGGGAGCCCCCGAGGCGGCCATGCAGGCCGCCTTGCACGCCGCCACCGCCACCCTGCCCCACCTGCGCCGGGGATTGACCGGCCGCAACGCCGAGCGGGCGGTTCCGAATCTGCGCGCGTTGACCGGCGCCGCCGCAATCGCGCTGGCCGACACGCGCGCGGTGCTAGCGATCGATGGCGAGGGCCGCGAACAGGTCCGCCCGGGCGACCTGCTCTCGCGGCTGCTCGAACGGGCCAGGGACGATCACATGCACATCGTGCCGCGGCTGATCTCCTCGGACCCGACCTGCCCGCTGCGCTCGGCCGTGCTCGTGCCGCTGATCGCGCAGGGCAGACGGATCGGCACGCTGATCGCCTTCTACCGGTCGGTGGGGCGGCCGAGCCACCACGAGCTGCGCGTGGTCGGAGAGGCCGCAAGCCTCGTCTCAGCGCAGGTCGAGCTGTCGCTGGTCGCCGCTCAGGAGGAGCGGGTCGCCCAGGCCGAGCTGCGCGCGCTGAGGGCGCAGATCTCCCCGCACTTCATCTACAACGCGCTGGCCGCGGTGGCCGGCGACATTCACGCCCGCCCGGAGGAGGCGCGCGACCTGCTGATCGACTTCGCCGAGTTCACCCGCTATCTGTTCCGCGACGGGCGCTCCTACGTCACCCTGGGCGAGGAGATCGACCACGTCGAGCGGTACCTGCGCCTCGAGCAGGCCCGCTTCCGCAACATCCTGCACGTCACGATCGACGTCCCCGAGGAGACGCGCGGGACCGTCGTGCCGGCGATGTCCGTCCAGCCGCTGGTCGAGAATGCCGTGCGCCATGGCGTCGAGCGACGGGCGGGGAGTGGACGGGTGGCGATCTCGGCGCGGATCGTGCGCGGCGACGTCGAGCTGAGGGTGTCCGACGACGGTGTCGGCATCGAGCCCGAGCGGCTCGGGGCGGTGCTGGCCGGCGCCGGCGGGGGCATCGGCGTCTCCAACGTCGACGCGCGCCTGCGCGCCACGTTTGGCGAGCGCTACGCGCTGCGGATCGAGTCCGATCTCGGACAGGGGACGACAGCTCTGATGACCGTGCCCAACCTGCGCGGCGAGGTCGCGGAACCCGAGCTGGCCTGGTCGGCATGAGCTCGGATGGGCTGACGATCCTGGCCGTCGACGACGAGCACACACCGCTCGAGGATCTGGCCCGCCTGCTGCGCAGCTTCCCGGCCGTGCACGAGGTCGAGTGCGCGTTCGGTGGCCACGACGCGCTGCGCAGGGCCTCGAGCCAGGCGTTTGACGCGATCTTTCTCGACGTTCGCATGCCCGACCTCGACGGCCTCGAGCTGGGGCGGGTGCTCAGACGCTTCGCCTCACCACCCCAGCTCGTGTTCGTGAGCGCCTACGACGGCGCCGCGGTTGACGCCTTCGAGCTGCGTGCCCTCGACTACCTGCGCAAGCCGGTCAGCCGGCGCCGGCTCGAGGAGGCGCTCGAGCGGGTGGCGACGGCGATCGACGCGGCAGAGGGACACTCCAACGACAATGGACGGCGTCCCGGCTCTCCGGCCGCCGGCGAGACCGATATGGTCGCCGTCTCCGCCGCCCGTGGCGGGTCCACCCGGCTGATCAGCCGCGGCTCGGTCCTGTACGTCCAGTCGCACGGCGACTTCGTTCGCATCGTGACCGAGGACAGCCGCTACCTGCTGCGCAACACGCTGGGTGAGATCGAGCGTCGCTGGGAGCAGTTCGGCTTCGTCCGCGTGCACCGTCAGTACGTCGCCAACCTGGCTCGCGCCGTCGAGCTCCGCCCGTTGCTCGGAGGCACGGCGGAGCTCGTCTTCGTTGACGGCCAGGTGATCCCCGTGGCGCGCCGCCACGTCGGGGATCTGGGTAGACGCCTGGGCGTCTGAGCCTTACTTCTCCTCGGCTTTCTGCTCGTCCTGGATCTTGCCCTCGAGCTGCTTCATGACGTCCGGATCGCGCAACGTGGTCACGTCGCCGAGCGCCTTGCCGTCGGCGATGTCCCTGAGCAGCCGGCGCATGATCTTGCCGGAGCGCGTCTTGGGCAGGTCGTCGGCCCAGATGATCCGCTTGGGCCGGGCGAACTTGCCGATCCGGTCCGCGACCTGATGGCGGATCTCGGCCACCAGCTCCTCCGAGCCCTCGCCGTCGTCGCCCTCGAGCGTGACGAACGCGCAGATCGCCTGGCCCGAGTCCTCGTCGGATTGACCGATGACGGCCGCCTCGGCGACCCGGCGATGGGACACGATGGCCGACTCGACCTCGGCCGTGGACAGCCGATGACCGGACACGTTGACCACGTCGTCGATGCGGCCGATGATCCAGAAGTAGCCGTCCTCGTCCTTGCGCGCGGCGTCGCCGACCACGTAGGTCTCCGGGCCGAATTTGCCGAAGTACGTCTCGACGAAGCGGTCGTCCTCCTTGTACAGGGTTCGCAGCATCGACGGCCAGGGACGCTCGAGGACGAGCAGGCCCTGACCCTCGTCGACCGGCTTGCCCTCGCGCTCGTCCACGACGTCGGCTTTGACACCCGGGAACGGACGCGTGGCGGAGCCCGGCTTGGTGGCCACGATCCCGGGGAGCGGCGTGATCATGATCGCGCCGGTCTCGGTCTGCCACCAGGTATCGACGATCGGGCAGCGCTCGCCGCCGATCACCGTGTAGTACCAGAGCCATGCCTTGGGGTTGATCGGCTCGCCCACGGTCCCGAGCAGGCGCAGCTTCGAGAGGTCGTGTTTCTCGACGTGCTCGAGGCCCCACTTCATGCAGGCGCGGATCGCCGTCGGCGCGGTGTACAGGAGCGTCACGCCGTAGCGCTCGGCGATCTCCCACCAGATGCCCTTGTCTGGGTAGTCGGGTGCGCCCTCCCACATCACGCTGGTCGCTCCGTTACAGAGCGGTCCGTAGACGATGTAAGAGTGACCGGTGATCCAGCCGACGTCGGCCGCGCACCAGTAGACGTCCTGTTCGGGCTTGAGGTCGAACACGTACCGGTGCGTGGCTGACACGCCGGTGAGGTAGCCGCCGGTCGTGTGCAGGACGCCCTTGGGCTTGGCCGTCGAGCCGCTCGTGTACAGCACGAACAGCGGGTGCTCCGCGTCGAGCTCCTCGGCGGGACACTCGTCGTCGGCCCGCTCGACGATCTCGTGGTACCAGACGTCGCGGCCGTCCTTCATCTCGCAATCGGCGTCGGTCGCCTTGACGACGACGACGTGCTCGAGCGCGTCGAGTTTGTCCATGCACTTGTCGACCTGCTGCTTGATCGGCGCCGTCTTGCCCTTGCGCCGGGCGCCGTCGACGGTGATCAGCGTCTTGGCCTCCGAGAACTCCATGCGCTCCTTGACCGAGTCGGCCGAGAACCCGCCGAACACGACGTTGTGCGGCGCACCGATCCGCGCGCAGGCGAGCATCGAGACGACGACCTCGGGGATCATCGGCAGGTAGATCCCGACGATGTCGCCCTTCTTGACGCCCAGGTCCTTGAGCGCGTTGGCGAGCTTCTGCACGTCCTGGTGGAGCTCGGCGTAGGTGATGTCGCGCTCCTCGCCCTCCTCGCCGCGCCAGTGAAACGCGACGCGGTCGCCGTTGCCCGCCTCGACGTGGCGGTCCACGCAGTTGTAGGAGGCGTTGAGCTTCCCGTCCTTGAACCACTTGTAGAACGGCGGATTGGACTCGTCTACGTCCTCGCGCGGCTGCTTGAACCAGTGAAGCTCCTTGGCCTGCTCGGTCCACCAGCCCTTCCAGTGCTTCTCAGCCTTGTCGTAGACCGACGGGTCGGAGAGCAGCGCGTCGTCGCGGAACTCGTCCGGCGGATCGAAGGTCTCGACGTCGAGGAGCTGTTCGAGCTTGCCCTCGAGCTCGCCTGCGGAAACCGTTCCAGTGCGTGCCATTGCCAACCACCTCTCCTTCAAAGAGAACGCTCTTTAGCGTTCCTCTACCCAGTGGATGGCGGCTGACTAACTTGTTGTGAGCGGACCCCCCTAGGTGGAGGGTCCGCTCGCGGCGCCTTATTCCGATCCGCTCCCGAAGGTCGCGATCTCTTCCTTTTCCTTGGCCGAGAGGTCCTGGGGAACCTCGCCCTTTGCCCGTTTCTCGCTCTGCACTTGCTCGCGGATCGACTCCACGATCTCGGGGTTGGCCAGCGTGCTGACGTCGCCGGTGTCGGTGAAGTTCGACACCGCGGCGATCACCCGGCGCATGATCTTGCCCGAGCGCGTCTTCGGCATGTCGGGCACCACCCAGACGTTCTTCGGGCGGGCGATCGCGCCGATCTCCTTGACGATGGCCGCCGACACCTTGCCGGCGATGTCCTCGCCGGTGTCGACCCCTGGCTTCACCGACACGTACATCTCGACGATCTTGCCGCGGATCTCGTCGACCACCGGGACGGCGGCCGCCTCGGCAATCTCGTTGACCGTGATCGCCGCTGACTCGAGCTCCTTGGTTCCGAGCCGGTGGCCGGCGACGTTGATCACGTCGTCGATGCGACCGAGGATGCGGAAGTACCCGTCCTCGGACTCGACCGCGCCATCGCCGCACATGAACGGCCAGTCGCGCCAGTCCTTTGAGTCCTTGTCTTTATTGAAGCGGGCGTAGTAGGTGTCGATGAACCGCTGATCCTGTCCCCACACGGTCAGCATCCGGCCCGGCCACGGGTTGCGCACGCAGATGTAGCCGGCCTTGCCTGACCCCCTCGGGATTTCGTTGCCGTTCTCGTCGTAGATCACGAGTTGGATGCCGAGCGCGGCCGGTCCGCAACTGCCGGGCTTCATCGGCTGAAGCCCGGGCAGCGTCGAACCGAGGAAGCCGCCGGTCTCCGTCATCCACCAGGTGTCGGTGATCGCGGCCTTGCCCTTGCCCACGAAGTCGTAGTACCACCGCCAGACGTCGGGCTCGATCGGCTCGCCGACCGTCGTCATCGTCTTGAAGTGGTAGTTGTACTTCGCGGGCTCGTCCGGACCCACCTTGCGGAGCATCCGGATCGTGGTCGGTGCGGTGTGGAAGATGTTCACGCCGAGCTTCTCGGCGATCCGCCACGGCCGGCCCGGGTCGGGATAGGTCGGGACGCCCTCGTACATCACGCTCGTCGTGCCGAGTGCGAGCGGCCCGTACACGATGTAGGAGTGGCCGGTGATCCAGCCGATGTCGGCAAAGCACCAGTACATGTCATCCGGATGGATGTCCTGGTAGTACTTCGAGGTGCCGGCCACGTAGGACATGTAGCCGCCGACCGCGTGCTGGGCGCCCTTGGGCCGCCCGGTGGTGCCACTCGTGTACATCAGGAACAGCGTGTCCTCGGCGGCCATCGATTCCGGCTCGACCTGCTGGCCGCTGTAGGACCCGAGCAGCTCGTCGATGAAGTAGTCCCGGCCCTCGACCATCGGGCTCTCCGAGTGATACTCGCCCGGGATGCGTCGCCACACGAGCACCTTCTCGACCTCGATGCCCTCCTTGCGGGCCTCCTCGATCGCCTCGTCGGCCTTGGCCTTGTGGTCGATCAGACTGCCGTTGCGATAGTAGGCGTCGATCGTGACGAGCACGGTGCTCTGGGCATCCGCCATCCGCTGCCCGCATGCCGTGCCGCTGAAGCCGCCGAACACCTCTGAGTGGATCACGCCGAGGCGCGCGGCAGCCAGCATCGAGACTGGCAGCTCGGGGACCATCGGCATGTGGAAGGTGATCCGGTCGCCCTTCCCCAGGCCGGCGAAGTCCCGCACCAGCGCGGCGAACTCGTTCACGCGGCGGTGCAGCTCGGCGTAGGTGATCTCCTGCGTCTCGTCCTCTTCGAGCTCGGGAACCCAGATCAGCGCGTTCTCCTCAGCGCGCGTCTCCAGATGCCGGTCCACGCAGTTGACGCATGCGTTCAGACGTCCTCCGACGAACCACTTGAAGAACGGAGGATTGCTCGTGTCGACGAGCGTGTCCCACTTGCGCTCCCACGTGAGCAGGTCGGCGTACTCGGTGAAGCACTCGGGGAAGTTCTCCGCGCTGAACCGCTCGAGGATGTGCGGATCGTTCGCGTTGGCCTGCTCGGCAAAGCTCGCCGGCGGCGGGTAATACTCCTCCTCCCGCCAGTGGACCGCGATCTGCGCCTCGGAGGCCTCGTCGGTCTCATCCGCGGCAGGGGGTTCCTGTGTCACATCAGCCACTTCAGCTCTCCTTCTCTCTCGCGCCCCGGGCGGGCGGCATCCGACGGCTGGACAGCCTGGAGCGCCGGCGTCTCAGCCGGCGCTCCAAGTCATCGAGGTTTACGACGATTTTGTCGTAGTTCTACTACCAGGCAAGCCTGGGCGTGTGGCTTTTCTCGCTTCAGCGCCTAAGCGGGACGACGGGCGCGACCACACGACCGAACGTCGAATTGATCACACCGGCGAACGACGCGTACCAGGCGACGAGCGCGGTCGCGATTCCCAGATAGCCACCGAGCTTGATCGTGCCGTTGGTCACCGAGGTCCCGCCGGCCAGCGCGGAGTTACCGATGCCGAGGATGATGAACGTGATCGCCAGCAACAGGAACACCACGGCGACGGCACCTGTGGTCCTCAGCGACGCGATGAACATGTACGCGGTGAAGATCCCCCACATCCACAGGTACAGGCCGAGGCCGCTGAACACCTCGCTGCCCACGTTCTTGCCCACGGACTGGACGATGAAGTAGAACGAGACCCAGAACATGCCGTAGGAGCAGAACGCGACGGCGCCAAACGTGTTGCCGGTACGGAACTCCCAGAGGCCGGCGGTGAACTGGGCGACGCCGCCGTAGGCGAGCGCCAGCGCGGCGACCATCGGCAAAAGACCACCGCCGACTGCCTTGCCGGAGCCGACCAGGCCGGCGTTGATGAGGCTGAGCATAAACGTGGTGCCCGCGAACGCAGCGAGCCCAAGCGGGCCCGGGTCCGCCGGAGTCCACCCCATCAACCTGCCCGCGGTGGGATCGGGCGCCGGCGCCACATCAGCCTCGCGCGCCCCGATGTTTGCGGCTTCCATCTAATGCCTCCTGTTGGACATCGATTGTCGGCGCGTACGGTGCACCCGGGCGGCGCGCTTCACAAGGCCGGATCGTTGAGTGGCGCGCAGACGCCGCTAAGCGGCAGTCCGGACGCGATGAACGGCGACCGCCGAACGGCGTTCAGCCGCCCGACGGTCGCCGAATCGAGCCCGCACAGTGCCATCCGCGATCTGCGCCCCAGGCGAGTGGCCCAAGACCGGTCCGGCATCTGCGTCAGTTTCGCTCTCCAGTCGCCTGGCGAAGCGAACCTGTCCCGACCCCCGGCGTGGACAGGAGCCGGGACAGCTAACGCCAAGATCGGCAGGCGCGGTTGCCCGGCTTAGCGGACCGAACTGATGACCGGACGGATGTAGTAGGGGGCACGGCCCCTTCAGCGTCTGTTTATTTACGCCGCTTGCGCTTGCGCTTGGAGGCCGTCGACCGCGTCGAGGCAGCGGGCGCCGGCCCGCCCGCGGGCTGCGGGACCGGTTCCGGGGCACGGCCCCGAGAAGCCCGGCCGCCGCCCTGGGCTCGGGAGGCTCGTACCTGCTGGCTCGAGGGCCAGGGTACGGCCACGCCACTCGTCCACGCCGGGGGGACGCCGCTCGGCCAACGGCCGCTCAGCATGTAAGCCAGCGCGAGGAGCCAATAGGCCTCGACGATCGGGATCGGGATGATCGGGATGATCGTCAGCACGCCCGCGATGATCCCGAGATAACCCATGAAGCGCGGCAGCAACCCGACCCGCATCGCGCCCAGGCAGATCAGCACGAAGGACACGGCCAGCAGCAGAGCGCCGAGGTAGACCCCGATCTCGGGGATCACGACCCAGGCCCGGTGCAGGATGGCGTCGGCCTGGGGCCACGTCTGGCTGCCGTCATTGACGAACTCATCCGAGGCGCGCGCCGAGGCGACCGATGACGCTATGCCGGCCACCGCGGCGATCACGCCGGCGGCGATCGCGACCTGTCCCATGAAGCCCGGCCTGGTCCGGGGCTCGCGGGCGCGAGCCGCACCGAACAGGAAGGCCAGCGTCCACGCGAGCGCCAACGTGCCGATCGCGCTGATGACGGAGCCGGCCAGATCGAGCGCGATTCGCTTGTGCTCGGTGATCAGGCCGAGCGTCTGCTCGTTGACCTTGACGTGCGCTCCGGGCAGCTGCACGAGCACGGCGACCATGACCAGGACGCCGGCGGCTCCGGCGAGCACCACCTGCCGGTTGCGCACGCGTGCCTCGTACTCGAGCTGCTGTTCGGGCTGCATGACCGTCAGTCTAAGTCGGATCCTCAGGCGCCGCCGTCAGGCGCCGCCGTCAGGCGCCGCCGTCAGGCGCCGCCGAAGCCGATCCGCGCCGAGCGCCGGGGCGGCTACCATTCATCGTATGGAAGGAAGTGGATTCGGAGGCCTGTTCGGCGACCCAGATGAGCTCCAGCGCCGGCTGGGCGAGTTCGCCGAGCAGATGCAGGGCGCTCAGCGTCTCGCTTGGGCGGACAACGCGATCAAGCTCGCGGTCGACCTGACCGTGGCGGCGATGAACCGCATCAACATCCAGGGCACGACGGAGCAGCAAGCCGAGCAGCTGCGCACGGTGATGGCGCACATCTTCCCCGAGGCCGTCACCCTGGTGCGCGAGGCCCGCGAGGGCCTGCAATAAGCGGCTAAGACGCGGCGAGGGCCCCGAGCACGAGCTCGTCGTGTTCGGCGGGCTTGACGTTGCGGAAGACCTCGCGGATCGTCCCGTCGGGCCCGATCACGAACGTGGTGCGCTCGTTGCCCATGTAAGTGCGCCCGTAGCGCTGCTTCTGCACCCAGACCCCGTACGCCTCGGCAACCGCGTGATCCTCGTCTGAGAGCAGCGGGAAGCCGAGCCCGTACTTCTCGTCGAACTTGGCGATCGGCTTGACCGGATCGGGCGAGACGCCGAGCACCACCGTGCCCGACTGCGCGTAGTCGGCGCGGTGGTCCCGCACGCTGCACGCCTGGGTGGTGCAGCCCGGCGTGTCCGCCTTGGGATAGAAATACAGGACGACCGTCTGCCCGCGCAGACCGGACAGCGCCACGGGGTTGCCGTGCTGGTCGGGGAGCGTGAAGTCGGGGGCCTGGTCGCCGGGTTGCAGTGCCACGGACGCCGATCCTATCCGAGCCAGCCTTGGCGTCGATCTATCGACCGCGGCTTGAAAGATGCAGGCGCGGAATGCAAAGCGATCGGAGATGCTGGGTAAACTGGTCGTCTCGTGCCGGGCTCTTGGCCCGGCGAAGTTGTGCCAGCGTTCGTAGTTGTTGCTCTCGCACCTCCCGCGCTTCGCAGCACACGACCTCCCGGGAGGGAACGGATGGCTACCGGAACTGTGAAGTGGTTCAGCGACGAGAAGGGGTATGGCTTCATAACTCCCGACGAGGCTGGCAAGGACCTGTTCGTCCATCACACCGCGATCGCGGGTCACGGGTTCAAGTCGCTGACCGAGGGCGCCAAGGTGTCCTATGAGACCCAGCAAGGCCCCAAGGGCCCGGCGGCGGCGAACGTCGAACTGATCTAGCTCGGGGATCGTTGATCAGGCCGCGTTGGCGGGGGGTCCTGCATCAGTGGGCCTTCCTGGTCTCACTGGCGGCCGGCGTCTACCTGGTGCTCGGGGCCGGATCCGCGCGCGCCCGGATCGCCGTGGCGGTATATGCGCTGAGCGTCGCGGCGTTGTTCGGGACCAGCGCGCTGTATCACCGCGTCGACTGGCGCACGCTGGCGGCTCGCCGCTGGATGCGCCGGCTCGACCACACGATGATCTTCGTGCTCATCGCCGGTACCTACACGCCGTTTGGGCTGCTCGTACTCCGCGGCACGACGGGGACGGCGATCCTGATCGCCGTCTGGTCCGCGGCGCTCGCCGGAGCGGTGTTCAAGCTGATCTGGATCGACGCTCCGGGCTGGCTCGGGGCGGCCACGTACATCTCGATCGGCTGGATGGCGGTTATCGCGACGCCTGAGCTTTTGGCTCGTCTCGGGATTGCCGCGGTCACGGCCCTGGGGCTCGGCGGCGTCCTCTACAGCGTCGGCGGAGTGATCTACGCGCGCAAACGACCGGATCCGGCACCTAAGGTCTTCGGCTACCACGAGGTGTTCCATCTGCTCGTGGTCGCCGCTGCGGCGTTGCAGTACGCCGTCGTGGCGTTCTGGATCGTGTAGCTGCTACGTTCGTTGGAGCGGTCGGCATCCGCCGCCGCGAGGCAGCTTGCTTTGGTTCCGCCCTCGAGCGGTTCGGGTCAGCCTTCGCCTCCCGAATCGTCCGCGGCACCGTAGCTGCCGTCAAGGAGTTTTTGTGTCAACAGCATCGTTTGCCGATCTCGGTGTCTCGCGCGCCGTCATCGGTTCCCTTTCCGCAGCAGGCATCACCGAGCCGTTCGCGATTCAGCGCGCGGTGATCGGCGACGCCATCGCCGGGCGCGACGTGATCGCGAAGTCCCCCACCGGCTCGGGCAAGACGCTCGCGTTCGGCATCCCACTCGTGCAGCGAATCGCGGCCGAGGATCCGCGTCCGGCCGCGCTCGTGCTCGCCCCGACCCGCGAGCTTGCCACCCAGATCGTGGACGACATCCGCGGGATCGCGCACGCCCGCGCGCTGCGCGTGACCGCCGTTTACGGCGGGGCCGGCCTGGCTATGCAGGCCAAGAACGCCGCTGCCTCGCACGTGCTGGTGGCGACGCCAGGCCGGCTCGAGGATCTTCTGGCCCGGGGAGCGTTCACGCTCGACGACGTGCGGATCCTGATCCTCGACGAGGCCGACCGGATGCTCGACATGGGCTTTCGCCCGGCGATCGATCGGATCGTCGGCGCCTGTCCCGAGACGCGCCAGACGCTGTTCTTCTCCGCCACCCTCGACGGCGAGGCCGGGCGCATCGCCCACCGCTACGCGAAAGACCCGGCGGTCCATCAGCACGGGCCGGCCGCCCGGCGGGCGAACGCGGAGATCGAGCACAGATTCGTGCAGATCGCTCACGAGCACCGCGTGGATGCGCTCGTCCACGAACTCCGTCGCGATCGCGATCTCACGCTCGTGTTCGTTCGAACCAAGCACGGCGCCGATCGGCTCGTCAAGCGCCTCGCACGCCACGGCGTGAAGGCGGTGGCGATGCACGGCAACAAGTCACAGCGCCAGCGCGAGCAGGCGCTGGCCCGCTTTGAGTCGGGTGCGGTGGACACGCTCGTCGCCACCGACGTCGCGGCGCGAGGGATCGACGTGGAGCGGATCTCGCACGTGATCAACTTCGATCCACCCGCCGACAGCGAGACCTACGTTCACCGGATCGGCCGCACCGGCCGCGCTGGACGCAAGGGCGTCGGAATCACCCTTCTCTCCCCCGAGCAGCACCGCGACGTCACGACGCTGGCCGGCCAGCTCGGGCTCGAGCACGGGCTGGTCGACAGAGCCCCCGGTTCTCGAAGCCATCGGGCGGCGGGACGACCGCGACGGAGAAGCGGTCGCGGAGCGAGACGCACACACGCTTGATTCGGGCGGGCTCGCGCCCGCCCGACATGCAAGCGGCCCCTCGCCGGCCTACTTGATGAAGCCGGTCTTCTTGACGGCGGCCAGGACCTTCGCCGCGCTGAGCCCGTTGTCGAGCGGGCCGTTCGGCGCGATCGCCTTGCCGAGGTAGAGGCCGATCGAGCCGGAGTGCCTGGCCTCGACCGTGACGATCGAGGCGGCCGCCAGCAGAACCTTCGCGGCCTGGATGTTCGGCGCCTGGCCGAGGTAGGCGTGCACGCCGGTGTTCTCGAGCACATACGCCGTGGCGGCGAACTTCGACTGGTCGCCCGGAATCCCCTGGAAGTCGAACTTCGGCTTCTTGATCGCGTGGCTACCCAACGCCGCCTTGAGGTACTTGACGTGGTAGTTCTCGTCCCGGGTAACGGTGCGGAGGAACTGCCTGAGCGCTGGATTGGTGATCGCGCCCTGGCTGGTCGCCTCGTTGTAGAACGAGCTCTCGAGGTACTCAAGCGTCAGGGCGTAGTTGAGTATCCCGACGTCGCCAGAGCCGAACGAGCTCGGCGGGCGTCCGGCGGCCAAGGCCGTACTCGGCACGAGGGCGCTGAGAATCGCCCCTCCGCCAAGGACGGCGCCGCCGGCGATTGCTCCCTTGCGCAGGAAAGCAAACCGGGTGTCGCCGGCTACCTCTTCCGCCGCCTCTCGGACGGCGCCGTCCACGTCGATCGCTTCGAGATTGATTTGGTCCATTCGAAACCTGCTCCTTTCACGACGATGCGCGTTGTGCTTTGACAGCTGATTCGCAGTCCGCAGCGCGGCGGATCAACGCGCCGGCGAGCGGCGCTCCACGACCGCGGCCACGATCAGGCTCAGCTCGAACAGCAGGTAGAGCGGCAGCGTCTCCAGCAGCATCGTGATCGCGTCACCGGGAAGCACCGCGGCGACAAGCCCGCACGCGAGCACCGCATAGCGGCGGTTTCGTCTCAGCTGCGCCGGGGTGATGAGGCCCGCGCGGGTCACGGCCAGGATCGCGACGGGAACCTGGAACAGCAGTCCCATCGCCAGCAGCACGGTGGCGGCGAACTTGTAGTACTGACTCGCCTGCACGAGGACGTTGAACTGGTCTGAGTTGAAGTTCTGGAAGAAGTGCAGCGCGGCCGGGAGCACGACCGTGTAGCCGAATGCCACGCCGGTTGCAAACAGCATCGGGATGGCGAGGGTGATGGGCAGCATGCGGCGTCGCTGCTTGGGTTCGAATGCCGGTATGAAGAACCCGTAGGCCTGGAGCAGCAGCACGGGCAGCGACAGGATCAGAGCGAAGATGAACGTGACGGTGACTGTGCTGGTGAACGGCTCGCCGATCCCGAGGGTCACCGGGCGATTGCCCTGGGGCGGTGCCGACAGCCGCGCGATGTCGCCACGCAGGCTGCTCTGGGCATGCGCGAGCGACGCGGATATCGCGGGCGTGTGCGGCTGTGCGCGGAGCGCGCCGATCACCGTGCCGAGTTGCTGGGCGATGTCCCTCGCGCTCTGTTGCACCGTGTAGGTCGCGCCGAGCGGCCCGTGGCCGTCGCGGACCTGCTGCTGGGTCTGATCGGCCAGAGGCTGATTGACCAGGTGAAGCAGCTCGTGGTTTTGCCAGAAGCAGATGCCGAACGCGGCCGCGAGCGCAACCAGCGAGACGATCAGCCGTGTGCGCAGCTCATCGAGATGATCGACCGCGCTGAGCCGCGCGTCGTGGCTGACGGGCTGGAACCGGCGCAGAGCGGTCGCGCCAGGCATCTGCATTTCAGCGCTCGCGCTGCGGATCGGCGTCGCGATGAGTCGCGGTCAGACCGTCGACGCGCGGTGCATCGGGCCCGGACCCGAGCTGCGTGGTGTGGGTCTCTCCGCTGAGTGACTCCTTGAAGCCGCGCAGCCCGGCCCCGAGTGACTGGCCCATCTCCGGCAGGCGCTTGGCGCCGAAAATGAGCAGCAGGAGGACGAGCACGAACGCGATATGCACTGGGTTGTCAAGCCCCATCATGGGATGCTCCTATCGATCGTGGTTCTCACTTAGTTCGGACCGGCCCTCGATCCGGATCACCGCGCGGGTTCAGCTCAGCCGCCCGACGATCACGGGCGAGTGCGTGGGGATCACGCTGCCGCCGGCCGGTTCCTCGGTGACGAGGATTTCCTGTACTCCCCTGAGGGCGCCGGGCACACCGACGTCGTCCGCCCCGCCACCGTTAACGCTGAACAGCGCATGGGTCGGTTCGGGCGCGCGGCCCGGTCGCTTCAGCCAGACTTCGTAGATTTCGCCGGGCACGGGCGCAGGAAAGTGCCGAACGATCAGCTCGGCCCGACCGTCGAGGAGACGAACCTGCGCGCTCCCGGCCGAGCCGACCACGCTCGCGTCGAGAATCCGAGCCTTGCTCGAGCCGCCCGGCACCAGCGTGGCAATCACGAGTATCGCCGCGGCGAGCCCGACCGCCAGTGTGGTGGCGAGCGCCGCACGCGCGGACCATGCAGGCCTACGCGGGGCCTCGGGGCGCACGGCGCGCATCACACGGCGGCGCAGCTGCGACGGCACCGGATGCTGCGGGGCACTCATCCCGAGCAAGTCGACGACGGGTCCAAACTCGACGAGGTCCGCGGCACACTGCTCACACTCGGCCAGGTGACGCTCAAACGCCTCGGCCTCCGCCGGGTCGAGTGCGCCAAGTGCGTACGCGGCGGCATCGCAACCACTCATGACGCGACCCCCATCGGCTCACCGAGCGACAGCCGCAGCTTCTGCAAGCCCAGGCGCATCCGTCCCTTCACCGTGCCCGCGGGCAGCTCGAGCAGGTCGGCTATCTGATTCTGCGTGAACCCCCCGAAGTAGGCCAGCTCGATCACGTGCCGCTGCTCGCTAGGAAGTCCTTGCAGCGCCCCGCGCAGTCGCCGCGCGTCATCCCGTCGCTCGACCTCCGCGTCGGTCCGCTCGCGTCCAGGAATCTGCTCGGCCGCCGTCTCGTCGTGCACGTCGCGGCCGGTCCTGACCGTCTCGCGACGAAACGCGTCCACCGCTTTGTTGCGCACGACGCCCAGCACCCACGCCCGGACGCTTCCGCGCGAGCGCTCATAGGGCATCCCGGTGCGCCACAACGAAACGAACGCCTCCTGGACGACATCCTCGGCCAGCGAACGCCGGCCGCACATTCGGTATGCCAGCGAGAACGCCGCCGCGGCATGGCGGTCGAAGATCACCTCGAACGCCAGGGCCTCGCCCTCACGGACGTGCCCGATCAGGTCGTCGTCGGCGAGCAGCCGCAGACGACGGCCACGAATCCGATCCGAAGATCGCCGCAAAATTCTTCCCTGCCTGCTCGCCCGGATCCCTGTGTCCGGGTTCAAAGAGCTACTTCGCGACCGCGGCCAGTTTGGATCACATGAGCAGCCGGGGTACCAAAAAAGTATGGACCCGGGTTAGGAAAGCGCGTTCCGTGGCGAGTGTTGTGGGCGACGGTTGCGTATGGCGAACCCGACCGAAGGGAACCGTGGATGAGCTGGATCCTGATCGCAGTGGTTGGCGTGTTCGCCTGGCTGTCGGCGGCGGCGTTCTTCCTCGCGCTGTGCCGTCAGGCCGCCCTCGGTGACAAGGTCCTACTTCAGCAGACGCGACAGGCGCCGGTCCTTGAGGAGCTTGCCCTCGGTCTGACAGGTCGGGCAGTAGCACATCACGTAGTCCTCGTAGAACACCGCCTCGAGCCGGTCGCCGCAGCGCGGGCAGGGCTCGCCGTTAAGGCGGTGAACGGTGAGCGGCATCGGCAGCTTGTCGGGAATCGGCAGCGACAGCCTCTCCTCGTACTGCGCGATCGCGTCGCCGAGCACGCGCACGGCGGTCTCGCGCAGTAGCGCCGCCTCGTCGGGCTCGAGGTCAGAGCCGCGCTTGAAGGGCGAGATCATCGCGGCGTGGAGGATCTCGTCGACCCACGAGCGGCCGATGCCGGCGATCACGTGCTGGTCGCGCAGCAGCGCGTAAAGCGGTCGCGGCTGGTCGAGCAGCCCGGCGAACGGCGGCGGATCAGGCCATGCCTCTGGCCCCAGCTCGGCGATCGTCTCCTCGCCGTCCACGTCCTCGGCGCGCAGCAGCTTGACCCAGGCGCGCTGGCGCGTGCCGAACTCGCGCAGCCGCAGCTCGCGGCCGTCGGTCAAGCGCAGCAGGAAGCGCGACGTGCGGTCGCGCAGCGAAGCGCGCGAGTCGAACAGCTGGAGGCGGCCGGCCGACATCAGATGGATCTCGATCACGAGGTCGCCGTCGAGCTCGATCAGGAACAGCTTGCCGCGCCGTCCGATCCGCTCGATCCGCCGGCCGGTCAGCGCGGTCAAGGGTGGATCGAACGTCTTCAGGGCGTTGATCCCGGGCGCGAGCGCAGACTCGATCTCGCTGCCGGCGACGGCGGCGCCAATCAGACGGGCGGTGATCTCGACCTCGGGTAGCTCGGGCATGGCGGTGAATTAGTTTCGTCGGCGGCGCCTGACGGCTGCGCCTGACGACGGGCCTACGTCGAGGGTAGCTCGGGGTTGCTCATGCTCCTCCTCGCCCAGGTGGCCCGACCTCGTGTGCGTTGGGCCACCGGTACCCTCCGCTACCTCGATGGCAACCGCACTCGCCCCCGACGACGTCGTTCGCTCGCACGCCGAGGGTGCTGCGAACGCGCGCGAGCCGTTGCTCGTGCTCGAGCCGCTGCTTCAGTTCCTAGAGGCCCACGGCCTCGACGCGCCCGCCGACCTGACCGCGACACCGATCGGCGAGGGCCATTCCAACGTCACGTTTGCGCTCTCCACCGGTGTGGTCCTGCGACGGCCGCCGCGAGGACCGCTCCCTCCGAGCGCGCACGACGTCCTGCGTGAGGCGCGCCTGCTGCGCGCGCTCGAGGGCACCCCCGCACGCGTGCCGGCGGTGCTCGCCGTGTGCGAGGCCCCGGACGTGATTGGCGCACCGTTCTACGTGATGGAGCGGGTCGACGGGGAGGTCATCGCCGACTCGATTCCGGCGCCGCTCGACACGCCGTCCGAGCGTGCCGGGATCGCGGATGAGCTGATCGACTCGCTGGTCGAGCTCCACGGCATCGACTGGACCGAGATCGGGCTCGAGGGTTTCGGCAAGCCGACGGGTTATCTCGAACGCCAGTTGCGGCGCTTCGGTGGACTCTGGGAGCACAACCGCACGAGAGACTTGCCTCAGTTCGAGCAGGTCGGCGAGTGGCTCGCCGCCAACCTGCCCGAGTCGCCCCCGGCGACCATCGTGCACGGCGACTACCGGCTCGGCAACACGATGTTTGCGCCGGGCGGACCCGCCCGGCTGATCG
>Ga0335074_10000610_pt1 | contig 50107 bp, 52 predicted proteins | sample Lox_Sample_23_FD_206715 | JGI IMG/M metagenome (GOLD analysis project Ga0335074, IMG submission 206715) | Soil microbial communities from Loxahatchee National Wildlife Refuge, Florida, United States - Lox_Sample_2.3 | ecosystem: Environmental > Terrestrial > Soil > Wetlands | place: USA...
TATCCGCAGCTCACCGAGCAGGCTAAGCGCAAGATTCTGGGCGAGAACCTGGCCCGGCTGCAGGGGATCGACGTCGAGGCCAAGAAGGCCGAGCTGGGCGTACCGTAGGCCGGGTGCCCGCGGAAAGCAGACGGCTTGCCGGCGCCGCCTGCGGGCGGTGCCTTGGAAGCTTGGCGGCGCTGCCGGCGCCGGTCCAGGACGCGCTGCGGCTGACCTATGTGGGCGTGCGCGTCACCTCGGACCGGCGGAGTCTGCGCACGTTCGCGCGGCTGGCGCGCGCGCCGGTGGACGAACCAGTCGCGGCGGGGCCGGCGCTGGCACGGATGCGGCTGCGTCCGCTTGGAGGACAGGAGGTCCTGGTGCGGCCGGGGACGTCGGACACCGGGACGGTGTGGGGCACGTTCGCACGCGAGTACCACCTACCTCCGGCGGAGCTCGGGGCGCCGAGCACGATCTGGGACCTCGGCGCCAACATCGGCCTGACCATGGCGCACTTCGCGTGTCTCTTCCCGCGCGCGCGTGTGCTTGGGATCGAGCTCGATCAGGACAACGTCACGCTGGCCTGCCGCAACGTCGCCGCCTGGGCGGACCGCTGCGAGGTCATTCACGCCGCGGTCTGGGCGAGCGACGGCGAGGTTCGCTACCGAGGCTGGGGTGGCACATCCAACTACCAGGTGACGGGCGAGGCGGAGGGGACGCCGGTGCGCGCCGTGTCACTCGCCGGCCTGGTGCGCGAGCGCGGAGGGCCGGTTGACTATCTGAAGGTCGACGTGGAGGGCGCCGAACGCGAGCTACTCCGCGACGGCACTGGGTGGGCGGAGGCGGTGCGCTGCCTGAAGGTGGAGCTGCACGGCGACTACGGGGTCGAGGACTGCCAAGGGGACCTCCGCCGGCTCGGGTTCGAAGCCTGGCAGGACCCGCGCCACTGGGCATGCGTGGTGGGGCTGCGGCGCTGAGCTGAGGCGCCGGCGACCATCCTTGATCAGCGGAGCAGGTGGTAGACCTCGGTCTCGAGCTCGTCTGGATCTGGGCGCCAGTGCCCGTAGATCTCCCAGATCGGCCCGGCCGGCTCGAGTCCGTGGGCCTCGACGAATGCATGCACCGCGGCGTGGGTCTCGCCCAGCCGGGCGTAGTCGCCCTGGTGCATGGCCGTGGCCACCTTGCCGCCTGGGAGCTCCGATGCGATCACGCGCCCGGCCGGCGTGAACGGGCCCGGAGCGAGGACGCCGACCTCGACCGCCGGCCGCTGGTCGCGGTACAGCATCACGTTCTGCCACTGAGGCGTCGCGCCGTCGGCCGCGGCGAAGTCGCGGCAACCGCGGACGAACGCGTAAACCTCGTCGAGGAGCTCCGGCCACACGGACGGAAACTGCCGCCACGAGGTCGTCTCGGCGATGACGACGGTGAGTAGGGGGTCGATGGTGACGATGTCGACGGGGATAGGCATGCTCATGTTGGCGCGCTCAGGTCAGGGCGAGCAGCGTGGTCGGGTTGGACATCACGCGCTCGATCGCATGCAGCGCCCCGCCTTGGGCTGCGGCGGTGAAGCCGAGCGTCGAGGTGACGAGACGGAGGCTCTCGCCGCTGCGGGCGAGCGTTCCGGCCGAGAGCGCCTCCTGGGCCACGGGAAGGATCCACTCCCCTAGGTGGGCGAAGTAGCCGCCGAGGATGATCACCTGCGGGTCGAACAGGTTGGCCAGGTTGGCCGCTCCCACCCCGATCCAATGGCCCAGATCGGTCAGGACCGCAAGCGTTCGCTCGTCTCCGCCGCGCGCCCGCTTGACGATCGGCTCGATCTTGCGCTCGGGTGGAACGTCACCTCGCGGGCGCTGGCGCGCCGACTGCAGCAGCGCGTTCAACCCGATGCATGCTTCCCAGCACCCGCGCCGGCCGCACCCACACTTCGGTCCGTCCGGCATCACGTTCATGTGGCCCACCTCGCCGCCGTAGCCGCGCGTGCCCAGCAGCGGCTGACCGCCGACGATGATGCCGCCGCCGATCCCGACCTCGCCCGTGACGTAGACGAGGTTCGGCGTGCCGGCCCAGCCGCCGGAGCGATACTCCGCGATCGCCGCCAGGTTCGCGTCATTGCCAACGTGGAACGGAACCCCACCCGCCTCCCCGCCCGCCCCGTCCAGCCGCAGCAGCTTGTGTAGTGGCTCGGCGACGGCCACGTCGCGCCAGCGCAGGTTGGGGGCCTCGGCGACCACGCCGGCGGCGACGTCGACGAGCCCGGGTACGGCGATGGTCACCCCGGCGACGACCGGCGTCGGTCGGCCGCGGCTCGCGGCGAGACGCCGGCGCGTGCGGCGATAGAGCTCGGCCAGGGCGGTGAGGCAGGCGTCCGGGCCGACGGCGGCGTCGAACACGCTGCGCTCGCGCAGGACCTCGCGCCCGGACAGGTCGATGACGAGGACCGAGAGGTAGTCGACGTTGATCTCCATCCCGATTGCGAGCACGCCTTCTCCCAGCTCGAGGACGGTGCCGGGCCGGCCGGCGCGGCCGTCCCGATCCTGTCCACCCTCGCGGACGAGGCCGAGTTCGATCAGCTCAGCGACCAGCCGCGAGACGGTGGCGCGGGTCAGCCCGGCCCGACTTGCGATGCCGGCGCGCGAGTCGGCGCCGACCGTGGACAGGTGACGCAGAACGAGCTCGAGGTTGTTGCGCCGGATGTCGTTGTGTCCCGCACGCTTCGGGATCACGGATGCGCTTGACACTCGATATATGTTTTGCATCGCACCAAAACATACCTGCGCGGGGCGGCGCCAGTTTATTCCCGAGGACGGCGTCCGCCGCGATGGTCCCCCCGACATGTATCTGCTCTCGTCGCGCACGCTGAAAGATCAGCCGGAACCGGTCACGCCGTCCCCAGACAGCAACCGGTCGAAGACGATCGGGGTGCTGTGCCTCGGCCCCGGTCCGTATGTCAAGGCGACCCTGCTCGCCGGGATCCAGCAGGCCACGCGGGAGAGCGACTACTGCGTCTGCATCGTGAGCCCGCGCGTGGCGACCCGCGACGCGTTGGCCGGCGCGGTGGAGACGCTGCGGTGGCTCGAGGTGGATGGTCTCCTCGTGCTCGCTCCGCATGGCGGCGCGATCGAGATGCTGGCCGCAATCGCGGGGGAGATCCCGATGGTCGCGCTCGAGGCCCCACAGCAGGACGTGCTGCCGGCGGTCGCGAGTGACCACTACGTGGGCGGGGCCGCGGCGACGGGGCACCTGCTGGGGCTGGGCCACCGGAGCGTGTTCCACATAGCCGGACCGGCCGACGGACCCGAGCCGCGCTCTCGCCTGGCCGGATGGCGCGACGCGCTCCGTGCGGCCGGCGCCGATGTCCCCGGCGCGATGATCGGGGACGGAAGCCCGGAGGTGGGCTACGAGCTGGGGCGCAGGCTGGCTATGCGGGGTGACGTCACGGCGATCTTCGTCGCCACCGATCAGATGGCGCTGGGCGTCCTGCACGCGCTGTTCGAAGCGCGCCGGCGCGTGCCGGACGAGGTCAGCGTGGTCGGCTTCGGCGGCACGCCCGAGGGCGAGTTTTTCAGCCCGCCGCTGACGACCATCAGGCAGAACTTCAACGAGATCGGCCGGCGCGGCGCCGAGTTGCTCCGGGCCGGGATCGAGGCCGGCCGCCTCTCCGCGGTCCAGGAGCTGATCCCGGCCGAGCTGATCCTCCGCGCCAGCACCGGCGCAGCCGCGTGACCTCGGCGGAGACGATCGTGCAAGACGTGCCTCCCTCGCCGGCCGTCGGCCCGGTGCGGTGCGCGTGGGCCTGACGTAGGCGACACGCCGGTGCACGCGAGCGCGGCCGCTCGTCAACCGTTATTGGATCGACCGGCCGTCAGCCGGCACCCGAGCACATGAGGACTCGCCACGGACGGTGAAGAGGATGAGGGACATGAAGGCACGCCGTGCAGGGACCGATCTGGTGGCTGCCGAGCCGGTGGGGTGGCGAGAACCGTCGCGTCCCGCGCGAACCGCGGCGCGCCGACGGGGCGCCATTCGCCGGCGACCCGGGAGTCCCCACGCCGGGTCTCGTTTCGTGGGCGGTGTGCTGCTGATGGTGGCGCTGACCGCCGGCGCGTTCGGCGTCGACGGGCTGATCCAGGCCTCGCACGAGCGCTCACACGTCGCGGCGCTGCAATCCCAGGTGACGAGCCTGCAGCAGCGCTTGAGCGCTGACGAGCAAGGCGCCGCGAGCGAGCGGGCCGAGGTCGGCAAGGTCGCGGGACGTGCGACCGGCGTCGCCCGATCGGTGTCGCGGTCGCTTGCGCGCATCAACTGGTCGCTTCAGAGCGTCCCGAGCGAAGGCGAGCTGGCACGCCTGCGAGGCACGCTCGATGCCTACGCGGCGTGCGTCGGCCAGCTCCAGGGCGAGCTGAACGGTCTCGGCATCAACTGGCGCATCGACCCGGCCAAGCCGTCCACCGACTACTTCAAGTTGTTCACGACGGCGCCGGCGTCGGCCGCCTGCTCGGGCGTCTCGCGGGGCGGGTAGACCGGCGCTTCGTCCCGGCTTCCCGGGAACCGGCGCACCCCCACAAAAGATGTGTAACAGTGCCCGCCGTGCGGAGAGGCCACGTCTTGCGGCGTCGTGTCCATGCCAGCGTATGCGCGACAGCGATCGCCGTTGTCGCGTGCCTAGTCGCGTCGTCGAGCGCCGTCGCGGCGGCGCCGTCCTTCAGCGCGCACGGCAGCGCTGAGCAGGTCTACGTCACCGGTCTCGGGCCGAACGCGCAGATGTCGCTGCTCACGTCGAGCGGGAAGACGCTGTACACCCAGGACGCGGACTCGCTCGGCGGGCTGCTGTTCCGGAACGTGCCGCCGGCGAGCGGCTACCGCGTGCGCCTGGCCTCCGACGGATCGGAGTCGGGGCCGATCACCGTGCACCCGGACGCGGCCGCGCCGTGGGACCCGAGCATCTACGACCAGTCGATCCCCGACAGCGGCTACACGTACCTGACCACGCGCGACGGAACGCAGCTGGCGATCGACGTGCACCCGCCGACCAGCCCTGCCGGCGTGCTGCCCACGTCGCTCGGTCTGCCCGTGGCGCCGGGCGTGACCCCGCCCAGCCTGCCGATCACCCTTCCCGGCCTCCCCAACCCACTCGCCAGGCGCGCCCATGCCAGCGTGCCCTTCCTCCCGCCGTACCCGACGCTGATCGAGTACTCCGGCTACGGCTACGCCGACCCGTCGGGGCCGGTGAACGGAATCGCGGTCCTGGCCAACCTGATGGGTTTCGCCGTCGTCGACGTCAACATGCGCGGCACCGGCTGCTCGGGCGGCGCGTACGACTTCTTCGAGCCGCTGCAGAACCTCGACGCGTACGACGTGATCGAGACGATCGCGCACCAGCCGTGGGTGCTCGGCCACAAGGTGGGCATGATGGGCATCTCTTACGGCGCTATCAGCCAGCTGTTCGCCGCCCAGCTCGACCCACCTGACCTGGAGGCGATCTCGCCGCTGTCGACGATCGACGCGACCGCCACCACGCTGTATCCCGGCGGCGTCCTGAACACGGGCTTCGCGGTCGCCTGGGCCCAGCAGCGCCAGGAGGAGGCCGAGCCGGCGGGACCGAACAGCGGGCAGCCGTACGCGTATCAGCAGATCCAGAACGGCGATCAGACCTGCAAGGCCAACCAGGTGCTGCACGGCGAGGCCGCCAGCCTCATGGACAAGATCGACGCCAATTCGCACTACGTCCCGTCTACGGCGGATCCGCTCGACCCGATCACGTTCGTCAACAAGATCAAGGTGCCGGTGTTCATGGCGTGCCAGTGGGAGGACGAGCAGACCGGCGGCCACTGCCCCGACCTGGTGGCGCACTTCACCGGCACCAAGCAAAAGTGGTTCACGTTCACCAACGGCGCACACGTCGACTCGCTGGACCCGGACACGTTCGACCGCTGGTACGACTTCTTGGAGCTGTTCGTGGCCCACCAGGCGCCGATCGTTAATCAGGCGCTGATCCGAGCCGCGGCGCCTTACATCTACCAACAGGCCATGGGGCTACCGGATACCGATCTGGACACGCTCCCGCTCGATCCGATCCAGGAGGAGCCGACGTATCAGACGGCGCTCGCCGCCTTCGAGAAGCTCCCGTCGGTCCGCGTCCTGTTCGACAACGGCGCCGGCACATCCCCGACCGGCCAGAAGACAGCCGGCGATCCGTACCCGGCGTTCGAACAGTCGTTCTCGACGTTCCCGATCCCCGCCACCAACGCGCGGTTCTGGTACCTAGGCGCGAACGGAACGCTGCGGGACGGCCCGCCCGCGAGCAAGGGCATCAACTGGTACACGTCGAACGCCAAGGCCGTCCCGCTGAACGACTATCCGCAGAACGCCACCGAGGCCGGCGGCCTGTGGGGCAACGTGTCGGAATGGCAGTGGAATTGGGCGCAGAACCCAGCCGGTACCGCGGTCTCGTATGTCTCGGCGCCGCTGAAGACGAACACGACGGTGATCGGGGCCGGCGCCGTTCACGCGTGGGTGCGCTCCTCGACCCCGGACGTCGATCTCCAGGCGACCGTCAGCGAGGTGCGCCCCGACGGCAACGAGACGTTCGTGCAGAACGGGTGGCTGCGCGCCAACGAGCGCAGGCTCTCGACGAACACCGACAACATCCTCCATCAGAAGAGCACCCTGCTCGAACCCATCCCGAGCATGCTCGCGTCCGACGTTCAGCCGATGCCCAAGGGTAAGTTCGTCGAGGTCGTCATCCCGCTCTACTACGAGGGTCACGTGTACCGCGCCGGCTCCCGGATCCGCCTGACGATCTCAGCACCAAACGGCACGCAGCCGGTGTGGTCGTTCGGCCAGACCGAGCCCTCGGGTACAGCGAAGGTCTCGATCGAGTTCTCCAAGAAGATGCCGTCGAGCCTGATCCTCCCGGTCGTCCCCGGCGTCGACGTGCCGACCGGCCTGCCCGCCTGTCCCAGCCTGCGCAACGAGCCGTGCCGGCCGTACGTGCCGATCACGAACCATACGGCGAGTGGCTGAGCGTCAGCCGTCGAGCACGGTCAGGTCGAGCTCGGCGAGTCGTTCGGGATCGGCCAGGATGTCGATCTCGGCAATCCGGCCGCCGCGGACGATCAGGGCGCCGACCGAGAACGGCCGGCCGTCGCGCAGCGAGACCATGCCGGCGGCGCCGTTGATCAGCGCCCGGCGCATGGTCAGATCGAGCCGCGAGAACATGAGCGCCTGGCTGGCCACGGTATCCGCGCCCCGGGTGTGGCGCGAGAGGCCCGTCATCCCAGCGTCCGCTCTGAGGACGACATCCGGATCCAGGACGGCGACCAGAGCCTCGAAGTTGCCTTCCCGGGCGGCGGCGAGGAACGCGTCGACGACCTCCCACTGGGCGTTCAGGTCGGCGTCCGGGGTCGGCGCGGTGCCGCGCACGCGCCGGCGAGCGCGGCTGGCCAGCTGGCGCGTCGCCTCAGGAGAGCGCTCCACGATGGGCGCGATCTCGTCGAACGGCACGGCGAACATGTCGTGCAGGACGAACGCGAGGCGCTCGGCCGGGGCCAGCGTCTCGAGCACGACGAGCAGCGCGAGCCCGACCGAGTCGGCCAGCAACGCCTCGTGCTCGGGGTCGGTCCCGTCGGCCGGATCGATGATCGGGTCGGGGACGTGGACATCGAGGGACTCCTCACGGCGTGTGCCGCGCGAACGAAGCATGTTCAGGGCGACGCGCGCGACGACCGTCGTCAGCCAGCCGGCCAGGTTCTGCACCTCGCTGGCGTCGGTGCGGCTCAAACGCAGCCAGGCATCCTGGACGGCGTCCTCGGCCTCGCTCAGCGAGCCGAGCATCCGGTAGGCCACGGCCCGCAGGCGCGGCCGCTGCGCCTCGAACTCGCGCGCCAGCAGATCTTGTCCGGTTTCGGTCACGAATCCCTCCCTTGAGTGGGTCGGAGTCGACTTGTCGGCGACGCCTGACGGCGGCGCCTTAGGACATGACCCGCGAGAACCCGACGATGTGACAGCTTCGTATGCTGTCACGCCTCTCGTGGAGCGAACCGCGGTCGTCACGGGGGGAGCCGGCGGGATCGGGGCGGTCCTCGCGTGCGCGGAGGGCGGGTCAGCTGTCCGCTGAGCCGGCCGCGGCATTCGCCCTGGCGTGCTCAACCGATGAGGTAGCGGGAATCGCCACGTGGATCCGCTCGTCTGAGAGGGTCCATTTCAACAGGTCGGCGGCTTCGAACCGTCTGGTCAGCGACCCGCCGCCGAGTGGCCGCATCGCGATCACGCCGAGGTCGAGTTCGGCCGCGAGCGGCAGGATGCGCCGCGCTGCCTCGTGCTCGACGCGGTTGTAGGGCACCTGGATCGCATCTATCCGGCCCGTGCGCATCACCTCCTCGAGCTCCCCGAACGCACCGGCGGCGTAGTGTGTCGCGCCGATGGCGGCGATCCGGCCGGCGGTGCGCTCCTCCTCGAGCCAATCCAGCTGCCGGCGCCAGTCGACCAGGTTATGGATCTGCTCGAGGTCGACGCGGCCACCGAAGTACTCGAGCTGGTCCGCGAACTGACGCCTCGCCTCGGCGGCCGAGCTCGTCCAGATCTTGGTGGCGACGATCGCCTCGGCGCGCCGCTCGCCGAGGGCTCGACCTAGGACCGCCTCGGCTCGCCCGTACATCGGCGAAGAGTCGAAGAGCCGCGTGCCTTCCTGTAGCACGGCGTCGACGACGTCGCGCGCGATGACCTCTTGGCCCGGGGCGAGGTCGAAGGTCTGCCACGTCCCGAGCCCAACCACCGGGACCTCCCAGCCGGTGCGACCGAAGCGGCGGCGCTCCACGTGTCAGGCGAGGTGTTCGCGCCGGCTCACAGGGGGCCGGCGACCGGCAGCGCAAGCGGCTTCTTGGACGGCTGCACGATGACTCCTCTCCTCGTTCCTCGCAGCGGGCAGACATACTGCCCGCTGGCGCAGGATGGTCAAGGTCGTGTGCGCGCCGGGTCAACCATTTGTGCGCTCAGAGGCGGAGGCGCTACGCCTCCGGCCGGGGCATGCATAACACGACATTCGGTCGCGATTCGTGCGGCCTTGACGTGTTGTGCATGCCACGCGTGCAAAGTGCGTCAAGGCCTCGGCCTGGGCCACGAAATGTCGTGATATGCAGGTATTCGCCGGGCCTCGTCCAGGGAGAATCGCCCGCTCAGGGTGGCGGGACGGACGGTGGGGTGCGGCTCCGGGGAGAATGGGGCGGGTGAGCGACGCGACCGCCAGGCGGATCACGATCGCCGGCGAGGTGTCCGAACCGGCGCTGCGCGACGAGGTGCGGGATCGGGCGAGAGGGCTGGGCGTGCTTGGCTGGGTTCGCCTGATGGAGGACGGGACCCTGTGCGCGCACGCGGAGGGTGATCCCGACGCGATGGCGGAATTCGTCTCGTGGCTGGAGTCGCTGGACCGGGTCCAGACGGCTGCGGAGCGCACCGTGAAGGTCGAGGGCCACGAGCAGTTCGCGATCCGCGGCGTGCCCGCCGGCGTGTTCGTCGTCCAGGAGCACCAGGCGACCGCGCATCACTTCGACGTGCGGCTCGAGGTGGACGGGGTGATGCGGTCTTGGGCGGTGCCCAAAGGACCGTCGCTCGACCCGACGGTCAAGCGCTTCGCGGTTCAGGTGGAGGACCACGGCCTCGCCCACAACGACTTCGAGGGGTCGACCTCCGGTGGTGCGGTAATCATCTGGGACCGGGGCGACTACGAGCAGGGCGGGAGGGTGCCCTGGCCGGAGGCGCTCGATCGCGGCCATGCCGTGTTCGTGCTCCACGGCGAGAAGCTTCACGGCGGGTTCGCCTTGCAGCGCACGCGCGGTGGCGAGAAACCCCAGTGGCTGTTGATCAAGCGCCGCGACGAGTACGCCCGGCGGGGGTCGGACATCGCCGCCGAGCGCCCCGACTCGGTCCAGAGCGGCGCGACGCTGGCCGACCTGCTTGCCGGCGCGGAGTGACCCGCGGGGCGCGGGTCACTCCAGCCATTCGGTCCGGAAGGTCGGACTCGCGTGGATGCAGATCATCTTCGAGCGCCCCGGACCGTCGTTGGTGAACTTGTGGGCGGCGCCGGGCGGCACGATCACGATGTCGCCGGCACCGACCTGAAAGCGCTCCTCGCCCGACTGAAAGGTGAGGGTTCCGGCCTCGACCACCCATGTTTCGTCGTAGGGGTGACGGTGCAACCGGGGCCCTTCGCCGGGCTCGCTGTTGTCGAAGATGAGCGAGATCGTGGCGCCGTGGTCGGCTCCTAAGAGATCTGCGCCTTCGAGGGCGTCAGCGGAGATGACTGGCATGGCTGCTGCTCCTTCCGTTGGGCTGTTTCATTCGTCCGTCCGCGCAGCGGTCGCTCGCGCAACGTAAGCACGACCAGGAAGCCGACGAGCGCGACCGTGGCGGCGACCAGGAACACGTCTTGCAGCGAGTTGCCGACGGCGTGCGCGATGGCGTGCTGGACGGGGGCGGGCAAGGCGTGGATGTGCCCCGGGGTGCTCTGGATTCCGGTGCTGGTCACGCCGCGCGGGATGCGGCCGCCGAGCTCGACCGGCAGCCAGTGGCGCAGGCCGCCGGTGAAGATCGCGCCGAACACGGCCACGCCGATGGAGCCCCCGAGCGCTCGGAACAGGTTGGCGGCCGCGGTGGCGGTGCCGATCTCGCGCGGCTCGACGGCGTTCTGGATCGCGACGACGAGGATCTGGGTGACCATTCCGAAGCCGATCCCGAAGACGGCCATGAACGCCGCCGCACTCAGCCGCGAGCTGGTCGCGCCGAGCGTCGAAAACAGCAGCAGCCCGGCGCTCATAGCGGCCAGTCCGGCCACGGGGAACACCTTGTAGTGCCCGGTTCGCGCCATCACGACACCGGCCGCCGTCGTGCTCAGCGCGCTGGCCATCAGCAGCGGCAGCATTAGCAGGCCCGAGTCGGTGGCGCTTGCCCCAGTGACGAGCTGCAGGAAGACGGGCAGGAAAACGATCGCGGCGAAGAGTGACAGCGTGGCGGTGAAGAGCGCGGCGCTCACGGTGACGAACACCCGGTCGCGGAACAGGCGGAGCGGCAGCACCGGTTCGGCGGCCCGGCGCTCGCGCCACACGAGGGCCGCGAGCAGGAGAACCGAGCTGATGATCAGGCCGAGGATCTCGGCTGAGCCCCATGCGTACCGGCTGCCGCCCCAGGTGGCGATCAGCAGGACGGCGACGACGGAGGCAGCGAGGAGGCCGGCGCCCGCGTAGTCGACCCGCGCCGCGGCTCGGCGGGCCGCGGCGGGCAGGTAGAGGCTCAGCAACGTCAGGGCGAGTAGGCCCAGCGGCACGTTGACATAGAACGCCCAGCGCCACGAGAGGTGATCGACGAACAGGCCGCCGAGCAGCGGCCCGATCAGGCTGGCGAGCAGGAACGTCAGCTGGATGTAGCCCTGGTAGCGACCTCGCTCGCGGGGCGACACCAGGTCGCCGACCGTGGCCATGGCCAGCGTCATCACGCCGCCGGCACCGATGCCCTGGAGCGCCCTGAACGCGATCAGCTCGCCGATGTTCTGAGCGCCCCCGGACAGGGCCGAGAAGCCGATGAAGACGACAATCGCCGCGCGCAGTAATCCCTTGCGCCCGTACAGGTCGGACGCCTTGCCCCACAGGGGCGTGGTCGCTGCCGCGCCGAGCACGTACACGGTGACGACCCACGGCAGGTCGCTGAGGCCGCCGAGCTGGCCGGCGATCGTGGGCAGGGCAGTGGACATGATCGTCTGATCGAGCGCGGCGATGAACATCGCCACCAACAGCCCGCCAAAGGCGAGCATCAGCGCGTCGCGCTGGATGACGGGTGCGTCAGCGTCGGTGGTCATCCTGGTCCTCCTCAATCCGAGAGAGATTTGTAGGGCAGAACAAAACTTAGTGTGACATTAAGATTAGTTCGTGTCAAATCTTTCCGGTACCATGCCGGTCATGGCGACCGAACTCGGACTCCGGGAGCGCAAGAAGCAGCGCACCCGCCAGCTGATCGCCGAGACGGCCTGGCGCCTGTTCGCCGAGCGAGGGTTCGACCAGGTCCCGGTGGCGGAGATCGCCGCCGCCGCGGAGGTCTCGGAGGCGACAGTGTTCAACTACTTCCCGACCAAGGAGGACCTCGTCTTCCACCGGATGCAGGCCTTCGAGCAGGAGTTGCTCAGCGCGATCCGCGACCGCGAGCCGGGAGAGTCAATCGTGAACGCGTTCGGCCGCTTCGCCCTCCAGCCACGAGGGTTCCTCGCCTCCGACGATCCAGGCGCCAACGAGGGCATGCGCGCGGCGGCGCGCATGATCACCGCCAGCCCCGCGCTGATGGCTCGCGAGCGCGAGATCCTCGAGAGCTACACCGACACGATGGCGGCCTTCATCGCCGAGGAGCGAGGGATGGCGGTGGACGACGTCGAGCCCTGGGTGGTCGCCAACGCGCTGATCGGACTCCACCGAGCCCTCATCGCATACGTCCATCGTCAGGCGCTGGCCGGCGTCGAGAACCGGCGGATCGCCCGCAACCTGCGCGCGCAGGGGAAGCGCGCGCTCGCCCGGCTAGAACACGGGATCGGCTAGTTAGGTGTGAACTGGCTGGCCGTAAAGACCGCGCCTTGCGGATCGCGGATCAGGGCGGTCCGCGTCCACTGAGTGTCCTCGGCGTCGATCACCTCAGCCCCGAGGCGCCGCGCGGAGGCCACCGTCACGTCCCGGTCGGCGACGGAGAACGCGACGTGCCAGTGCGGGCGCATAGGTGGCTGGAGCGGGACGATGAAGCTGATCGCGTCCTCGAACCCGGGCGGCGCGCCGCCGCTCCGCTGGCGGGCCCGGATGCCGGGATCCACGGTCGCCTCGAGGTGGTCGCCGTAGCCTGGCGAGCGCACCATCGGGGCGAAGCCGAGATCGTCCACGACCCAGCCGAATACCTCGACGTAGAAGTCGATCTCGTCGGGCTGGTCGGTGTGCAGGTAGCTGAAGTTCCAGGTGCCGGGCTCGTTCACCGCCTGCGCCCCGAGCCGCCGGCCGGCCTGCCAGAGACGGAACGACGCCCCGGCCGGGTCGCGGCAGAATGCCGTGCGCCCGGCGGGTCCGGGGTCGAACGGACCGAACGGCACCTCTCCGCCCGTGGCGGCGATGCGCGCGGCGGCGGCCTCGATGTCATCGACGGCGATATAGGTGTTCCAGGTCGAGGTCTCGCCGTCGGCTCGCGAGAGACCACCCACGTCGCGCCCGTCGAGGGTCGCAATGGCGTACATCGGCGCACCGGTCTGTGAGACGGTCTCGAACGCCCATCCGAGCAGCCGGCCATAGAAGTCTTGGGCGGCCTCGGGGTCGAGCTGCTCTGTGTCTACCCAGCTCGGCACGCCCTGTGGATAGGTACGCATTGGATTCATGCCGGCCAGGCTGGCACGAATTGCGGACCGGATCGGTCCGCTGTGCTACGCGATCACCCACGCGTCGTCGGACACGACCGGACCTCTACGCCATCGCCGGTGACCGCCGGCACCTCGACCCCGGCCGTCCGCATCACCTGCGGCGGCCGCGTTGAGGGGCTGACGATTCAACTCAGGAGGACCGCACGCAGCGCGCCAGCAGCTTGACCAGTTCTCGCCGCTCCGTACCGGTCAGCCCGCTGAACATGGAGGACTCGGCGAGCGCGGCGACGAGGCGGTCGCGGGCCCGCGCGCCGGCTGGAGTGAGCACAAGCGCCCGGACCCGCCGGTCCCCGGGCGCGGGCGCGCGGGTGACGAATCTGAGCCGCTCCAGGCGGTTGACCAGGAACGTGACGTTGGACGGGTCGCAGTTCAGGCGTGCGGCGAGCCGGCGCCGTGAGAGCGGGCCCAAGGCCGGGTCCAGCTGCCAGAGCGCGTCCGCGAGCGGCAGCGTCAGATCCAGCTCGACGAGGGTGTCGTGGAGCGTCCGTTCGAGGCTCGCGTGGAGCTCGTACGCGGCGTGGGCGAGGCGGACGGAGATCAGTGAAGGTTTCACGCGCTGATACCCTACGTGAAGTCTTCACGTATTGTGTTGCCCGGATGGGAGAGATGACAGGCGAGCCGAAGCTCCAGCCGCTGGAGGAAGGAGTGGACCACGTGCGCGGCCCGAAGGGAGCCAGAGTGATCCTCGTCTACGGCGACTTCGAGTGCCCGTACACGCGCCGGGCGTACCGCGAGGTCGAGCGCGTCGAGGCACGGCTGGGGGAGGGGGTCCGGTTCGCGTTCCGCCACTTTCCGTTGACCGAGATCCACCCGCACGCGCTGGCGGCCTCACTGACCGCGGAGGCTGCGGCGGCGCAGGGTCGCTACTGGGAGATGCACGACATGCTCTTCCACCGACAGAAGGCCCTCGAGGATGATGATCTGCGCCGCTACGCGGACGAGCTCGGGCTCGACCTTGTCCGCTTTGACCGCGACCATGGCGGCGAGGCAGCGCTCGACCGGGTCGAGCGCGACTTTCGCAGCGGCCTCGAGTCCGGCCAAGTGCTTGGGACCCCCACCTTGTTCATCGACGGAGCCGTGCACGAAGGCGCCTTCGACGCCGAGACGCTGGTGGCCGCGCTCTCTCGGTGATTATGGTTTCGCTATGACCGACTCCTCGCCGGGGCCCCGCCGGCGGCCCGCGATTGTGGTGGTGGACGACGAGCCCACGGTGCTGGCCGCGGTGGCGCGCGACCTGCGGCGCGGCTTCGGCGAGCGCTACCGCATCGTGCGCGTCGGCTCGGGCGAGGAAGGGCTCGATGTGTTGAGGGAGGTGGCTCGCCGGGGCGAGCAGGTGGCGCTGCTGGTGGCCGACCAGCGCATGCCGGGGCTGTCGGGGACCGACTACCTGGTTCGCGCGCGGGAGATCGTGCCGACCGCCAAGCGAGTGCTGCTGACCGCCTACGCCGATACCGAGGCAGCGATCCAGGCGATCAACGAGGTCTCGCTCGACTACTACCTGCTCAAGCCCTGGGACCCGCCAGAGGAGAAGCTGTTCCCCGCGGTTGAGGATCTGCTCGGCGCGTGGGAGGCCGGCGCCGCGCTCGAATCGGGTGGGGTGCGGGTCATCGGCCACCGCTTCTCACGGGCAACGCACGACCTGCGCGACTTCCTCGCTCGCAATCAGATCCCTGGGCGCTGGCTCGACGTGGAGCGCGACGGAGAGGCTCGTCAGCTGCTGAGGGTCGCCGATGTCGCCGACGACCGCCTGCCGGTGGCGCTGCTCGAGGACGGAACCGTGCTCGAGCGTCCCACCGTGTTCGAGCTCGCCGAGCGGCTCGGAGTGGTCGGCCAGCCGGCGTCCGAGCACTACGACCTGGTGATCGTCGGCGGCGGCCCGGCCGGACTGGCGGCGGCGGTCTACGGCGCGTCGGAAGGGCTGAAGACGATCATGGTCGAGCGCGAGGCGCCGGGAGGGCAGGCGGGCCAGTCGAGCCGGATCGAGAACTATCTGGGGTTCCCTGCCGGGCTGAGCGGGTCCGAGCTGACGCGGCGTGCCACCGATCAGGCGCGACGGCTCGGGGCCGAGTTGCTGACGCTTCAGGACGCCGCCGCGCTGCGCGTGGAGGGATCGGGCCGGATCGTCGAGCTAACCGGCGGGAGCAGCCTCAGCGCGTCGAGCGTGCTCGTCGCCTCGGGGGTCTCCTACCGCCAGCTCGACGTGCCCGGCTTCGCCGAGCTGAACGGGCAGGGGATCTATTACGGCGCCGCTCTGACCGAGGCCCGCTCGTGCGCTGAGCAGCACGTGGTGGTGATCGGCGGGGCCAACTCGGCCGGGCAGGCCGCCGTGTACTTCGCGAAGTACGCAAACCGTGTCACGATGCTGGTCCGGGCCGATTCGCTGGCCAAGTCGATGTCGCACTACCTGATCGAGCAGATCGACGCGCTCGAGAACGTCGAGGTTCGCACCCGAGCCGAGGCGGTGGGGGCGGAGGGTGACGGGCGGCTGCGCGCGCTGCACATCCGCGATGGCGCCGGCGATGAGTCGACCGAGGACGTCGACGCCTGCTTCGTGTTCATCGGGGCGCTGCCACGGACGGACTGGCTCGCCGGCGTGGTCGCGCGCGACGAGCGCGGCTTCATCCTCGCCGGGCTAGACGCCAAAAGCGATCGCTGGCCACTCGAGCGCGACCCCTTCCCGCTCGAAACGAGCGTTCCCGGCGTGCTGGTCGCCGGCGACGTGCGCGCGCGGTCGATCAAGCGTGTCGCGAGCGCGGTCGGCGAGGGGTCGATGGCGGTGTCGCTGATCCACCAGTACCTGGCCGAGGCGTGACGACGACTCGCGACACGCCGGTATCGCTGGCCGACCTGCAACCGGTCGACCTGTTCGACGATCTCGACGACGGGGCCTTGGCTGAGTTCGCGTCGGCCGCCGAATGGCGCCATGCGGAACCTGGCGTGGTCGTGCTCGAGGCGGGTGAGCCAGTGGAAGGGATGTTCTGTCTGCTCGAGGGGACTCTGCAGCTCCTCCAGCGTGACGGCGACCGGTTCGAGCCGATCGGCCGGCAGACGGCGCCGACGTGGATCGGCGCGATCGCATCGCTCACCGAAGGTGACTTCGTCTCCCGCATGGTGGCCATCGATGACTCATGGCTGGCCCTGATCCGATCCGACGAGTTCCGGCGCCTGGCCCTGGCCCATCCCGACGTGCACCGCCGAATCATGCGTCAGGTTCGGCCGATCATGACCCGCATGACCGCGATCCAGCAGAACCGCGAGCATCTGGCGGCGCTCGGCACCATGGCTGCGGGACTGGCCCACGAGCTGAACAATCCGGCGGCGGCGGCACGCCGGTCGGCGGCGGATCTGGCCGAGGCGCTCGACGTGATCGGCGCGACGATCCGGGAGTTCGTCGACGCCGGGATCGAGCGCGAGGACGCGGCCCGGATCACCGACCTGCGCGATCGGGCGCTGCATCAGTGCGCCGAGCGCACCCCCCTGTCCGCGCTCGACGCCGCGGACGCCGAGGACGAGATGCGCGACCGGTTGGAAGCCTTGGGGGTGCCCGATGCCTACCGTCTCGCCGAGCCGTTCGCCGCCGCCGGGTTGGATTCGGGTTGGCTCGACCAGGTGCGTGAGCTCGCGGGATCGGCCACGCCGGCAGCGCTGCGCTCGGTGGCGGCGTCGCTGAGCGCTCAGCGGCTGGTCAGCGACCTGCGTGAGTCGACCGAGCGCATGAGCTCGCTGATCTCGGCCGTCAAGGCGTACGCGTACATGGACCGCGGAGGCCTCGTCGAGGCCGACGTGCACGAAGGGCTCGAGACGACCCTGAAGGTCCTGGGACACAAGCTCAAGCACACGCAGATCGAGATCCGGCGAGACTACGACCGCGGGTTACCACCGCTGACCATCTACGGCTCAGAGGTGAACCAGGTGTGGACCAACCTGCTCGACAACGCGATCGACGCGGTCGGCGACGGCGGGACGATCACCGTGCGCACGCGGCGCGACGGCGAGTGCATCCTGGTTGACATCGCCGACACCGGCCCCGGCATCCCACCCGACGCTCGCAAGCGCGTGTTCGAGCCGTTCTTTACCACCAAGGATGTCGGCCGCGGCACCGGGCTCGGTCTCGACACCGTCCGCCGGATCGTCGTCGAACGACACGGCGGCTCGCTGACCTTCGACACCGGAGACACGGGCACGACCTTCCACGTCTGGCTCCCCCTCAAGCCCGCCACAACCCCCCGATCAACGGAGACGGAGACATGAGCACCTGCACCCACCTGGACACCATCACCGTCCTGGAGTTGCCCGAGAGCGTCGCCGGGTGCGAGGACTGCCTACGAGAAGGTGGCGTGTGGCTGCACCTGCGCATCTGCCTGGAGTGCGGCCACGTCGGCTGCTGCGACGACTCGCCCAACCGGCATGCCACCGCGCACTTCCACTCCGATGACCACCCGCTGATCCGCTCACTCGAGCCCGGGGAGGATTGGAGCTGGTGCTATGTGGACGAGGTGGCAATGGTCATCCCCGACATCAAGGGCCACACTCGCATCCCGCCGTCGCCGATGCTCACCTAGGCTGGTCTCGCGGATCAGCGCGGCGAGAACGGTCAGGCCGCCAGCGGCGGCGACGAACGCGAAAACAGCCGTGGGGCCGGCGCGCTGCGCGAGCACGCCGGCCGCGGCCGCGCCCAGCGATTCTCCGACCAGAGTCGCGGTGAGGAGCCACGAGAACGCCTCGGTCTGCGTCCCGGACGGTGCCGCCGAGTCGACGAGCGAGTAGAGGCTGGCCACGGTGGGGGCGATGGTCGCCCCCGCCAGAGTGATCGTCGCGCCGAGGGCGAGCATGCTGCCCGTGGTCAGGATCAGCGCACCGTGAGTCAGCCCGAGCGCGGCGAGCAGAACCGTCACGCCGCGCGGGGTCCTCGCACCACCGCCGCGCCGCGTCGCGACTATGCCGCCCACAAACGAGCCAGCTCCCCACAGGCCGAGGAGGGGTCCCGCCGCCGCCGTGTGCCCGAGGGCATGGGCGGTCGCGGTGACGCCGACCTCGGTGGCGCCGAACGCCGCGCCCGTGCCGGCCAGGATGAGCACCAGCGTCCGGATGCCGGGAGAGCGCAGCGAACCGCCGCGGTGCCTCGGCGTCGCGGCATCGGGCCGCCAGCGCCGCGACGCGGGGCGGGTGGCGAACGCGAGCGTCCCAGCCAGCATCGTCGCGCCGCTGAGGACGAGCGCGGCGCCGGTTGACCACAGCTCGCCGACGCCCAGCGCGAGCGGAGGCCCGAGAACGAAGGTCACCTCCAGCACCGCCGACTCGAAGGCAAACAGTGTTCGGAGCCGGTCGGGATCGGGCGCGAGCCGGGGGAGCAGCGTCCGCACGCACGCGTCGAGAGGCGGGGTGGCCGCCCCGGCCGCCGCGGCGAGGGCGACGAGCACAACCGGAGGGGCGCTGCGGGGAAGCAGACCGGCGGCGAGGAGGGCGAGCGAGGTGGTCGTGGCGCCACCGATCAACACCGCGGTCTGGCCGTGGCGGTCCACGAGGCCGCCCAGCAGCGGCGCCGAGACGGCGCTGGCGATCGCGTATGCGGCGCTCACCACCCCGGCTACCGCGAACGATCCGGTCAGCCTCTGCGCGTGGACGAGGAGCGCGATGCTGAACATGGCCAGCGGGAGTCGCGCGAGAATCGAGCTGGTGATGAGGGCCGGCGCGCCGGGGGCGGCGACGAGCTTGGAACCGTGCGGGCGAAGGGTCATGGCCAGACCAAGCTACGCCGCAAGCGGCTCACCGATAAGAGCCAGTTTGGTGCGAAAGTAGTGGGCCGCTGAGGCGCGGCCGAAATCCCGGCAAAGGCGCGGCGGTCAGGCGCCGCCGTGAATAATGAAATTCACAGGAGGTCGGCGATCGTGGCGATGCCGCGCGCGATCGCCGGCTCGCTCAGGTCGCCGAAGCCGAACACGAGCTGAGGCGGCCCGCCGCCGGTCAGCCGAAACAAGCTCATGCCGTACAGGCCGACCGAGCGGGCCCACGCGGCCTCGACCGTGGCGTCCTCGTCGGTGGTGGGGCGGAGGTCCGCGACCGCGTGGAACCCGGCGGCAAGTCCATGGAGGGTGATCTGGGGGGCGTGGTCGGAGAGGGTCCGGATCAGCGTGGCTCGGCGAGCGCCGTATACGCGGCGCATGTGGCGCAGGTGGCGGTCGTAGCGGCCGGATTCGATCAGCGCCGCGAGCGCGAGCTGGTCGAGCGCGGGCGATCCGCGGTCGCTGAGTCGCTTGTCTTCGACGAGCGCTTCATGCAAGGAAGCCGGGCACAGGATCCAGCCGAGCCGGAGCGCCGGGGCGAGCGATTTGCTGACGGTGCCGAGCAGCGCGACCCGGTCGGGAGCGAGGCCTTGGAGTGCACCGACCGGATCGCGGTCGTAGCGAAACTCGGCGTCGTAGTCGTCCTCGACGATGGTCGCGTCGCGCTCGTTGGCCCACTTCACGAGCGCCTGGCGCCGCTCGGGCCCGAGCGCCGTGCCGGTCGGGAACTGATGGGTGGGGGTGAGGACCACGGCCCGCACATCTGTCGCGGCGAGTGCGTCGACGTCGATTCCCCGCTCGTCGATCGGAACCGGGACCGCCTCCATCCCGAGGCGCCGGCAGATCACGAAGTAGTCGTCATCGCCGGGGTCCTCGATCCCGATCCGTCGCGCCCCGTCCTCGGCGAGCGCGCGAAGCACCAGGTTGATGCCCTGCCCAAACCCTGCGCACATCACGATCTGCTCCGGATCTGCGACGGCCCCGCGCACACGCCGGAGATAACCGGCGAGCACCTCGCGCACCACGACGGCGCCGCGCGGATCCCCGTAGCCCAGGTCATCGGGTGTGGCGTCACGACAGCTCTCGCGCAAGGCCCAGACCCAGTCCCGGCGTGGAAAGCTCGTCAGGTCGGGGACACCGGGGCGGAAGTCGACGTCGAGCCGCCGCCCAGGTGCGGGCCAGACGAAAGGGTGGGCCGGCCCTTCGGCCGGCGCTGGGGCGGGCCCGCCTCGTGGGCTTCCGGCCGGCGTGCGGCGTGACATTTCGGCCGGCGCAAAAGCCTGCGCGGCGACCCGGGTGGCGGAGCCGGAGGCGGCGGTGAGGAACCCCTCCGCCTGGAGCTGGCTGTAGCACTCGAGCACCAGCCCCCGCGAGATCCCGAGCTCGGCCGCCATCGCGCGCGAGGAGGGAAGGCGTTCGCCCGCAGCCAAGCGACCCGACCGGATCGCTTCCCGCAGCTCCCGCTCGAGCTGAACCCGCAGCGGTTCGGGCCGCGCACGGTCGAGCGTCAGCAGCAGCTCGGGCCCCAAGCCGGCCCACTCGATCGGCATGGATGGCCATCGTAAAGCGTCGTAATCTCAGCCGACCATGCTCGAGGCGCAGCGGTACTGGCAGTCGGCGAAGGAGGACGCCGCCATGCAGGACGAGCACGAGTTCATCTGGCGCGCGATGCTGGCGACGGTCGACGTCGAGTTGCCGGGTGGGCGCGTGCTCGACGCGGGCTGTAACCGAGGCGGCTTCCTGCGGCTGCTGGTTCGCGAGGCGGGGATCGACGCCGGGTTCGGCTACGACCCCGCGGCCGGGGCGATCGCCGACGCCCGGCGGCTGTCGGGCCAGCTACCGCTCACCTTCGAGGTCGCCGACACGGTGCCGGCGGGGTGGGAGGGGTTCGACGTCGCGTTCAGCCACGAGGTGCTCTACCTGGTGCATGACCTCAGCGCGCACGCCGTGGCCATCCATCGCTCGCTCGCCCCGGGCGCGGCGTATTACGCGGTGATGGGTGTGCACGCCGGCAGCCCCGGGATGGCGGAGTGGCGTGCGGAGAACGCGGAGCGACTGAATCTGCCTCCCCTGTACTCACTCGATGAGGTGGTCGGTGCGTTCGCCGCTGTCGGCTTTCGCGCGGCGGCGTCGCGGCTCAAGATCGGCTTTGTTCCCCTGTCCGATCACGCGCGGAGCTTTCCGGCCGGACTGGAGTACTTCTACGAGCACAAGGTGATGCTCAGGTTCCAGAAGTGAGGCTTCAGCCGAAATGGACCTCGGCCCGGCGGATCCGGTCGCCGCCGAACGTGAGGACCTCGGTGTTGCGTCCTCTGCTCCCGTCGGGCTGAGTCATCTCGTAGGTCACGATCAGCTCGTCGCCGTCCCCGATCATCCGCACGAACTCGAACCGCTGGCCGTCTGCGACGAATTGCCGGGACCTGCCACCACACAGGAATTCGGCGCGACAGGTGGAGCATCGGCTGAAGCCTCAAACCTGTACGAAAATTGCGCTCGTGCCGTGAGGCCTCAATTTCCGGGCGGCATCTGCCGATGCCGCTGATGTCGAGAAAGGCTAACTCGTCGTGAGGCGGGGGCGCAAAGCCAGGGGTCTCGTGGACCGAGACGGCCCAGCTGCCGATCAGCAAGAGAGATCGTGCGCCACTGACGGCATCCCTGCATGGAGGTTCAGCCTTGTCTTCGCTCATCGACTCACGCCTGCGCGCCGGCGTCCTTCGGATCGCAGCCCTGACCTGTGTCGGGGTGTTCGCAAGCACGGGTGTCGCGCTCGCCTCCTGTCCGGCCCAGTCGCTCAGCACTCCGTTCACGCAGTGGGGCGACAACAACAGTTACTTCTTGATCCCGGGCGGCTCACTCGAAGGAACGCCCGACCAGGTGGGCTGGACATTGTCGGGCGCGAGCCTCACTCCCGGCAACGAGCCGTTCTACGTAAACAGCAGCAGCGACAGCCAGTCGCTCACTATCTCGGCGGGCGGCAGCGCGACGTCGCCGTACTTCTGCGTAGACGACACGATGTCAGACCTGCGGTTCTTCGCCCAGGAGGCGACAGCCGGAAGCGACCTCCAGGTGAGCGCGCTCATTCAGACGGACAACGGTGTGCAAACGGTGCCGGTCGAGGATCTGGCCGACGGCTCGATGCCGTCGTGGGCTCCGACTCAACCGGTCGGCGACGGCAGCGGGCTGCCCGATGGCGACACGCTCCAGGTGGCGCTCGAGTTCTCCGTGCCCCAGTCCGCGGGCAGCTGGCAGATCGACGACGTCTACGTCGACCCGTATCGGTCCGGCTGATCGCGGGCGGACCGGTTCGAGGGACGCGGCATGAGCACGATCGAGCTCTACGAGACGGACTCGGTCACCGAGCGGCTGCTCGAGCGCAGCTGGGCGGGACGGGACCGGCGGGCCTCCGAGCGTGAGCTGCTCGTCGACGCCGGCGCGGCGGCGCTGTTCGCCGCCACCGCCGCCGAGCTGGCCCTGAACGGGCATCTCGCGGGCATGCGCCCGGCGGTGGCCGCGCTGCTCGTGGCCGTCTATGCGCTCGTGGGCCGGATCGAATTCCCGGTCGGTGTCGGATACGTCGTGCCGACGCAGCTGATCCTCGTGCCCATGCTGCTGCTCCTACCCCCGGCGGCGGTGCCGGCTGCGGTGGGAGCCGGAATGGTGCTCGGGAACGGGGTTGACTGGGCCTTCGGCCGTGTGCCACCGCGGCGTGTGCTCTCGGCCGTGCCCGACGCGTGGCATGCCGTCGGCCCGGCGGCCGTCCTGCTCGTGGCGGGATCGCCGACGATCGGCTTCGACCAGCTCCCGCTGCTCGCTCTGGCCATCGCCGCGGGCGGCGTGATCGATCTGCTCAGCTCGCTGGTGCGGATGCGGCTGGCCGGCGTGGGGCCCGAGCTGCGGCTTCAGCTGCGGGTGATCGGAATGGTGTGGGCGGTCGACGCGTGCCTGGCGCCCTTGGGCTTCCTAGCGGGGATCGCCGCCCGCCAGGAGACCGTCGCGATCCTGTTCGTGCTGCCGCTCGTCTTTCTGCTGTGGCTGGTGGCGCGTGATCGCAGTCAGCGGATCGAGAAGGCGCATCATCGACTGAAGCTGGTCGAGCAGGAGCGGGTCCGCCTGCAGTCGGCGGTGCGCCGGCTCGGCGACGCGTTCGCGGCCAAGCTCGAGCTCGAGGGCCTGCTCGAGATCCTCCTGCACGGCTCGGTCGAGGCGCTCGACGCGGCCGCGGGCCGGCTCGAGCTGACCGGAGGTCCGTCGCCAGTGCGGCTGTCGGTCGGCGTCGAGGGCTGGCTGGACGAGCTCGCGAAGGACCCCCGGAGCGACGACGTTCTGGCCGCGCCGGCGCAGATCGGCCAGGCTGGCGTGTGGCGGCTAACCGCTCCGGTGCGGATCGGCGCCTCGCCCCGAGACGTCACGGGATCGCTGTGGCTGGTTCGCGCCGGCCGCGCCTTCGAGGAGGACGAGATCGCCCTGATCGGCGAGCTGATCGACAAGGCCGAGCTGGCCGCCGCCGAGATCATCGCCCATCAGGCGATCCGTGAGCAGGCGATGACCGATCCGCTCACCGGCCTGGGCAACCGGCGGCGGCTCACCGATGATCTGACGGGCGCGTTCGCCGACGACGCCCCGGGCCGTCCATCCGTGCTCCTCCTGTTCGATCTCGATGGCTTCAAGAGCTACAACGACACGTTCGGCCATCTGGCCGGCGACGAGCTGCTGACGCGTCTGGGCGCCCGGTTGCGACATGCGGTCGAAGGTGCGGGCCGGGCGTATCGGCTGGGCGGCGACGAGTTCTGCGCCCACCTCGATCTGGACGGGGCAGATCCCGGCGCGTTGATCGGGAGCGCCGCGATCGCGCTGACCGAGTCCGGCCCCGACTACACGATCCAGGCCTCGCTCGGCGTCGTCCTGCTGCCGCGGGAGGCCGACAGCGCCCAGCACGCCCTCCGCCTCGCCGACGAACGGATGTACGCCAACAAGCGCAGCCGGTCGGGCGGCGCCGGTGGGCAAGCCGGCGAGGTGCTGCTGCGCACGCTGAGCGCCAAGCAACCCGCGCTCGACGAGCACTCGAGCAACGTCGCCGGCCTGGCCGTCAAGGTCGCACGCCGGCTCGGGCTGAGCGGAGAGGCGCTCGACGGAGTCGCGCGAGCCGCCCAGCTGCACGACGTCGGCAAGGTGGGGATTCCCGACGCGGTCCTCAACAAGGCGAGCCGTTTGAGCGACGGCGACTGGGAATTCATCCGCGGCCACACGATCCTCGGCGAGCGCATCCTCCAGGGGGCCCCCGCGCTGCGAACGGTGGCCGGCCTGGTTCGCTCGAGTCACGAACGCTGGGACGGATCCGGGTACCCCGATCGTCTCCACGGCGAGGAGATACCACTCGGCGCCAGGATCGTCGGCGTGTGCGACGCGTACGAGGCAATGACGACCGAGCGGAGCTACCGCCCCGCCGTCTCGCACGAGACGGCGTGCCGCGAGCTGCGGCGGTGCGCGGGCACGCAGTTCGACCCGGCGGTTGTCGACGCGCTGCTCCGGGTCCTGGAGGACGGTGGCGATGAGCGCGAGCTCGACACGGCTCAGACCGCCGCGGCCCACGTCCGATCACTTCTCGCCGCAGCTTGATTTGCGCCCCCCACCAGACCGTGTGCCCCGGATGGACCCGGGGCACACGGTCTCTTCTCTACAAGCCCTTTAGGCCGAGTCGCGCTGGAACGTCCTGGTGCCGAACACCATGCCGGCCACGATCAGTCCGGCGCCGACGGCCAGCCCGATGCCCACGGTGCCGTTCAACACGTGTCCGTGGAATAGCGCGCGGAGCGCGTCGACGATGTGCTTCACCGGATTGACGTTCGAGACGGTTCGCAGCCAACTCGGCGCCAGCGTCATCGGCAGCAGGATCCCCGACAGAAGCAGGAGGGGGACGGCGAGGCTGTTGGTGATCGACGCCATCGCATCCTCGGTGCCCGTCAGCAGCGCCACCGCGTAGGAAGCCGAGGCGAACGCGGCGCCCACGGCGGCCACGAGCAGCACGGCCAGCACGACCCCGCCGATGGGTGCGCGCAGGCCGAAGGCATAGGCGGCGGCGAGGAGCACGGTCGATTGCACGATCAGCACAACGCAGTCGCGGAGCACGCGTCCGGAGAGCAGTGCCAGCCGCGAAGCGGGCGTCACCCGCATCCGCTCGATCACGCCGTCGCGAACCTCGCCGATCAGGCCGAAGCCGACGAACAGTGCCCCGAAGATCCCGAGCTGCACGAGCAGGCCCGGGGTGAACACCTGCCAGGAGCTGCCGCGCGGGAATCCGGGCAAGCCCGCGATTCGCTTGAGCAGCGGACCGAACAGGGCCAGGTACAAAAGCGGTTGCATCAGCCCGATGATCAGCCACACCTTGTTGCGCAGCGACAGGCGCATCGCCCGCACGAACACGAGCCGGGTCTCGCTCAGAAATCGCATGTTGCCCGCGTCATGAAAATCGTCGCCTTAGGCAGCGACCCGCTCGTCGCGCAGCTCGCGGCCGGTCAGGGACAGAAAGACGTCGTCGAGCGTGGGACGGCGGACCTCGATCCCGGCCAGGCCGGCGCCGGCGTCCGACAGGGCGGCGAGCAGGGCCGGCAGGTTGGCGCTGGCGTCGGGGAGGCTGAAGTCGAGCAGGTCCCCCTCGGCACGGAGGATGGTCAGCTCGGGCATATGCTCGAGCACCGCGCGGGCCCCGGGCAGCCGCTCGGGGTCGCCCAGCTGAAGCGCGACGCGATCGCCCGATACCTCGCGCTTGAGCTCGGCGGGACTGCCGCGGGCCACGATCTCGCCGTGGTCGATCACGAGAATGCGGTCGCACAGCGAGTCGGCCTCCTCGAGGTAGTGCGTCGTCAGGAAGACCGTCACCCCGCGGCCATCTCGCAGCGCGCGAATGTGCTGCCAGAGATTGGCGCGCGACTGCGGGTCGAGCCCGGTCGTCGGCTCGTCCATGAACAGCAGTGGCGGCTCGTTGATCAATCCGAGGGCGACGTCGAGGCGCCGGCGCTGGCCGCCCGACAGCGTGCCGGTGGGGCGCTCCCAGGTCCCGGGCAGGTCGAGCTGCTCGATCAAAACCCGGCCGCGCCGCGCCGCTTCCTCGCGCGAGAGGCCGTGCAGGCGACCGTGGTCGACGAGCTCCTCGCCGACGCGCGCCTGGGGTGTGGTGCTCCCCCGCTGGGGGACGTAGCCGATCTGGCTTCGCACCTGCACCGGCTGGGTGCGGAGGTCGCGCCCGGCCACGGTCGCCGTTCCGGAGCTCGGCTTGAGCAGGGTGGTGAGCATGCGCAGCGTGGTCGTCTTGCCGGCGCCGTTGGGTCCAAGAAAGCCGACGATCTCGCCGGCGGCGACATCCAGGTCGACGCTGCGTACGGCGTCGATCGGGCCTTGCCGGGACGGGAAGCGCTTGGCCAGACCCCGCGCTTGAACCATGTAGTCAAAGTTGAACACGATAATGGTAGTCAAACATGAATAATCACGTTTGTCAACTAAGATGTGGGGCCTCGAATGCCCGCCACTCGGCTGCTGCTTCTCGGAACCGTTCGGCTTTTCCAGCCGGTGCACGGCTACTTCGTGCGCCGCGAGCTGATGAGCTGGCATGCCGACGCCTGGGGCAATCTGAACCCGGGCTCGGTCTATAACGGGCTGCGCACGCTCACGCGCGACGGTTTGCTCGAGGAGGTGGGAACCGAGGCCCAGGGGGGTCGCCCGGCGCGCACCACCTACCGGCTTACCGGCGACGGCGAGTCAGAGTTCCTGATGGTCCTGCGGGGTGCGCTTTGGGGCGTGCGCGCGTTCGAGCCGGCGGATCTGATGGCCGCGTGGAGCTTCGCATGGGCCTTGAAACGCGACGAGGTCATCGCCGCCCTCGAGCACCGGGTGGAACAGATCGAAGGGTCGGCACGCGCCACCGAGTTCGCGATCGAGGACCTGGCCCGCAGCGAGACGACGCCCGACACGGTGGCCGAGCACTACCGGCTGACCCAGGCGCGACTCGACGGCGAGGCGGGGTGGGCGCGCGAACTGGTGGAGCGGCTGCGGGGCGGCGCGTACTGGTTTGACGGCGAGCCCAACCCGCCGTGGAGCCACCCGCCGAGCGGCGAGCGGGGGAGGGGACCTGCGTAACACGACACTCGCGGCGGTCGGCACCGGCGGTGTCGACTTGTACACGCCACGCGTGAACAGCTCGTCACGGACCGGCCGTCGGACGGGGACCGTCGGGTTACGCAGGTCGATTATCCGTGCCGGGCGCCGCCCCACAGGATGAGCCGGCGCGCCGGCTCATCCACCTACTCGTCGAACACCGCCGGCGCGGGGCCCGGGCGGGGCGGGCCGAAGCGCGCGTAGGCCTCCTGCGGTGAGGCGGTCGAATCGGGTACGCCGGCGCCGTGACGGATCGCCGCCGGCTCGGCGGGATAGCGGACGCTGCCCCTCTCCTTGCGGGCGCCCACGGCGAGCACGAGCGCCGGCTCGTGGCCGGCGGCGACGATCGTGTGGGGAGTGCGGGGAGGACAGTGGAAGAAGTCCCACGTGCGCAAGGGCCGCTCCTCCCCCTCCACGAGGAGGATGGCTTCCCCTCTGAGGAGCAGGAAGTCTTCCTGTCCAGCCTCGTGGTGGTACATCGACATCGGCTTGCCGGGCTGGAGCCAGTAGAGCGAGACACCGAGGTCGTCGAAGTGTGCCTCGCCCTCGCCGCCGAACCGGCACACGGCGCGCATGTCGTTGTGCAGCCAGCGCGCGTCGCGGACGTTGACCACGAACCAGCCGGCCGTGGTCGGGACGCCGTCTTCGAGTCTCGCCTCGCTCATCGATCGCCGCGAACGCTCACCACGGTGCCTCGGTGAGCTCGGTGTCGTCGTCACGGTACGGTGGCGCGCAGGCGCACAGGAGGACCAGGTCTTGGTCCGTCTCCGCCCACAGCTTGTGCTTCGTGCCGGGCGGAATGACCACGCAGTCCCCGGCGCCGACACCCTCCTCATCATCGCCCAGGCGCATACGGCCACGGCCGGCGGTGAAGTAGTAGATCTCTTCGCTCTCGTGGTGCAGGTGCTCGACCGTCTCCCGGCCGGCGGGTAGTGTCGCCTCGGCCAGGCTCTGGTGACGTGCAGCGGTCCGCGCCGGACGGGCGAGCTCTCGGATGGTGGAGCCGTCGAGGGTGACGAAGCTCTCGACGCGGTGTCGGTTGGAGATCTCGATGGGCATGAAGCCTATCCCGCGCAGGCCCGGGGTTCAGCCCGCGCTCATATCGACGGCGTACACGTTCTTCGGCTCGATCGTGACCGCGATCCGGCTCTCGCCGGGCGGGTCGTACTCCTCGAGGTCGGCGCTGTATTTCGCGCCCAGCTTGTGCGCGAACGTGTAGTCGTCGTCCGATTCGATCTTGGCATCGCCGCGCACCGCGAGGTACCGCGACGGATTGGCGAGGTCAAGTAAGAAGAGGGCGCAGCGGGGATCGCGCCGGAGGTTGCGCGTCTTCAGCCGTGAGGTGGTAAGCGAGAGCTTGAGTTCGCCGTTGTCGTACAGGAACCAGATCTCGGTGACTTGCGGGTAACCGTCTCGGCCGATCGTGGCCAGCGAAGCGACCTGTGCGTTCAGGAGATCTTGATGGGATTCGGGGAAGAGAGTCATGCCGACATTCTCCTGACCAGACATGGGAGGCAAACCGCTACGGCACGGCGCGATAGCGCAGGTAGATGACCCCATTGTCGTATGTCTCGGCGTTGCCCAGGGTGAGCTTGATCGGGGGGCTCCCGTCGGGAAACAGCCGCAGGCCGGTGCCGAGGGTGAGCGGGAACACGAAGAGGTGGAGCTCGTCCACCAGGCCGTCGGCGAGCAGCGCGCCGGCCAGCGTGGCGCTGCCGCTGACATAGAGGTTTCCGTCAATCGAATCCTTCAACTCGCGGATGGCCCCGGCACGGTACGGGCCGAGGATCTCTGAGTTGCTCCAGTCCGCGCTGCGCAGCGTGGACGAGACGACGTACTTGGGTGACTCGTTCATAAACGGGGCGCCGGGATCCTCTTCCGCGGTCCGTCCGGACCATGCCGGCGCGAACATCTCGTACGTCCGGCGTCCCAGCAGCAGCCCCTCGCTCGCTCCCATGATCCCGCCGATCGCCGAACCCATCCTGGGGTCGAACGGATACTCCCTCGTCCACTGGGGATCGTCGATCACGCCGTCGAGAGTGATGAATTCATGTATTGCGATATTGCCCACGATCTGGCTCCTCTCGAGGTTGTGAGCCCACCTCAGAACGAGACGCGCTCGCCTAACAGACCAAGCGGGTGTCCGAGAATCATCGCCGGGCGGTGGTTGACCCGCGAGGAGCCGTGCAAGACAATCGGCGTACATGAGCGTCGCGGCGCCGAGAGCGCTAGGGGATCAGCGCGCCAACGAGCGTGGGGACGTGACCGAGGCGATCGCCGCGCTTCGGGGTCGCCTGGGCCTGGTCGCACTCCTGCTCGGGCTCACCGCCCTCGCGTGGTGGTCGACCGCCGACCGGATGGCGGGGATGGACGCCGGACCGGGCACCGATCTCGGCGCCCTTGGCTGGTTCCTCGGCGTGTGGGTGGTGATGATGGCGGCGATGATGCTCCCGTCGCTCGCGCCGACGGCCGCGGTCTACGCGCGCATGACCCGACGGCGCGGGGTGGTGGCACCGCTGGTGTTCACGGCCGGCTACCTGTTCGTTTGGGGAGCGGTGGGCGTGCTGGCGTACGGGCTTTACCGGCTGGGGCGAGACACGCTCGGATCGGAGCTGGCGTGGAACGCCGGCGGGCGCTGGCTCGCCGCGAGCATCGTGGCCGGCGCCGCCGCCTACGAGCTCACGCCGCTCAAAGACGCTTGCCTGGCGAAATGCCGCAGCCCGCGCGGCTTTCTGCTCGGCCATTGGCGCGAAGGGTGGTGGGGCGCCGCGCAGATGGGCGGCGGGCACGCCGTCTGGTGCATGGGCTGTTGCTGGGCGATGATGGCGGCGCTGTTCGCCCTCGGTGTGATGAGCCTCACCTGGACGGCGGTGGTCGCTGCCCTGATCGCCCTGGAGAAGATGCTCCCGTGGCGGCGGACCGTGACCTGGGGGACCGCGGTCTTGCTGCTGGGGCTGGCGGTAGCGATGGTCGCCGCGCCGCAGGCAGTTCCTGGACTAGTCGTCCCGGGCTCGCACGCTGCCATGCACGCGATGAGCGCGATGCACTGAGATCGAGAGCGAAACGATCGTCTGACTCGCCGTGTTGACGGTGAAGCAATTGGGATTGTCGGCGGCGCCTGACGGCGGCGCCTGGCGGCTAGCATGGGCCGCGCCCAGAGAAAACGACGAGAGGAGCTCTCGTGAAGAAGCTAATCGCCGCTCTCGTGGGGCTTGCCGTGTTTGCGCCGGCGGCGCTCGCGGCGTCTCACTTCGTAAAGGTGACGCCGGGCAGCGTGTCGCCCAACAAGACGGTGACGGTGTCTGGTTCGGTTGGAACCGGCTGCCAGACGGGACACAAGGGCGACGCCGCCACCATCATCTCGCATGCGTTCAAGGGCGCGACGAAGACGAACTTCGCCGGCGTTCCGTCGGTGTCGGCTTCGCTGGCCACGAGCCAGAACGGCTCCTTCTCGATCAAGGTCAAGCTCGCGAAGAACGTGAAGACCGGCAAGTACGCGGTCAGCGGTCGCTGCGGCGGCGGCAACTTCGGCTCGACGACGCTGAAAGTGACCAAGTCGGTCGGGACCGGCGGGCTCCCCGGGGAGTATTAGACACGGCTGGCTCACCCGCCGGCGGCTGGCGGCGCCCGTCGATGGCGCCGCCGGCAATGCCGGCGTTACGATGGCCTGGGAGCGCGGGCTTCCCGTGCTTCGTGGCCTCATCGACCGGGGAGTGTGAGTGCAGTGTCCACCGTCATCGAAGATCTGAAGCGCCTGGAAGACCGGATCCTCGCGCGCATCGACGAGCTCGAAGCAAACGCCGCCGAGCTCGAGCAGCTGCGAGAGGTCGCAGCCCGGCTCGGGATTCTGGACCGCGAACGGCGCGACGTTCCGCCGGTGACAGGGGCGGTGACAGCGACGGCGACGCGGCCAAGTCGCCGAACGACGGGATCGCGTGGTCGCGCGTCCGGGACCAAGGCGCAGCCCGGCGGAGCGCGTTCCGCTACTCGCGCTGGCGCCGCGGTGCCGGCGGGCAGCCAATCGACTCGGCGCGAGCGCGTGCTCGAGGTCGTCGGGGTCGAGCCGGGAATCAGCGTGAGGGAAATCGTCGCTCAGCTCGGCGTCAATCGCACGTCGCTCTACCCGGTGGTGCGGCAGCTGGTGAGTGACGGACTGCTGCACAAGGACGGCCCGGGCCTCTGGCCGGCCGCGCGCTGACACGGGCGGGAGGGCTACGCGGGATCGTCGCGCTGACGGTCGCCGCCGGCATGCTCGCCGCGCCCGCGGGGGCTACGGCCGCTGTCGGCTGGGGGATAAATCTCGACGGGCCTGTCGTGGGCGATCCGCCGTCCTTCTCCTACCAGCACAACCCGTACTTCCTCGAGCTGATGGGCGGCGCCTCGTGCTCCGATCCGACCAACGCGATCTGTTACGCCCGTCTCTACGTGCCGTGGGACGCGGTCAACGACGGCAAGGGGAGCTTCGCCGCCGGCACCTGCGCCCGGTCTCCGGCCGGCCCGGGCACCGAGGAGGCGGCATTTGCCGAGGAACTGAGCGCGGCCGAGCGCCTGGTCGGCGTCGGTCACGTGCTCGTGTCGCTGACCACCGCTCCGCCGAGCTCACGCGACGACATCTGGCCGACCGACGCCGCGTATGAATGCGGGCTGAGCGGACTCGAGCGAGCGGCCCCCGGAGTCACGGACTGGGAGGTGTTCAACGAGCCCGACTCGATCTACCCGGCTGACTCGACGGCCACGGGCGGCCTCGACTGCACCCACCGCAACGGCGTTTGGGTGGGGGGCTCGGGCGTCGCGTATCAATGCCTGCTCGGAAGTGGAGCGGTCAAACCGTCGGGCGGGAACGGACATGGCGGCAGCGCGCAGGCGGCCGCATACTGGTACCTCGACGCCAAGCGCGTGGATCCCAACCCGGCGCACACGCTGCTCGCCGGAGGCTTCAACTACTCCTCCTCGCGCTGCACCCCGTCGACGTGTTACTACCTGCGGGGCTACATGCGGACGCTGTCTGCGATCTATCCGCGTCCGCCCGACGCGATCGCGCTGAATCCCTATATCGACGTGAGCTACGCGGCGCTCAACGGCGGCGATCCGCTCCCGCCACCGTCATCCGGCCTGCCGAGCGCGCAGGGTGCGATCACGGCGATCGACCGGTTCTACGCGAGCGGTCCGCCGATCTGGTTCACCGAGGTGGGGGTGTGGCTGACCGACTCGGGGAAGGAACCGGTGACCAGCGACTGCGCGGACGGCAATCCCGAGGACGACGGATCCTGGGCGGCGTGTCTGAACGGCAACCCGCTGGCGCAGGCGCTGGCTGCCGAGGGCTATCTGCGGCTACCAGACGAATCGCCGCAGGTCCGGCGGGTCTATTACTACGACTTCGACGACCAGAACCCCGGCTGGGACTCCGGGCTCGTCAACCTCAGCGCGCCGCTGGTCGGGCCGCATGGCTACGGCACGCCGCGCACTGCCTGGTGCGTGCTGCACAGCTTCGTCCTCGGCGAGACCCCGAGCGCCGCGGAGAGCGCCGCGGTCCGGCCGGGCGCGGCGTGCGACGACGAGGATCCAAGCGAGCCGGAGTACACCCCGGTCGTGGATCAGGCCTATCTGAGCGATCCGCTGGCGGTCAAGGCTTCCGTCGCCGACAGCGCCGCCACACCGGGTGAGCTGGGCCGGGACGTGATGCTGACCGTGGCCGAGCGGATCCGGACCCTGGTGGCGACGCTGTAGGGCGTCTATGCGCTGAGTGCGACGGCGGCCTCGGGCGTGGCCACGTGGAAGCTGAAGCTCTCCTCCAGGTACAGACGAACCGCCTCGGCGTCGTGACTCGCGTAGCCGATCGACAGGTCCTGGCCCGACTCCAGCCGGAAGTCGCCGCCACGCAGGCTGAGCACGACTGCACCGGCCACCCCCGGCGCCCACACGATCGGGCCGTCGAGGATCTTGTGCAGGTGCTCGAGGAGCGGGTAGCCGCCGTGCTCGGCGGTCTGCGCCACCTGCCGGTATTGCTCCCCACCCAGCGCGAGCCCGTAGGGGCCGCTGATCCCGTTGTGAAGGAGCAGCTCGACCGCGGCCGCCACCGGACGCGGATAGTCGTCGGGCTTCGGGCCGAGCGGAATCGGGTCATGGGGAGACGCCTCGCCGATGCCGGTCAGCGCGCCGTGCCAGCCGTGGAAGACCGCGATGTTCTCGGCTACGGCGATCTCGTGTGCTGCGTTGTCCAGTGCCCCGAGATCGGCATCGTCCGCGCCCCGGTCGGCGTCGCGCAGCTCCGCGAGGGACAGTTCGAAGTCGGCGCGCACCTCGACGAGCGGGAGTACCTGTCGCCTCAGCCCCGTCACCCCTTCGCACGGGGCCGAAGCGAGCGTCGCCGTGCGCCCCAGGTTCGTGGCCGAGTACTCCCAGCCATGGGGGCCGGAGAAGTCGACCAACCTGCGCGCGGCGAGCGCCGGCGCGAGTCGCTGCCGCGCCTCGTCATCGAGCATCTTCCAGCCGTCGTCGCTGATCGGCGCCAGCGAACGGAGTAGGTGGTTCATCGCCGCGCTCCCTTCAAGCTCCCGATCCCCAGGGATCCAGCCGGGTACCCGCCCTCGCCGTCGGCGCCGTTCCCCTCGAAGGTCTCTGCCTCCGCCTCTTCGCCGCGCTCGACGATGTCGCCGGGCCGGAACAGGATTCCCTGGGCGACTTCGCGCCAGGCCGGCGCGCGCCGAAGCAGAAACTCGAGATCCATGCTGAAGTGCTTGAACTCCTCGCCCTGGGCGTCGCGCATCACCTCCACGGCCTCGGGATCGCTCTCGACCGCGATCCGTTGTTCGTACCATCCGATCGCTTCGGCCTCCTCGGTGAGCGAGGCGCACAGGCGGGCGAACGTACGGGTGGCGGCCGGCAGCTCCTCGGGTGGTTCGTGGTACTGGTCGAAACCCATGGGCTCTCCTTGGGATGGTGGCGATGGCGCAGCTGGAACTCTACGTCGGCGCTACCCGCGAGCGTAACCTCGGATGTCAGTGACTGGTGATCAAGAGGCCCAGGTCGACCAGCTGGGTGCGCCGGCCTGGACGGGGGAGCACGTCGTTCTCACCGGCAGCTGCTCTTGGACCGACAAGACGCTGGTCGAGGAGGCCGACTGGTATCCGCGCCGGACGATGTCGGCGGAGGAGCGGCTGCGCTACTACGCGTCGCAGTTTCCGCTGACCGAGATCGACTCGACGTACTACGCGCCGCCGGCGGAGCGGCAGGTTGCGCTGTGGGTGGAACGGACCCCGGCCGAGTTTCGCTTCGACGTCAAGGCGTATTCGCTCCTGACGGGCCACCCGACGAGGCCGCGATCGTTGTGGCGGGACCTGCGCGAGGGCCTCGATCCAGAGGTCGCGGAGAAGCGCAACATCTATCCCAAGCACCTCGGACCGGAGGCCATGGACGAGGCGTGGCGGCGGTTCGGGGCCGCGCTTCGGCCGATGCACGAGGCGGGCAAGCTCGGCGCGGTCCTGTTCCAGTATCCGCCCTGGTTCGGCCCGCGCGGGGACAACCGGGCCGAGATCGAGGCGCTCCGCGAGCACCTGCCCGACTACCGGATCAGCGTCGAGTTCCGCTCGCCGCGGTGGACGGCCGAGGAGCGCGACCGCGAACGGACGCTCAGCATGCTCGCCGAGCACGGCCTGATCTTCGTGGGCGTCGACGCGCCTCCCGTATCGGGGCTGCCGCGGGTGATGGCGGTGACCAACCCGGAGCTGTTCCTGATGCGGTTCCACGGGCGGTCGGACAGCACCTGGAAGGACACGTCGCGTTCGGCGGCGGAGCGTTTTCGCTACCTGTACTCGGAGGAGGAGCTCGAGGAGCTCGTACCGCCGATCGTCGAGCACGCCTCTGAGGCGCGCGAGAGCCATCTGCTGATGAACAACTGCTACACCGACTACTCGGTCCGAAACGCGGCCCAGCTTCGTGACCTGCTCGGGCAATATGCCAGCTGAGCTGGTCTGCCGGCTGGAGGAGCACTCGGTGGAGGCGTGGCCGGCCACGGTGACCTCGCGGACCGCCGACGGGTGGGTGCTGCGGGCCACGCCCGGACTGGATCGCGGGCGGTCGAACCACGCGCTGACGCCGTGCCGGGCGCTGCGCCCCTCCGAGATCCCTGGGGCGATCGCCTCGGTCGAGACCTTCGCGAGCCGGCACGGGATCCCCGCCGGCATCCAGGTTAGCCCGGTGTCGCTGCACGGTCAGTTGATGGGCGAGCTCGACCGTCGTGGGTGGGGGAGGCGGTGGCCCGTGCTCGTGCTCGCGGCGGGTCGTGACGACGCGACGTGGTCCCAGCCGCCGGAGCTGACTGGGATGGCGTCGCTCCGGCGGACGGACCACGCCACGGCGGAGTGGCTCACCGCGTGGGCGCGCTGCGAGCCCGGCCGGGACGTGGAGGCCCACGTCCGCACGGTGTTCGGGGAGCTCGCGGGGAGAGCCACGTTCGCGCGCCTCGACGATGCCGCGGTCGGGATCGCCGTCGACCACGACGACCTGGTCGGGTTGTTCTGCCTTGCGGTTGATCCGGCCCGTCGGCGTGCCGGACTCGGGACGGCGCTCGTGCGGGCGCTGCTGGCCGACGCGGCCGCGAGCACCGCCTATCTCCAGGTGGAGGAAGACAACGCGCCGGCGGTGGCGCTGTACGAGCGGCTGGGCTTCAGCAAGGCGTACCGGTACTGCCATCGGGTAGCGCCGAGCTGAAGGTCGCGGTTGGCGGACAAGTCGCCACTCGGCGGGCGCCCGCGGCGCGAATGCCGTGTTCTCGGTGCCAGGGCCAGGTGAACGACCGTTCGTCATCCGGGAAGGCGGCGAGTGGCGTGTTATCCGTGCGGATCGCGGTTTCCTAGAGAGGTTTGCTCACTCAGGGTGGGCGCGGGTGAAGTCGGGCGCCGATGGCCGGAGAAGATGATCGGACCGGCGCCGGGAAGGGTGCGACACGGACAGGGCGGGCGCCGGGAAGGGTGCGACACGGACAGTGCGGCGCCTGCACAGTCTCGATCGACGACCCGGCGAGATCGGGATCGTGGGGGCCGCCGCGGCGGCGACCGCCGCCTTGCACCACGCCACGGGATCCGGATCCGCGACCTGCCGATCCGCCCCGGCAAGCCGGTGAGCGCGCTGGTCTTTTTTGCGCAACTGAGCCGCGCGGCGACGCCCGCGTCAGCTGCAATCGATAGCATCGCGCTCGCGTCACAGCGGCTCGGCACCTGAGCGAGCGGCGACGGCGTGCGGGTCGCAGGTGCCGGTGGCCGCGAGGGCTGTTCTCGTCGGCGCGAAATCACACACACGAGGAGAGAGATGGGACCGTCTCCCGCAGTGGCGTCCCCCGGGCAAGTCCGGCCGGTCACGATGCCGTTCGTCGATCGTCTCGCCAGCGCAGTGGTTTCCGGCGTGCCTCCGATCCTGGTCATCGTCGGCATGTGGTTCGGCTGGATGGGCAACCTCCTGAACTGGCAGGACCTCCTGATCCTCGTCGTGTGCTACTTCGGGATCGGCACCGGCGTGACGGTCGGCTTTCACCGGTTGCTCACCCACGGCAGCTTCAAGTGCCACCGCCTGACCCGGGCCACGCTCGCCGCGCTCGGGTCCGCCGCCGCCGAGGGGCCGGTGATCGACTGGGTGGCCACGCACCGCAAGCACCACCAGTTCTCCGACGTCGACGGCGATCCCCACAGCCCGCACGTGGGCCACGGCTCGGGTTGGCGCGGCGCGTTCCGAGGGCTGCTCCACGCCCACATCGGCTGGGTGTTCAGCGACATGGAGGTGGCCGACGAGCGACGCTACGCCAAGGATCTGCTCAAGGACCCCTGGATCCGCTTCGTCGACCGGACGTTCGTGCTTTGGGTCGTCGCCGGGCTGGCCGCGGCGTTCGGGCTGGGGGTGGCCCTGACCGGCAACGTCGCCGGCGGACTCACCGCGCTGTTGTGGGGCGGCGCCGCGCGGATCTTCCTCGTGCACCAGGCGACGTTCAGCATCAACTCACTGTGCCACTTCTTCGGGCGGCGGGACTTCGACACGCACGATGAGTCGCGCAACCTCGCCTGGCTCGCCATTCCCACGTGGGGCGAAGCGTGGCACAACAATCACCATGCCTTCCCGTGCTCGTACCGTCACGGGCTCAGGCGCTGGCAGCTCGACCCGGCCGCGCGCATGATCCAGTGGATGGAGAGGGTCGGGTTGGCGTGGGACGTCGTGCGGATCAGCCCGGAGCGCATGGTTCGGCTCGCCGTGCCTGAGGCAGGCTGAGCGCGAACCTTGGCGCTGTCCGACACGGCCCCGCTTCGGAACGCGCTGACGAGCGTCCTCCCGAGCCGCCCGTTCGGGGTCCGGTTCTGGGATGGCACCGAGGTGCCGGCGACCGAGCCCGGCGCGCCCACGCTCGCCTTCACGACCCCCCGCGCACTGGCCCACGTCCTGCGCGCACCCGGCGAGCTGGGGCTGGGCCGGGCGTATGTGGCCGGGATGCTCGAGGTCGATGACCTCGACGGTGCGCTGCGGATGGTGGACACGTTCGAGCCGCCGTCGCTCAGGGTCGGCCAGCTCGCGCGTCTCGGCGTCGCCCTGGTTCGCGCCTGCGGGCTGGTGATCCCGCCGCCGGTGCCGACGGTCGAGCTCAGGCTGCGCGGGCAGCGACACACGATCGCCCGCGATCGGCGCGCGGTCCGCCACCACTACGACGTCGGCAACGACTTCTTCGCGCTGTTTCTCGACCGGTCGATGACCTACAGCTGCGCGTACTTCTCGGGCGGCGCGCAGACGCTGGAGGAGGCGCAGGAGGCGAAGCTCGAGCTGGTTTGCCGCAAGCTCGACCTGCAGGAGGGCGAATGCGTGCTCGACGTCGGCTGCGGGTGGGGCAGCTTCGTGATCCACGCCGCCACGCGCCACGGCGTACGCGCGGTCGGGATCACCCTGTCCGGGGAGCAGGCCCGGCTCGCGACCGAGCGGGCGCGCGAGGCTGGGGTGGGGGACCGCGTCGAGATCCGCGTGGCTGACTATCGCGAGGTGACGGACGGCCCGTTCGACGCCATCGCCAGCATCGGGATGGTCGAGCACGTGGGGGACGAGCGGATCGACCTCTACGCCCGCCGGCTGCGCGAGCTGCTCCGGCCCGGCGGGCGGCTGCTCAACCACGGCATCGCCAAGCTCCAGGACCTCGACACCCCGGACGAGGGCGCGTTCTCGGAGCGCTTCGTGTTCCCGGACGGGGTGCCGCTGCCGCTCTCGCGCGTGCAACGGGCGCTCGAGCGGGCCGGGCTGGTGACGCGGCACGTCGAAGGGCTGCCCAGCGACTACCACCGGACGCTCGGCTACTGGATCGAGAGCTTCGACGCCCACTGGGAGGACGCCGTGCGGCTGGCAGGGATCGAGCGTGCCCGGATCTGGAAGCTCTACCTGCGGGCCGGTCGGCAGGCGTTCGAGACCGGGTGGGCGTCGGTCTACCAGGTGCTCGCTCACCGCTGAGTGCTCGACTTATTGAATTGTCGGCGGCGCCTGACGGCGGCGCCTTGGCGCCGATCCGCGCAAGGCCTGCGCTGCGCCACTTCACAGTGACTATTCCCGTCGGGTATCGTCGCCCTAGCCCAGCAACCCAGGAGGGAGAGGCATGAGCCAGACAGTCCCGGTGACCCTGAATGTCAACGGTGTCGAGCACCATCTGGACGTGGAGCCGCGGACACTGCTGGTCCACGCCCTGCGCGACAACCTCGGATTGACCGGTACCCACGTCGGCTGCGACACGTCCAACTGCGGCGCCTGCACGATCCATATGGATGGCAAGGCGGTGAAGTCGTGCACGGTGCTCGCGGTGCAGGCCGACGGCGTCGCGCTGACGACGATCGAGGGCCTGGCGTCCGAGAACGAACTTCACCCGCTGCAGGAGGCCTTCTGGAACGACCACGGCCTGCAATGCGGCTACTGCACGCCGGGCATGATCATGGCCGCGGCCGGACTGCTCGCCGAGAACCCCAACCCCACCGAAGAAGAGGTGCGGCACGGGCTCGAGGGCAATCTGTGCCGGTGTACCGGCTACCACAACATCGTCAAGGCCGTACTTGACGCGGCGAACGCCAAGGGGGCGACCGTAGGCGCCACGTCAGGCGGACAACCGGGGGTGACGGCATGAGCACAATGACGAACGGCGCTGCCAGCAAGTCGTACGTCGGCCGCGCGATGCGGCGCAAGGAGGACCCGCGACTGATCACCGGTCGCGCCAGCTACGTCGAGGACATCAACCTGACCGGGCAGCTGTGGGCGGCGTGGGTGCGCTCTCCGGAGGCCCACGCCCGGATCGTGTCGATCGACACCTCCGCGGCCAATGCGCGCGACGGCATCCGCGCGGTCTACACCAACGAAGACCTCGACATGGAGGCCGGCCTGCCGATGGCATGGGTCCCGCCCGGGGTCACGGTCAACACGCCCGATCACTGGGTGCTCGCCAAGGGCGAGGTCAAGCACGTCGGCGATCCGGTCGCGCTCGTCGTCGGCGACGACCGCTACGCGGTGGTCGACGCAGCCGAGGACGTGGTCGTCGAGTACGAGCCGCTTTCGGTCGTCACCGATCCGGAGAAGGCTCTCGAGGAGGGGTCACCGCTCGTCCACGAAAAATTCGGGACGAACAAAGTATGCGAGTGGTCGCTAGGCGGCGGCGATCTCGAAGCGGGCTTCGCCGAGGCGGACGTGATCATCGAGCGACGTGTCGTCAACCACCGCGTCGCCGGCGCCGCGATCGAGCCGCGGGGAGTGCTCGCGGACTTCCGCGCCGACAGGCTGACCGTCTGGAGCTCCACGCAGGTCCCTCACTTCCTCCGTCTGTTCCTCGCGATCCTGCTGGGCATCGGCGAGGACCGGGTGCGCGTGATCGCGCCCGAGGTGGGTGGCGGCTTCGGCTCCAAGCTCCAGATCTACGCCGAGGAGATCGGCTGCGCCTGGGCCTCGCGCAAGCTTGGCCTCCCGGTGAAGTGGATCGAGACGCGTTCGGAGGGGATGATGGTCACCCACCACGGGCGCGACCAGATCGACTACGTCAAGGTCGGCGCCAAGCGCGATGGCACGATTACGGCCTGGCACTCGAAGATCATCGCCGACCTCGGCGCCTACCAGATGGTGCTTACGCCGGCTATCCCGCCGTCGAGCGCGTTCGTGATGTGCGGCGTCTACAAGACCCCGGCCGTCCATACCGACATCGTCATGGCTATGACGAACAAGTTCCCAACCGACGCGATCCGGGGAGCTGGCCGGCCAGAGGCGGCCCACATGATCGAGGTCGTGATGGATCAGCTCGCACACGAGCTGGGCATGGACCCCCTGGATTTGCGGCGCAAGAATTTCATCGCGCCGTTCTCCGAAGGTCACGAGACCCCGATCGGCGTCGTCTACGACTCCGGTAACTATGAAGCCGCCCTCGATAGGCTCCTCGAGCACATCGACCCCGCTCAGGTGCGTGTGGAGGCCTCGGCGTTGCGCGAACGCGGCATCTACCGCGGCATCGGCTTCTGCACCTATACCGAGATCTGCGGCAACTCCCCGTCCAAGGGCGTCGGACCAAGTGGCTTCGGCCTGCAGTGCGGCGGTTGGGAGTCGGCCACGGTACGCGTGCACCCCACCGGTTCGGCCACGCTCTACACCGGGACCTCGCCTCACGGCCAGGGTCACGAGACCGGCTTCGCGCAGATCGTCGCGGACCGGCTCGGCGTCGATCCGTCCCAGGTCGAGGTGATCCACGGCGATACGCAAACCGGTCCGTCCGGGCTCGACACGTACGGCTCGCGCTCCCTTTCGGTTGGGGGCGAGGCGGCCTCAAGGGCAGCCAACAAGGTGGCCGCCAAGGCCAGGGAGATCGTCGCCCACCAGCTCGAGGCCGAACCCGAAGACATCGAATTGCGTGACGGCCGCTTCTCGGTGCGCGGATCTCCTGACAAGGGGATGACGCTGGCCGAGGTGGCGGGCGCCGCCTACGTGACGATGGAGATGCCCGAGGGCATGGAGCCTGGGCTCAACGAGCAGTCGTTCTACGATCCCTCGAACTGGGTGTTCCCGTTCGGCGCCCACGCCTGCGTGGTCGATGTGGATGGCGAGACGGGCAAGGTGGAGATCGTTCGCTACGTCGCGGTGGACGACTGCGGGAGGGCGGTGAACCCGATGCTGGTTGAGGGTCAGGTCCACGGAGGGGTCACGCAGGGGATTGGACAGGCGCTGTACGAGCGGATCCATTACGACGACAGCGGTCAGCTCGTCACCGGCACCTTCGTCGACTACGCGCTGCCCACGGCTGCCGAGCTGCCGAGCTTCGAGACCGACCGCACCGAGACGCCGTCCCCGGTCAACTCACTCGGCGTCAAAGGCGTCGGGGAGGCGGGCACGATCGCCGCGAGCGCCACGGTCACGAACGCCGTCTTGGACGCGCTCAGACCCTTGGGCGTCGACTTCATCAACATGCCGCTGTCCCCGATGCGGATCTGGGAAGCCATTCAGGAAGCCAAGGGAGGTGTGCCGGCATGATCCCGGCCGAGTTCGACTACACCGCGCCCGACACGCTCGAGGACGCGATCAACGCGCTGTCCGACGGTGGCGAGGACGCCAAGCTGCTGGCCGGCGGCCACTCGCTGTTGCCGCTGATGAAGCTCCGCCTTGCCACCCCATCGCTGCTCGTCGACCTGCGCAAGGTGCCCGGCCTGCACGGAATCCAGCGCGAGGACGGGAACTGGCGGATCGGCGCGCTGACGCCGCACGCCGAGCTCGAGCACACGCCCGATCTGGGCGTGGTGGCACTCGCGGCGGGGACGATCGCCGATCCCCAGGTGCGCAATCGCGGCACGATCGGGGGCTCGCTGGCGCACGGCGATCCCGCGTCGGACCTGCCGGCGGTCATGCTGATCTGCGAGGCCTCCGTGACGCTGCAGGGCGCCGGCGGCCAGCAGCGCACCGTGTCGGCGAGCGATCTGTTCCAGGACTACCTGGAGACGGCGGTCGAGCCCGCCGAGGTCATGACCGAAGTGCGGATGCCCGCGTACGACGGGTGGGGCTACGGCTACCAGAAGTTCAACCGCCGCAGCGAGGACTGGGCGATGGTGGCGGTCTGCGCCCTCGTTCACAAGAACGGCGACACGGTCGAGGACGTCCGCGTGGGGTTGACCAACATGGCGTCGGTGCCGCTGCGAGCGCACGCGGTCGAGGAGGCGCTGCGCGGCCAGCCGGCGACGGCCGATTCGATCGCTCGCGCGGCTGAGCAGGCGGCCGAGGGCACCGACCCGCCCGCCGACCTCAACGCCAGCTCGGACTACAAGCGCCATCTGGCACGGGTCATGTGCCGGCGGGCGCTGGAAACGGCGGCAGGGCTGGGGTGATCGCGCGCGTCGCGTGCGTCCGCGCACGTCCAAGGCGCCGCCGTAGGCGCCGCCGACCATCCCGAATCCCCGGTGGGCCTGCCATGATGGATTTGTGAGCCTTACTTACGTTGCGTCAGTGGAGGAGGCGAGCGAGGCGCTCGCCTCCCAGGGCTATCTCGCCGACCGGCCGCTGGCGCTGGCCGTCCATCTCGCCGTGGCGCTGGAGCAGCCGCTCCTGCTCGAGGGCGAGGCGGGAGTCGGCAAGACTGAGGTGGCGCGGGCACTGGCCGGCGCCACCGGCGCGCGGCTGATCCGACTGCAGTGCCACGAGGGGATTGACCTCCATCACGCGGTCTACGACTGGGACTATCCGCGGCAGCTCCTCGCGCTGCGAGCGGCCGAGGGCGGCGTGAACGAAGGAGAGCTGTTCTCGCGCCGGTTCCTGCTGCGGCGACCGCTTCTGGATGCGTTGGAGGCTGAAGCGGACGAGTCCGTGGTCCTGCTGATCGACGAGATCGACCGGGCGGACGACGAGTTCGAGGCGTTCCTGCTCGAGTTCCTGGCCGACTTCGCCGTCACGATCCCGGAGCTGGGCACGATCACGGCGGCGCGCCGGCCGGTGGTGATCCTGACTTCGAACCGGACTCGCGAGCTGCATGACGCGTTGAAACGCCGGTGTCTCTATCACTGGATCGATTACCCGAGTGCCGAGCTCGAGCGGGCGATCGTCCACGCCCGGGTCCCGGGGGTGTCCGAGACCATCGCCAACCGGGTGGTCACGGCGGTGGGACGGCTGCGCGAGCACGGCGACCTGTACAAGCTGCCCGGCGTGGGCGAGACGCTCGTGTGGGCGCGGGCGCTGCTGGCGCTGGGCGAGGACGCCGACCTCGACGAGACTCTCGGGGTGGCGTTGAAGGTCCACGAGGACGTTGAGCGGGTCCGCCAGCGCGGGGTGCTCGATGGCGTCTGATGTCCTTGAGGACGCGGTCAGCGATCAGCTGTCCGCGCTCGCCGCGAGCTTGCGGGCGCAGGGCGCGCGGGTCGGGGTGGGGGAGCTCTTGACCGCGCACCGGGCGCTCGAGGCGGTCGACTGCACCTCACGCGAGGATGCGCGGTCGGCGCTTCGTGCCGTGCTGTGCTCGGAGCGCGCCGATCTCGTGAAGTTCGAACGGGCCTTCTTCGCCGTGTTCGGCGACGACCACGTCCCACTGGGCGCCACGCCGTTCGATGAGCTCGAGGGGATACCTCGAGAGGCCCTGCCGCATGCAGGGATTCCGGCGACGGCACCGCCGCCGCCCGACCAAGAGGCGGATCCGACCGCCGTGCCCGCCGCCTGGAGCGACGTCGAGCTCTTGCGGCATAAGGACTTCGCCAGCTACACGGATTTGGAGATGGTGGCGGCGCGGGAGCTGATCGCGCGGCTGGCCCAGCGGGGGCCCACCCGCCTGTCGCGCCGGACGCGACCTTCGCGGCGCCGGGGGCACAGCCCCGACCTGCGACGGATGGTGCGCGGCTCGCTGCGGACCGCCGGCGAGCCGATCGACCGGGTGTGGCGCGCGCCCTCGCGCCGACCGCGCCCGATGGTGCTGGTACTCGACGTATCCGGCTCGATGACGCCGTACGCGCGGATCCTCCTCCAGTACCTGCACGCGTCGGTGGCGGCGCGCCGGCGGGTGGAGGCGTTCGCGTTCGGCACCCGGCTGACCCGGATCACGCACGAGCTCGGCGGCCGCGATCACGACCGCGCCCTGGAGCGGGCCGCCGAGGCGGTGACCGACTTCTCCGGCGGCACCCGGATCGGGGCGGCGCTCGCGGCTTTGAATCGTGACCACGGTCGGCGGGTCGGGCGAGGCGCGGTGGTCGTGATCCTGTCCGACGGCTGGGACCGCGGCGACCCTGAGGTGCTGAGGGTCGAGATCGCTCGCCTGCGCCGAAGCGCGCATCGCCTGGTGTGGCTGAACCCGCTCGCCGCCCATCCCGAGTTTGCCCCGCTGACCCGCGGAATGCGGGCGGCGATCCCCCACACCGACGAGTTGCTGGCGGGAAATTCGCTCGCCTCGCTCGAGCAGCTAGCGTTCATCCTTGAGGAGATCTGAGTTCCAATGCAAGAGGTCCTATCCGAAATCGGGGTTTGGAAGGAGCGCGGCGACCGGATCGCGCTCGCGACTGTGATTGATGTGCAGCGCTCGGCGCCGCGTCCGCCGGGAGCGAAGATGGCGGTCAACGACCGTGGTGAGATCGCCGGCTCGGTGTCCGGCGGCTGTGTCGAGGGCGCCGTGGCCGAGATCGCCGACACGATCTTGAAGGGCGACCCCCCGCAGCTGCTGCACTTCGGGATCGCCGACTCCGACGCGTGGGACGTTGGGCTGCCATGCGGCGGCGAGATCGACGTCTGGGTGCAGGCGTACGAGCCCGGTCAGTTTGAGCAGGTGGCGCGAACCGGCGGCCGCGCCGCCGAAGTCACGGTCCTGGAAGGCGCCTCTCCCGGAGCGAAGCTGCTGGTTCTCGCCGATGGGGCACGGACTGGGTCGCTTGGTTCACCCGAGCTCGACGACGAGGCGGCGCGGGTGGCCGGCGAGCTGCTGTGGGCGGAGACCTCCGAGCGGCGCGATGGGCTGTTCATCGACGTGATCGGTCCGCCGCCGCGGCTGATCGTGTTCGGCGCGGTCGACATCGCCGCTTCGCTGTGCAGGATGGCGCGCGCGGCCGGATGGCGCCCGTACGTGATCGACCCGCGCGCCCGGTTCGCGACCCCTGATCGGTTCCCCGATGCCGAGCAGGTGATCGCCGCCTGGCCCGAGGACGCGGTCGCGCAGCTCGGCGGGGTCGATCCGGCAACGTCGATCGTGGTGCTCACGCACGACCCCAAGCTCGACGACGCGGCCCTGCTGCTGTCGCTGGCCTCGCCGGCGCGGTTCGTCGGCGCGATGGGGTCGCGCCGGGCACAGGCCAAACGGCGCGAGCGGCTCGTGGCTGCCGGCGTTGCCGACGAGGACATCGAGCGCATATCCGCGCCGGTGGGACTCGATCTGGGTGCGATCAGCCGCGAGGAGACCGCGCTGTCGATCCTGGCCGAGATCGTCGCCGCGCGTCACGGGCGCGACGGAGGGCGGCTCGCGGAGAGCAAGGGGCGCATCCACGAGGTGCCCGCTTGATCTGCGGGTTGATCCTCGCCGCCGGCGCCGGCACTCGGTTCGGCGAGCGATCGAAGCTCCTGGCCGAACTGGACGGCCGTCCACTTCTCCAGCACGCGGTAGCGGCGCAGTGTGCCGTGCCGGAGCTCGAACGGGTGGCCGTCGTCCTCGGCGCCTCCGCCGACGAGATCCTGGAACGGGTCGATTTCATGCGGGCCGAGCCGGTGGTCTGCGAGCGCTGGCAGGAGGGCCAGGCCCTCTCGCTGCGCCGGGGGATCGAATACCTCACCGATGACGGCGCCGAGGTCCGCAAGGTGATCGTCACGCTGGGCGATCAGCCGCGTATGACCCCGGAGCTGATCGCGCGCCTCGTAGGTGAGCCGCCAGGCACGCGCGCGACGTACGCCGGCCGGCCCGGACATCCCGTCGTGCTCGGCCCCGTCCAGATGCGCGCGATTGCCGCGCTGCGGGGCGACCAGGGCGCACGCGAGGTGCTGCGGGGCGGGCCCACGATCGAATGCGGAGACTTGCGCGCGGCGCTCGACGTCGACACACCCGAAGACCTGGAGGCGATACGTCATGAAGCTAGAGCAGTCGTTTGAAGTAGACGCCCCGCTCGAGCGGGTGTGGCAGACGCTGATCGACGTCGAGCACGTCGCCCCCTGTCTGCCCGGCGCGGCCGTGACCGGCCGCAACGACGACGGGAGCTACAACGGCACCTTCACCGTCAAGATCGGGCCCACGACCGCCTCCTACACGGGCCGGCTGGAGATGGAGAACGTCGACGAGGCGTCGCACACCGCGACCATGCAGGCGCAGGGCACCGACAAGCGCGGGCAGGGCGGGGCCAAGGCCACGATCTTCTCCAGGCTGGCGCCCGCCGACGGACGCGGCACCAAGGTCGAGGTCGTGACCGACTACCACATCACCGGACGGCTGGCCCGGTTCGGACGCGGCGGCATGATCGAGGACATCTCCGAACGGCTGCTCCGGGAATTCGCCAAGCGACTGCAGAGCTCGCTCGCCGCGCAGCCAGAGACTGCGGCGGTCGCGCAGCCCGCGTCGGCAGCCGCCGGGTACTCGGAGGCCGCGCCGGCGGCGGGTTACGCGGCCGCGCCGGCGGGGGTGGGATCATCCGAGCCGAGCGCTCCCCGCGAGGAAACGATCCTCGCGGCCTCGCCGATCCGCGAGGACACGGTGGTCTCGGGGACGCCGGCGCCGGCGGATTCCGCCTCCGGGGCTCCGTCCGGCCCATTGGGCGGAGAGCCCGCCGGGCCGGGGGCTGGGTCGGGTCCGGGTGACGCGGGTCCGGGTGACGGGGGTCCGGGTGACGGGGGTCCGGCTGAGGCGGGTCCGGCTGAGGCGGGTCCGGCTGAGGCGGGTCCGGCTGAGGCGGGTCCGGCTGAGGCGGGTCCGGTTGGCGCGGGTCCGGCTGAGGCGGGTCCGGCTGAGGCGGGTCCGGCTGAGGCGGGACCGGCTGGGGGGGGACCGGGAGCGCCGGCGGACGAGCCGGCGCCGCCTCCGCCACCGAGCCCGGGACCGCCACCCGTGGTCACTCCGCCTCCTCCTCCCGCGACGCCTCCACCGCCTCCCGGGGCGCAGGCGGGTCCCGGTCTGCAGAATCCGCCCCAGCCGAGCGAGCCGCTCCAGGGCCTTTCGCTGGTCGGCGGGGTGGTGTGGGGCCGCGTCAAGCGCAATCCGGCGCCGGCGGCGGCTGCCGGTGTCGCGGTGATGCTGCTTTTGGCGCGCCGGCGCCGGCGTCGGCGGAACCCCTGGGGCTGAGCGGCTTCCCCGGCCCGGCCGAGAGCGGCCCGGCTGACGTGCAAAACACGACAATCGGTGGCGGTTCGTCCGGCCGTGACATGCTATGCATGCCGTGCGTGCATAGGACGACGAGGCCGGCGCAGGGGCCACCAATTGTCATGTTTTGCAGGTCCGCGAGCGCCCGGGGACCGCTGTACGCAAACCATTTGCGTACAGAGCCAGGGGCCGGGTCTAGGCGAGCGACTCGCGGCCGGGGGGCTCGTCGAACGACGCCGCCGGGCGGACGGCCACCAGCCCGCTGGGATTGATCATCGGATGAGTGAGGTAGTAGTGGCGGCGGATGTCGTCGAAATCGACGGTGTCGGCCACGCCGGGCCACTGGTAGAGATCGCGCGCGTATGGCCATAGGTGCTCGTACTCGATCAGCTTGCGCAGCGAGCACTTGAAGTGGATCTGGTAGACGGCGTCGAAGCGCACGAGCGTCGTAAACAGTCTCCAGTCGGTCTCGACGGGCTCGGGGCCGAACAGGAACCGGCGCTCCGCGAGCCGCTCGTCGAGTTCGTCGAGCATCGCGAACAGGGCGCGCACCTCCAGCTCATAGACCTCCTGGCGCCGGGAGAAGCCGGCCTTGTACACGGCGTTGTTGACGTTCTCGTAGATCCGGTCGTTCAGCGCGTCGATCTCGTCTCGGAGCGCCTGTGGGTACAGGTCGACCGGGTGGGCGGCAAGCGGCGCGAACGCGCCACCGAGCATGCGCAGGATGTCGGCCGACTCGTTGGAGACGATCAGCCCGGATTGCTTGTCCCAGAGCACTGGAACCGTGACCCGGGCGTCGTACTCCGGGTCGGTGGCGATGTAGGCCTCGCGCAGGAACTCGAACCCGTTGACCGAGTCGACGTACCCGCCGCCGGTGAACGCCCAGCCACGCCGATCACGGATCGGGTCCACGAAGGAGATTCCGATCGCGTCCTCGAGGCCCATCAGGCGCCGGGCGATGATCGTCCGGTGGGCCCACGGGCAGGCTCGCGCCACGTACAGGTGGTAGCGCCCGGCCACGGGCGGGAAGTCCGCGTCCGGCTCGTCTGACACCCACCGCCGGAACTGGCTCTCCTGCCGGCGGAAGGACCCGTCGTCGGCGCCTTCCCGCCCCAGCGAGAACGTGGACGAACTCACGTTTCAGAGGTTACCCAGCGCACCACCTCAGTAGCCTGACGACCATGAGCACGAGCGCCGCTCAGCAGGAGAAGGCCGAGCGCTTCCTCCGGCTCCACCGGCGGGGCGATCCGTTGCTGATGCCCAACGCGTGGGATCTCGGCTCGGCGAGTGTGCTCGCCTCGCTCGGGTTCAAGGCGCTGGCCACGACGAGCAGCGGCTTCGCCGCCACCCTCGGACGGCTGGATGGGGCGGTCACTCGCGACGAGGCCCTCGCGCACGCGGCGACCCTGTCCGAGGGCACGGACGTTCCCGTGTCGGCCGACCTGGAGAACGGCTTCGCCAACGATCCCGAGGGCGTGGCGGACACGATCGACAAGGCGTGCCAGACCGGGTTGGCGGGCTGCTCGGTCGAGGACTATTCGGGCAGCTATATCTACGAGCTGGGGCTGGCGCGCGAGCGAGTGGTGGCCGCCGCCGAGGTCGCCCATTCGGGGCCGGTCCGCCTCGTCCTCACCGCCCGGGCCGAGAACCACATTCGCGACCGTGATGATCTAGCCGACACGATCGCCCGCCTGCAGGCCTACCAGGAGGCCGGAGCCGACGTCCTGTTCGCGCCGGGGATCAAACGAGCGCAGGACATCCGACACGTCGTGGAATCCGTCGACCGGCCGGTGAGCGTGCTGGCCATGCCGGGCGTGCCGAGCACCGCGGAGCTCGCTGGTCTCGGGGTGGCGCGGGTATCGGTCGGTGGCGCCTTCGCGTTCGCTGCGCTTGGAGCGCTCTACGAAGCGGCCACGGAGCTCCGCGACAGCGGTACCTTCGGATACCTGGAGCGGTCCGCGACCGGCGGACGGGCCGCGCGCAACGCCTTCAGTCGATAGAGGTCACGCGGCGGCGCGCAGGCTCCGGAGCGGCGGGCGCTCGATCGGCTCCGCGAGTCCAACACCAGGCGTATCGATCCCGGTTGCCGTGAACGTCGCCGGGAGCGGCCCGCGCAGCCTGCCCTCGCGTTCGAGTCGCACCGCGACCACGCGCAGCACCGCGTAGGCCATCGGGCCGAGGTCTCGCAACGGCTGGTGCGCGTTCTGGCGCACGTCGAGGTCGACCTGGGCGATCGCCTCGAGCCCCACCTCCGCGTAGGCGTCGATCAGCAGGCCGATGTCGACGCCGTAGCCGGTGGCGAACGGCAAGCGCTCGAGCAGGTCGCGACGTGCGGCGATCTCGCCGGCGAGGGGCTGGCGGATCGCGGCGAGCTCCGGGTAGAACAAGTTGAGCAGGGGGCGGGCGGTCAGCTCGGTGACGCGGCCGCCGCCGTCGGGAAAGGTCGTCTCGCCGACGCGGAACGGGCGGCGGTAGAACCCCTTCACGAACGAGACCTCCGGC
>Ga0335074_10000611_pt1 | contig 50098 bp, 44 predicted proteins | sample Lox_Sample_23_FD_206715 | JGI IMG/M metagenome (GOLD analysis project Ga0335074, IMG submission 206715) | Soil microbial communities from Loxahatchee National Wildlife Refuge, Florida, United States - Lox_Sample_2.3 | ecosystem: Environmental > Terrestrial > Soil > Wetlands | place: USA...
GTCTGAGCTCGTCGCCGGCAAACTGCGCCTGCACCTGCCGGGGCCGGAGATCCTGACGGCGGCGGAGCGCGCTGGCGATCCGGACGAGTACCGCTGCCACGTCCTGCACGTCGAGCCCGACGGTTCGTTCTCCATCACCGCGATGGTCTGGCGGCCAGGGCAGGTCACTCCCATTCACGACCACGTCACCTGGTGCGTCTTCGGCGTGGTCCAGGGCATCGAGTACGAGGAGCTCTACGCGCTGTCGGACGACGGCGGGACGCTGCGAGAGGTCGGGCGCAGCCAGAACAACCGCGGCGAGGTGAGCGGATTCGCGCCGCCTGGTGACATCCACCGGGTCCGCAACATCGGCGCGGACGTGGCTGTCTCGCTGCACGTCTACGGCGCCGACATCACCAGGCTCGGCAGCAGCATCCGCCGCACCTACGAACTGCCCGTCGTGGTGCCGGTCGCCGCTCGCTGAGTTCGGCCAGCACAGTCAGCGCAGCCGCCGGCCTAGCTCCTCTTCCCAGTGGTCCGGCTCCTCCGGCCGCACCTGCTGGCGGTGGCCTGTCGGCGCGAAGCCCAGCCGTCGGTAGAACTTCCTCGCGCGGCCGTTCACCTCGGTCACCCACAGCGTGACAGTGTTCCCGCCCGATTCACGGGCCGCCTCGCAGACCGCGGTCACGAGGCCGTCCGCAACACCTTGTCCGCGGACGTCCGGAGCTACCCACATCCCGACCAGGTGCCACTCTGGCCGCTGCGACTCAGGCGGCAACGCAGTGGCGAGCCCGACGATGTCATCCCCGCGCCAGGCACCGAATGTCCGGCCGGACCCGGCCCGGCTCCGCCACGTCTCCTCGGTGAACGCCTGCTCGCGCGGAAGTGTCGAGGCGAACGCGTACGGAGCTTCGGCCAGCGCCGCCAGCCGGGCCGCGCGCAGCGCCGCCCAGTCAGCCGCGGCCAGCAGCCGGATTGTGACTTCAGGCTCAGCCCGGCTTGCCTCGGTCATGCTGACCATGATCGGGTAAACAATGTTTCGGCGGCGATGCGTTTTCTTACCGGATCATGGTTCACCGGGCAGCCGCTACTCAGCCGAGGTCACCGACGAGTACGCGACCACGCCGCGGCGCAGCAGGTCGGTCGCCGCCCGCGCGGTCTTGCCCAGGTCGCCGCCGGCCTCGGTGACCGCGAGCTGGCCGAGCAGGTCGATCAGCTGCTTCATGGCGCGGACGAAGTCACCAGCGGTCAGGTCCGGGCCGACCAGCTTCTCGAGTTCGGTGCCGCGCGCCCAGGCGTGCACAGTCCACCCGAACCCGAGGTCAGGCTCGCGCAGGAACGACAGGTGACGGGCCTCCTCCGTCTCCGACAGCTCGCCCCACAGGGTCAGCATCGCGGCCAGCACCTCGCGTGACCGGCCGTGCGGCAGCCGCACCGGGGCAGCTCCTTCTGGCCGTCGTGACTCGAACGTCAGCGCCGACACGCAGGCTGCCAGGTCCGCAGGATCCAGCCCGGCCCAGGTGCCGCGGCGCAGGCACTCGGCTGCGAGCAGGTCCAGCTCGGTGTACAACCCGGCCAGCCGCCTGCCCTCCCCCGTCACCTCGTCGCCGGCGATGTAGCCCAGGTCCTCGAGCACGGAGCAGACCCGGTCGAAGGTGCGTGCGAGTACGTGCGACCGGCCGGAAACCCGCTGCTCAAGCGTCTCGGCCTCGCGCTCGAGCCGGCGCCGCCTGGCGAGGTCACGCACATGCAGCTGCAGGTCTGGACACGGGTGGCAGGAGTGCTGACGGAGGCGGCGGCGCAGCGATTCGATTGTCGCCGCCGACCCCCCCGACCGGCCCTTGCCGTCAGCACCGGGCCTGTGATCCGCACCGGCCCCATGCTCAGCGCCCGCCGCATAGTCCCCGTCGGCCCCGTGGTCAGCGCGGGCGTCCGCCGACTCCGAGCGCGTCACGTCACGATCGGCCAGCCGGTTCCGCACCGTGGACACCAGGTCCCGGCGTGCGGCTGGTGACCCGGGCCGGAACGACGACGGGATCCTGATCCGCTCGATTGGCGTCACCGGCGCCGGGAAGTCCGCCACCGACAATCGCTTGACCTGCCGGTTCGCGGTTAGCACGAGCGGAAGCGGCCGCCCGTTGCCAGCTGAGCCCGGCTGCAGCACGACCGCGACACCGGACCGCCGTCCGCCCGGCACGTCGATGATGTCGCCAGGCCGCAGTTTCGCCAGCGACGCGAGCGCCTCCGCATGCCTGCTCGCCGAGCGCTTCCTGGACTCCTCCCGCTCCAGGTCAGTGAGCTGGCGCCGGAGCTGGTCGTAGTCCTCGATGTCGCCTAGTTCGCAGGTCACCGCGAGCCCGCTGATCTGCTCCCGCAGCCGCGCCGCCTGCCGGGCCAGCCCCACGACGCTGCGGTCGGCCTGGAACTGGGCAAACGAGGATTCCAGCAGCCGCGCGGCCCGCGTCCGGCCAACCTGGCCGACCAGGTTCACCGCCATGTTGTACGTCGGCCGGAAGCTGGAGTTCAGCGGGTAGGTACGCGTGCCGGCCAGGCCAGCGACCGCCTCCGGATCCATACCAGGCTGCCAGAGCACGACCGCGTGCCCTTCGACGTCAATGCCGCGCCGTCCGGCCCGGCCGGTGAGCTGGGTGTACTCCCCCGCGGTCAGGTCGGCATGGTGCTCGCCGTTCCACTTGTCCAGCTTCTCGATGACAACCGTGCGGGCGGGCATGTTGATGCCGAGCGACAGCGTCTCGGTGGCGAACACGGCCTGGATCAGGCCGGCCGTGAACAGCTCCTCGACGACCTCCTTGAAGGTCGGCAGCAGCCCCGCGTGGTGCGCCGCGATCCCCCGCCGCAGGCCGGTAACCCAGTCGGCGTAGCCGAGCACAGCCAGATCAGCCTCGGCCAGCCCGGTTGTCCGCTCCGCCACGATCCGGCTGATCTCCGCTGATTCCTCGGGCGTGGTCAGGCGCAGTCCCGCAGCCAGGCACTGCTGGACCGCGGCATCGCAGCCGGCCCGGCTGAAGATGAACGTGATCGCGGGCAGCAGCCCGGCACCGTCCAGCCGCTCGATCACTTCCGGCCGGGCCGGCGGCCGGTACCGGACTGGCCTGCCCCCGCCGCCGGACCGCCCATGGCCGCCGCGCCCGCCCCCTGCCCGACCTGCGCCTGTCCGGCCTGCGCCTGTCCGGCCTGCCCCGTATCGGCTAACCCCCTGTCCGCCAGCGCTGCCGTTCCTGGCGTGGTCGGTGGCCAGATCGCGCTGGGCGACACGTCGAAGCTCGGGGTTGACGGCTCCGTTTCGCGAGAACAGGTCGTAGAGCCGCCGGCCGGCCAGCATGTGCTGCCAGAGCGGCACCGGCCTGATCTCGTCCACGATCACGGTGGTGCCGCCGCGCACCTGCTCGAGCCAGTCGCCGAACTCCTCGGCGTTGCTGACCGTGGCCGAGAGGGCCACCACCTGCACCGACTCGGGCAGCTGAATGATGACCTCTTCCCACACCGCGCCGCGCAGCCGGTCGGCCAGGTAGTGCACCTCGTCCAGCACCACATAGCCGAGGCCGCCCAGCGTCAGCGACCCCGCGTACAGCATGTTGCGCAGCACCTCGGTCGTCATCACCACGACCGGCGCTTCGCCGTTGATGCTGTTGTCGCCGGTCAGCAACCCGACTCTGGCCGCGCCGTACCGGGCCACGAGGTCGTTGTACTTCTGGTTGGACAGCGCCTTGATCGGCGTGGTGTAGAAGCACTTGCGGCCTGACGCGACTGCCAGGTGCACGGCGAACTCACCCACGACCGTCTTCCCGGAGCCCGTCGGAGCCGCGACCAGCACTCCGTGCCCGGCCTCGAGCGCATCGCAGGCGGCTACCTGGAAGCCGTCAAAATCAAAGTCATACAAGCGCCGGAACGTAGCCAGCCCCGGCCGGTCAGAAGCCCCGTCCGGCCGCCTTCCCATCCGGTCGGTCAGTGCGGCCGCTGTCACCCCGGCCGGCTCGGGATCCGCCGGACTGGCCTGCGAGCTCATAGGTCAAGACTAGGCGGCACAGCCTCCTGGCGAGAGCGCCCGGTCAGCTCAGCACGCTCAGCTGAGCGTCGACGTCGCCAGCCAGAAGTAGTCAAGCTCGGTCCAGTCCAGCCCGGTAGCCACGCCGTCCAGGTCGGCGGCAAGTTCAGACCTGGACGGGAAGTTCTTCAGGACCTCATACTCGCGTCCGTCGGCGAGCCCGCGCTGCTGGTACGTATCGCCGTCCGGGCCGGTCCTGGCGACGGGGTGGTTGCTGCCTTCGACATAACGGTTGTCCAGCAGGATCAGCCGCGCGCCCGGGCCAACCCGGTCGCGGACGCTCGCGAGGAACCGCTTGATGTCCGCGCGTGGCACGTGCGACCACCAGAAGCCGCAGAACACCGTGTCGAACTCGCCGGGCACCACGTCGAGCCGGTACGCGTCGGCGACCCGAAGGCTCGTCTCGGCGGGGCCGTAGTCTCGCTGCGCCGCGATAGCGAGGGTCTCGGCGTTGAGGTCGGTGGCCATGATGGACTTCGCGGTCGTCGCGAGGTACTGCGTCCAGTAGCCGGTACCGGCCGCTATCTCCAGCACCTGCCGCCCGGTGACCAGCTCGGGCACGAGCCGCTTGAGCCTGCCCAGGTCAGGCTGGCGCTCTGGCTTGGCGTAGACAGCGTCGTACTCGGCGGCACGTTCCCGGTAGTACTCGCCCAGAGAGCAGGCAGACTCAGACATCCGCAGCTGACCTAGCTGTCCTTGCGGGCGCCGCGGCTACCACCCGACTGGGTCGGTTCGCCGAGTGGCTGGTCGAGACCGTACGCCTTGACTTCCTCGGGTGTCAGGCCCGGGTACGCCAGGCTCTCATTGCGACCCTTCCTGCGGTCGTGCGCCCACGCGAACACCTCGGTCAGCTCCACCAGGAACAGGCAGGGCAGCGCCAGCAGCAGCATGCTGATGGGGTCCGGGCTCGGCGTGAAGACCGCCGCGAAGGCGAAAATCAGGAAGATGATCACGCGCCGCCACTTCCTGAAGCGCGCGTGCGTCAGCACGCCCGCGAGGTTCAGCAGCACGAAGACCAGAGGCATCTCGAAGGCGATGCCGAAGATCATCAGCATCGCGCCCGCGTAGCTCAGGTAGGTGTTGATCATGATCAGCGGCGTGGTGTCGCTGGGCGTGAGGTGCAGCAGGAAGTCCAGGCCCCTCGTCATCGCGAAGTAAGCGATGGTGGCGCCGACCGCGAAGAGCGGCAGTGCCGCTCCGACGAAGTAGTACGCCCAGCGCCGCTCGCGCTTGTACAGGCCCGGTGCGATGAAGGCCCAGAACTGGTACAACCAGATGGGCGAGGAGATGATCACGCCGACGGCGACCGCGACCTCGAGGCGCAGGAACAGCGGGTCGAAGATGCCGCTGACGTAAAGCTGGCAGTGCGGACCGGCCGCCCCGATCGACTTGGCGAACTCCGACGCCACCGGCGACGCGATCTGGGCCTTGCAGTATGGCCGCTTGATGAAGGTCCAGACCCTGGGAAAGAGGTACCAGCCTGCGACCGACCCGACGGTGATCGCTACCGTCATCTTGACTACGCGGTTGCGCAGCTCCCGGATGTGCTCCATGAGCGGCATCCGGGCCTCGGGATTTGACCGCCAGGTGAGCCCGAGATCGGGATTACTGGTCTCGGCGTCCAGCCCGTCCTCTGCCACGGCCATGTCAGTCCAGCCTGCCTTCTGCTACGGCCACGCCAGCGGGCCAGTGAGTTTAGAAGGGCTGAGCGGTGTGCGCCTGCTCGGGCTGCGCGTTGCTGACCGCGCCACCCGCGGCCGACTGCTGCTGCAGCTCGGTCAGCTGCCGCTGCAGGTCAGCAAGCTGCTGGGCGGTGGCATCCGGGGTAGCCGCGACGGCCGGCTGGGCGACAACGGGCGCTGGCGGGAACTGCGACGTCTGAACGCCGGCAGGCGGGTTAGCCGCGCTCTCCTCGTCCGGGTTGATGCCCTGGACGGACTTCTTGAAAATGTGCATGGACTCGCCCAGCGACCTGGCCGCACCGGGCAGCCGCCGTGACCCGAACAGCAGCAGGACCACGACGAGCAAGATGATGATGTGTGGTGCGCTCGGATCGAACATAAGAGTCAGTCCCCATTCAGCGGTGCCAGCGGCCTGGCTTCTTAACCGGGAGTCTACACGTGGTCCTACGCCAGCGACTCTGCCTCTATTCGATGGTCACTGGCAGTTGGATGGCCCGTTAACATAACTTTTCGGTCTGGTTTACTGACCATAATTTCCGAGGGCCGCCATGGCGTCGGCGACCACCTGCCCGGCCAGGTCAGCGGGGGCGACCACGCGCCCATCCTCGCCGAGCCGAAGCGCGAGCCGGCGCACCAGCTGAGTATCTGGCGTCCTGAGCCGGATCCGCAGTCTGCCGTCGGCCAGCTCCTCCGTCTGCTCGCACGGGTAGTACTCGGCTACCCACCGCCCGCCCGGAGCAAGCTCGAACTCCACCTCGATGTCCTGTGGCGACGGCCGGAACAGGCCATGGTCGACGTCGATCTGCTCGACTCCGGCCGGCACCTCCTTCGGCACGTCCAGTACCTCGATAGCCAGCACCCGGTCCAGCCGGAACAGCCGCACGTCCTCGGCCCTGCGGCACCAGCCCTCCAGGTACTCGCGGCCGTCGACAACCAGCAGCCGCATCGGGTCGACGTCCCGCTCGGTTGGCTCGGCCCGGCCCGGCACGTAGTGGCGCAGGTGCAGTCGCCGGCCTCGGCGCAGGGCCTCCGCAACCTGGGCGGCGGCGGCCTGGACGTTGACCTGCACCGCGACCTTGGCGGCCGGATCGCCGGCTGCACCGGCGGCCGCTTCCAGCTTGGCGATGGTCCGGCTGAGCGCGGTGCCGTCTGCGACGGCCGGCAATCCGGTCAGCATCCGGAGCGCTATCAGCAGCGCGGACGCCTCGTCTACGCCAAGCCGTAGCGGCCGCCCGAAGGCCTCCGCCTCGCTGACGACGATCTCGCCGCCCTCGTACGACAGGTCGATCGGGCAGTACGGGTCAGGCGAGCGGAGCTCGACGCACCACAGCAGGTTCAGGTCGTCGACCAGCTCGCGCTCGGTGACGCCGAACGCCGCGGCGGTCTCCGCCATGCCGACTACGTTGCGGTTGATGACGTACGGGACCAGCGCCAGCAGTCGCTGCAGCCGCTCCGTGGCTGTCACAGTGACGCCGGGCTTTGCCGCGCCGGCGGCCACGGCGTCGGTTGCGGGCGTTACCGCGACAGTAGCCCCGGCAGGCTTCCTGGCCGCTGTCCTCGCTGGAGCCTTCGACTTGGACTCGGCCTTCGCCGGGACCGGGCTCTTCCCTGCCTCTGCCGTCATGCCAGCACTCCCTTCAGCCGGCCGATCACGGCATCGCGCAGGTCGGTCGGCTCCAGCACGACCACGTCGGCGCCGAAGGAGGCAATGTGCTCGCTCCACCAGCCGATGTCGATGAAGCTCTGCTCGACCAGGTCCCAGCCAGCAGCCTCCGAGTCCGGGCCGATGCTGGTCGCATACCGCCGCAGCCCGTAGCCGGCGCCTGACCTGATGCGCAGCACGCAGGTGCGCGGCGGCTGCGTTTCCTCGTCCCAGGCGCGGACGCTCGCACGCACGTCCGTGCCCGGCGGCACAGTGACCGATCCGGGCGGCCCGGTGAAAGTGACCGGCCCCTCGATCCGGCCCAGCCGGAACACCCGCTCCGCCCCGCGGTCGGTGTCCTGACCCGCCACGTACCAGTGGCCGCGCCGGTTGACGACCCCCCAGGGCTCGAGGTGGCGCACCTGGGGTTCGCTGCGACCCGCGGCGCGGTAGCCGAAGCTGACCGGGCGGGCATCCCGGACGGCCTCCCACAGCGGGCCGAACGCAGGCTCTGCCGTCTGCACCCGCGGCTCGATCCCTGGCTCGGTGAGGTCCTCGGCGTCGATCCCGGCGGCCCGCAGCTTCAGCAGCGCGCCTTCGGCCGCCCCGGCCAGCTCCGCCTGACGCCACACCCGGGCGGCGAGACCGAGCACGGCCGCCTCGTCCCGCTCCAGGGTGATCTCGGGCAGCTCGTAGGCCTGCCGCGAGATGCGGTAGCCAGACTCCTCTTCACCGGGCGCGTTCGTCCCTGTCTCCAGCGGTATGCCGAGCTCCCTCAGCTCGTCCTTGTCCCGCTCGAACATCCGCTTGAACGCGTCAAAGGAGTCCGGGTAACCGGGGACGGCCGCCCTGATCTGATTCGCAGTCAGGTACCGGCGAGCGGACAGCAGGCAGACGACCAGGCTCAGCAGCCGTTCAGTCTTCCGCCTCGACATCCCCATCCCCTCTCGCCGCCACCGACGCTACCCTGCCGGAGTGATCAGGTGGCGTACTGGCGTAGTTTCCGCCCTCGGCCGGTCGTGGCCAGGCGCGCAGGAACTCAGCGTGACGGTGGCGGGCGACGAGGTCCCGGCGCTCTGTTATCCCCAGCTCACCGGCCTGCCCGAGCCGGGCGACCGGGTCCTGCTGAACGCGACAGCGCTCGAACTTGGCCTCGGTACCGGCGGCTACGCGCTGGTCGTCGCGATCCCGGACCGGCTGCCGCCAGACGCGACGGGTCCCGGTCATCTGATGAAGGCCCGGTACACCCCGATGCAGGCCAGCGTGCCGGGCGCCGACGAACAGGGGTCGGCCCACCACGACCTGCTTCGCGATGCCGACGACCTGGCCGGGATGCCGGTGGTGATCGCCGATCTGCACTCGGCGCTGCCCGCCATCGTGGCCGGGTACCGGGCCAGCAGGCCGGATGCCCGGCCGGCCCGGATCGCCTACCTGATGCTCGACAGCGGCGCGCTGCCGGCCTGGTTCTCCCGCACGGTCGCCGGGCTCGCCGACGCCGGCTGGCTAGCCGCCACCATCACCGTCGGCCAGGCATTCGGCGGCGATCTGGAGACCGTCACCCTGCACAGCGGACTGCTGGCCGCCCGGTACGTGGTCGGCGCTGAGCTTGCCGTGGTCGCGCAAGGGCCCGGCAACCTGGGCACCGGCACGCGCTGGGGATTCTCCGGCGTGGCCGCCGGCGAGGCTGTCAACGCCGCCGCCGTGCTGGGCGGCAGGCCCGTCGGCTCCCTGCGGATCAGCGCTGCCGACGCACGGGACCGTCATCGCGGCATCTCACACCACAGCCTGACGGCCTACGGCCGGGTCGCGCTGGCCCGCGCCGACATCGTGGTACCGGAGCTGGACGGCGAGTTCGGCGCGCAGCTCCTCGCCGCCGCGCAGCCCCTCGGCGTCCGCCACAACCTGGTCCGCATCAGCGTCGAGGGGCTGGCAGGCGCGCTGGCCGACTGCCCGGTACCGCTGGCGACGATGGGCCGTGCCCTGGCCGACGACCTGCCGTATTTCCTGGCAGCCGCAGCAGCAGGCCGCCATGCGGCCCACCTCAACGCCGGGCCGCCGCCCGCCTCCTCGGGGGACGGCAGCTCCAGCTCGAGGTGATCGCCAGAGCTGCCGCCAGGCGGTCTGCCTGGCCCGTCCGACTAGCTAGCGGATGCGGACGCGACCCCGAGCACGTCAATGACGAAGACCAGGGTGTCGTTCTTCTCGATGCCGGCGCTCGACTGGCCATTCTTGCCGTAGCCGAGTGACGGCGGGATGACCAGCATCACGCGGCTGCCGACGGGCACGCCCACCAGGCCGTCATTCCAGCCGGCCAGCACCTGACCGCCTAGCTCGAAGCTGAACGGCACGCCGTTGGGCTCTGAGCTCGACGGCCAGGTGCTGCTGAACACCTTCCCGTTCCGCCAGATCGAGCCGACATACTGAGCCACGACCGTGTCGCCCTTGGCGAGCTTGGCCCCGGTGCCTTTGATCAGCGTGGTGACCGACAGCTTGGCTGGCGGAGCGGTCTTCTTCGGGATCGAGATGACCGGAGCCTTCCCGGCCTGCGCGGTCACCGTGGGCAGGGAGCCGCCGCCGCTGGACTCCTTCTTGCCCGTGGCCGACTGGGTCGGCGAGTACTGCTGCAGCAGGTCGAGCACCCAGACGGTGGTGTCCGAGCCGGTGATGCTCAGCTCGGACTCACCCGACGATCCCCAGCCGTACTTGGGCGGCAGAACGGCAACAATCCGGCTGCCGATGCGCGCGCCCTTCAGCGCGGTCGAAAGGCCGGACAGACCCATGTTGGCGGGGATCATCTGCGTCCCGGACCCGACGACCTCGGAGTGCGTCTTACCGCTCCACTTGTAAAGCGTGACGTACGCCAGAATCGAGTTGCTGCTCCCGAGCGCCGCGCCGGTGCCCTTAATCGGCGTCGAGTAGACCAGCTTCGTGCTCGGATTCTCGTCCGGGATGCTGATCTTGGGTGCCTTGTCAAACTGGCCCGTCACCTTGACAGCGGCGTTCGTGTTCGCGTTCGCGTTCGGCGAGCCGGATGACCCGCACCCGGCCAGGACAACGCAGCCAATCGCTGGAACCAGCAGGGCTGCTGCGATGCGGCGCATAACATTCCTCAGCGTAGATTTCAAGACGAGTCAGCCTACCGCTCCCGGCGCAGTGCCCCGGTGTCGCTACGGTGAACACTGTCAGCCTGCCGAAACGCCGTCACACCAGCCGACCTCATCGGTCTGACCAGGCCCGGCGCGCCGGGCAAATGTGAGATCTCTCTCACTGCAGCCTGGTCAGCAAGTTGTAGTTCCACACCAGCACCGTGTAGCCAGGCAGCAGATAGACCTGGGCCGGCTGCCCGAACGTGGTCACCATGGCCAGCGCGGACGGAGCCCGCTGCCACGGACCGGGACCATAGCTCGGGAGCGCGACAAAGTTGGCCAGGTGCGCAGTCGGCGAGTACCAGCTCGGCTCACACTCCCACAGGCGCGGCTTCGACACGTACTCGGACGCCACGATGGCCCGGACGGCAACCCGTCCGCCGCTGTCCACTGTGACCGAGTTCGCCATCCAGTAATCGGCTAGGCCGTAATACATGCGGTGGGCGGCCAGCCAGCTGGCCAGCGGCTGATTCTGGGCCGGGGCGGCCGGCCTGGCCATGTAGCTGAGCAGGCTTGCGGTGTATACAGCGAGCACGACGGACACGGCCGGCATCAGCCTGGCCCGGCGCATCCGGTCCGCCAGCACCCGGCCGGCCAGCGCGGCGCCAAGCGGCAGGATCGCGACGAACTCGCGGCTGGTCTCGGACGACGTCGCCCGCGACCCGAGCAGGTACGCCAGCACGCCGAAGACGACCGCCACGGCCATCACCTGAATGGCCATCTGCCACCGGCCGAATCGCCGGAACACCGCGACAACAGCCCAGCCGACGAGAATCGCGCCGACGAGGTGCAGCAGGCCGACGCCGGACAGGAAGCCGACCCGGTGCCCGGCGAAGTTCGCGCCGAAGAGCACCAGGAAGCCCTGGATCACCTCGAGCGCGGAGTGCGGCAGGTCGCTGAACGGCAGGAGCGCATCCGAAACCGGCATGACCTTGAAGCCGCCCGCGGCCGAGATCAGGGCATCGATCCGGTCCGCCACGACCACGCTCGCCGCGGCGGCTGCCGCCACCCCCAGCTCGAACCATGCCCGCCGGAATGGCCGTCGCCGCTGGATGACGGTGCGATAGGCCCGGACCACCGCCACGATCAGCAGCGGTCCGACCGCACTGGTCAGGATCACCTGATCAGCGATAAGCGCCCAGGTCAGCAGGATGAACACGGCGGCTGGCACGAACCACTTGCGGCCCGCCCGGTCCAGCAGGAGCAGGATCAGCAGCACCGGGATCGCACTGCCCACGTGGTCCGGCTCGAGCATCAGGACGTAGACGCTCGACTGTGGCGGCGCTGCGAGGATGCCGACGGCCACCGCGACGCGAGCAAGTCCGGCCAGACCACGCGCGCTGCCTTTCGCCAGCCGTGCCGCGAGCAGCACGAGAAGCGCGTACGTCATGGCACCGGCGACATGCATGACGTCCGGAGTGAGGCCGCGAGCCAGCTCGATCAGCATGTACTGCGGCAGCTCGGTGGTGTAGAACGACACGTCCGACAGGATCCAGCCGTGCAGCAGCAGGTTCCCGTGCAGCATGGCCCACGCCTGCAGCGCGTTCGATGCCCCGTCCGCGTTCGCCGGGACGGTCCTGGACAGGCGGAGGTAGCAGAAGTACAGGACCACGCCGAACGCCAGCCAGGCCACCGTCGCCGGAGCCCAGACCCGCAGCGGCTGCCGCTCTGGCTTCGCTCGCGCCGTCTGCGCCGCCAGGCCTTGGTCGGCCCGCGTCCGGCCAAGCGGTTGGGTCAGTAGCCGCAGCGGCCGCGAGTCCAGTACCGCAGGCCGGCGGGGCGACAGGCCTCGCGCAGCCCTGCCGGGGCGCGACCGGATCAGCATCCGGGCCAGCCGGCCTAGCGCCGTTCGCGCTGGCGCCAGCCAGACCCAGAACCGGCAGACAGCAAGCCAGATCTGGCGGCTGCGGGCCGGCCGCCCGGCCAGCCAGCGCCAGCCGCGGCCGAGCCAGGTCGCCGCCCAGATCAGGACCGAGCCGAGCCAGCGCAGCTCCCGCACGGCCCGCCGCACCCAGTCGTGCATGCGCCCGTGCCGCGGCGGACGCGGCTGCCGGGGTGGTCGTGGTGGCCAGGGTTCCTGCGGCGGCCCGCCCGCTGACGATGGCGGCCGGTCGCCCGCCACGGATTCGGCGCCGTCCGCCTGATCCGGCTCGAGCTCTGGTGCGGCAGCAGGCTTCGCTGCCGCCTCCGCTGGCCGCTGCTCGCGCTCAGTCCGGCGCAGCAGCACCGGGCCGAAGAGCAAGAGCCGGACTCCGCTTGGCCAGTTGTCGGCCGCCGTCACAGCAACCCTGCCGCGAGCGCCTCGGTGACCCAGCAGATGACCTCGTCCAGCATCTCGTCGAGCGTGGTCGTCGCCTGGAAGCCGAGCATCCGCCTCGCCTTGCGGGTGTCGGGCTCCCGGCGCTGGACGTCGTGCGGGTAGGGCGCGTCGTGCTCGATCCGCAACGGCACCTCCGGGCCCTTGATCCGCCGCCAGATCCGCGCCGCCAGCTCGGCGACCGTCGTGCCGGTGGCGGTGGACAGGTTGAAGTCCTGGCCCGCCGCCCGCGGGTGCGACATCGCCAGAGCGATACCGCGCGCGATGTCCCCTGCGTAGGTGTAGTGCCGGACCTGGGTGCCAGAACCGAGGACGCGGAGCGGGTCCTGGCCCTTCAGCACCTTCGTCACGAGGTCGGGCACGGCATGGCTGAGCGCCAGCTTGATGTCGCCCGAGCCGATCTCGTCCGCGCGCAGCGCCCTGCTCTCGCCGGCTCCGACACAGTTGAACGGCCGCACGATCGTGAACGGCAGCCCGTACTGGGCGGACGCAGCCCGGACGAAATACTCGCCGGCCAGCTTCTGGAAGCCATACGCCGACGGCGGTGGCGGCAGGCGGGCTTGCTGGCCCTCCGCCGAGGGCCAGGTATCGGCGCTCTCGTACACCATGGACGACGAGACGTACACCAGCTTGCGCAGTCGACCCTGCCGGTATGCCTTGATCGCCGCGTCGCAGCTGCCCGCCATGATCCGCTCGTTGGCCGCGAGCAGGTCATAGGGGAAGGCGTGGAAGTACGAGATGCCGCCGACCATCGCCGCCGCTGCGATGAAGTAGTCGCAGTCCGCCAGCAGCCGGTACATCAGGCTGGCGTTGGCAGCATCGCCTTCGACGAAGCTGAAGCCGGGATGGCCGTCACAGTGCGAGCGGCGCGGTCCGTACTTGCTGAAGTCGTCCACGCCGACGACTTGATAGCCGCGCTGCAGCAGTTCTGCCGTCAGGTAGCCGCCGATGAACCCGGCGGACCCGCTGATCAGGACCCGTTCAGTCACCGGCCGCTCCGCCAGCCCCATCGCCAAGCGGCCGCCCGAAGCAGTACAGGTACCAGCGCAGGTAGGCAGGCAGCCAGCGGACGAGGCGGAAACCGGAGCGGCCGGAACGCCGCTCCTGCCAGCTCGTCGGGATCTCGGCGACCGGCAGCCGCAGCCGGCGCGCCTTGGCAGTCAGCTCGATGCCGACGCTGAAGCCGCGCTGTGACTGCACGCCGGCCACTCGGACGAACTCGGCCGAATAGGCCTTGAAGGAGTTCGTCGCGTCGCAGGTGCCTGCCCCGGCTAGCGCGCGCAGCGACCGACCCGCCAGCCTGGACAGCGACCGCTTCAGCACCGGCGCTCCCCGCTGACTGCCGCCGGGCGCGTACCGGGATGCGGCCGCGATGACGGCGCCCTGCTCGACCAGCAGCACGAGATCGTCGATCTGCGCGGCATCGTCGCAGCCATCGGCCATCAGCACGACGATCACTGGCGCCGAGGCATGGTCGAGCCCGAACCTGATCGCGCTCGCGGGCCCGGAGCCGTAGCCGTTCACCAGGCAGGCAGGTCGCGCTCCCCCGGCACCAGCACGATCGGCGTAGGCCTGGACCGGCGCGACCGTGGAGTCGGCTGCGGTATCGACGACGACCAGGACCTCAGCGGGTCCCCGCACCGCGGCAAACAACCGGTCAAGGACTCCGGTGATCCGCGCGGCTTCGTCCCTGGCGGGAATCACCACGGTTACTCGCGGCCGGGCTGCTTGCTCCGTCACCTGCGCACTCGGTGACTCCGCTGCCAGCTCGGCCGCCGCCACGTACCTACTCCCAGAACCGGTAAGCCTTCGTCGCGGATGAGCCTAGCGACTCACGGCGCGGCAACGGCCGGATAGCGGCGCGGCGCGCCGGGCTACATGCCGGCGATGAGCTTCTCCACCCGCTCATCCACCGAGCGGAACGGGTCCTTGCACAGCACGGTCCGCTGCGCCTGGTCGTTGAGCTTCAGATGCACCCAGTCGACGGTGAAGTCGCGCCGTCGCTCCTGCGCCCGGCGGATGAACTCGCCCCGCAGCCTGGCCCGTGTTGTCTGCGGCGGGATGGACTTGGCCGCGAAGATGTCGAGGTCCCGGCAGGCGCGCTCGACTGCGCCCTTCTTCTGCAGCAGGTAGTACAGGCCGCGGCCGCGATGCACGTCGTGGTAGGCCAGATCAAGCTGCGCGACCCGGGGCGAGGCCAGCGGGAGATCGTGCTTGGCCCGGTACCGCTCGATGAGCTGCAGCTTGGTCACCCAGTCGATCTCCCGCGCGACGAGGCCGAGGTCGCCGGTCTCGACAGCGCGGAGCGTGCGCTCCCACAGTTCGAGCACCCGCGCGGTGATCGGATCGGCACTGCCCTTGCGCGCGATGAAGTCCTGCGCCTTGGCCAGGTACTCCTGCTGGATGTCCAGCGCGCTGACCTCGCGGCCGTTGGCCAGGCGCACCCGTCGACGGCCGGTCATGTCGTGGCTGACGTCCCTGATGGCCCTGATGGGGTTCTCCAGCGTCAGGTCCCGCATCACGATGCCGGCCTCGACCATCCGCAGTACCAGGTCTGTCGCGCCGACCTTCAGCAGCATCGTCGTCTCGCTCATGTTCGAGTCGCCGACGATGACGTGCAGCCGGCGGAACCGCTCGGCATCGGCGTGCGGCTCGTCCCTGGTGTTGATGATCGGCCTGGACCTGGTCGTCGCGGACGACACGCCTTCCCAGATGTGCTCGGCCCGCTGGCTCACGCAGTACACCGCGCCGCGCGGGGTCTGCAGCACCTTCCCTGCGCCGCAGATGATCTGCCTGGTCACCAGGAACGGGATGAGCACGTCCGCGAGCCGACCGAACTCGCCGTGCCGGCCGACCAGGTAGTTCTCGTGGCAGCCGTAAGAGTTACCGGCCGAGTCGGTGTTGTTCTTGAACAGGTAGATGTCGCCCGCGATGCCTTCCTCGCGCAGCCGGGTGTCGGCGTCGACGAGCAGGCCCTCAAGGATGCGCTCGCCTGCCTTGTCGTGCGTGACCAGATCGATCAGGTTGTCGCACTCGGGCGTCGCGTACTCGGGGTGGCTGCCGACATCCAGGTACAGCCGTGCGCCGTTGCGCAGGAACACGTTGCTCGAGCGCCCCCACGAGACGACGCGGCGGAACAGGTACCTGGCCACCTCGTCCGGGGACAGCCGACGCTGGCCGCGGAACGTGCAGGTGACGCCGTACTCGTTTTCCAGCCCGAAGATCCGCCGGTCCATTGCGCTTCTACCTACCAGTCCACGGCGATGTACTTGGTCTCGGTGTACTCGAGCAGGCCGTCATGCGCGCCCTCGCGGCCGAGCCCGGACTGCTTCACGCCGCCGAACGGCGCCGCCGGGTCGGACACCACGCCCCGGTTGATCCCCACCATGCCCGCTTCCAGCGCTTCCGCAACACGCAGAGCCCGGCGCAGGTCCTTCGAATACAAATAGGAAACGAGGCCGTACTCGGTACTGTTCGCCAGCGCGATCGCCTCGTCGGGGTCGGTGAACCTGACCACGGGGGCAACCGGACCGAAGATCTCCTCGGACAGGATCCCGGCGCCTGGCGGCACGGCATCCAGCACGGTCGGCTGGTAGTAGTAGCCGATCCGGTCGGGCGCATGCCCGCCGGTCAGCACCGCTGCGCCCGAGTCGGTCGCGGACTCCACCAGGCCGGCCACCTTGTCCCTGGTATCGGCGTTCACCAGCGGGCCCAGGTCGACTCCGTCGTCCAGGCCTGGTCCGACCCGCAGCGCCGACATCCGTGCTGCCAGCTTGGCGGAAAACTCGGCTGCGACGCTGTCGTGCACGTAGAACCGGTTCGCCGCGGTGCAGGCCTCGCCGCCGTTGCGCATCTTGGCAAGGAGCGCGCCGTCCACTGCCGCGTCGATGTCAGCGTCGTCGAACACCAGGAACGGCGCGTTGCCGCCCAGCTCCATCGAGCAGTTCGTGACGTAGTCGGCCGCCTGCCTGAGCAGCATCCGGCCAACCTCCGTCGACCCGGTAAACGAGAGCTTGCGCACCCGCGGATCGGCCAGCACCGCCTCCGTCATCGGGCCAGGCTTTGCCGTCGACAGCACGTTCACGACGCCGTCCGGTACGCCCGCCTCGGCCAGAATGGCAGCGACCGCGAGCGCGGTCAGCGGTGTCTCCTTCGCCGGCTTCAGGATCACGGTGCAGCCGGCCGCCAGCGCAGGACCGATCTTGCGGGTGGCCATGGCCGCCGGGAAGTTCCACGGTGTGATCAGGTAACTGACCCCGACCGGCTGGCGCACCGCCATGATCCGGTTGGTCCCGGCCGGCGCGATCGTCAGCGAGCCGTCGATCCGGACGGCTTCCTCCGCGTACCAGCGGAAGAACTCGGCCGCGTAGGCGATCTCTCCGCGAGCGTCGCGGAGCGCCTTGCCGTTCTCGACCACCATCAGCCGGGCCAGCTGCTCGGACCGCTGCATCATCAGCTCGAACGCCCGGCGCAGGATCTCGGCACGCTGCCGGGGCGGTGTGGCCGCCCACGCTGGCAGCGCCTCAGCGGCAGCGCCGACGGCCTCCAGGGCGTCCTCCGGGCTGGCGTCGGCAACCTCGGCCACTGGCTGCTCGGTGGCCGGATTCAGCACAGGCAGGGTCCCGGCCCGCCCCGACGCCCACTGCCCGCCAATGAGCAGGCCGGTAGGGGCCTCGATGCCGGTCATAGTCGCCAGGTCCGCAGTCACGGGTGACCTCCTGCCAGGGGCTGTCCTCTTGCCGACAGTATCAACGCCGGACGGGCCAGTCATGATGCCAAGCGGCGGCGCCGAGGCCGCCGCAGCCTGCCAGCTCGATCGTCTGGTGCACCTGGGCCGCACTCATCGCGGGGCACCAGGCCTGGGTGCGGATCCGCTGTTGTCCTGGTGCACTCTTGCCGCACCCACTCGGGATGCGGACTGAGCTAGGCGCCGCCCGCCTCGCCGGTGCCGTCCGCCTCATCCGTGCCCTTCGGGCCGCTGTCGCCGCCCGCCGGAGCGTCCGGCCCGCTTCCATCGGCCGAAGCAGCGCCGTTCTGACTGACCGGCGGGCCCGCCTCGGCCAGCAGCGCGTCCAGTCGGGAGCCGGTCAGGCGACGGAATGCCCGATGTGTCCTGGCGCGGTCTAGCAGGGCCACTTCCAGCTGGCCGCCGGTGACTGGGTCTGAGTTAGTCCCGTCCTGATTGGCCAGCGATGCGATCGCAAGCCGCATGGCCTCGGTCAGCGACATCGTGGGCGTGTACCGCTCCTTGATCACCGCGGCCACCCTGTCGGCCTGGCCGCCCATCACGACGAACTCGTGCTCGTCAGCGACAGACCCTTCGAAGGTGATCCGGTAGAGCTGATCATCGGCCGTGGTCTTGCCCACCTCGGCGACCACGATCTCCACCTCATACGGCTTTGCGCTATCGGTGAACAGAGTGCCGAGGAGCTGGCCGTACCAGTTCGCCAGTCCGACGGCGGTGACGTCCTGCCGGTCGTACTGGAACCCGGTCATGTCCGCATACCGGACGCCCGCCTTGCGGAGCGTCTCGAACTCGTTGTACCGGCCGACCGCGGCGAACGCGATCCGGTCGTACATCTCGGTGAACTTGCGCAGTGCGCGAGACGGGTTGGGGGCAACGAACAGGATGCCGGCCTCGCAGCTGATCACGACGCCACTGCGGATCTGAGAGATGCGCCGGCGGGCGTAGTCCGCCTTGTCCTTCATCACCTGCTCAGGTGACACGTAACCGAACGGCATCGACACCGCGGCGCTTCCTTACTGTCTCGGTCCGGATTTCTCGGCTGGAATACTCAGTTGGCTTCGGGTCAGGGCCGGGGCCTTCGGTGCCCCGTGGGTAACGCTAGCTCAGGGCCGATCAGACTGCGCTGATCAGACCGTGCTGATCGCTCTGGGCTGATCGCTGCGGGCTGATCGCTGCGGGCTAACGGGACGGGATGATCAGGATGCGCCGGTTCGCAGCGACGCGGCCGGGCCGTCGGGCAACTGCATGCGCTCCGCCACCACTGCTTGCGCGTACCGGCCGGACTCCTCCTCGCTCAGCCGGCGGTATCCGTCCGCGGTGATCGTCGCCACCGACGGGTAAATCTGCCGGGACATGTCCGGGCCGCCGGTCGCGGAGTCATCGTCGGCGGCGTCGTACAGCGCCTGCATCAGGACCAGCACGACGTCCTCTACGCTCATGCCATCGCGGTAAAGCTTCTTCAGCGAGCCGCGCGCGAACACTGAGCCCGAGCCGATCGTCGCGAACCGCTGCTCAGGGTACTTGCCGCCGGCCACATCAAAGCTGAAGATGCGGGCCTTGTCGGAGTCCTCGTCGAAGCCCGCGAACAGCGGCACGGTGACCAGGCCCTGCATGGCAGCGCCGAGGTTGGCCCGGACCAGGCCGGCCAGCCGGTTGGCCTTGCCCTCCAGGGACAGCGACCTGCCCTCGAGCTTCTCGTAGTGCTCGAGCTCGACCCCGAACAGCCGGCACAGCTCCACGCCGATCCCGGCCACGCCGGAGATGCCGACGCAGGAGTACTCGTCGGCGCGGAACACTTTCTCGATGTCCCGCGAGGAGATCATGTTCCCGGCAGTGGCACGCCGGTCGGCGGCCATCACCACGCCGCCGTCGCACACCGCCGTCACGATCGTGGTGCCGTGCGGGAGGTCGGCGGCAGACCCGGCGCCGGGAGCGCCGTCCGCATACCGCACACCGGGCAGCAGTTCCGGCGCCGTCTGGCCAAGGAAGTCGGCGAAGGACGAGGATCCGGCAGCGAGGAACGCTGACGCCTGCCACGGCGCCTTCCAACCAGCCCGGGGATCAAAGCTGCCCACCGTCACTGTCCTTCCGCTCTGAATCCACTGGATCTCGAATCACTGGGTCTCAAGTCACTGGGTCTCAACTCGCCGGCAGGCCGCGAGCGTGCCGACGGGAGTTGCCCGTGCGGTCGCGTTCCCGGTAAAACCTGCCGCGCATTCTGACCCTAAGCCCTGCCGACGGCTGCAGCGCCGACGGCGTGCCCTTGCTGCTGTCGGGCCGGCATCAGGGCTCGGGAGTAGTCCTCATGCCGCGTAACGGGCGGCTTACTCGCCGCCCTTCTGCACGTACGACCGGACGAACTCCTCGGCGTTCTCCTCGAGGACCTCGTCGATCTCGTCGAGGATCGCATCGACGTCGTCGGTCAGCTTCTCCTGGCGCTCTCTGACCTCATCGGTTTCCTGGACATCGGTGTCCTCTTGCTGTTCGGCCCGCCGCTGCGTCTGCCGCTGGCCGCCGGTGTCCTTCGTCGCCATGCCATAACCTCCGTGCTCACGCGGTGCGTCCGCAGTACAACGCTATCCTCGCCTGCCGGTCAAGTGCTCAACCCTGGCGCAGTGGATCGGTATCACGTCGAGACAATCCAGGCCCAGCATAGACACACCGGAAACGGCGCGGACTGGATCGTTTTGCTCCGTTAGCCGACGATATATCCCGATTGCTCACGAGTGCTGCCGGGCTGTCGCTTAGCCCGCCTAGCTGCCCGCTCGCGCCTGCCCGGCGGGCTCACGCCGGCTACTGACCGGTGAGACCGGCGACCAGCTCGCCCGCTGTCGTGCTGGCATCCAGGAGCGCGCCCACATGGGCCCTGGTTCCGCGCAGCGGCTCCAGAGTCGGAACCCGCTGCAGCGACTCGCGGCCAGGGATGTCGAAGATGACCGAGTCCCAGGACGCCGCCGCCACCGCATCGGGGTACTGCCGTAGGCAGCGGCCGCGGAAGTAGGCGCGCGTGTCCTCGGGCGGCTCCTCTATCGCGGACTGAACCGCCTCCTCGGAGACCAGCCTGGTCATCCGGCCCCGGCTCGCCAGCCGGTTGTACAGGCCGCGGTCGAGCCGGACGTCGGAGTACTGCAGGTCGACTAGCTGCAGCCGCGGATGACCCCAGGTCAGCCCGTCGCGGGCGCGGTAGCCCTCCAGGACCTCCAGCTTCGCGACCCAGTCCAGCTCGCGGGAGAGAAGCATGGCATCCTCGGCCAGCCGCGTCAGCACGCTCTCCCAGCGCCTCAGCACGTCGCTGGTGACGTCGTCGACGTCGGCGCCGTACTTGTCCTCCGTGTACTTGCGGGCAAGCTCGAGGTACTCCATCTGAAGCTGCACCCCGGTCATCCGGCGCCCGTCCCTCAGCGTGACCAGGTGCTTCAGCGACGGGTCATGCGAGATGGCCCGCAGTTCAGCCACGGGGGATTCGATCGCCAGGTCGGTGGCGAGGAACCGGTCCTCGATCATCGCCAGCACCAGCGCCGTGCTGCCGAGCTTGAGGTACGTCGAGATCTCGCTCATGTTCGCGTCGCCGAGGATGACGTGCAGCCGCCGGTACTTGTCCGGGTCGGCGTGCGGCTCGTCGCGCGTGTTGATGATCGGGCGCTTGAGCGTGGTCTCCAGCCCGACCTCGACCTCGAAGTAGTCGGCGCGCTGGCTGATCTGGAATCCGTCCTCACGGCCGTCGGCGCCGCGGCCGACCCGGCCTGCTCCGCACACGACCTGGCGGGACACGAAGAACGGCGTCAGGTGCCGGACGATGTCAGCGAACGGCGTCGCCCGGTTCATCAGGTAGTTCTCGTGGCAGCCGTACGAGGCGCCTTTGTTGTCGGTGTTGTTCTTGTAAAGCTGAATCAGCGGGCCGCCAGGTGTGGCGCCGGCCCGGGCGGCCGCCTCGGCCATGACCCGTTCGCCCGCCTTATCCCAGATGACCGCATCGAGCGGATTAGTGCACTCGGGCGCGGAGTACTCGGGGTGAGCGTGATCGACATACAGCCGTGCGCCGTTCGTCAGGATCACGTTGGCGAGCCCGAGATCCTCGTCGGTGAGCTGCGATGAATCCGCGGTCTCGGCAGCCAGGTCGAAGCCCCTGGCGTCGCGCAGCGGATTTTCCTCCTCGAAGTCCCATCGCGCCCGGCGGGCCTTCGCCGCGGTGGCGGCCTGGTACGCGTTGACGACCTGGGACGAGCTGACCATGGCGTTCACGCCCGGCTGGCCAGGCACGGATATTCCGTACTCGGTCTCGATGCCCATCACCCGGCGCGCGCTCATGTCCTAGAGCCTAATGCCGCACTGGCGCGGGGCCACACGCCGCGCTACCCCGAAGGCTGCCCTTCCGGACAGCACGGCGAAGGTTCGTCCGACACTGCGCACGGCACAACCGCACGCGGGCGGCACGAGGCGGCGCTGATTTTCCCAGAACACCGGGCCCGGACGGATGGCAGGAGCGCCACCCATCCGGGCACCGCAGCGGTCCGGCGCTACAGGTACTGACCCGTGTTGGACACCGTGTCGATCGCCCGGCCCGCCTCCGTGCCGCTCTTGCCGGAGATGAGCGTGCGGATGTACACGATCCGCTCGCCCTTCTTGCCGGAGATGCGCGCCCAGTCGTCCGGGTTGGTGGTGTTCGGGAGGTCCTCGTTCTCCTTGAACTCGTCCACGCACGCGGTCAGCAGGTGCGAGATGCGCAGGCCCTTCTGCCCGGTGTCGAGGAATTCCTTGATGGCCATCTTCTTCCCTCGGTCCACGATGTTCTGGATCATCGCGCCGGAGTTGAAGTCACGGAAGTACAGCACTTCCTTGTCGCCGTTGGCGTAGGTCACCTCGAGGAACTTGTTCTCCTCGGTCTCGGAGTACATCCGCTCGACCACCCGCTGGATCATCTCCGCCACGGTCGCGTCCCGGTTCCCGCCGTGCTCGGCCAGGTCGTCCGGGTGCAGCGGTAGGGCCGGCAGCACGTACTTGGAGAAGATGTCGCGCGCCGCCTCTGCGTCCGGCCGCTCGATCTTGATCTTCACGTCCAGCCGGCCTGGCCGCAGGATGGCCGGGTCGATCATGTCCTCGCGATTGGAGGCACCGATCACGATGACGTTCTCCAGGCCCTCCACGCCATCGATCTCGCTCAGCAACTGCGGCACGATCGTGTTTTCCACGTCGGACGACACACCAGACCCGCGGGTGCGGAAGATGGAGTCCATCTCGTCGAAGAACACGATGACCGGCATGCCCTCGCTGGCCTTTTCCCGCGCCCGCTGGAACACCAGCCGGATGTGCCGCTCGGTCTCGCCGACGTACTTGTTCAGCAGCTCCGGGCCCTTGATGTTGAGGAAGTAGCTCCGCCGCTCCTTCCCCGGCAGGCTGCTGACGGACGGCGACCCGGCCGCCGTGGCTGCGGCCGATCCGGACTCTGCCGCCAGTGACGATGCGTCAGCTGACGTGCCGTCAGCTGAGGCCGCAGCAGCCGACCCGGTGCTAGCGGACCCGGTGCCAGCGGACCCGGTGCCAGCGGACCCAGCGCTGTCCGCGCCGTCCTGCAGCCCCCGCGCAGCCACCTGCTTCGCGAGCGAGTTCGCCACCGCCTTGGCGATGAGCGTCTTGCCGCATCCGGGCGGGCCATACAGCAGCACCCCCTTGGGCGGCCGCAGCTGATGCTCCTTGAACAAGTCCGCGTGCAGGTACGGCAGCTCGATCGCGTCCCGGATCTGCTCGATCTGCGGTCCGAGGCCGCCGATCTCGTTGTAGCTCATATCCGGGACTTCCTCGAGGATCAGCTCCTCGACCTCAGCCTTGGGGATCCGCTCGAAGACATATCCAGAGCGCGGCTCAAGCAGCAGCGAGTCTCCCGCACGCAGCACGTGCCCGCGCAGCGGCTCAGCGAGCCGGGCGATCCTCTCCTCGTCCGCGTGCGAGATCACCAGCGCGCGCTCCCCGTCCTCGAGGAGCTCCTTCAGCATGACGACCTCGCCGATCGTCTCGTAGCCCTGCGCAATGACGACGTTCAGCGCCTCATTCAGCACGACTTCCTGCCCGGGACGCAGGTCGTCAAGCTCAACGCCAGGGCTGACGCTGACACGCATCTTCCGGCCGCCAGTGAACACATCCGCTGTGCCGTCCTCGGTGGCCTGCAAGAACACGCCGAAGCCGCTCGGCGGCTGAGCCAGCCGGTCGACCTCTTCCTTCAGCGCCACGATCTGGTCGCGCGCCTCCCGCAGCGTGCCAGCCAGCCGCTCGTTCTGGCTGGTGATAGCCGCGAGGTTGGCTTCCGCCTCGCGCAGTCGCTGCTCAAGCAGGTGCGTTTGCCGCGGCGAGTCGGCAAGCCGGCTGCGCAGGGCGGCAACCTCCTCTTCAAGGAAGGAAACCTGCGTGGTCAGGACCTTGACCTCGTCATCGTGGCGCCCGGAGTGAACGCTGTCGTCACGAGAGGCCATGCCCCTCACCCCCTCCTGAGAGCTGAGTTACCTAGACCCTACCTATCCAAGGTCAATCCGTAACCTGGCGGCAGGCCCAGACTCCGCATTCTGCGTTACGATCCGGAAAACCGGGAGCCCTGCCCGTGCCATCGTTAACCCGCGCGGTCGGCAAAACCATCCGTCTCTCTGTTCACCCCTGGCGGACTGCTCGTCACCCCTGGCGGACTGCTCGCCCCCAGCGGACCCCGGTTCCCGGCATCGCGGATGGATGCGCACGGCCGCTACCGCTGGCGCCCAGCTCGCGTAGCAGTGATCGAGTCAGCCAGGGTATCTCAGCCCGGTCCCCCGTCAGAGGCCCTGGACGGCGTGTCTCGGGAGTCCAGCGCGGCGGCCCGCGTCGCCTCACCTTGGGCCGCCGCAGCCGCCTCCGCCGCAGCCGCCTCCGCCGCAGCCGCCTCCGCCGCAGCCGCCTCCGCCGCAGCTGCCTCAGCGCCTTTAGAAGGGCGGCGCCGGCGCGGCGGCGCCACGACGCCGTCAGCCAGCCGGCGAGCGGTCACGAGGAAGCCGGTATGGCCTACCATGCGGTGCTCGGGCCTGACCGCGAGCCCGTCTACGTGCCAGCCCCGCTGCAGTGTCTCCCAGGCGGCTGGCTCAGCGAAGGTGCCCTGCTCCCGGAGCGCCGTCACGGTTCTGGCCAGCTGCGTTGTCGTCGCCAGGTAGCAGCACACCAGGCCGCCCGGGATCAGCATCGCGGCGGCCGCCTGCAGTACCTCCCAGGGAGCCAGCATGTCGAGCACCACCCTGTCGACATCGCTGATCCCGGCAGGATCAAGTTCGCCGACTATGAGGCGCCAGGCAGGGTGCGGGCCGCCGAAGTACCGCTCGACATTGGCCGCTGCGGTCTCGGCGAAATCGGCCCGGCGCTCGAACGATGTCACCTGACCGCTTTCACCGACGGCGCGGAGCAGCCAGCACGACAGCGCGCCAGAGCCGGCGCCGGCCTCCACCACCCGCGCACCGGGAAAGATGTCGGCCAGCCCGACGATCTGAGCGGCGTCCTTGGGGTACACGACGGCGGCCCCGCGCACCATCGACACCGAGTAATCGGCGAGCAGCGGCCTGAAGGCGATGTACGGGGTACCGCCTGCCGACATGACCAGGCTCCCCTCAGGCTTGCCGATCAGGTCGTCTTGCGCGAGCGCACCACGGTGAGTGTGGAATGACCGGCCGGGGCTGAGTATGAGCCGGTGCTGACGACCCTTGGGGTCGGTCAGCTGGACCTGATCGCCGGGGGCGAGTGGGCCGCGGGGATGCTTGATCACGGCAGACAGGCTAGCGCCGGGCGCTGAAGCAGCCTGCCGGTCAGGCCTTTGCGCCGGCGAACGCCCGGTCAAGATCGGCGGTCGACAGCACACCGTAGACCTGACCCGACGGCTCCACCAGCAGGTACTCCGACGCTGGGGCGCGGCGGACGGCCTCGATCAGGTCCATGCCGGACAGGTCTGCCGACAAGATCATGTCCGGATCGAGCGTGCGGGCCAGCGACCCGGCGTCGACCCACGGCCGCCGCTGCTCGGGCGTGGCGATGACCGCGCCCTCGTTGACGATCGCGATCGGCTTGGCATCGTGGTCGACCACGACGAGCGCCCTGGCCTGGGCGAGGTCGGCTCGCCTGATCGCCTCGGCGAGCGGAAGGGTGGACGGGATGGGAATCGCCCGCCGCGCCAGCGAGCGCGCCTGCAGCGCCGGCAGGCGCTCACGGACCTGCGCCGAGCGCAGAGATTGACCCGCACTCATCCACATGAAGGCGGCTATCGCAATCAGCCAGAGACCGTAGCCGCCGCTCAGGCCGAAGACGGGATTGCCTAGCTGCACGAGCACCAGCCCGGCCAGCACGATGGCGATGACACGCCCGGCCCAAGCGGCCAGGACGGTCGAGTAACCGCTCTTGCCGGTGAGCTTCCACAGGCCGGCCCGCAGCACCCGGCCACCGTCCAACGGCAAGCCTGGCAGCAGGTTGAACACGCCGACCATGGCGTTGGCCAGCACCATCCAGTTGACCAGCAGCTCCGCGATTCCGCTCGCCGATGCGCTCGGAATCACGGGCCAGTGCGCAAGCGCGTCCACTCCGAGTCCGATTGCGGCCAGAAGCAGCGACATCACCGGGCCTGCCGCCGACACCAGGAATTCCTGGCTCGGCGTTGGCGGCTCCTGCTCGATCTCGGAGAAGCCGCCGAGCGGGTAGAGCAGTATTCGGCGAACTGGCAGCTTGAAGGCTCTCGCTACCAGGCTGTGGCTGAGCTCGTGCAACAGGACAAAGACATAAAGGAGCACCACAAATGCAACCGCGACAAGGTACCGCGGCACCGTGCCGTGAATGGTTCCAGGCAGTGCTCCTGCGCTCGAGAACCACACCACCAGCACAGCGGCAACCAGGAACCAGTAAGGCGAGACGAACACCGGAATGCCGAATGGCCTGGCGATGATGATGCCGAGCCGGGCGTCGCGCCGCGCGCCCGGCGCCCCGTTTGGCCGGCCCGCCTGCTGCTGGCCGTCCGGTTGCATTCCTGCTGCCACGCCTAGATGCTACGCGCGAAACCACCCGCTCAGATCATTCAGCGGAGCCCTCTCCGCCCGGCGCGCCGGCCGTGCCAATGTCTGCCCGGTGTCAGAGGTCTGCCCTAGTCTGCCAGCATGAGCGACACACTCGCGGAGCCGTCAGCGCTCGCCGCACCAGGAGCTGCCACGCCGTCGGCAGCTTCCGGCGATGATGGCCCCGCCGGGGGGCATCTGCTGGCGGAAGGCATGCCCGCAGCCGCTCCTCCGTCCTCGGTCGCCGCAATCCCGTCGGTCGCCGCCCTGCCCACCGTGGCCGCGATCCCCGCCATCGCGGACCCGTCGGCAGCGGCGGAGACGGCGGACGGCGAGCCTGACCAGCTCGGTCCGACCTTGTCGCCATCGCGGGCCTCAGATTTCATGACCTGCCCCCTTTTGTACCGCTTCCGCGTGATCGACCACCTGCCCGAGCCGCCAAGCGCTGCGGCCGCCCGCGGCACCCTCGTCCACGCCGTGCTGGAGCGGCTTTTCGACGAGCCAGCCGTCGGACGGACGCCGGCTGCCGCCCGGGCGCTGCTCACCCCGCAGTGGGAGCGCCTGGCCGAGGAGGACCCGCGGCTGACTGAGCTGTTCGAAGCCGACGAGGAGCGGCTGACCTGGCTGGACGAGGCGGCCGGAATGCTCGACCGCTACTTCACCCTGGAGGATCCCAGGCGGATCGAGCCGACCCATCGTGAGCTGTCGGTGCGCGCACTGCTCGACTCCGGCCTTTTGCTGCGCGGCTATATCGACCGCTTGGACATCGCGCCGACCGGCGAGATCCGCATAGTTGATTACAAGACCGGGACGGCGCCGCGGGAAGAGTACGAGGCCAGGGCGCTGTTCCAGATGAAGTTCTACGCCCTGGTGCTCTGGCGGTCCGGCGGCACCGTGCCGCGGCTGCTCCAGTTGATCTACCTGGGCAACGGGGAGATCGTCCGGTATGCCCCGGACGAGGCTGACCTGCTCGCCACTGAGCGCAAGATCAACGCGCTGTGGCAGGCCATCGACCGGGCACGCTCGTCCGGGGACTGGCGCCCGCACCAGAGCCGGCTCTGCGAATGGTGCTCATACCAGCCGCTGTGCCCGGCCTTCGGCGGCACGCCACCCCCGCTGCCTGACGGGCCGGCCAGCCAGGAGCAGGCCGCCCACGGCGCTGCCACGCCACCCTCGCTGCCTGACGGGCCGGCCAGCCAGGAGCAGGCCGCCCACGGCGCTGCCATGCCACCCCCGCTGCCTGACGGGCCGGCCAGCCAGGAGCAGGCCGCCCACGGCGCTGCCATGCCACCCCCGCTGCCTGACGGGCCGGCCAGCCAGGAGCAGGCCGCCCACGGCGCTGCCGCACAGCCGGCTCAGCCCGACGAGATCTAGCCTGCCAGCGGCCGGCAGCGACCGGGCCCTGCAAGGGGCCGCTACCGAACTCCGAGGACGGCGTAGTTGTAGAGGCCGTAGGCCTCGTCCGCGTACACGTTGGTGAGACGAGGATTCCGGTACAGCACGGCCTTCTGATCGGCGATCGGCAGGATCGCGGCCTCCGCCATGATCCGCTGCGAGGTCTGGTGCCAGACTGCTGCGCCTGCGGCGCTCGCCGCACTCCGCTCACGACCAAGCAGCCCATTGACAGTCGGATCGTCGAGCTGCGCGATGTTGATGTTGCCGCCGCCATAGGAGATTGCGTTTCCGGCGGACAGCTCGTCCAGGAACGCATACCCGTCCGGCCAGGTGGCGCGCCACTGGCCCATCAGAATGCCGAGATGGTGGCTGTCGACGTACGCCGGGTTGCCCGCAGACTCCGAGTAGTAGCTCCAGTACGGCAGCGCGACCAGGCGCGCACCGATGCCTGCCCGAGCGAGCGAGACGCGCAGCGCCTGCGCCGCTGCTTCCTCCGCCGGGTCGTCAGTCCGGTAGGCGATAGCTGTCGAAAAGCCATGGGGCCGGCCGCAGCTCCGCAGCTGCGCCTTAGCGGCCGCGACAGCTCCGCCCGGATCGGCTGCTGCCGCGTACCCGGCGAAGCTCTGATAGCCAGGGATAGTAGGAGGCAGAACTGTGCTGGCAATCGCGCCTGCAGTCGGGCCGCCAAATGCGGCCAGCATGGCTGTCTTGTTGGCCGCGTACTCGATCGCTTCGCGGCAGTGCAGATCCGGGATCACCTGCACGTTGAGATAGGCGAACTCGAGCAGCCCGTCGTACGGATCGTCGGCGTTGGCTCGCGACGCTGCAGCACCGAGAACCTGCGTGGCGTCCTGACCCTGCAGGCCAGTCCCGCTCAGGTCGGCATCGGCAGTGCCTGCCAGCAACGCGCCGGCCACGGCATGCTGGCTCAGCCCCATGTGCACCACGATCTCCGCGGGGAGCTGCCGCACCTCCGGGTCGATTGCCTGCCGCCAGTACGGATTGCGGACCAGAACGAGCAGCTTGCCTGGCTCGTAGCTGCGGAACTCATAGGGTCCGGTCGAGATCGGATCGAGCTGGAAGCTGGCGCCGCGGTGGCTGCCGCTATCCCAGGACGGCGGGACCGGCGTGCTCTGCAGGCCGGCCACGACGTAATTGAAGTCGGCAAACGGCGCCGCCAGCCGGAACTGGATGGTGGTGGCATTGGGCGTGGCGATGGACGTCAGGGAGCCAGCCGGATCGGCGTACGGTCCGGCATAGCCCGGGTCGGCCAGCAGGTTCTGAAAGATGTCCGGGCCGAACGGGAGCACAGCCCGGCTGTAACTGCGCTCGATGCCGTACTTAACGTCGGCCGAAGTGACCAGCTGTCCGTCCTGAAAGCGAACGTCCGGGCGCAGATGGTAGGTCCAGACCAGGCCGTGGTCGCTCACCTGGCCGGGGGCCGCGGCGAGTCCGGGCACCAGCTGCAGCCCGCAGCTTCCGGGGCAGGACCGGTAGGTCATGAGCTGCATCGAGTAGAGCCTGGCGAAGTCAGCGACATACTCGTCGCTGGTGTTCTGGTAGTCCAGCGAGTCGGGGGCTCCGGCCAGATCGAAGGTGAGTACCCCTCCCGCCGACGCCGAGGAGTTGACGACCTGGGTCAGTCCCGCATCGAAGGACGTCGCCGGGCGCGCGGTGGCAGCCGAGTGAGCCGGTACTGCCGGGGTCGACCCGCGGCCGCCGCCAGCGCACGCCGCGAGGCCGCAGACAACGACCATCATCGGGACCCAGAGCACTCCGCGTCGTCTGCGCATCGACGACTCCCGCCAGCCAGCACCAACCAATAGCCGCAGCGTAACCCGGCCCCGTGCGGCGAGCTGCCGGTGACTTTCCGGCGGGCCGGCACTGCAGGCCGACTGCGGGCCCGCCGCGCAGGCCGGCAACGGAAACACCTCCGCAACAGGTTGGACACAGAACTCACCACGCCCGCGAATCCGCAGGATGATGCGCCAAAGCGTTATCTGAGTTCGCTTCCGGATGACGGTCCCGAGAGTATAACTTCCCCTTAAGGAGGCACCAGATGCGACAGATCATGACAAAACGAAATCTAACCGGCCTGTCGGCACTGGCCGTGCTTGCTCTGGCCGCTGCGGGGTGCGGGAACAGCTCCAGCCCCTCCAGTACCACCAGTTCGGGCACGGCACATCAGGGCGGCACGTTCACGATCTTGGCAAACTCCGCGTTCGGCGTCGCCGACCCGGCTCAGAACTACACGCTCGAAGAGTGGCAGCTGCTGATCAACACCCACGATGGCCTCGTCGGCTTTGCGCATGTCGGCGGACTCCCGGGCACCAAGATCGTGCCCGACCTCGCGACCTCGATCCCGCAGCCGACCAACGGCGGCAAGACGTATGTGTTCCACATCCGGCGGGGCATCAAGTTCTCCAACGGCCAGACACTCACACCGCAAGACTTCGTGACGACGTTCGATCGCCAGTTCACGGTGCCTGGTCCGACCTCCTTCTACAGCGACTTCGTCGGTGCCAGCAGCTGCAGCACCAAGGGCTGCAACCTGGAGAAGGCGGGCGGTGTCGTTCCCAACAACTCCGCCTACACGCTGACCATCAACCTGACGACGCCTGACCCCGAGCTCATGGACCAGCTGTCGCTGCCGTTCGCCTACGCAGTGCCGGCCAACACCTCCCCGAAGCTCACCGGCAACAGCGTCCCGCCGGGCACCGGTCCCTACATGTGGAAGTCGTACAACCCCAACACCGAGGCGGTGCTGGTGCGCAACCCGTACTTCCACGTGTGGAGCAAGGTGGCGCAGCCCAACGGTTACCCCAACGAGATCATCGAGAAGTACGGCCTCCAGGTCTCGGACGAGGTCACCGAGGTGGAGAACGGCGAGGCCGACGAGGTCTTCGACGGCGACCAGATCCCGTCCGACCAGCTGACCACGCTGAACAGCCCGACTTACGCGAGCCAGGTCCATGTCAACACGCTGACTGCTGACTGGTACATGGCGCTCAACACCACCCGGCCACCGTTCAACAACCTGAAGGCACGGCAGGCGATCAACTACGCGGCGAACCGCACGGCGTACGTGAAGATCGCTGGTGGCCCGTCGCTGGCGGTCCCGGCCTGCCAGATCCTGCCGCCGAACTTCCCGTCCTACGTCGCGTACTGCCCGTACACCACCGGCCCGAAGACGGTCTGGTCCGGGCCGAACGTGGCCGAGGCGAAGGCACTGGTGAAGGCGTCCGGCACGATGGGCGACAAGGTTGTCGTCAACAGCACGAACGACCAGGTCGGCACCGAGCTGGCCGAGCAGATGGTCTCTGACCTCGACTCGATTGGCTACAAGGCCAGCACTCAGCTGCTGTCTGCAACGAACCAGTACCCGTTCGTGCAGAACTCGGCGAACTCCAGCAAGTGGAACGTGGCGTGGTCGGCCTGGTACCAGGACTACCCGGCCCCGTCGGACTTCCTGAACGTGCTGCTCGGCTGCGGAACGATCCACAAGAACAGTGACGCGAGCCCGAACATCGCGGAGTTCTGCGACCCCACCATCAACAACCTGATCAAGGAAGCCGAGGCCGACGGATCATCCGACCCGGCCAAGGCATCACAGCTGTGGACGGAGATCGACCACATGGACACCCAGCAGGCGCCATGGGTCGACCTCTACAACCCGAAGCAGATCGACTTCCTGGCCAAGAATGTCCACGGCTACGAATGGAACCCGCAGTGGTACATCCTGATCGACCAGCTCTGGCTGTCGAAGTAGGGCTCTCGATCTTGACGGAGACCACTGCATGGCTGCCATAGTCCAGCAGGCAGGAACCACGGAGCTGCGGCCGGCGATCGCCGGCCGCAGCCCGTGGGCCCTGGCCTGGCGCCGCCTGCGCAGGAACCGCATCGCGATGGCGGCCCTCGCGGTGTTCATCCTGATCGTGCTGATCAGCCTGGCGGCGCCGCTCTACGCTCACGACATCGCCCACGACCCGTCGGTCCTCAGCCCCAACCTCAACGGCACGACCATCATTCACGGCAAGGTCTCGCCCGTGATGGTGGAAGGCGGCGGCCTCCTCAAGCTCGGCGAGACGCCGATCGGCCCGACCTGGGACATTCACCATTACTTCCTCGGCGCGGACAACATCGGCCGCGATGTCACGGCCCTGCTCCTGTACGGCGGGCGGGCTTCGCTGCAGATCGGAGTCTGCTCAGCCGTGCTGTGCTGTGTCGCCGCCACCATCGTGGCGCTCATCGCCGGCTTCTTCGGCGGGCTGACGGATGCGATCCTGTCCCGGCTGATGGATGTCATCTGGGCATTCCCGGTCTACCTGCTCGCGATCTGCCTGGCCACCGAGCTGCTCACCCACTCCAACGGAGTGCGGGTCGGATTCCTGACGGTCAGTGCCACCAGTCTGTGGACACCGACGGCCATCATCGCGTTCATCTACGTCCCGTACGTATACCGGCCGGTTCGCGGCCAGGTGCTGTCGGTCGTCAACAAGGAATTCGTCGAAGCTGCCGTCGCGCAGGGCGCATCGAACTTCCGGCTCATTTTCTCCGAGGTCCTGCCGAACGTCGTCTCGACGGTCATCGTGCTGCTTCCGCTGATGATCGCCACCACGATCCTGACCGAGTCAGCGCTGTCCTACCTGTCGGTCGGTGTCCAGCCGCCCAACGTGAGCTGGGGCACGATCATCGCCGACGGGCAGGACCTGCTGTACACGCGGCCGTGGGTGTCGCTGGCCCCGGGCATCATGATCGTGCTGACCGTCCTGGCGCTGAATGTGCTCGGCGACGGCGTACGCGACGCGCTCGACCCGCGCGCTAGTGTCCGGGTGGGCTAGCCGATGACCATCCGCTCTCCTCTGCCCTCCGGGTGGGTTCCGTGCTGACCTTCATCGTGCGGCGGCTGCTGTGGACCGTGCTCGTGATGTTCGTGATCACGGTCGTGGTGTACTTCATCTTCTTCAAGACGCCAGGAGTCGACCCGGCGCGCGCCATCGCTGGCCGCAACCCGAGCCCCCAGGTGCTCGCCGAAGTCCGCGCCCAGCTCGGACTGAACCGACCGCTGTACATCCAGTACGGCATCATGATGAAGCGCATCTTCATCACCCGGAACCTGGTCTCCTACTCCGACCAGGGACAGCTCGTAATCCCGGAGATCTTCGCGGCCGCACCAGCCACTCTCTCGCTGGTCTTCGGCGCCGCGGTGATCTGGATCGTGATGGCCATCATCATGGGGGTCGCGGCGGCCAGGCTGCGCGGCCGGATCTACGACCCGCTGCTGATGATCCTGATGCTGATCGGGGTCTCCGCGCCGGTCTTCTGGCTCGGCCAGGTCTGCAACCTGATCACCCAGGGCGGCCTGCATAACAGCATCTTCAGCTGGGTGCCACCGCTCGGTTACACCTCGTTTACTACCAGCCCGGTGCACTGGTTCACCGGCCTGATCTTCCCGTGGATCACGCTGTCGATCCTCTACATCGGCTTCTACGCTCGCGTGCTGCGAGCCAACCTGCTGGAGATCCAGTCCGAGGACTACATCAGGACTGCGCGAGCCAAGGGACTGTCCGAGCGGCGCGTGCTGGTGCGGCATACGCTACGCACGTCGATGATCACCTTCGTCAGCCTGTTCGGCCTCGACTTCGGCGCTCTGGTCGGCGGCGGCGCCATCCTGACGGAGGTCGTGTTCGGCATTCACGGCGTCGGATTCCTCACCTGGCAAGCGCTGACTAACCTGGACCTTCCCACGATCATGGCTGTCGTCATCTACGGGGCGTTCTTCATCGTCCTGATGAATGCACTCGTCGACATCGGCTACGCGTGGCTCGACCCGAGAGTGCGGCCGTCCTGATGGCAGATCCGCTGCTGGAGATACGCGACCTCAAGGTTTCGTTCCGGACCGATGACGGCCTCGTCAGGGCCGTAGACGGTGTGTCCGCCACGCTGTACCCAGGCGAGACGCTGGGCATCGTCGGAGAGTCCGGCTCGGGCAAGAGCGTCACGATGATGTCAGTCATGCGCCTGATCACCGACCCGAACGCGCAGTTCGAGGGCGAGGTCATCTACAAGGGCACCAACCTGATGGGCCTGACCCAGGACCAGATCCGGTCCATCCGCGGCGCTGGCATCGGGATGATCTTCCAGGACCCGATGACCTCGCTGAACCCGGTCTACAAAGTGGGCTGGCAGATCGAGGAGCAGATCCGGGAGCACGACAAGGTCAGCCGGCAGGCTGCTCGCGACAGGGTAATCCAGCTGCTGACCTCTGTCGGGATCCCGAATGCGCGGGAGCGCGTCGACGCCTACCCGCATCAGTTCTCCGGCGGTATGCGCCAGCGGGTCATGATCGCGATGGCGATCTCCTGCAACCCGGACGTACTCATCGCCGACGAGCCCACGACGGCTCTCGACGTCACGATCCAGGCGCAGATCCTCGGCCTGATCAAAAAGCTCCGGGAGGAACACGGCACGGCGGTGGTTCTCATCACGCACGACATGGGCGTCGTGGCCGAGATGGCCGACCGGATCGCCGTCATGTATGCGGGCAGGATCGTGGAGCAGGGCACCCACCGTGAGCTCTTCTATGACCCGCTGCATCCCTATACCTGGGGCCTGCTGGGTTCGATAGCACGGCTCGACCGACCACGGCCGCGGCGGCTGACGGCAATCCCCGGTCTGCCGCCGTCGCTGATGCGGCTGCCACCCGGATGCGCGTTCGCCGACCGGTGCGCACACCGGTTCGCCAAATGCGAGGAGCAGCGGCCGGAGCTGCTCGACCGATCGGGTTCTGGCCATCTGGATGCCTGTCACCTGAGCATCCAGCAAAAGCGCGAGATCAGGGACCAAGAGGTCCATCCGGAGCTGGTCGAGGAGAAGCAGTGACCGACACAGCCGCTGAGCTGCCCATACTCGAGCAGGGACCGGATATCGCGTCGGGCGAGATACTGCTCCAGGCAGATCACGTCAAGAAGTACTTCCCGATCAAGAGCGGGGTGCTTTTCCAGCGGGAGGTTGGCCGCGTCCACGCGGTCGACGACGTAAGTTTCGAGCTACGGGCTGGCGAGACTCTCGGCCTTGTCGGCGAGTCCGGCTGCGGCAAGTCCACCCTGGCGAGATGCATCTCCAGGCTGTACGACCTGACCAGCGGATCGCTCAACTTCGAGGGCACTGACATCTCCACGTACTCCCGTCGGCAACTCCGTCCGGTGCGGCGAGAACTGCAAATGGTATTCCAGGATCCATATGCGTCGCTGAACCCCCGCAAGCGGGTCGGCTCCATCATCGCCGAGCCGCTGCGCATCCACCGGGTCGGCAGCCGCGACCAGATCAGGAAGCGGGTGCTCGAACTGCTGGAGCTCGTCGGACTGTCCGGTGAGCACATCAACCGGTATCCGCACGAGTTTTCCGGCGGCCAGCGCCAGCGCATCGGCGTGGCGCGCGCGCTTGCGCTGCGACCCAAGCTTGTCATCGCGGACGAACCGGTGTCCGCGCTCGACGTGTCCATCCGGGCACAGGTCATTAACCTGCTTGACGACCTGCAGGACGAGCTGAGCCTCACCTACATCTTCATCGCCCACGACCTCGGTGTGGTCCGGCACGTCTCCGACCGGATCGCGGTTATGTACCTGGGCAAGATCGTTGAGCTGTCGCCAGCCGAGGAGCTCTATCAGCGGCCTGTCCATCCGTACACTGAGGCGCTGCTCTCAGCTGTCCCGGTGCCGGACCCGGACCTGTCGGCTCGCCGCGAGCGGATCGTGCTGGAGGGCGACGTACCAAGCCCGATCAATCCGCCAAGCGGCTGCCGGTTCCACCCGCGCTGCCGGTACGCCACGGACATCTGCAAAGCGGAGGAGCCGCCGCTGGTGTTGCACGGCAGCACCGGGCATCTGGCTGCCTGCCATCATCCGCTGAGCACTGGCGGGCAGCTGATCGACGGCACCGCGATCCCGGCCAGGGATACGACCCTGAGCGATACCCCGCTGTCCTGACGGCAGGCCGACAGGCCCGGGCAGTGCCGTCTCAGGCACAACCGGCCAGTGCCGTCTCAGGCACAACCGGCCAGTGCCGTCTCAAGCAGTACCGGCGCGTCAGGCGGTGCCGGCCTCAGGCAGTGCCGGCCTCAGGCAGTGCCGGCCTCAGGCAGTGCCGGCCTCAGGCAGTGCCGGCCTCAGCTAATGCCGGCCTCAGCTAATGCCGTGGCGCTTCAGGATGTCCCGCACGTCGCCGAGGTCGTCATCGTCGCCCGTCGCGGCAGCCGCTGGCTGCTGCCGGGCAGGCAGTGCGGGCGGCTGCGAGCCGTCGCCAGTGTCCTTACGCCCGCGGCCGAGCTTCTCTCGCCGACGCCCGCGCTGTAGCAGCGGGATGCCGCCGGAGACGAGGAAGAGCGCTGCAGAGACACCGACGAGGATGACACCCAGCCACGCCCGCGGCGAGAGGACGAACCCGGCGCCAAACTGGACGACGGCCGAGACCAGGCGACCGAGAAGTGCAAGCGCGTGGGTCAGCCATGCCCCCGCGGGCAGAAGGGACCAGGCGACGCCTCTGATGCCGCTGCGGAAGCCCTTTCGCCGCCAGGCAAGGGCCGACAGGGCGAGTCCCACGACTGTGATCGCGATGCAGACCGGCCCCGCGAAGCCACTTGTGACGAAACTGAGCCAGCTGTGCATCTCTCGCCTCCCCTGAAGCCGCTCGAATGCCGGCGGCCTGGCGTGATCACTCCCATTGTCGCACAGTTGCGGACAGGTCAGATCCGCCCGCGAGCGGTGCGCCGCGGGTTTGGGCCAGGCGGTCAGCTACTGATGGCGCCGATGTCCGTCAGGAAGGTCACGGCCGTCTGCGGGCAGCCGAGCGGGGCGCAGCCCTTGCCGCGCGGGGCCAGCCACACCGCGGCGTTGAGCCAGAATCCCGCCGCGTGCAACTGCAGGGCAATGCGATAGGACCGGACCATCTCTCGTGCAGTTGCCGGAGTGCCGCCCGCGTCGGTCGCGAGGCCCACCAGGATCGTCACGGTCTTGCTCACCTTGCGAATGGCACTGATCGCCCTGGTGACAAATGGCCGGAACTTCGTCCGCGGATGCGCCACCGCGAACTGACTCTGGATCTCCACGATTGGCGAGCCAGCCTGCACGGCTGTTACGTCCTCGTTGATCAGGTGCGACTCGGATCGCTTGCCACCGGGCGTCTCGATCGTGACGATGTCCTGGCCATGCGCGTTCGCTTGCGCCACCAGCCGCTGCGTGCGCCGGATGAAGTAGTCAGGTCGGGCCGCCTGCCGCGGCGGCGTGTACGCCCACGTCTCGTAGTCGATGATGACAGGCCCGGTCAGGCCGCCTTCGACCGCACTTCTGAGGGAGTAGAAATTGGTATAAATATGCACCTGACCCGCGTGGCACGGCAACGGATCGCTCCGGCCTCCGCAGCCCACGTACTGGAACGAGCCGGGATTGGAGCCAGTCGCCGCTATCTCCGCCAGGTCGTTGGACTTGATGATCCAGTTCGTCGGCGGCAGCGCGCCGGCCGGCCGCTGGCTGCTGGCTCCCGCCGCCCAGAGCCGACTCACTCGCCCTGCGGCAATCCCCCGGCTGGCTGAGGCCACGGCAGCCTGCCGCCCAGTCGAGACTGCGCCCGCTTGCTCGGCAGGAATAAGCGCCGACACCAGGAGCGCTCCGCAGATCACCAGTAGCAGCGTGCGGCCAGCAAGTGCTCTGTAAATGGGCGCAACCGACACTGATCGTTTCAGCCGGCTGCCCCCCACAGTTGGGCAGCATACTGACATTGCGACCGATACTGGCCCAGTTCGCCCGGCAAATGCCGGCCCTCATGAATCCGCGAGGCCAGCCTCCGTACGCAAGCCGGCCAGGGTGACCCCGGCAAGGGTGCTCAGCACCGCCCGGCCAGGCCGCTCGGGCACCGGCGCCACGCCCGGCACTGCCACCGTGCGGTAGCCAGCTGCCTCCGCCGCAGCGACTCCGTTCGGCGAGTCCTCCAGCGCGATGCAGTACGGCGGGTCGACCCCGAGCTTGGCCGCCGCCAGCAGATAACCCTCTGGATCCGGCTTGGCTACGATCACGTCCGCGGCGCATACGGTCACCGGGAACGGCCCGGCCGGAAAGCGCGCCATCACCGCGTCCACCACTTCCGGCTCGGAGGAGGTCACCAGCGCGTAGGGCAGCCCTGCGGCCCGGACCTCGGCCACCAGTTCGATGGCACCCGGCATCACCGCCAGCGGCCGGGTGCGGAGCAGTCTGACCATCTCCTCGATCAGCCAGGATGCGACGACGGCCGGCTCTGGCTGCATCGCTGCCTTGCTGAGGAGGTAGCCAACCGTGCTCTCCATCGAGCCGCCCACCAGCACTCGCTGGTCGGCCTCTGACCAGGCCCCGCCGAGCCGCGCCATGACGACTCGTTCCGCCTCGAACCACAGTGGCTCGGAGTCAACGAGCAGACCGTCCATATCGAACATGACGGCCTGCAGCACACCGGCTACCTTAGCCACAGGCACGGGAACGCTGGCAGCCGGGCCCCGGCGGCGGCTCGGCATCAGCGGCGCTGTTCAGCGGCAGTCACCCGACGTTCGCCGGGCGACGCCGACAGGCGACGCCGACAGTCCCGGTGACCGCGGTCTTGTCCGCTGCCTAGGCAAGGAACATAGGCTGGACCTAGTTGCCCGGCCGAGGACCGCCGACGCCGGCCGCAAGCCGGCCCTGACGGGCACGACGAAGGGAGGTGGCTGGCGATCGAGCTCGACGCTGTAGGCAAACTCACCTCGCCTGCACTTATCGCCGCCTTCGAGGGCTGGAACGACGCTGGCGAGGCAGCCAGCAGTGCGATCAGCCAGCTGACCTCGGCCTGGGAGGCCAAGCCAATAGGCGAGATCGACCCAGAGGACTACTACGACTTCCAGGTCACCCGACCGGTCATGGAGGTCAGCGACGGCCAGGCCGAGGAGCTGGTCTGGCCGACCACGCGCCTTGCCATCGCCCGGCCCCCGGAGGCGGGCCGGGACCTGATCCTGCTGCACGGCATCGAGCCGAACATGCGCTGGCGCGGATTCACCGCTGAGCTGGTGAATGCCTTCACTGACCTGGGCGTCGAACTCGTCGTCCTGCTCGGCGCGCTGCTCGCGGACTCACCCCACACCAGGCCACTCCAGGTCACAGCAGCGACGTCCGGCCCGGACCTGGCCGCCCAGCTGCATGTCGAGCCGGTCGATTACAAGGGTCCGACCGGGATCGTCGGCGTGCTGCAGCAGGCCTGCTCGGCCAAGGGGATGCCGTCCGTTTCACTGTGGGCAGCCGTTCCGCACTACGTCGCCCAGCCACCGAGCCCGAAGGCGACGCTGGCACTGCTGCGGAGTGTCGAGGACATTCTGGACATCTCGCTTCCGCTCGCCGACCTGCCTGCTGAGGCCAGGGCCTGGGAGCGGGGCGTGGACGAGCTAGCAGAGCAGGACAGCGACGTCGCCGAGTACGTGCGCAGCCTCGAAGAGGCCAAGGACGCGACCGACCTGCCGGAGGCCAGCGGCGACGCGATTGCCAGGGAGTTCGAGCGGTACCTGCGTCGGCGTGGCGAGCTAGGCGGCCGCTGAGGGCCAGCAGCCCGCTAGCGGACGTCGGCTAGACCGGCGGCCACGGGACCGCGGGCCAGTCGGCTGGCGGGTAGGGATGGGCGTTGTGCTCGAGCAACAGCTTCGTCCGCTGGATCGTGGCGGCGACTTCGGCGTCGGTCAGCCACCGGCCCAGGTCAGCGGCCAAGTCCCCGTCAGTCAGCAGGCCGAGCACCTGGCGCAGCGCCGTTATAGCGGGCGGCCTCAGCTTCTTGCCGCGCCACTGCCATAGCACCGTGCGCAGCTTGTACTCGGTGCCGAAGCAGACCCCGTGATCGCAGCCATACAGGTGACCGCCCGCGACCGGGAGCAGGTGACCGATCTTGCGATCGGCATTGTTGACGACGGCATCGAACACCGCCATCTGGCGCAGTCGCGCGTCGTCGCTGCTGCGCGCAAGCTCCACCAGGTCGACGGTGCCGTCGGTATCGATCCAGAGCTGGCACATGCCAGGGCCGAACGGGCCGTCCCGGTAGACCGTCGGCGGCACCACATCCCAGCCGCCAGCGCGCGACACCAGATAGGCCGCGATCTCCCGGCCTGCGAGCGTCCCGTCCGGGAAGTCCCAGAGCGGCCGTTCGCCCGCTACGGGCTTGTACACGCACGCCGCCTCGACGCCGTCTCGGCTGATGGTGCAGTACAGCGTGGCGTTGGAGGCGTCGACGAGCCGGCCTCTGACGTCCAGCGTGCCGGACTCGAGCAGGTCCAGAGCCGCGGCCTCGTCCGCCGCTCCGTCGCTGCGGCTACTCCGCCCATCCGGCTCTGGCCCACCGGTCGCGTCGGCGCCGCCAAGTCCTCCGCCGCCCGGGCCTGCGCCGCCGGTCAGCCCCGCGCCGCCGCTCAGGCTGGCACCAGCCGCACCGTCTGCCCCGCTGTCGGGAACTCGGCCGCCGGGATCGCCGCCGCTAGGCATGCCGCCGTCGCGTGTGCGTCCGGCGGTATCCCGCGGCCTGCGTGCGTCCGGCGGCACGGGCCGGCCTTCCCTGGCTCGCTGCTGACGCCGTGACCTGCTGGCAGCTGACCCATCAGGCATGCCCGACCCGGTGACCGTTCTGCCGCGGGCACACATGGCCGGCCGGATCAAGCGGCAGCCCGCAGAGCGGGCACGGCGGGCGTCCCTGCCGCACGATCTGAATGGCGCGGCGCGAGAACGCCCGGGCCGCCGCTGCACTGATGCGCACCCGGAGCACGGCAGGACCGTCTTCCGGCACGTCGTCGGCCAGCGGCTCGAGTGGCTCTTCGCTCTCCTCCTGCGCCTCGATGATGACGCGCTCGCCGTCGTGGTCCCAGGCCAGCGCGATCGCGCCGACCCTGAAGTCCTCGGTCAGCGGCAGGTCCAGCGGGCCGTCATCGATCTGCGGTGCGCCGGCAGCCGAGCCAGCTCCGGTCCGCCGCGCCACTTCGTCGAGCAGTTCGTCCAGCCGCTCAGCGAGCTGGCTGACCTGGCCCTTCTCTAGCGCAACGCTGGTCACCTGCGCGCCCATGGTGGCCTGCAGATAGAACGTGCGCTGCCCAGGCTGACCGACGGTGCCCGCGATGAATCGCTCCGGCGGGTCGTACGAGTAGACCGGCATGACCCTTATCCTCCCGCGCCTATCCTCCCGCGCCGAAGCTGCCTGCGGGCTAGCCGGCCGCAACATCGTCGCGTCCGGCCCGGTCCCGCAATCAGGCTACCGGCGCTAGCGCCGTTGTCCCTCAGGCAGCACTGTCCTTCAGCCAACACTGGCGTGAAGCCGAGGCCCTAGGTGCCGACGGCACCTGCTCCCCCGCCGATCTGCGCCTCGGCAGCTGACTTCGCCTGCTTAGCGTCCGGCTTGCGGGCAAGCGCCGCGAGCGCGGCTGCGTCCGCTCCGGTGTCGTTCATGCGCAGCACGAACGGCCGCAGCGGCGTGTACCGGATCACGCTGAGCGAGCACGGATCCACCTGGATGCGCTGCGACATATCCAGGTGCATGCCGAGCGCATCGGCCAGAATCGCCTTGATCACGTCGCCGTGCGAGCAGATCAGGTAGGTGGCGTCCGGGCCGAGCTTCTCGTTCCAGTCGCGCACGGCCGTGACGGCACGCTGCTGCATCCCGCTCATCGACTCGCCGTCTGGTCCGGGGAAAGTGACCGCGCTCGGGTGTGCCTGGACGACTCGCCAGAGCGGGTCATGCACAAGCTTGCGCAGCGCCTGCCCGGTCCAGTCGCCGTACTTACATTCGCCCAGCCGGTCGTCGGTCAGCACCTGCATCGGGTCGGCCTGACCCTCAGCGATCACCGTCGCCGTCTGGACGCATCGCTCGAGCGGGCTGCTGACGATTGCCGCGAGCGGTAGCTGGGCCAGTCTCGTCCCGACCGCGGCCGCCTGCGCCTGGCCGCGGTCGTCCAGCGTGATCCCCGGCAGCCAGCCGGTCAGCGCCTTGCCGGTCGAGGACGTCAGCCCATGCCGGACGATCAATACCACGGTCATTTCTCGACTCTAGCGCCCGCCAGACCGGCCCTATCCCGGCGCAGACCTCCCGCCTGCGACCGTGGTTGGACGTTTGCCGGGGTTTATAGCCCCACCAAACGTCCAGACCACGACTCACAGGAGGGCGAGCGGCGGGCGAGCGGCGGGCCAGCCCGGCCAAAGCTCAGGCCGGCCGGTCCGCCAGAACGTACGTCGCCGAGCCGAACGAGACCAGGTCGCCAGGTCGGACCGGGATCGGCGTGGTCACCCGCCAGCCGTTGAGCCGCGTCCCGTTCGTGGAGCCGAGATCGGCCAGCATCCACTCGCCGGCCGAGCGCTCCAGGCTGGCGTGCCAGCGGGACACCGTCTCGTCCGCCAGCGTCATGTCGCAGGCTGGCTCGCGTCCGATGGTGAACCGGCACTGCGAGCCGGACGGCAGCCGCATGACCGGCGGCCAGCCACGCAGCCACCGGTCGACCGCGCGCAGGCCCGCCCGCGCCGTCTTGCGGATCGCCACTCCGAGGCGCCACCGCTTCGGCAGGTCGGCCACGACGTAGCGCAGTTCGCTGCTCAGCCGGGCCCGGAGCGCCTGGTCCACCCGGTGCACGAAGGTCTCGTGGGTGAGCCGCCCCTCGGCGTAGCCGTTGCGGAGCTCGGCCAGCGCTTGCTCCCGTTCGGCGTCCGACGCCCGGACTGGCGCGCCAGCGCCCGCGCCCGCGCCAAAGTCGCCAGGAGCCGCCACACCTGGATTATCGGGCTGAATGAACAACAGCGACAAGGCCAACGGACACGAACGGCTTAGCCGGCTTTGTCACGGCCCAGACGGCCGCCGGCTGCGTGCGGCACTGGCGGCGGGCGGCCCGTTCCCCTCCGTATGGTTGTGACGCTTTTCAGACCCCCATCGCGTGCGCGCCGCCGTCGACGTGGACGATTTCCCCGGTCGTGGCCGGGAACCAGTCCGACAGCAGCGCGACGCAGCCGCGGGCGGCCGGCTCGGCGCTGGTCAGGTCCCAGCCAAGCGGCGCGCGCTGCGACCACACGCCTTCAAACTGGTCGAAGCCGGGGATGCTCCGCGCCGCCATCGTCCGCACCGGGCCGGACGAAACCAGGTTGACCCGGATGCCCTGCGGGCCGAGGTCGCGGGCCAGGTAACGCGCCGTGGACTCCAGCGCAGCCTTCGCCACGCCCATCCAGTCGTAGGCCGGCCAGGCGACGCTCGCGTCGAAGTCCATCCCGACGACCGACCCGCCCGATCCCATCAGCGGCAGCGCGGCCATGGCCAGCGACTTCAGCGAATAGGCCGACACCTGCAAGGCGGCCGCGACGTCCGGCCACGGCGTTTGCAGGAAGTTGCCGCCGAGCGCGGACGCGGGCGCGTTGCCGATGCCGTGCACGACGCCGTCCAGGCCGTCGACGTGCTCGGCCACCCGCTCCGCCAGCGTGCCTAGCTGTCCCTCGTCGGTCACATCCAGCTCGAGCACTGGCGGCGGGTCCGGCAGCCGGCGTGCGATCCGCTCCACCAGGCTGAGCCGGCCGAACCCGGTCAGCACGACCGTGGCGCCCTCGTGCTGGGCGATGCGCGCCACGTGGAACGCGATCGACGCATCGGTGAGAACACCAGTCACCAGGATCCGCTTGCCGTCCAGGATGCCCATCTGCGCTGCCTTCCGCTAACGGGAACGAGGCCGTTAGTGGCCCATTCCCAGCCCGCCATCAACCGGTACCACGGCGCCGGTGATGTAGCCCGCTTCGGGGCTGGCCAGGAACGCTACCGCCGCGGCGACCTCGTCCGGCTCCCCGTACCGATGCAGCGGCACGCCGGCCAGGATCCCTTGCTTTTGCTCATCGGTCAGCACCGCGGTCATGTCGGTGTCGATGAAGCCGGGAGCGACGATATTCACGGTGATGGCGCGGCTGGCCAGCTCCCGGGCCAGGGAGCGGCCGAAGCCGACGAGGCCGGCTTTGGATGCGGCGTAGTTCGCCTGACCGCCGGAGCCGAGCAGGCCCACCACGGACGAGATCAGGATGATGCGGCCGCGCCGCAGCCTGATCATGCCGCGGACCGCGCGCTTGGCGACGCGGTATGCGCCAGTGAGGTTGGTGTTGACCACGTCGGCGAAGTCGTCTTCGCTCATCAGCGCGAGCAACTGGTCCCTGGTGATACCGGCATTGGCCACCAGCACCTCGACCGGGCCGTGTGCCTCCTCGGCCACCTTGAACGCACTGTCGACCTGCGCGCTGTCCCGGATGTCGCACGCCGCGACAGTGAGTCCGTCGACCGGTTCGCCGGACCTGGACGTCACCGTGACCTGGTCACCGCCAGCCGCCAGCCGCCGGGCGATGGCCAGGCCGATGCCGCGGTTGCCGCCGGTCACGAGCACGGATCGGGCCATCTGCGGTCATCGCCTCCGAGGTTTGGTCGCCGCCAGGATGCATACTCGGGGTGCCGCTGCGCGGTTCGGGGTCGTTCTCCCGGCGGCAGGTCTGCGGCGCGTGCGAGCGAGCGTACCGGTCGGCAGCTAGCGGCGCAGCCCTGGGCTCGCCCGGACCGCGCAGACCGGGCGCCATCCGGGCGTGCCACGGGCGCGCACGGGGCCGCAGGCCGGGAAATCCGCCCGGGATAGGTTGCAGATCATGGATCAGAACCAGCTCGATCCGGAGTTCGCCGCCTACCCGCTGCGCGAACTGGCTGACACGGCGCTCGGCCAGGCGAGGAAGCTCGGTGCCTCGCACGCCGACTTCCGCGCCGAGCGCATCAGGGGCCAGCAGATCCGCCTCTCTGACGGTGGCCTGGAGACCCAGTACGACACCGATGACCTCGGGCTCGCTGTCCGGGTCGTGGTCGACGGCACCTGGGGCTTCGCCGGTGCGGTCGATCTCACCGCGGCGGCGGCGGCCCGCGCTGCCGCTGAGGCAGTCGATGTGGCCAGAGTCGCTGCGGCGATGAATACCGAGCCGATCGAGCTTGCCGACGAGCCTGCGCACGGCGAGGTGACCTGGGTGTCCGCTTACACGGTGGACCCGTTCAGCGTCAGCGTGGCGGAGAAGACAGCGCTGCTGGCGGACTGGAGCGCGGGCCTGCTGGCGGCCGCCGGGGTCGACCACGTCGACGCGTCGCTCCTGCAGGTCAAGGAATGCAAGTTCTACACCGACGGTGCCACGACCGCGATGCAGCAGCGTGTGCGAGTCCATCCGTCCCTGACCGCGGTGTCGGTCGGACCGGACGGCCGGTTCGAGACCATGCGGACGCTGGCGCCCCCGGCCGGCCGCGGCCACGAGTACCTGACCGGGACGGGCTGGGACTTCCCGGCCGAGCTGGCCGCGATTCCCGCGCTGCTCGCGGAGAAGCTGGCCGCGCCGTCGGTCGAAGCGGGCCGGTACGACCTGGTGATCGACCCGTCCAACCTGTTCCTCACCATTCACGAGTCGATCGGGCACGCGACCGAGCTTGACCGGGCACTTGGCTACGAGGCCGCGTATGCGGGGACGTCGTTCGCCACCTTCGACAAGCTCGGCTCGCTCCAGTACGGGTCGCCGATCATGCATGTCACCGGGGACCGGACGGCCGAGCACGGCCTCGCCACCATCGGTTTCGACGACGAGGGCGTGGCAGGCCAGCAGTGGGATCTGATCGCCGACGGCATTCTGACCGGGTACCAGCTCGACCGCCGGATGGCGCGGCTCAAGAGCCTCGGCCGGTCGAATGGGTGCGCGTTCGCCGACTCGCCCGGCCACATGCCGATCCAGCGGATGGCGAACGTGTCGCTGCAGCCGGCTGCGGACGGGCCGTCGACGCAGGAGCTGATCGCGGGTGTCACCGATGGCATCTACATCGTCGGGGACAAGAGCTGGTCGATCGACATGCAGCGGTACAATTTCCAGTTCACGGGGCAGCGGTTCTTCCGCATCCGCAACGGCCAGCTTGCCGGTCAGCTGCGCGATGTGGCCTACCAGGCGACCACGACGGACTTCTGGAACTCGATGGAGGCGGTCGGCGGCCCGCAGACCTACGTGCTCGGCGGCGCCTTCAACTGCGGCAAGGGCCAGCCCGGTCAGGTGGCGCCGGTAAGCCACGGCTGCCCGTCGGTGGTCCTGCGCGGGATCAGGATCCTCAACACTGCGGAAGAGGCTGGCTCATGAGCGCCCAATCAGGGCCAACACAGTCAGGGTCGGAGGTAGCACAGTCAGGGTCGGGGGTAGCGCTGTCGCCACAGGACACCGTCGAGCGCGCACTGGCCGCGGCCCGCAGCGACGACTGCATCGTGATCGCCGACGAGAGCTCGTCAGCGAACCTCCGCTGGGCAGGCAACACGCTGACGACCAACGGCGTGGCGAGGTCCCGGCAGCTGACCGTGATCGCGATCAGCCGCCGCGGCGGCGAGGCCAGGGTCGGCGTCGTGTCGCGCGCGGGCGTGCTCGAGCATCAGATTGCGGGCATCGTGGCCGAGGCCGAGTTCGCGGCGGCGGAGGCCTCGCCAGCCGAGGACGCGCAGCCGCTGGTCACGAGCATGACCGACGGGCCGCCGGCGCCATCCTGGCAGGAGCCGCCGCTGGTCACTGAGATCGGCGTGTTCGGCCGCTTCGCGGCCGAGCTCGGCGGCGCGTTCGACGCGGCGGCCAGCGGCGCGCGCAAACTGTACGGGTTCGCCGAGCATCAGCTGACGTCCACCTACCTCGGCACCTCGGCCGGCCTGCGGCTGCGGCACGATCAGCCGACCGGGCGGCTGGAGCTGAACGCGAAGTCGGCCGATCTGATCAAGTCCGCCTGGGCCGGCGTAGGCAGCCGGGACTTCACCGACGTGGACGTTGTCAGCATGGATGCCGAGCTGGCGCAGCGCCTGGACTGGGCTGCCCGGTCAGTTGAGCTGCCGGCCGGGCGATACGAGACGCTGCTGCCGCCGACGGCCGTGGCCGACCTGCTCGTCTATATGTACTGGTCGGCTGGCGCCAAGGACGCGCTCGACGGCCGGACCGTGTTCAGCAAGCCGGGCGGTGGCACCAGGGTTGGTGAGGCGCTCGCCCCGCTGCCGCTCTCGCTGCACAGCGACCCGGCCGCGGCCGGCCTGCAGTGCGCACCGTTCGTCATCGCGCACGCGTCCAGCCGGGAGTCGTCGGTGTTCGATAACGGCCTCCCAACGAGCCGGACGGACTGGATTGCGGACGGCACGCTAGGCGCGCTGATCCAGACGCGGCACACCGCGCTGCTGTCCGGCCAGCCAGTCACTCCGGCGATCGACAACCTGATCCTGACCGCAGGCGGTGCCGAGGGGACGGTCGCAGACCTGGTCAGCCGCACCAGCCGGGGCCTGCTGCTCACCTGCCTGTGGTACATCCGCGAGGTGGACCCCCAGACGCTGCTACTCACCGGGCTGACCAGGGACGGTGTCTACCTGGTCGAGAACGGCGAGGTCACCGGCGCGGTGAACAACTTCCGCTTCAACGAGAGCCCGGTCGGGATGCTGAGCCGGATCACCGAGCTCGGCGCCACCACGCCGACCCTGCCGCGCGAATGGGGCGACTTCTTCACCAGGACCGCCATGCCGCCGGTACGAGTCGAGGGCTTCAACATGTCGTCGGTGAGCCAGGCCAGCTAGCCCGGAGGCTTGGGAAGCGCCGCGTTTTGGGCGTGAGGAGCGTCTTACTGCCCTTCTAGGGGCAGTGATCGGTGAGTCACGCCCCTGCCGCAAGCGTTCGCCTGCACCGTGGCAACCGCAGCGGGTGATACTGCGTTCTGATGGGCGTGCGCGAAGACCCAGTGTTCGAGGCGTTCGTGCGGGCCAGGTCAGCGGCGCTGCTGCGGACCGCCTATCTGCTCACCGGGGATCGCGGCGGAGCCGAGGACCTGCTGCAGACCGCGCTGCTCCGATCCCTGCGGCACTGGCGCAAAGCGCGGTCGGCACCAGAGGCCTACGTCCGGCGGGTCCTGGTGAACCTGTGCCGGGACAACTGGCGCCGGGCGGCCACCCGGCCGCGGGAGCTGCCGCTGCTGCCGGGGGCCGAGAGCGTCTGCCCGGTTGACGGTCCAGCGGACCGGATTGGTCAGCGGCGCGACCTGGTCTCCGCGCTAGTGCTGCTGCCACCAGGCCAGCGCGCGGTGATCGTGCTGAGGTTTGTCGACGATCTATCCGTGGCCGAGACCGCGGCTCTGCTCGGGATCTCCCACGGCACCGTCAAGTCCTACACATCCAGGGCCATCGCAACCTTGCGCGCCGCGCTCGCCGACGGCGAAGACGACATCGAACGACAGTCTGCGGAGGTACACCGTGCTCACTGACGAACAGATCGGCCAGGAAATCGGGTCGCGGCTGCGGGCCGAAGTCGACGACATCGACGTGCCGCCCAACTTCGGCCAGCGCCTCCACCGCCGGCACGCGCGCTGGGTGACAGCTACCAGGGCCTGCGTGGCAGCAGGCGGAGCGGCAGTGCTCGCCGCCACTGCGGTGACGGTAGCCGCCGCGACCGGCACACCGAAGGCCGCCGGCCCGACCGGTGCGCACCACCCGGCAGCGACCGTGCCCGTGCGGGATCAGGTCATCCGGCTGGACGGCTATGAGGTGAAGATGCCAGCAGGCATTCCGGTGCAGAAGGTCGGCGCCGGATATCTCGTGGGCAGCCGTGCCACCGGATACTTCACGATCTTCCTGGAGCGCGGCAAGAACCTCGGGCCTCAGCTCGCCAGAGCGCACGGGCTGACCGTTCATCGCGTCGGGGTGGGCATCAGGTCCGGCTGGTGGGTCGGCACCAGCCACGGCGGCGAACTATGGGTGCGGATCGCCGGCCTGCCTGCCACCGAGTTCCTCGTGGCCAAGGTCCTCGGGGCCGGGGAGGCAGCAGCCCTGCGGTTCGCCCTGGGCCTGGCGGTCACGCACATGCCAGTCGTTCAGGTCAGCTGCTCGGCGCCATGCGGCTGACCCGGCCAGCGCAGGGACGGGCCCGCGAGCGTGGCAGTCGCGGGTCAGGCGTCCTCGAGCCTGAAGCCGACCTTGAGGCCGACCTGGTAATGGGCCACCTCACCGTCGACGATCTGGCCGCGGATCTGCGTCACCTCGAACCAGTCCAGGTGCCGCAGCGTCTGCCCGGCTCGGTGCAGAGCGCCCCTGATGGCCGGCTCGATGCCATCTGGTGAGGTGCCCACGATCTCGGTGACGCGATAGGTCCGGTCGGTCATGCTGTCCTCCGCAACGCCTGTCCTGCGGCGCCCGACGCTAGTGATCCTGCGGGCTAGCGGCGCCGCAGGCGGTAGGCGGCCAGCCCGTAGACCACCAGTAGTACTACCCAAAGCAACACCAGGCCGCGGCCTCCGTCACCGATCCTGCTCAGCGCATTAGCGGCAATGAGGGTGAGCGGAACGCCCACGACGACGCCTCCGGCCGCCGCTCCAGTGAGGGCGAAGCGGTATTTGCTCAGCCGGACCGGATCGGTCGGCCGCCGCGACCGCCGGGGCCGCCCGTCGACTGCGGCCAGCCGCTCGTCCACCCGGGCATCGATCTGCTTCTCGATCCTGGCCAGGAACGACTCGACCACCGCGTCGCCGTACTCAGGGCCGAGTTCGCGGTGCACTTCAGCCGAGGCCCGGACCTCCTGGGCCGTCACCTTAGGCTCACTCATAAGCCGCACAGTAACCCAGGCCGGCCGGTTCGCCGGGAAGGCGCGCAGACGGCTCCGACCCGCTGCTGGCGGCCAGGCCGCTGGCGGAATAACGTGGGGGGTATGAAGGCGGTTCAGCGTCCCCAGCGTGGCCAGACTTACCTGGTCACTGAGGCGCGCCCCGCGCTGTCCGACGACATCAACTACCGCCAGCGGCGCTACCTGATCATGATGGGGATCCGAACTGTCTGCTTCGTGACCGCCCTGCTCATGTTCATCAACCATCTGGGCTGGCTGACCGCCATACCCGCGGTAGGCGCGCTGGTGATTCCGTATTTCGCTGTTGTGCTGGCGAATGGCGGACGGGAACCTACGACGACGCGCGGGTTCCGGCAATACGAGCCCAATACCCCCACGATCTACCGGCCGCCGCCCCGCCCTGGCGACCCCAATGTGCCGCCGC
>Ga0335074_10000612_pt1 | contig 50088 bp, 43 predicted proteins | sample Lox_Sample_23_FD_206715 | JGI IMG/M metagenome (GOLD analysis project Ga0335074, IMG submission 206715) | Soil microbial communities from Loxahatchee National Wildlife Refuge, Florida, United States - Lox_Sample_2.3 | ecosystem: Environmental > Terrestrial > Soil > Wetlands | place: USA...
CGAGTTGATTGATGTCGGGTGCGGACTGCAACCCTACAAAAATTATTATGCCCACGCCACCCGCGTGGTGGCCTGTGATTTTGATGCGAAGCGCGGCCAGGTGGATTTTGCCTGTCCGGCGCACGCCATTCCCGTGGCGGCGGAAAGTTTTGATTCGATTTTTTGCACCGAAGTCCTCGAACACGTGCCGGACCCGCTGGCGGTCTGGCGCGAGTTCCACCGGATTCTGCGGCCGGGCGGACAGGTGTTGCTGGCCACGCCGATGTATTGGCCGGCGCATGAATTGCCCTATGATTTCTACCGCTACCCGGAACACGGGCTGCGTTATCTGGCGACCACGGCGGGCTTCGAGGTCAGGGAACTTTGGCCGCGCGGCGGCAGATGGGCGATGCTCGGACAAGTCGGGATGCACACGCTTGGCCATTATATGAAACCGCGTTGGATGCGCCGCGCCTGGAACGGGTTCTTTCTCTGGGCGGACCGGAAACGGAACAATCCCGACCTCACCCTTGGCTGGACAATCTTGGCGCAGAAACCGGGCTGAATTGGAGTATGAACGGGCAATTTTTGTCTACTCTCACCCGCCTCCTGTCAAAACTGGCTGTTTTTGGCCACAGACACTCCTGTATCCGTGACGAACCAGCGCTTGTCGGTGACGAACCATTGCTTGTTCGCGACGAACCATTGCTTGTTCGCGACGGACCTTTGCTTGTCCGTGACGAACCTTTGCTTGTTAGTGGCAGATTTTTTGCCGTTTTTCGCAAAATACAGGGGTTTTTGGCCACAAGCCGTGGCAACGGACATGAGCCCGCTCTGGATTTCTCCATAAATGCTGAAAAATATCAGCCGGCTTACGCCGGTTGCTGCTTGGAGAAGATGGTTCTGGCTTTTGGTTATTGAAAGCGCGCCAGAGCTGATTTTTCTTGAAACAGAATTTCGCCGTGGCACCTTCTATTCGGATATTTTTAACATTATGATTCACAAAGATAAAATTACCTTCGGTATTCTCGCTGTTGCCACCGCGACGCTCATTTCGGGCTGCGTCGTCGCCGTTCGTCCCTACCGCCCCGCAGTCGTTATCGCCGCTCCGCCGCCGCCCCCGCCGGCCGTGATTGTCCAAACGCCACCACCGCCGCCTCCGCCATCTGCGGTCGTCGTGGTCCCGGATTCCTACGTCTGGGATGGCTACGAATATGTCGGCGTGGTGGGCGGCCAATATTACTATCTTGGCCCCCATAACGTCTGGATTGTCTGCGATCGCGTCCGGCTGGATCGTTTCCACGCCTACATCCGGATTCATCCCGACTGGCGCACCCATGCCGTCCGCAACGACCGCTACCGTCGCGACGCGCATTGAGCCACGCCAAACCGGGCGCTGGACGAAGAACCAAAGCCTTGGAAGACAGTCGGAACAGGAATTGTTCCGGCTGTTGATTTTTCTGGCGCTTCGTCGAAAAAATAATCAGGGCGGCGCACAACACCGCCCTGCCGATTTCCGTTTTCTGCTTTCTGCTTTCTCTTTGAGTCATTAGCCTGAACGCACAAATGAGCCGCCGCGCCGTCGTCCACACCGCCTTTGCCTCGTATTTCCAGATGGGCAGCGTCGTGCTGACGGGAGTGATGTCCGTGTCGCTGGCGCTAAGTTTTCTGGACACGGCGCGGATGGGGTTGTGGTCGTTCACCGTCCAATCGCTCGGTTATTTCATGGTGCTGGATTTTGGTGTCAGCAGCTCCATCGGACGGCTGATGGGCGAACCGCTGCATTCGGGGGATGAAAAGGAGTGCGGCCGGTGGTTGAGTCTGCTGCTGCTCGTCACCAGCTTTCAGGGCCTGCTCACTTTTCTGGCCGGCTGGTTTTCGGTGGATTGGGTGATCCACTGGTTCGACATCGCCAAACCGCTGCGGGCGGAAGCGCATTCACTGTGGCTATGGATGCTCACGCTGAACGCGCTGACGTTTCCGCTGCGCATCTGCGGAGGGATTCTTTATGCGCAAAATCGCTATTACTGGGTGAGCCTGTCCAGCGCGGCGGCAAACTGGGCCGGCCTGCTCGCCTTTTATCTTTTTTTGAAGGCGGGGGCCAACACGCTGGCCTACGGCTACGCCGCCGCGATCATGACCGGTATTTCGACCCTGCTTCCATGGCTGGCCATCATCCGGGGTCCGCAGCGTTTCATAATTTCCTTCCGCGACATCCGCTGGGGCGACTTGAAGGCCCTGTTCAATTTCAGTTCCGGCGTGTTTATCATCGGCCTCGCGGTTCAGGTGGTTTTTTTAAGCCAAAGCCTCGTTATCACGAAATTGCTCGGGCTGGCGGCGGTGACGCTGTTCACGGTTTCGTCGCGCGCGGGAACTTACGGCCTGCAAATTTTGTGGCGGACATTCGACTCGCTCAATCCGCGCTGGCAGCAAATGTTCGTGGCCGGCGACCATGCGCATCTGGCGGGCAGCTTCAAGCGTTACACGGGTTTGACCATGAGTTTGGCGCTGCTCGGCGGGACATTTTTGATCATCTTGAATCATCCGTTCGTGGATTTGTTGAATTTACGGGCGCAGCGGGAGGGCGTTTATGCCGGCGGCATTTTTGACGCGTTGCTGGCGCTCTACCTCTGGCAGCACGCCTGGAACCATTGCCTCGGCTTTTGCCCGGTGCTGGTGAAAAAAATCCGCGTCTTCTCGTTGGTGGCGGCTTTAGACATGGTGCTGAACCTCGGGGCCAGCATCGCGCTGGCGCGCAAAATGGGCGTGGAAGGCGTGCTGGCCGGCAGCATCCTCGGCTCGCTGGTTTCAATGGCTTATCTGACGTGGCGCGCGCCGGGTTATGTTTCGTTGACGGCGCGCGATTTGATTGTGCCATCGTTGCGCCGTTGGCTGGCGCTGGCGGTGTGCGGGGTGCTGGCGTTCTTGTGTTTTCACGCCGCGAATGTCAGTGCGCTTGATCTCTGCTGGCGCGGCCTTTTTTGCGCGCTGACGCTGGCAGTGTTTGTGGTTTTGCACCGGGACGATTTGCAGGAGTTCCGGTCAAGGGCGAGGAAGCAAAAGCAGAAAGGAGAAAGTTGAAAGCGGAAAGCGGCAGCCAAATCAATTTCAGTTTTCTGTTTTCAGCTTCTGAAATTATTGGCGGAATTTTGAGGCGAGGCGCCGGAGCGCGCGCAGCGGCGGCGAAAACTGGACCGGATGGCACGCAGGCAGCGGCGCGCGGATGTTCCAGCGCGACGGCCATTCGCCAACCGCGGCGGCGTTTTTTGGAAAAACGGCCAGCCAGCGGTCGGTCATCGCTTCCACGGAAAATTCCGTTTTCACCCGTTCACGCGCAACGGCGGATTTGGCGGCGAGTTCGTCGCGGTGCTGGTGCAGATGAATGATGCCGCGCGCGTAGCCGGCCACGTAGTCCACCGGCACGAGGATGCCGGTGGTCGCGTCCACAACTTCGGGAATGCCGCTGGGCAGGTTGCTGACGACGGGAACCAGCCCGTGCCCCATCGCTTCGAGCAGACTCAACGGCAGTCCCTCGTAATCTGACGCCAGCAAAAAAATGTCGTGCGCCTTCATGAGTTCCGGCACTTGCGCGTAGGAAATTTTCCCCGGGAATGAAACCGTTTGTTGCGGCGCGCTTTTCAACGCCTGTTCCAGCACCGCCTGCTCCGGCCCCTCGCCGGCCATCGTCCAATGGAACGGAATGCCGGAAGCTTTCAATTGCTCAAAAATTTGCGGGAACAAATGCGCGCGCTTTTGCTCGCGGTCCAACCGGCCCAGATAAAGAATTTGCAGCGGCCCATGCAAATTGCACCGTCTCACGCCGGCTTCCCCCGGCACGCCAACGCCCAGGGAAAGATGTTTCAGCGAAACGTTTTTGAATTGCGGATGGGCGGACAATTCCCGAAAGATTTTTTGGGAAACGGCGGCCAGCAAATCCAGATGTGCCGCGTAGGGAGCAATCATGTTGCGCTCCCGCGGATGGTCGGTGTGGCAGATTCCGGCGCGAAAAATTCCGGGCGGCAAATAGCGGAAAACTTCGAATGAAGCAGAGCCAAGATTGGCCAAAACAACGGACGGCTGGAAGTCCCGCAATTTTTCCAGAATCGCCCGCAACCGGTCTTCAAAAATCAGGCGGCGTTCGTCCTGGCAGAAGACGGAAATCTTTTGACCGTCAAAAACGGCGGCGAGGGCATTTTCCTTTTCAAAGCTGAACACTTCGACGGCCATTTTTCTCCGACGCAGTTCGCCCGCGAAATTGCACAGAAAGGTCGTGGAACCCCCCAGCGGAAGGCCGCCGGTCACCAGCGCAATTCGAGGAGGTTCAAAGGGCATCAACTTTTGCGGAAGGGGTAACGGCCGGATTGGCCCGCTCTTGGGCAATGGCGTCCGGGCTCAGGCGGCGAAAACATCGTTTGTTGTTCAAGGTCATCGGCCCGTGTTTCAACCGGCGAACCAACTGCCGCTTCCAGCCTTTGAGCCAGGAAGGCAGATAGGGATTTAGCTTCAGTCGGAATTTATCGAGTGGCTTGGAAGGATCAAGGCGCTGCCGCGGCGCATTCCAGCCCGCGACATAATCGCTTTGCTGCGGTGGCCTGGCCAAAACAGGGACATCGGCGATTTTCTGCGCCAGCAAAGCCAGTTGCAGCACGCGCGCCGATTTGAATTCCACCCGCATGCCGATGTCGGCGGGATTGGCGACTTCGTAAAACGGCGCGTCCACTTTCGCAAGTTCAAACAGGACAATTTTCCGCAAAAGAAAACCGCTTTGACGGTTGAAAATGCCGAAGAACAACTCGGGGCTGAATTGATAGAATCCGTGCCCCATCTGGCCGTTGGCCGGAGTAACGGTGACGAAATGGCCTCCCACCCGCAGCAATTCGAGGCAGTGTTTCAGGGCGGCCTGATAATTGAAGACGTGTTCCAAAGTCCCGCCATCAATCACCAAATCAAAAGTCCCGCGCAGCCTTGCCGGAAACGGCTCATTCAAATCATGCAGAAAATTCGCGTCTTCAAAGTCGCTTTTGTCCACGATGGTGATTTCCCGCGCGCCGAGATAACGCAAAAATTCATCCGAATAAAGATTGGTGCAAGGCTCGTGTTGAAAAATGCGCCGGAGTTCCGGTTCGGCCACCGTGAAGCCAAATTCCCGCGCCACTCCCTGGAAACGGGGAAGTGAACAAGCCAAACCCTGATGTCCCAGCGTGGCGACCCGCGTGAATTGCACGCCGAGGTTTTTTGCCCAAAGCAGGAATTTGACCGAATTAAATTCAATGGCCATAGCTCGTCTGTGAAAAATTTATAGACAGCGCCATGGGGCGTCCACCAAATTTGCCCGCGCCGAAATGTGTTGCTTTCGGTTTCATGACAATTTCAAATGGGTTCAATGCAAGTTCTACTGGCAACCTGCGGCGGCTGGCATTTGCCGAACACGGCCAAAGGATTTCAAAATCGCGATGCGCTGGCCGGCCTCTGGATCACAGGAAAAAATGAAGGAGCTTGTCCGCCGGAGAAATTTCGCCGCTGCTGGCCGTTTCATCTGGCAATGAAACCGTTTTATCACGGCGCGCCGCAAATCTGGATTGAACGGGCATTCTACGCTTTTTTTCCCGTCTGGCGCGCGTGGTTGAAAAGACAGAAATGGCCGGACTGCGACGTGGTTCAAGCCATCATGGGCTACGCCACCGAGCCGTTTGACGTCGCTGAAAAAATCGGCGCGCTGAAAGTGATTGATTGTCCCAACAGCCATCCGACGACTTATTTCGGCCATTGGCAGCGCGAGTGCGATCGTTGGTATCCCGGTGAAAAAGTTCCGATTCCACGCTGGATGTTCGAGCGCATGAGCCGCGAATTGGGACGCGCCGACCTCGTCCTTTGCCCCTCCAATTTTGTGCGCGACACCATGGTGCAAAACGGCATCCCTGCCGGAAAATGTTTTGTTGCGCCATTCGGCGTGGACACGGGCATTTTTAAACCACGCCCCTCGCCGCCGCCGGTTCCGCGATTCATTTGCGTGGGCACCATTTGCCTGCGCAAAGGGCATCAATATCTGTTCCGCGCGTTTGAGCAGGTGAAACAAAAATTGCCGGACGCCGAATTGATTTGCGTGGGCAATTACAAACGCGATTTCCGGCGCGAACGGAGACGATGGGTGGGGACGTTCACGCACCGTCCGCTCGTGTCGCACCCTGAACTGGCCGAATTATTGCAAACCTGCTCGGCCTTTGTGCTGGCATCGGTCGAAGAAGGATTTGCGCGCGTGCTTTCCGAGGCCGCCGCCGCCGGATTGCCAATCATCGGAACCTACGAAAGCGGCGCGAGCACGACGATCTCCGACGGCGTGGAAGGTTTTATCGTCCGCGGCAGAGATCCGCAGCAGATCGCCGAAGCGATGATCCGGGTTGTGGCGAATCCATCGCTCAACCAAAAAATGGGCGAAGCCGCGCATGAAAAAGGCGCGGTAAAAAACACGTGGCAGGATTATTCGGACCGCCTGCTGGCGGAATATGCGCGACGACTGCCCGCTGCCTCGCCGGCAAAGCCGCCGCAGCGGCAATAGATTTTACAAATCCGTCCGCGTTATTGCCGGGGCGGCCACGCCAATGGCATTGTCAATTTGCAAAATCCCGCTAGCCTTCCGGCACTCATTTTAAGAAATGAACAAGCCATCCGTCGCCGCCATCATCGTCACGCACAACCGGCTTTCCTTGCTCAAGGAAAATATCGGCGCGTTGCGCCACCAGACGCGGAAACCGGATGAAATCATTGTCATCAATAACAACAGCAAAGATGGCACGGCGGAATGGCTGGCGGCACAGCCCGATTTAACCGTCATGCCGCAGGGGGAAATCGGCCCCAGCGGCGCAGCCTTCGTCGGCATCAAGGCCGCCTATGCGCGCGGCCACGACTGGTTCTGGTGCATGGACGACGACCTGATTCCCGACGCCGACGCGCTGGAGCAACTGTTGAAATCGCCAAAGGCTGATGATGAACGCACGGGATTTATTTGCAGTTATATCCGGTGGTCGGATGGAAGCATCTGTTGGGGAGGTGTGCCAACTGTTCATCCCGACTATGCATCGTTGATAGAATTGTTTCCACAGGGGCTGTTGCGGTTAAGCTCTGCCACTTTTCTCTCGATTCTGTTTCATCGCCGGGCGGTTGCCAAAAAGGGTTTGCCGTTGCGCGAAATGTTTTTGTGGTATTTCGACGAAGAATACACGAACCGGATAAGTGACGATTTTTTATGCTATCAAGTGCTGGCGAGCAAAGCGGAACACCGGAATAAGGTTAATCGCTGGTTGGATTTCAACAACATGGTCGGCTTGCAAATAGAATATTTGCAAGTCGGCCTGCGAAATTTTGTGTTTTTGCGCGAACGGGATGCCCCGCCGGGTTGCGCAAAGCTGTGGCGGCTCAAGTCAGCCATGCGATTACAATTGTTGGTCTGGCGACAGTTTTCGGGAGCCAATTGGCGAAAGTTGGCCTGGGCCATTTGTTGCGGCTTGTTTTTCAATCCGAAAATTGAAATGCCCGAATCCCAAAAATGAGCGAGCCTGCCGTCAGCTTTCTCGTGCCCGTTTATAACTCCACGCACTATGGCGCGGATTATTTGCCCAAACTGTTGCAGTCCATTCAGGCGCAGGCGTTCGGCGATTTTGAAGTTTTGATTGGCGACGACGCCTCGACGGACGGCACTATCGAATTAGTTCAGCCCTTTTTATCTGACGTGCGATTTAGACTTTTCCGGAAAACGCAAAATCGCGGACTTCATCACAATCTCGTTTCACTTTTGGAAAAAGCGCGCGGACAGTTTTGGTGTCCGCCGGGGCAGGACGACATCTTGCATCCACAATTTTTGGAAAAAAGAATTCCCATCTTCATGTCACATCCGTCTGCCGTTGTCCTGCACGGCGCGACCATCTGGATTGATGAAAACGGCAAGCCGTATGTCAGTGATTTTACCCGGCGCGTTTTGCCCGAGTTGAACCGCCGCCTGCCGGCATCCATGTCCGGCGAACGCATGCTGCGGATTTTGCTACAGCATAACATTGTCAATTGGCCGTCGGCATTGGTCCGAATGGATGCGACGCGACGCGTTTTGCCGTATTTCACTCCGCGCTGGGTTTGGGCAATGGATTGGATGCTGTGGATGCTGCTGACTGCGAACGGCGGCGATTTTCTTTGGGATTCCGAACCGCTGATGAATTATCGGATGCACAAACAGTCCATCAGCGGGTCGCCGCAAAACGAAGCGGTCCGGCAGATGGAGCGCAAATTGGCTCCGCTTTATACTTTGTCAGTGACGAGTGCATTTTCAGCACGGACCAAAACAATCTGGCTTGAACAACGCCTGCGTCTTTATCGCTGGTGGTTGATCACGACAGTTACATTGAAAAGAAAGGGCGTGCTCAAACAGAGCGATTTGCTTTTGGCGGCTGCCGCGTTTCATGGCACACCGGTTGCCTCGATTTCGCTGGCCAGCGAATTATTTCACCATGGTATTCCAATGATTTTTCAATATGGGCGCGAGAAATTTGCCCGCCGCCGCCAAATCATGCAAGTGTCAGGGCTTTCTTTAATTGACGACCCTTTATTCCAAAAAAAGTTGAAATGAAAGTTGCATTGATAACTACGGATGGCCGCGACCAGATTGGCGAAGAAAAAGAATTGATGCCCAGCATCGGGCCGGCGCCGCTGGCATTGTTGCGAGGATTTGCCAATTGTCCCAAGGCAGAAATCCACGTGATTTCCTGCGCGCAGCAGCGGATGCGTTCGCTGGAAAAACTGGCGGACAATATTTTTTTCCATAGCCTGCATGTGCCGAAAATCGGCTGGATGCGGACGGTTTATCAAGGCTGCATCCGCGCCACCCGGAAAAAGTTGAAGGAAATTCAGCCCGAAATCGTGCACGGACAGGGCACGGAGCGCGACTGCGCCATCAGCGCCGTCTTGTCCGGTTTTCCGAATGTTGTGACCATCCATGGCAACATGGCTGAACTGGCGCGGCTGTTCGGCGCGCGCGTCGGCGGTTATGCTTGGCTGGCGGCGCGGCTGGAAAACTTCACGTTGCGCCGGACGGCGGGAGTTTTTTGCAATTCAAAATACACGGAAAGCCTGATGCCCGCGCGTGCAAAAAAAACCTGGCTCGTTCCGAACGCCTTGCGGCGTGAATTCTTTGAAGCAATCCCGGTTGCTCCGCGCCGGTCCGTCTTGCTGAACGTCGGTGTCATCACCGAAAGAAAACGGCAGGTGGAACTTCTGGGCGTGGCGCAAAATCTCCAGCGGCAGGGTTTGAAATTTGAATTTCATTTCGTCGGCCAGATCAACCCGGTCGAGCCTTATGCCGCCGCGTTTCTTGAACGGCTCAAGCCGTTGGAGGCCATCGGCTGCGCGCGTCATATCGGACTATTGCCTACGGATGCGCTCATCCGATGTTTTGATTCCGCCAGCGGCCTTGTTCATTTTCCGTCGGAGGAGGCGTTTGGTCTGGTCGTTGCCGAGGCGCTGGCGCGTGGCTTGAAATTTTTCGGGGCGCATGTTGGCGGCATCGCGGATATCGCCGGCGATGCGCCCGGTGCCGAATTGTTTGCCAAGGATGATTGGGCCGGGCTGACCGAGGCGATTGCACAATGGATTAAAGAGGGATACCAGCGCCCAATCGGAGCTGCCGTGTTGATACAGGAACGCTATCATCCTGACAAAATTGCACGACGGCACCTGGAGATTTACCGCGAAGTGACCGGACGCACCGTTGCTGTCGATTGACGCCACAAAAATAGAACCATAGTCTTGAAATTGCCGCTATTTTAGATGACAGCCAAAACTTCAAATCCTGTTTCGGCGGATGCCGTGCGGTTGCATTCACGTTTGCAGGGGCAGTCGGCGGAATCGCTGGCGGATTATTATTCGGGGCGCAAACTCTTCGGCGATGATTTCACCATTGCGGAAATCCGCGAGTGGTATGAGCTGGAGGAAAATGCCTGCTTCAACATTTATGAACAGGGTCGCAAACGGATGCCCAACAACGATTATCTGCACTGGCAATTCGGTTACCGGCATGTGCTGGCGGGGCGGAAAACCCTGGGCCGGGTGCTGGGATTGGGAAGCGGCAACGGCGAGGAATTTCGTCCCGTGCGCCGGTGGATCGGGCATCTTCACATCGTCGAATCCGCCGGCGGCTATTTCCGCAACGATGCCACGACGACCTACGCCAAGGCGCAGGCCGACGGCAGCCTGGATTTCCCGGACAATTTTTTTGACACGGCGGTGAACATTGCCGTGCTGCATCACATCCCCAATGTCTCGCACGTTTTGCGCGAATTGTTCCGGGTCTTGAAACCGGGCGGTTTTTGCCTGGTCAAGGAGCCAATCACGACGCTGGGTGAGTGGCATCGTCCGCGCAAACGCGGCCTGGCCCCGTGCGAGCGCGGGTTTCCACGGGCGTTGCTGGATGAGATGCTCCGGCGGGCCGGATTTGAGTGCGTCCACAAAACCTGCTTTGAATTTCCACCGCTGCGGCATCTGCGCGACCGGGCCGGGATTGACACCTACAATTCAAAATTCTGGACGGGGCTGGACCGCCTGTGCTGCCGGTTGACGGATTGGAACTACCATTATCACCGGGCCCAATGGTTCCAGAAATTTGCGCCGACCTATGTGTTTCTGGTTTTGCGCAAGCCCGCGCGTTGATTTTTAGAAACTCAACGCGAAAGGCCCAGGACCTTTTCGTAAATTTGTTTGAGCTGCCGTCCGATTTCGTTCCAAGAAGCCGGCTTGGGTGGCACTGGCAGCTTCGGCGCGGCGTCGTAAAATTCGCGCAAAACCTTGGTGGTCACTTCAAGGGATTTTGTCACCGGGCAGTATTTTGCGGCGTTGCCGAACGTGCTGCGCGCCCACGGCAAATCGCTCAAGAGCAGCGGGCATTCGCAGGCGGCGGCTTCGAGCGCGGACAGGCTCAAGCTTTCCATGTTGCTCAACAGGACGAAGCCGCGCGCCTCGCGGTAGATTTGCGCGAGCTGCGCGCGGTCGGGAACGGGACCTTCGTGGCGGACGAATTGCGGATGCCGCCGGGCCAGCGCGGAAAATTTCTGGGCGTAAGGCTCGCTCTCCGAATAAGCCCCGCCGACGATCCAGACCGGCGTCTGTGCGCGGATGGCGGCCTCGGCCAATTCCCGCACGCGCTTGCGTTCCGTGATGGTGGCGGCGCAAACCAGCCATTGGCCGCGCACGGCCTTTGATGAATGCAAGAAAACATCCTCGACGCCGTTGGCCACGACATGGACGCGCTCCCTCGGCGCGTCAAACAGGCAATTCATCAAATGCGCCTCCCATGGCGTGAGCGCGATGCAGGCGTCGGCAATGCGATAAGATTCCCAGTTGAAAGCAAAGACAAAATTGCTCGGCGCGAATCGTTCGATCGTGTTGCTGATGATTTTTTGCAAACGCAATTGCAAATTTGAGCGCGAGCCTTGCTCGGTGAGGAGTTCGCCGACGATGACCTTGATGCCTTTTTGTTGCGCGAGCTTGACGTGGCCGACCGGCATCCGGCCAAAATAGTGGATGAGGTCGCCGGTTTGATTTTCGTCCCACCAGCGGACGGGTTCGGTCTGGACGCCAACGGCCTGTAGCGCGGCGAGGGTGCGCTGGATTTGGATTTGATGTCCGCCGTGCGCGAGCGCGAAGGGAAGCGGACAGTTAACGAGAATTTTCATTCGTTAAAAAAAGCGGGCTGGAACAGAATTGCGGTTGCAGCCGGTTTATGAGTTGGAATACACTAAACATTGACAAACGAATCGCGCCTACGCTGCCCGATTTGTCGAGATTTGTCAGCAAATGAATAGCAACAACAGTCCGGCCATCCTGAAGGCGCTCATCGCCTATGCAATCTGCGTGCCACTGGCGGTGGCCGTGGGCTGGCTGCTGGCGTCGGAATCGGTGGTCTCCCAGCCGGGCGGCATCAACTGGGCGTGGAACGTCCTCATTCTTTTCAAATCCCATCCGTATGTGTGGGGCAGCCTGATACTGATCCTGTGTTCGCCGGTGTTGTTGCGTTGGCATCATCTTCTGCTGGTGGCAAGCTGGAATTTGGGGATGGTGATGTATTTCATGCCCGGCAACCCGGGGCTGTGGATGCCCATGGTGGCGTTGAGCCTCGGAATCTCCATTTTGTATCGCGCGCTGAACAGCAAGGCGCATTTTGTTTCGGCGCCTGAAATCACGTTCCCACTGATTTTTATGGCGGCGGTGGTGCTCTTTACGGCCAAGCTGACCGGGGGCATCGGATTGCATTCACTGGGCAGCGAGGTGATGGGCGGCAGGTATTATCTTTCCATTCTGATTGGCATCCTGGGTTATTTCGCGCTGACGGCGCAACGCATCCCGCCGGAACGGGCCGGATTGTATGTGGCGGTTTTTTTTCTCAGCGGATTTGCTCTTGCCATCGGGGATTTGGTCAATGTGATGCCTTCGTCGCTTAACTTCCTTTTCGCGCTGTTTCCACCGAACAGTTATATTCTGTCCGGGGATGCCCGTTATGCCGGCACGGCCTGCATGGCGGAATTCTGTTTTTGGCTGATGCTCGCGAAATATGGAATTCGCGGCATTTTTCTTTCCGGCAAATGGTGGCGGCCGGTCGTGCTGGGGTTGTCCTTTGCGGCGGTGTTTCTGGGTGGATTTCGGTCGCTGGTCGTCCTATGTGTCATGGTCTTCTTCGTCCAGTTTTTGCTGGAACGCATGTATCGCACAAAATTGCTGCCGGCGTTTGCTTTTGTTGGAATCACTCTGGTCACCTTGTGCATCCCGTTTGCCGACAAGCTGCCCTTTGCCTTCCAGCGGTCGCTGGCCTTCCTGCCGCTGCACATTGATCCGATGGCGCGCGAAGATGCCATGGCATCCCTGGACTGGCGGCTGCAAATATGGCAAGCCGTCCTGCCGGAAGTGCCCGACCACCTGCTCTTGGGCAAGGGTTACGCCCTTTCCCAGGCCGACTATCAAGACATGAACGGCGGCTTCCATTCTGATCTTGCGCAGGATTGGGGCAGCGCGATTGCCGGCGACTATCATAACGGTCCCCTGTCTGTGATCCTACCGCTGGGCATTTGGGGTGTTATCGCTGTTTTGTGGCTGGGGATTGCCAGCCTGCGCGCGCTTTATTTCAACTACCGTTATGGCGATGCCGGCCTGAAGACCGTCAATCTTTTTTTTCTGGCTTACTTTATTGCGAAAATTTTGATGTTTCTTTTCATCTTTGGCAGCCTTTATGGTGATTTCTATAGTTTCATCGGCATCATTGGATTGAGCATCAGCCTGAATGGCGGCATCCGCCGCCGGGCCGCCGTCCCAGTCCAAACGGAGGCCGAAACCAACATTCCCGCGCTCGCGCGCCCGCGGCTCCAGCCGTTTTAACAACCTTGAAAGGGCGCCGTTGACGGCGATTAAAACCACGCCCGCGTGAAATCAAAATTGCTCATCACCGAATTGTGGGGGTTGGGCGACCTCGTCATTGCGACGCCGTTCCTGCGCGCCGCCGCGGAAAAATTCGACATCACCCTGCTTGCCAAACCGTTCGCCCTCGACCTGCAACCCCGCCTCTGGCCGGGCGTGCGCGTGGAAACCTTCACCGCGCCGTGGACCGCCTTCAAAAGCAAATACCACGTCTGGCGCTGGCCGTTTTTGGAAATCGTCCGCCTGCGGCGGCGGCTGGCGCGGCAGCATTTTGAATTTGGCCTCTCCGCGCGCTGGGACCCGCGCGACCACTGGCTGTTGAAACTCGTCGGCGCCGAAAACCGCCTCGGCTTCCCGCGCGTCGGCAGCCAGATTTTTCTGACGCAACCGCTCGCGCGGCCGCAGCCGGAGGCGCACCGCTATGAATCCTGGCGCGTCCTTGCCCGCGCGCTGGGAATCGAGCTGCCGCCGCGCGAAAAGATTCCGATTTCCGCCGCGCGCGGCCATGAAACGGTTTTAATCCACACCGGCGCCGGCCAGCCCGTCCGCGTCTGGCCGCTGGAAAAATACCAAAAACTCGCGATGCATCTGCGGCAAAAAAATATCCCGGTGCAAATCGCCTGTGACGCCGACCAGCGCGGCTGGTGGCTGCACGCCGGCGAGACGGAGATCGCCACGCCGCGCACGGTGGCGGAATTGATTGCACTCGTGGATCGCGCCGGCGCGTTCATTGGCAACGATTCCGGGCCGGGACATCTCGCGGCGTTTTGCGGCGTGCCGACGTTCACCATTTTTGGGCCGCAACTGCCCGAATGGTTCGCGCCGCTGCATCCGCGCGCCGAATGGATTGAAGGGAAAGTTTGTCCTTATCTGCCCTGCTCGGATTATTGCCGGTTTCCCGAACCATTTTGCATCCGCAACCTCACGGACGGGGAAGTCCGGGCGCGCGTGGAGAAATTTTTGGCCGGCCATGCAAAATTTGCCTGCTTGCAAGTTTAAGAGGCGCGGCTGTATTTTTACGAACACTGATGACTCCACGCCACATCAATCTTTTGCGGGGGCTGCGCAGCAATCTCAAATTCACCAACCGCTTCCAACTGATTTACGAACGGATCTTTCGCCGCAATCTGCCGCTCACGCACTACATCTGGAAAAACCGGTTTGTTTTCATCTGCAATCCCGGTCTGGGCGACCACATGGCAATCAAGGAATGTTTTTGCGAGCGCGTTTATGACCAGTTTTTGGACCAATGCGACCTTGGTTCAAAGCCAGTCACCTATGTGAACATTGGCGCAAACATCGGCGCATTTGATCTGCTGCTGCTCGAACGCGGGTTGGAAATTGAGGCCGGGCTGGCGGTTGAATTGAATCCGCGCACATATGCAAGATGTCTCGTCAACCTTCAAACCAACGGACTTCTTTCAACGCAGGTTGTGAACGCAGGCGTTGCCGGGCGAAATGAACGAATAATGTTCCACCCGGGGGGATTAAGCCTGGCGGACAGCATTTATCCCGTGTCTCGCGCCCGAAAGAATGGTGGAACCGAAATCCAGTTGCTGACGTTGCAAACTTTGCTGGAGCGCCACGCCGGCCATTTCCCGCGATTTGACCTTCTTAAACTGGACTGTGAACAGGCGGAGTATTCCATCATTCGTTCTTCCCCGCCGGAGATGCTCCGAAAATTCCGCTATCTCATCGTCGAATTTCACATGGAGCCGGAAAATGAATCCGTCAAGGCGGCCTATGCCCGGCTCGAAGAAGCCGGCTTTTCGCCGTTTTTGAACCGCCGGGACAAACTGGGATTCCTGGACCTTTTTGTTCGTTCCTGAAGGACTATTTCCGCTTCGTCATCTCGTCGTAAATCCACGCATAGGTTTTTTCCATGCCCTGGCGCAGGGGCAAATCCGGCTCCCAATAGAGCATTTTTTTGATGAGCGTGTTGTCGCTGTTGCGGCCGTTGACGCCCTTGGGCGCGGCCAGGTTGTAGCGGCGCTTCAATTTGATGCCCGCGATGTCCTCGACGATGTCCACGAGCTGGTTGATGGAAACTTTTTCCGCGCTGCCAAGGTTGATGGGAAACGTCACCGTGTCGCTGTGCATGATGAGGTCAATGCCCTTGATGCAATCGTCAATGAACATGAAGCTGCGCGTCTGATGGCCGTCGCCCCAGATTTCGATGTCATGTTTGCCGCTCAATTTCGCCTCGATCACCTTGCGGGAAATCGCCGCCGGCGCCTTTTCCCGTCCGCCCTCCCACGTGCCGTGCGGGCCATAGACGTTGTGGAAACGCGCGACGCGCGTGGTCAGCTTGAAATCCTCCGTGAAATGGCGGCACAAGCGCTCGCTGAAAAGTTTTTCCCAGCCGTAGCCGTCCTCGGCCATCGCCGGGTAGGCGTCGGCTTCGCGCAAGCCGCTCACGTTGGGATCGGTTTGCTTGTCCGCCGCATAGACGCAGGCCGACGAGGAATAAAAATAGCGCTTCACGCCCGCGTCGCGCGCGGCCATGAGCAGGTGCGTGTTGATGAGCACGCTCAACATGCACAGCCCGCGGTTCAACTCGATGAAACCCATGCCGCCCATGTCGCATGCGAGATTATAGACCCGGGCCGCGCCCTGGGCCGCGATCCCGCAGGCGTCCTTCAGCCTCAAATCCAACCGGAGGTTTTCGACCTGCGGAAAATGCTGGTGCCATTCGTTGAACGGCTTGATGTCCACTGCGCGAATGTCCGTATGACCTTTGCGGAGGAGTTCGCCGACCAGATGTCCGCCGATGAAACCGCCCGCGCCTGCGACCAAAATTTTGTTTGCCATGGAGATGTAAAAATTACCTGAAGGAGGGCGAACTGGCAATTCAATTGTCCAATGGATGGGACCGTGTGCAACCCCTCCCAATTATTTTCAGAACCTGGAAGTTCGCGGTTTCACAGCCGGTTCCACCAGACCGCCGTCGGTTTGACCACGTCAAATTTCACGCGCCGTTCGGGGCTTTGCCGCGTGTAAATTTCATAACTCACCGGCTTCAGGAAAAAATGTCCCGCAGCCAGCCGGCGCAGACGGTGGTGAAAAATCCAGAACGGCTTCAACGCGCGGACAAGCGGCGGAATCATTTTTTCCGTCCCGGCTTTTTCGCGGATGGCGTTCGGCTTCAGGTTCATGTTCTCGCCGGTGTCGGCAAAAACGGACGTGAACGAGTCGCAGACCGCCATCGGCACTTTGGCTTTCATCAGCGCGAGCATCCAATGGAAATCTCCGAGGTCGCGCCATTTGGTGTCGAAAAAAATCCCGCGCTCCGAAATGACCCTGCGCCGGATGAAAATGGAGCTGGTTAAAATCGGAAACCGGAACCAGACACCCTGCGGATGCGGAACCATCTGGTGGCGGTGGCAAATGTATTTTCCTTCGCCGTTCACGATGACCGTTCCGGCGAGCGCGACTTCGATCTTCGGATTTGCCTCAAAAAAACCGGCAACCGTCTTGAGCGCATCGGGCAGGTATTGTTCGTCGCAATTCAAGTAAGCCAGAATGTCGCCGGTTGCGCGGCGATAACCGCGGTTCACCGCGTCATACATTCCGGCGTCCTTTTCGATAAATACCTTCGCGCGCGGATCGCGCGGCAGCCAGTTTTGCGTGCCGTCGTCGGAGCACGAATCCTGAACGAGGTGCTCGACGGCGACGCCTTGCTGGTCGGCCACCGACGCAATGCAAAGCTTGAGCCATTGCGAATTGCGGAAGCTGGGCGTGACGATGGAAAATTTCACGTCTAAGCGGCGTTTGCAAACGCTGTGCCGGGGGGCGTTTTGGAAAAATCATAGCCCATTTGTTCGCACAATTTTTCCAGAATTTGCATGGCCTGCCGGTCATTCGTCACCGATTGCGGCGTGGTCTGCCGGAAATTGGAGGCGACAAACAATTCCGGATGCGCCCGCACATCCAAAGGCACGTCCAAACCGCACGGCTGAAACAGCCGTTGTGTTTCGCGCGCATAATCGGTTTCAAACGACTCATAACGCGTGACCACGCGGCGGGCGGCGCCATTTTCTATCTGGTGGAAGCTTTGCAGAATCAGTTCATACGTCACCGCCAGTTGTTGCGCGGTCTGGGCTTCCACGGAGGCGTTGCGGAGCTTCATGGATTCGGGTATTTGAAGCCCCCAGTTGGGGTTGCCAAACTTTTCTTTCTGCCGCAGCAGGGACAGAAAATTATCCAGCGGATTGCGCAGGCAATGGACAAAAATGGCATCCGGGAAAAGCGCATTCAAATATCTGATTTTCAGCGAAAAGCCCGGCTGTTTCAGCACCAGCCGCTTTTTCTGCATGATGAACTGCCTTTTTTTCAAGTCGTGCGGCAATGTCTGGCGCGTCGCCTCGTCCAGGTCTTCCTCCGTGAAGAAATCGTCGGGCGCATTTTCCCATTTGCCGCTCCTGGTTCCCAAATGTCGCGCCCAATATCGAACCGCTTCCGTCAACTCAAATGATCCGCCCCGAATTTCACCGTTGGTTTTCGGCACGGCGCGATAATTTTGTGTCGAAGTCGGCGATAATATTCTTCGCGCCAGTGAGGCTGAAAATGGATGGTCGGGAAAACGATCCGCCGCCGTGGTCAAGGCGTAAACATCCGGGTGCGTCGCCAGCAACGCGTAGATGAAGCTGGTCCCGGAGCGCTCCGGCCCAATCACAATAATCGGATGGTCAATCGGCGTCCGCAGCGCCCGGTTTTCGAGCACCAGCGACAACAGCCTCTCCGTGATGGTAAAAACAGATTGGCACGCCCGCAGCGCTGGATTTTTCGTCACGCGTTTCATGTTGCAGCCGCCGGGGCTGCTTTCATTTCCGCCGGAAGAACCGGCTGGATTCCATCGCCATAATCTGCCGGATTTTCAAAAAATGAAGCAAGCCAAAATACCCGCGCGCGAAAAACATTTTTCATCCGTTGCCTTTTTGTCATCGTCACAGCCGAAACCGCTGCGCAATCGGAATCCGCCGGCCCATGCCAAACGCGCGCGGCGAAATTTTCAGCGCCGGCGCGGCCTGCCGGCGCTTGTATTCGCTGAAATTGATTTTGTTCAAAACGTCGTTGACCACCGCCGCGTCAAATCCGCGCCGGACGATTTCTCCGCGGCCCAGATTTTTCACGACATACAAATCCAGAATCGCGTCGAGCGTTTCATAGGGCGGCAGCGAGTCCTGGTCCGTCTGGTTTGGACGTAATTCGGCGCTCGGAGGTTTCGCGATTGAATTTTGCGGAATGATTTCACCCCCGCGGTTGACCCAGCGCGCGACTTTGTAAATGTCCGTCTTCAGCACGTCCGCCAGCGGTGCGAGCGCGCCATCCATGTCGCCGTAAAGCGTGCAATAGCCGACGGCCATTTCCGATTTGTTGCCCGTCGTCAACACGAGCGCGCCGAATTTGTTCGACAGCGCCATCAGCGTCACGCCGCGCAGGCGCGACTGCAAATTTTCCTCGGCCTGGTCCGGCTTCGTCCCGGCGAAAACTTTTTCCAACTGTTTTTCAACCGATTTGAAAACCGTTTCAATCGGCAAAGTTTCAAAACGGATTTGCAGATTTTTCGCCAGCGCCTCCGCGTCGCTCAAGCTGCCTTCACTTGAATAACGCGCGGGCATGGCGACGCCCAAAACTTTTTCCCTTCCCAACGCGTCCACGGCGAGCACCGCCGTCAGCGCCGAATCAATGCCGCCGGACAGGCCGATGATGACCGATTGGAAACCGCATTTGCGGACGTAATCGCGGATGCCCAGTGACAGCGCGGAAAAAATCTGCGCCTCGCGCGGCGGAAAGTTCTTTCCGCCTTCCGCTTTCTGCTTTCCGCCTTCGCCCAGATCCGCGACAAAAATTTCCTCTTCAAATCCCCTGCCCAACGCGACGACTTCGCCGCGCGAATCCAGCGCGACACTGTGACCGTCAAAAATTAATTCGTCGTTCGCGCCCACAAGATTGACCTGCGCGAGCGGAATTTTTTCATCGCGCGCGACACGCTGGAGCATTTCCAGCCGCGTCCGTTCCTTGCCGTCGTGCCACGGCGACGCGGAAATGTTCAAAATCATTTCCGCGCCCTGCGCAATAAGTTCCTTGATCGGGTCGCGGCGATAAAGCCGGTCCGGCCAGAAATCCTCGTCGTTCCAGATGTCCTCACAAATTGTGATGCCGACTTTTTTTCCGTTGAATTCAAACGGCGCGGCGGTTTTGGCCGGCTCGAAATAACGGTCCTCGTCAAAAACGTCGTAAGTCGGCAGCAGGCATTTGTTCGCGCGCCAGATAATTTTTCCGTTTTGCAAAACAGCGGCGGAATTGCGCAGCGCGCGGCCGGGACGTTCGGGGTTTTTGTCCACGAAGCCGACACAAAGCGGAACCGCGCCAATATTTTTCGCCGTTTCCTCCAGCGTCGCGAGGTTCGCGCCGACGAAATCGTCCCGCAAAAGCAAATCGCGCGGCGGATAGCCGCAGAGAAACAATTCCGGCGCGAGGACAAATTCCGCGCCTAGCGCGCGGGCCTTCTCATAACCGGCGAGCAGCTTTTTCGTATTCGCCGCGAAATCGCCGATGGTCGAGTTGAGTTGGAGCAGGCCGATTTTCATTTGTAATTTACGCGTCGGGTGCAAAATGACGGCGAATCGTAAATCGTAAATCGTAAATCGTAAATTGGAATCATTCCACGCCGCGGATGGCCTCGGCCATTTTTCCAATATGCTGTTCGAGCGTGAAACGGCGCAGAAACGTTTCACGCAGCGACCCGGTGAAATCGTTTGCGGCCAGGCGCACAAGCGAGTCGGCGATTTGCGCCGGCGATTTCGGCTCGACGACGCCCGGATAATTTTCCGGCAGCATTTCGGGAATGGAACGCCAGCGCGTTGTGACCACCGGCAGGCCAAAGGCCATCGCCTCGATCAAATTGCCCGGCTGGTTTTCGGCGCTGTAATAGGTCGGAAAACAAAAAATGTCCGCGTCGTGCAGCGCCCGCGTTTTGTGTTCCTCGGATACAAAGCCGAGAATTTCAATGATGTTCTGCCATCCGCGCCGCGCGACAAATTCGCGCACTTCCTTTTCTGCACCGGCGGAAGCGAACCCGCCAATCACCGTGAGCCGGAAACGCAGCAGCGACTTTTCGTTCGCGAGCGCCACGCCTTCAATCGCGTCGAACACGCCCTTTTCACGACTGACCAGCGCGACGTAAAGCACGTTGACGGCTTTCGCAGGTCCGTTCGCGCCGGAAATGTTCGCCGCAAGAAATTGCTTTCGCGCGGCAATCCGTTCGCGGCGCAGCGGCAGGATTTCTTCCGCAAATCGCGGGCACGGGTCGGGAATGCCGCCGTTGACAATGGCGATTTTTTTTGCCATGAGCTTTTCGGCGTCGCGGCGGTTGAAATCCGACAGCACGACGCTCAAGTCGGCATCTTTCATGCGATTGTAGGTGAAGCTGCGCGTGCGGATGGTGCCGACGGTCTCGAGCCATTTGGACAGCCCGGCGGCGTGCCAGTGCAAAATGATGCGTTTGAAGAACGGGCGGCAGACGAGCATGACCAGCCAGTCGCGGTAAAGCGCAACGGGTTTGCCGGGCGCTGGAACGTAATAAAAATTTTCCACGCCATAGCGGAGCCGGCACCAGATGGCCTGCGCGCAAAAGAACAAAACGAGCAGGATTTTGCTGCCTTGAAACTCGCCGATGTCTTCAAGCGTCTTGGAAAACCGCGCGTTGACGTGGTAACACTCAATGCCGAACGGATTGGGCGACGGCCTTTGCTTCCGGCAATTACCGCCGAATTTTTCCAGCATCAGCTTCACCGCGTAGCTCTGTCCGTGGTGTGGCGGCGGCGTGTGGGCGAAGACGAGCAATTTCATTTTCGATTTTCGATTTACAATATACGATTTGCGCGCCCTGTGAACCTTGGAATCGTAAATTGTAAATTGTAAATCGTAAATGACGAACCGCGTCAACGTCCTCGGCGTCGGCATCAGCGTGCTGAACCTGCAAAGCGCGCTGGACGAAATTGCCCGCGCAATCCGCACGCGGCGCAAGGGCTATATTTGCGTCACCGGCGTTCACGGCGTCATGGAAGCTCAAAACGACGAAGTGTTTCGAAAACTTTTGAACAATTCATTTCTCTGCACGCCCGACGGAATGCCGATGGTCTGGATGGGAAAAATCCACGGCCATCCCGAAATGCGCCGTGTTTATGGCCCGGACCTGATGCTGGACGTATGCGCGTGGAGCGAAGCAAACCCCTGCCGCCACTTTTTTTTCGGCGGCGCGGATGGCGTCGCAAAATTGCTCGCGGAAAAATTGAAGGCGAAATTTCCGAATATGGAAATCGTTGGAACCTTTACGCCGCCGTTCCGACCGCTGGACGCCGAAGAGGAACAACAATTTGTGGAAACCATCCGCGCGGCGAGGCCGGACATTTTGTGGGTGGGCTTGAGCACGCCGAAGCAGGAAAAGTTCATGGCCGAATTTCTGCCGAAGCTGGATGTGACGCTGATGATTGGCGTGGGCGCGGCGTTCGATTTCCACAGCGGGCGCATCAAGCAGGCGCCACGCTGGATGCAACGATCGGGGCTGGAATGGTTTTACCGGTTGTGCCAGGAGCCGCGCCGGCTGGCGAAACGCTATTTCAAAAATAACCCGCTTTTCGCGCTGAAAATTTTCGGTCAGCTTAGCGGTTTAAAGAAATACTCGCTCGAATAATTATTTCGGCAAAACCGGCTTGGCGTCGCGCGGCAAACGCAAATCGTCCTTCGCATTTTTACGCTGTGGCAGCCATTCGATGATGCGGCGGATGGCGAGTCGCACGGCTTCGTCGGAACTGCGCGGCAGAACAAATCCGGCCTTGCGGATTTTGGAGGCGTCCATTCGCGAGTGCGGCACGTCGCCCGGCCAGCCGCCGACGGTCGTGCCATAAATTATTTTCGTCCGGCCTTTGAAGCCGAGTTGTGTGACCAGTTCCTCGGCGATGAATCGCACGGACGTTCCGCCGTCGGGCGCAACGTTGAAGACATCGAATTTTCCGGCTTCAAGTTCCGCGCATTTTTTCCCGCCGAAGACAATCGCGCCAACCAAGTCACCGACGTAAAGGTAAGGCTTCGATTGCAGACCATTGCCGAGAACCTTGAGTTCGGCGGAATTTCTTGCGAGTTGCTTGATAAAATCGTAAATCGCGCCGTGCGTGGTGCGATCGCCAACGATGTTGCCGAAGCGCAGAATGATTCCGCGCAGTCCGAACGTAGCGCAGAACGCGGAGATGAGCGCCTCCGCCGCAACCTTGCCCGCGCCGTAAAGGCTGATGGGCAGCGCCGGGCCGAGATTTTCGTGAGTGATGGTCAGACCGACGTCGCCATAAACGGTGCCGGAGCTGGACATGATGATTTGCGTCACGGAATTTCGCCGCATGGCTTCGAGGACGTTGTAGGTGGCGATGGTTTCCTGTTCCAAATCGAGTTTCGTGTTTTCAATTCCCCAGCGCGCGTCGGGATTGGCGGCAAGGTGAAAAACGCGGTCCACGCCCTTGAACCGCGGCTGGATTTTTTTCAAATCGAGCAGATCAAGCTTGAAGATTTTCAGCCGCGGATTTGGTTTGTGTTGTTCCAGGTGTTCGCGGCGGCCGGAGGAAAAATTGTCGAGCACACGAATTTCCTTCGTGGCCGCATCGGCGAGCAACAAATCAATCAAATGTGAGCCGATGAAGCCCGCGCCGCCAGTGACGACATAAACGGATTTTTGCACCATGATTTGCGGTCAGTATTTCCGCGGCGCGGCGAACGTCAACGATTATTCCGGCGGGAGAGCGGTTGTCGCGAGATTGTAACGTCGCAGATATTTCACGGCCACCGTCAAATCCTTCGGCCACGGCGCGGTGATGGTGAGCATTTCCTTCGTGACCGGATGCGGCAGCTGTAATTCCTCCGCGTGCAGGGCGACGCGGGAAATCAAGGGACGTTCTTCGCGACCGGGTTTGAGCCGGTAATCCGGCTTGAGCCGCGAGAGCCACAAAAATTTGCCGCCGTAGAGTTCGTCGCCCGCGATTTTCAATCCGACGTGGCTGGCGTGGACGCGAATCTGGTGTGTGCGCCCGGTGAGCGGTTCGCAATGCAGCAGCGTGTAGCCGAAGCGGGGAAATCTTTCGAGCACCTCAAATTTTGTTTTCGATTTCTTGCCATTTTTCGGGTCCACGCGCATCAGCCCGATTTTCACCGGATGCGCCGCGAGCTTGGCGTCCACCTCGAATTTTTCCGCGGGCGGCTCGCCGCGGACGAGCGCGACGTATTTTTTCAGCGGCTTTTCGGTTCCAAACAAATCGGCCAGCGCGACGAGGGCGGCCTTGTTTTTCGCCAATAAAATTATACCGCTGGTTTCAAAATCCAAGCGGTGCGCGTTGCTCAAATAATTCAGATTGCGTTCACGTGCCCACGGCTTGCCGTTGGCGATACCGGCGTGCAACAACTTCATCAGGTTCGGACGGTTCGGGTCGTAGCGGTCGGGCGAAGTCAGCAGGCGCGCGGGTTTGTCGAGGGCAAGAAGATTTTCGTCTTCGAACAAAACCGGAATTTCCCAAAACTCGCGCGTGGCGGGCGAGGAGAGTTTGATGGCCGCACTCACACGGCTTATTTGGCAGCGCCGTTTAAGGCTTGCTGGAAGATCGGCACATTGCCGAATTCCTTGCGGGCTTCCGTGCCGAGCCAGTCGTTGAAGGCCTGGGTCTCTTCCTCCTGGCGGAGAGAGGCGAGAAACTGCGGCAGGTCGGCGTTCATTTGCACCTCGTTCACCGGTTGTTGCGATTCGATATAGACGACAAAGCCACCGTCGTCGGTCGGCACAAACTCGCTCGCATGACCGACGCCAGCGGTGAACGCAGCTTGTTTGAGTTCATTCAGATTGGCGCGGTCGCCGATTTCCGGCAATTCCTGTGTGCTCAAGGAAAAGGGCGGCAGCGTTTCCGGCACATGGCCGGCGGCGACGCAGGCGACGGCGAAGCTTTTTCCAGCGGTGAGGCTGTTCGTGAGGCTTTTGGCGAAGAGCGTTCCAACGAGTTGCGCGCGGGAGATGGCCTCGTGAAGCTGGAAATCCTGCGTGACTTGTGCGCGGATGTCCGCAAGCGGAGGGATTTCGCTGGGCAGCATTTCGGCCAAGGCGATGACATAAACGCCATCCGGGCCGACGATTGGCCCGGCGAGCGGCTCGTCCGGGGTCAATCCAAACGCGTCCTGCGTGAATTCGGCGGTTGCGTCAAAGTTTGTCGGGCCGGTCTGCTCGTCAAATGGCGCGGTAGTTTTTACGGTCAGGCCCTGCTGCTTGGCGACGACGGCGAGATTTTCCGCGCGCGTCGGTTCCAGATTAAAAACGGTGGTGGCAAATGCATTCGCCTGCGTGCGCGCGTCTTCAAGCGCCTGCCGGCGAGTGAGCAACTCCCGGAATTTGGCCTTGGTTTCGTCAGGCGTGGTGGCGTCGGCAAAGGCGTTCGTGCCGTATTGGCGGAAAAAGTCTTCCACCTGCTCGTTCAAATTGGTTTTCGCCAGTTCGGCTTCGGCCTGCGGGAAAAAATTCGTCACGTCGAACACGACATAGTTGACCTGCACGCGATCGGGCAGGCGGTAGTCGGCCATGTCGTTCGTGTAAAATTGCGCGATGGCCTCGGGCGAGACCGTGACTTGCGACAAATAATTCGATGCGGAGAAGGAAACAATTTGCGCGTCCCATTCCTCATGATTTCGCTGGTAAATGGCGGCGGCCTCCTGCGGCGTGACGAGCGCGCCGGCCAGTCCCAGCGAATGAACCAATTGCTGGATGGCCAGATCGTCGCGGACGAAATTTTCGAAATCGGCGGCGGTCAATCCTTTAGGCTCCAAGACTTCCTTGACAAATACATCGGGGGGAATGCTTTGGCCGTTGATTTTCAATGCACGGGCCAATTCCGGCGAGTTGAGAATTCCGCTTGCGGCCGTTGCCGCCTCGTTGTCCCCGACGTAAATGCCCAAGTCAGCAGCCTTTCGGATAAGCAAGAGGCGTAAATAAACCTGGCGCTCCAGTTCATCCGAGGACAGTTTGTCCGGCCATTCATTGTAACGGAAAAAATAGAACAATTCAAATTCACGCTCGACGCTGGCGAACTCATCCTGCGTGATCTTTTCGCCATAAACCGAGCCAAGATTGCCGTTGCTGGAACCGCCGCTGCTATTGTTCATGCGCTGGCCGGGGTTGAAGTAGTAAACAAAGGAAATGATCGTGAGAGTGGCGATGAGTATCCACAGCCATTTCGAGTGTTTTCGAATCGTTCCAATCATAGCAATTAAAGTGAATTAAGGTAAATTAAAGGAAATTAAAGCTTAACCAACCCGGCCAATCGTGGTCAAACGCAAAGTTCAGCCATTCATGCCACCGTCATGCTTTTGGCAACGCTTCGGCATGCCGGGTGGCGGGAGTGGACATTCGATTTACTGCGATTTGAAGTTAAGCTTGAGCACGGACGAATTCTTCGCTTCATCCTGCACGCGCAAGAGCAGGCTGTGCATCCCCGGATTCAAACCGGTCAGTTCAACGGTGAACGTCTCGTTCGTTGAATCGAAAATCAAATCGTCCGGGCGCAGGGCGACCTCGTCTTTGCCGTCCAGCGAATATGAGGCGGAATTAATAACGCTCGCCCCGTCCACCGCGCTCATGACGATGCGGGCATGATCTTTTTTCATCAATTCATCTTTCACGGTCAGCACGGGCGGCGTGTTGTCAATCAGGAAGGGTTCGCTGACGGCTTCGGCGGTTTTCGCGGTTTCCGGCGTGTTGGACGGCAAATCGGAAGCGGTCACTTTGATGAAATAAAGGCCTTCGTGGAAGCCCGTGGTGTCGAAGGAATAAAAAGTGTCCTCAGTCTTGTCCACAAGCATGGTCCATTCCTTGTCGCCTTCGGCACGGATGGCGACGGAATAAATCAACTTGTCCTGATTAGGATCGCTGGCATCCCAAACCACGGTGCAGTAACCGGGGCTTTGTGTCATTTTCAACGGCGGCTGCGCCATCATGGCCATGATCATCGCCGCAGCGGGGTTGGACAACGTTGGTTGAGGCGAACTGTCGTTGTCGCCACTGGTGTCCAGCAATTGATTCAGATTGACCGCAGACGCCTCCATTTGCGGCATAGGCATTTTGGAAATGCTGAAGCCGGCGTTGTGAACGATGACGCGCGAAATGACCGGTGCGGCGTTGAAGTTCTGGTAATAAAATTCCATGCGCCGCAACTGCGCCGTGGCGCTCGGTGAATGTTCGTCGCGTTTGAACTCAACACGATATTGTAAATACCTCGCCGACGGGCTGGTGACGGCAATTTCGGGGCTCAACAAATTCGTTTCCGACCAATCGCTCCAAGTTTTTGCCGGCTTCGCGGTGTTGCCGGAACGGGTGGAAAATTCCAACTTCGTTCCGTCGGGCGCGTCGCCGTCAGGATGCAGTTTGCCCCACTGGCTTTTTTGCGTCGCGTCAAAGGCCTTGGAGGTGTAAATGCCGCTTTCCGCCAGCGAAAAATCGAGCCGGTAAATTTCGGCCGGATGGCTCGTCGCGGCGAAGTATTGTTTCGATTCGCCGGTGTCTGGCAGCAGCGCGGACACTTGAGAGCCATCGCTGGTTTTTTGCAGGAGCTTCCAGTGGTTCGCATCGGTGATGGAATAAATCCGGCCTTTGTCGCCCGTGCCGACCAACAGGCTCCCATCCCGCAGCAAAATCATGGAGTAAATTGCTTCGCCGGCGGGCGGGTTCCAGTAAGTTTCATAAAAGCCGTTGGTATCTATGCGATAAATGGCGCCCTGCGACGGCCCGCCGGCGTCAGACCCGCCGGTGGAAGTGGACAATCCCATTCCAGGCGGAAGCATTGACGGATCGTCGTCATCGGTCGGCGTAGAAGGTGGCTGAACTTCGGGAGACGGATTGGCCTTGGAGGCGTTGTTGATGGAATTACCGTCGCCATTTACACCCGGAATTGAAATGGTGATGGAACCGGAACCTGATGACGCTCCTTGCTTGGCGTTCTCCGCAAACGAAGACACGTAAATCGTTCCGTCCGGCGCGACGGCGATTTGTTTGATTTCCTTTTGGCCGGAGTTAAACACCACAAAGCCGTGGTTTGCCTTGTCAATCCGATAGAGATAACCATGCGGACTGGTGCCGGCGAGTAGGTTGCCGTCCTTGTCCAGCGCCAGCGCGGTGACGTTGGCCTCCGCGGTTTCAAAATAAGTTTCCACCTTGGCCGGCGTGGAATCGGTCGGGGCGACGCGCAGAATTTTTCCGTGGTCACCGGTGGCGAGGCAGAGCGAGTCGTCCTTGCCGAACACCATCGCCCAGATGTAAGTTTCGCCCGGAGTGCAATAAACTTCGGCATGGCCGTCGGCATCGAGACGATATACGCGTCCGTTCGGCGAAGTCGCCGCGTAAAGCCGTCCCTTGCCGTCAATCGCCAGCGCGTGAACCATCACCTCGTTCGGCGCGAAGAAGGTGGACAGTTCGCCTTTCGGCGTGAGTTTGTAAATTTTGCCCTGATTGCCGGTGCCGAAATACACGTTGCCTTTGTCGTCCTGAACCGCGGCCCAGATGATCGGGTCGGTGACGCTGGCCAGATTCGTCATGGCTGGCGCGAGTTCCAGATAGCCGTCGCTGGTGAGCGAAATGTTGTCGAATTCGCCCGCGCTGAACTCGGCGAACGTGTCGCTGGTGACTTTTTGCGTAACGACCGCGAAGGCGGCCGGAACCAAACCCAGCGCGAGCAGCGCCGCGCCAATAAACACATTGATTCGTTTCATTTGATCCTCACTGGTAATGTCATTTGTCCACTGAACGTTCCTGCCACAGGAAAATTCGTCTCCCAAAGTGTGACACGATTGAGCGTCGCCTGCTGGGAACTGGCGTTGGGCGATTCAAATTGCGCGACGACCGACGGCGGCAAGTCCGGAAGATTTTTTCCTTCCACGGCAACGCCGGGCGTATCTTCCAGCAGCTTGACGCAAATGTCCTGGTGCGAGCGGGTCTGGCGGATGCGGTCAAGCACCTGGGCCAAAGTTTGCGGCGGCACCGGCGGCTCGTCCATTTGCTGCGCGGCATCCGCGTCGCCGACGAAGAGTTCCATCTCCGGCGCGTGCAAATCCGCCGGAATCGGGATGGAAACCGGAATCGCTGACGGTTCGCCGTGATAATTGCGCAGCCCGATGACCGCGTGCAGCGTCGTTCCCGGCCGGACCTCATTGCGATCCAGATTCAACGAATCCAGCCAGCTTGATTTCACGCCGTCCACCATGCGAACGTGGAAAGTCAGCGATTTCACATCTGGAAATTTGCACGGATTGTTCAACAACGAGTCGTAAAGCATGAGTTGATTGATGGCCAGTTCAAAGCCGCCTCCGTCACCACTGGCGGCGTCGGAGAGTTGCACCGGTTTGTATCCGGCAACTTCCATCGTCGTGTCCATGTAAATCGTCTGATTTTCTTCCAGCTCCATCGTGGCGTAGATGGATTCCAGCAGCGCAATTGCCGAAAGGATTGGCGAAATCATCTGGTTCTGGAACAAGTCGCCTTGGAAGAGCCGCGTCTTGCCGCCCGGCGCGTCCAGATGCACTTCGACATGCGTCGTGTCGGGCATACGACCGATTTCCCCGGCAATGCCCGTCAGCCGGTCCTGATAAATTGTGCCGACCACCGGGCCGATGTTCGGCAGCTTGAACGACTCCAAGTAACCTTGCACCACCGTGATGATTTCCGCCGGAGCCATTGGCATATCTGTTGGTCCGCTTTGCAGGAACGGATGGCCAAAGGCCAGAATGCGGTTGCCGTGCCGCCACGTGACTGTGCCGGTTCCGGCAAAATCAAAATCGCCGCTCATCAAAACACCGGAAACCGCCGAACCCGGTTCCAGGTTGGTGTCGAACGAATGCGCCGGAGCCGAACCGGACGGCGCCTGCATCACCTGCAAACCGAGCGCATTTAATCGGGAGGCAAATTTTTCCAGCACCTGTTCTGAAACGCCGGACACGAACAGCGGCGTCGGCAACGGTTTCATGGCGGATTGCAGCGTGGTCAGCGTCGGGACGCCCGTTGTTGCCACTGGCGCTGATAGCCATTGCGGATCGCTGGCCGTGTTCATTTCCGCCAAGGCCGTGGTGCCGGCAGGAATGGTGGTGGGTGGATAATTGCTTTCCACTTCGAGCATCTGTTCGATGGGCGTGACGCCGAACAAATCCTGTTCCTTCGGCAGTATAAATCCGTAGGCATAGGCGCCGATGAGTTTGCCGTTGATAAACACCGGGCTGCCGCTCATGCCGGCCACGGGGCCGGTGAGAATGTTCGTGGCGTCAAGTCCCTTGCAGATGATGACGGGCCGCTGCGGGCCGATGAAATTATCCGCGATGCCCACCACCACCATCGGGAAGCTGTCAATCCTCGTGCCAGAAACGACCGTGTGCCATTCGCCCGTCATGCCCGCCTTGATTTCCGACAACGGCATGATGGGCATCTCGTCATCCGCGCGCGCCGAGGCCGGAGGCAACGCGACCAGAATTGCCGCACCGGCTAAAATGCCGGAAACGAGCGCTTTAATTTTCATCGCAACTTTCAATCTGTTCCACGTAAAATCCACAACGCCTTGGAAATTGTCGGGATGCTGGTTTCATCCGCGTCACGGTGCAAGGATAAAAAGAAAAACAATTTTTGAACGCGCCGGCAGGGCGATGTTGAAACTCCAAGTTGCAAAAAGAGGCGTTTATTCCACCGTCACGCTCTTGGCGAGATTGCGCGGCTTGTCCACGTCGCAGCCACGCGCGACAGCGATGTGATACGCGAACAATTGCAACGGCACCGCGGTCAGAATCGGATTCAACGGTTCGAGGGTTTTGGGCAGATAAATCACCTCGTTCGCTGCTTTTTTAACTGCCTCGTCACCTTCGGTGGCCAGTGCGATGATCGGGCCTTTGCGCGCGCGAATCATCGCCATGTTTGCCATCGTCTTGTCGTGCATCGCGTCCTGCGGCACGACAAAAACCGTCGGCGTTTTTTTGTCAATCAGCGCAATCGGCCCGTGCTTCATTTCCGCCGCCGAATAACCCTCGGCGTGGATGTAGGAAATTTCCTTCAGCTTGAGCGCGCCTTCGAGCGCGATGGGAAACGTATAGCCGCGTCCGAGAAAAAAGAAGTCGTCGGCCTTCGCGTATTTCTTTGCCAGTTTTTTCAATGAATCGTTTTGCGCGAGGATTGTTTCGATTTGCCCCGGCAGCGCTTCGAGCGCACGCAGCATTTCCGACGCGCGGTGCGCCGAAAGTTTCCGCAGCCGTCCCAGATGAACCGCCAGCAGCGACAAAACCGTGAGCGTGGACACAAACGCCTTGGTCGAGGCGACGCCGATTTCCGGGCCGGCATGCATATAAATGCCGCCGTCCACCTCGCGCGCAATCGTGCTGCCGACGACGTTGACGATGGCAAGGGTTTTGTGCCCGCGTTTTTTCGCCTCGTGCAGCGCGGCGAGCGTGTCCGCCGTTTCGCCGGACTGCGAGAGCACGAGCAACACGGTGTTTTTTTCCAGCGGCGCGTTGCGGTAACAAAATTCGTGCGCAAACTCGACCTCGACCGGGATGCCCGCAAATTCCTCGATCAAATACTCGCCGACGAGCGCCGCGTGCCAGCTCGTGCCGCTGGCGGCGATGACAATCCGGTTAATCGAGCGCAATTCGTCCTCGGTCAAGTTCAGGCCGCCAAATTTCGCCGTCGTATTTTTGTGATCCACGCGTCCGCGCAACGCATTTTCAATCGTGCGCGGCTGCTCAAGGATTTCCTTGAGCATGAAATGCGCGTGTTCGCCGCACACCGCGTCTTCCTGGTCGAATTCCAGCTTGCTGATTTGGACCTTGGCGGTGTCCGCACCGAGGTTGATGACCTTGAATTTCTTCGGCGTGATGGTCGCCACGTCGTAGTCGTTGAGATAAACAACTTTTTTCGTGTGTGCAACGATGGCGTTGGCGTCGCTGGCAAGAAATTTTTCGCCTTTGCCGATTCCAATAATCAGCGGTGAACCGCGCCGCGCGCCGACCATTTTGTCCGGTTCGTTGGCGCAAATGACAGCGATTCCATAAGTGCCGATGACTTCGCGCAGCGCGGCGCAAACCGCCGTTGTCAGCGAATCGCCATTTTCCCCATGGTGCTTTTCATAATAATCACCGATCAAATGCGCGAGGACTTCGGTGTCGGTGTCGGACTTGAAAGTATGGCCGGCAACGAGAAGTTTTTCCTTGAGCGCGTCATAATTTTCGATGACGCCGTTGTGAACGACGGCGATTTTTCCCGACTGGTCAAAATGCGGATGGCAATTTCTGTCCGAGGGAATCCCGTGCGTGGCCCAGCGCGTGTGGCCGATGCCGAGGTTTCCGGTGACCGGCTCGTTTTTCAAAAGCGGCGCGAGGCCGGCGTCAATTTTCCCCTTCTTTTTGCGCATGAGCAAATCCGCCTCCTGTAAAACGGCGATGCCCGCGCTGTCGTAACCGCGATATTCCAGCCGCCGCAATCCTTCGAGCAGAATGGGCGAGGCCGATTTTTTGCCTACATATCCGATAATTCCACACATAAAATTGAAGTGGCGCCCTTTGAGCGCCGATGGCGACGATCATTGACCAAGTTACAGATTCAAAATCCAATCTGCTGCCTGGTCCAAATTATCCACGACGGCCGCGCGCGAAATTTTTTCCGGTTCTGCGCGTTCCGTTTCCGCGCCGTAGCCCGTGCGGACGAGTATGCTTTTTTTCACGCCCGCATTCCAGCCGCATTCCAAGTCGGCCAGTTTGTCGCCAATCATGAAACTTTCCGGCAGGTCCAGGCTGAATTCATCCCGCGCGTCGAACAAGAATTGCGGCGACGGCTTGCGCCCACGACTGGGTTCACCGGGCGCTTCGGGCGCGATGTAAATTTTTTCGATCCGGATTCCGTCGCGCGCAAGTTCGTCGCGCAAATAGCGGTTCACGTTGTCCACGTCGGCCATTGTGAAATAGCCGCGTCCGACGCCGGATTGGTTTGAGACGATGAACAGTTTGAAGCCGGCGGCGCACAATTTTTTCAATCCGGTTCGCGTCGCAGGAATAATTTCCACGTTTTCAGGACGGTGCAAATAATTTTTTTCGGCAATCATCGTGCCGTCGCGGTCGAGAAAAATGGCGCGATTCACAGGACAAATAATGGTTGGTTTATGGCAAGAATGGAATTGAATTTTTCCTTTGTCGGCATACCCTGTGCACGTTCTCGTTTTTAACCAGCAACCAACGTATTTCACATGAGCAAAGGCAGACTTGGAATTTTGGTCGGCGGCGGGCCGGCGCCGGGATTGAACGGCGTCATTTCGGCGGCCACCATCGAAGGCATTAATCAAGGCTACGAAGTCATCGGCTTCCGCGACGGCTTCAAGCACATCGCGCGCGGCGACACGACGCAAATCCGGCCGCTGGCCATCCGCGACGTGAAGGACATCCACATCAAGGGCGGTTCGATTCTTGGCACAGCGCGCACGAACCCGACCAAGTCGCAGGAGCAGATGCGGAACATTTTCACCGTATTCGAAAAGCTCGGCATCACCGCGCTGGTGAGCATCGGCGGCGATGACACGGCGTTTTCCGCCAGCTACGTCGCCAAATACAGCAACGGCAACATCAAGGTGGCGCACGTGCCCAAGACGATTGACAACGATTTGCCGCTGCCCGGCTCGACGCCGACGTTTGGCTATGAAACCGCGCGGCATTACGGCGTGCAAATTGTCCGCAACCTGATTGAAGACGCGCGCACCACGTCGCGCTGGTATCTCATCGTCAGCATGGGGCGCGCAGCGGGGCATCTGGCGCTCGGTATCGCCAAGGCGTCGGCCGCCACGCTCGCGATCATTCCGGAGGAATTTCGCGGACGCCCCGTCACGGTGGACGAGGTGTGCGACATCATCATCGGCTCCATTATCAAGCGCAAAGCCGAAGGTTCCAACTACGGGCTGGTCGTGCTCGCCGAAGGTCTGATCGAGTCGCTTGGCGAAAAAGGTTTGATTGAGGCGCTGCCCGACGGACAACTGGAGCGCTTCGGCAAAGTCACCCGCGACGACCACGGCCATTTGCGCCTCGGCGAAATCGAATTTGGGCGCCTGATGAAGGAGCTTTTGTCCAACCGTCTTGAAAAACTCGGCATCAAAATGGCCTTCATTGACAAGGACCTCGGCTATGAATTGCGTTGTGCCGACCCGATTCCCTTCGACGCCGAATACACGCGCGACCTCGGTTATGCAGCGGTGAAATTCCTTCGTTCGCACGAGGCCGAAAAATACGGCGCCATCATCAGCTTTGTGGACGGCAAAATGATGCCGCTGCCGTTCGACAAAATGCTCGACCATAACACCGGCCGGATGCAGAACCGCCGCGTGAACGTGGACGGCGAAGCCTACGAATGCGCCTGCGCCTACATGATCCGCCTCGAACGTGAGGATTTTGAGGACACGAAGCAGCTCGCCCGGCTCGCCGCCGTCATTGCCATGACGCCCGAACAATTCCGTGCGCGTTTCGGCTACCTCGCCGGGTTGAAGTAAAATTGTTTTGTGCGGACGGCGGCGGGAAAACTTCCGCCGCCGTTTTTATTTTCAAAATAAATTGTGGCGGTGATCTGCAACCATCACTTAATTTATAGATGCGACGCTCATGGAGCGCTGCTGCAAAAATGAAACCGCTCGCAGACTGCAAACTTTACACCTTCGTTGACACGGCGTATTTGCATGGCCGCGCGCCCGGACTCGTCGCGCAACAACTTTGCGATGGCGGCAGCGATTTGATCCAGCTTCGCGCCAAAAAATCCTCGTCCGAAGAAATCCGCGCGCAAGCCGAAAAAATCCTGCCCATCACGCGACGCGCGAACGTCGGCCTCGTCATTAACGATCATCTGGAAATCGCGCGCGAACTCGGCGCGGACTTTTGCCATTTGGGACAGGAGGATTTTTTTGACGCGGGATTCAAAAGTGTTTCCGAACTCAAAACTCAAAATTCAAAACTTAAAATTGGTTTGAGCACGCATGCGCCGGAGCAGGCGGAACGCGCTTTGACGGCGGGCGCGGATTACGTCGCCATCGGGCCGGTGTTTGCGACGGGTACAAAACCGGGCGCTAAACCCGTGACGCTCGAATATGTCCGCTGGGCAACAGAGAACGTGAGCGTTCCGTGGTTTGCCATCGGCGGCATCAATCTGGAAAATCTCGGCAGTGTTCTGGCAGCAGGCGTGAAACGCGTTTGCGTCGTCTCGGCAATTCTTGATGCGCCGGACACGACGAAGGCGTGCGCGGAATTCCGACGGCGGCTGGAATGACGCGGAAACGGGGCCGGCACGCTGGGAAATTTTTGTCACCGATTAGTCACAAACAATTAACCGTGCCCATATTGACCCGACGCACGGCAATTTTATAATTTCATCCAACAACGGGGGCAAATCGTCTGGAGATTTTATGGGAATTGTCTTAAAAGTGAAATGGGTTGAACAAGCCGACGAACCTGATCCGTATTTGCGCATCCGGCATATTGGCGGCGAAGAGGGTGCGCTTCAATGGAAGCACACGCATGCGCAGGCCGTTCAATCCATCGAACGCGGCCAGTTTCATTACTACGTGGAAAAGGACGCCCGCGCTTTGAAGCTGGAAGTCGGATTGGCGCCGAACGGTCGCAAATATCTAAAAACGCCGGAAGACAACGGCCATCCCGAATTACTGTTGAACCTCCCGAAATCTCCCAAACTGCCGCCCCAATCCAAGTCGGATTGACGGTTGGCGGCGCCACACAGGCAATCGTCTGCCGAGGCGCGCGGAAGGTTGAAGCAAAATTTCCCAGAATTTCAGTGCGTGGTCTGCTTGAAAAGCAACAGCAGTTTCATGCATTTAGCGACGTCTTTAGCGTATAATTCCCCGTTCAAAGGCGTGTTCAAAAATTCGCTGTAGCCTGGCAGCGCCCGCAGTTCCGGCGTCTCCAAATCCCGGAATGCCATCGCCGAATTTGGAAAATTCCTCTGCTCAATCCGCTCGTGAATCAGGGGGATGACGTGATGATGCCGCGGGTCGCGCGCAATCTTCGAGAAAAGCCTTACGACCGATTCTTCTTCGCCCTCCAGCGCCTGCATGAAACAGCCGTCCTTGTAGAGCAGCAACCCCGTGATGCCTGCCCGCGTGTTGCGCTTAACGCTGCTCTTGAGCAATTCCACCAGTTCCGCCCGGCTGAAATCCTCCGCGGCGGTACTCGTATACACAACTTGAAACAGGGAAGCCATTTTGATGCGTAGGGTTAATTTTACCCCTTTATTCGGAAAATCAAAGGATTTTTCCGCTCACGCGCCGCGGCCATCGGAGGCTGGCGCGGCGCAGGTGTTTGGACTTCAGGGAAAAATTGAAATTGTCCTAATCATTGACCACGCGCAACGGTGGCCGCTCCAGAAAAAGTTGCGGGACCGCTGCGGGCGAGTCAAAGCCGTGCCGCCCCTGAATGGCCGGCGTGGCGGCGAAGTCGCGGTAAAGCGTGATGGCCACGTGCTCGTTGCGGCGAACGCATTCCTTGATGGCCTCGGCGTCTTTCTCGGCGTAAATCAAAGTCTTCCACGAGTAAATGTGCTTGGGTTTGTGGAAATCGCTGTTGGCAATGAACGGCAGGCGTTTCAGCCCGACGTCGTTGAAAATGTTGTTGCGGTTGGCGATTTCCCACGCATCCAGCAACGGCGCGTATTGTTCCTGATTTTCCCAGAAATAAAGCGTGTTTCTGCCCCACTCGCTTTTCATGATGTGCGGATGCGAGGCAACCGCCAGCGCGCCCTGTTCGTGAATCTTTGCGATGATTTCGGGAATGTCGAGCGCGGCGGAAATTGGCGACTTCAAATCAATGCCGAGCAAGTGCGCGGAAGTTTTGCGCGTGTAGCCGTCCTTGTTGAATTCGATGCCGGTCATCACAAGCATTTTGTAACGCCGCCACGCGCGCTGCCGCTCGCGCTCGATGACGGCGAAGTATTCGCCCACCTGGTCCTGCGCGAGCGTCATGTTCGTCAACTCGGACAATTTTCCGATCAAGCGTTTCGGGTCGGCCAGATGGTCGGTGATGCAAATGCAATCGAACCCGCGCTCGCCGTAAAAATCAATGATCTCCGGCACGGACAATTTGCCGTCGGAATAATTCGTGTGAATGTGGAAGTCGCAAAGCAACATCTGTGGATGCTTGCCGTGACCGTTGGCTGTCGCCGGCGAGCGCATAAGCCGGGCGGGCGTGGCTTCAAACAGCGTCACCGCCTCGCGGCGGCACGGCTGATCCTGTTCGGCTTCGCCCAAAACCAATTCCGCGATGTCGCGCGCGGCGTTCGGGCGGCTGACTTTTTCGAGATTCGCGCGCCATTCGCTCCATTGCGCGGCGCGATTGGCAAACGCATTTTTCACCAGCTCGGCGACTTCCTTGTTTTTCTCCGCAATCGCTCCGAGACCGCCGCGCCAGATTAATTCCGCGTTGCCCTCTTCCTGTCCGGGAATCACCTGGTTGACAATCATCGGGCAGCGCGCGGCGATGGCTTCCTGCACGGTCGCGCCACCGGCCTTGCTGATGACGAGATGGTGCGACATCAGCAGTTCCGGCACTTGGTTCGTCCAACCGAGGACTTTTACGCGGTCGCCAAAACCGCGCGTGCGCTCGATCAACTTGGCGCGCAGTTCGGGATCGCGCCCGGCGGTGATGGTCAACTGCACGTCGTCAATTTCGAGCAGCCGGTCAATCGCCTTGCCGGCCTTTTTCTTGCCGGTGTTGATGAGATAAAGGATGCGGCGTGGTTCCTTGCCGACGGGCGCGGGCAATTCGTTTGGGTTTTCCGCAAACAGCGGGCTGACAGGAAAGCCAAGAGTTTTAATCTGCTTTTCCGCCACGCCGCCGCGTTTCAGAACCTCGGCGGTTTCGTCGTTGGCCACACAGAAAAAATCGCTGGGCGCGCGGAACCACGCGGAATTGACCGTGATGGAATCGGTGACGACGGTGATGAACCGGAATGGCCGCTCATGGTGATTGGCGAAAATCTTTTTGATGACATGGCCATAGACCGGATACGTGGAGATGACGCAATCGGGCTGCGTCTCGCCAAGGATTTTTTCGAGCGCGGTTTGGAGGCGCGTGAAACCGCCGAGCTGCCGTTCGACAAACGGGTTTTCCAGCATCGAATAAATGCCGCCCCAAAGTTTCGGCGCGTAGGCGACCATGCCGAGGTAGGTTTTCCGGGCGAGCGTGTTGAACGCGCCGTAACTATCGGCGAAGAGATCGAGAATTTCGGCGCGCGCGTCCTCATCGAGCATTTCAATCGCGTCGCGCAAATTGCGGGCGGCAGCGTTGTGCCCGTCGCCAAATCCGGCCGTCAGGATAAGAATTTTTTTCATGCCAACTCTGACACGTTTAAACTCTATTTCAAAAATGTTACGGCTTCGTGTCGGAATTGTGAACTTCTATTCACATTTTTATTCACAGGCCCGGCGTAAAAGCGGCCTTTGCCGGGAAATTATTTCGCCAGCGTCTTGCAGAATTTCTCAATGCGTTCCAAGCCCTTTTCAATATTCGCCATGCTGGTGGCGTAGCTCAAGCGGATGTAATCGTCAGCGCGAAACGCGATGCCGGGCACGGCGGCGACCTTTTCCGTTTCGAGCAGTTTCGCGCAGAAGTCAGTGCTTTTAAGTCCCGTGCCGGAAATGTTTGGGAACAAATAAAACGCGCCCTTCGCGTTCACGCAGGAAATCCCTAGAATGGAATTCAATTTCGCGTGCGCGTAGCGGCGGCGCTTGTCGAATTCCGCCAGCCAGGTTTTCAGATGGTCCTGCGGGCCGGTGAGCGCAGCCACCCCGCCCTTTTGCGCGAACGAGGTCGGGTTGCTCGTGCTGTGGCTTTGCACGGCGTCTATCGCCTTGGCAATCGGTTCCGGCGCGGCGAGAAAGCCCAGCCGCCAGCCGGTCATGCTCCACGCTTTCGCAAAACCGTGAACAATGATGGTGTGTTCCTGATGCGCCGGCGAAAAACTGGCGACGCTTTTGACCTTCGCGCCGTCGTAAAGCAGATGCTCGTAGATTTCGTCGCTCATAATGAGCACGTTTTTTTCGACGCAAATGTCGCCAAGCGCCTTGGTTTCCTCCGGCGTATAAACGCTGCCAGTGGGATTGCTCGGTGAATTCAGAATGAACAGCCGGGTGTTTGGCGTGATGGCCGCGCGCAATTGTTCCGGCGTGATTTTGAATTCCGTTTTGTCGGTCGTCTGCAAAATCACCGGCTTGGCGCCGGCGAGCTTGACCATTTCCGGATAGCTCAACCAATACGGCGCGGGAATGATGACTTCGTCACCCGCTTCGCATGTGGCCAGGATGACGTTGTAGCACGAGTGCTTCCCGCCGCAGGAGACGATGATTTGCGACGGCTTGTAGGTCAGGCCGTTTTCATTTTTGAACTTGTCGGCAATGGCCTGACGCAATTCAGGAATGCCGCTGCTCGGCGTGTATTTGGTGAACCCGGCGGCCAGCGCTTTTGCCGCCGCGTCCTTGATGTGTTGCGGCGTGTCAAAATCCGGTTCGCCCGCGCCGAAGCCGACCACGTCTTCGCCCGCCGCCTTCATGGCTTTGGCCTTCGCGTCAATGGCAAGCGTGAGCGACGGCGACAACGAGGCGGCGGCCTTGGAAATTTTGTAATTCATAGTTTGAGTGGAGAATTTACGCGCCAGACAGCGAAGTTCAAGGATGGAAATAATAATTCGCCCCGAACCTTGCGAAATAATTTAAGAACTTGAAATTGCTGGTGAATCAACCGCTTTTGTTGGTCTGATTATTGCTGACAGTGATGGCATGAGGAAATATTCGCTCACATTGCTGGTTTTTATGACGTTTGGCCTTTGCCGAGCTGACGTTCCAAAGTTGTTCACCGAACGGAATTTCACAAGTGTCACATTAGTGGACGCAGTGAACCATTTTGTTACCATTGGCGAGGGCGACAGCGTCAAAGAGTTGCAGGAAATAATTTCAAACGAGGCCGCCGACACCAACTGGCTGTTCAGCCGGGGTTTCAGTGTCAATGAACGGATCGGCTGGGTGTGCCGGATTCTTTTTGAATCCAAAGACGGTTCTCCGCTGCGCCCGCCGGAGTTTGGAAAACTGGATCTGCCGAAGAAATTCATGCCTGCCGACAAATGGCCTCTTTATCCGCTAGCGCTTTCAGGATCGACGTATTTTGTGTTGGCCCAAAATTACACTGCCGACGGCAGCAAGCTTGAAAGCGCGGAGGATTACATCGCTTATTGCGAACAAAACGGTGTCTTCCGCAAGACGCCGATTTCCATACCCACCAAAGCGGAAGCTGCCAAGGACGCTCTGGCCCTCCGGCAATGTGCGGCGTGGCAGGCCATCAAGTGGGAGGATAACAGTGGTTTCAGCTATCCGCTGGGTGAGCGATGGGCTTGGGGATTCATGCAAAGTCAAATCAGGTCCCTGCCCGACAAAATGCCCGTCGAAGACATCGCCAAGCAGCAGCCCAAGGTCAGCTCCATCGCCAAGAGCGATTCTTCCGTCAAGGACGATTCGGCCGTCGTCTCCGCCCAGTAAGGCGCGAAGGCCGTTACTTCGCCTGATAATATTTTCGCGTGTATTCCTTCACCATGCGTCCGGTGGTGAATTGCGGCACGAGCGTGACCATCGTACGGCGGATGCGCTGAATCCAAGCGCGCGGGATTCCCTGCGCGTCACGGTCGAAAAACATCGGCACGACTTGTTCGGTGAGCGTCTGGTAAAGATTCGCGCTATCCACACGATCCTGCTCGGCGATGTTGTCCGGGTGTGAATCCTTGCCGATGGCAAAACCATTTGTGCCGTCGTAACCTTCGCGCCACCAGCCGTCGAGGATGCTCAAGTTCATGCAGCCGTGGCAGCCGGATTTCATGCCGCTCGTGCCGGAGGCTTCCAGCGGGCGGCGCGGGTTGTTCAGCCAGATGTCGCAGCCGCTCACCATCTGCCGCGCGACGTGGATGTCGTAATTCTCAATGAACACGAGGTAGCCCGCGAGTTCGCTGTGCTTGCCCAAATGAATGATTTGCTGGATGAACCGCTTGCCTTCGTCGTCGCGCGGATGCGCCTTGCCGGCAAAAATGAATTGAACAGGCCGCTGCTTGCTGTGCGCGAGTTTTACGATGTTGTCGAACTGCTGGAAAATCAGCGGCGCGCGTTTGTAAGTGGCGAAACGCCGCGCAAAACCGATGGTCAGCGCGTCCGGGTTTAGAAAATGATCGAAACGGATGAAATCACCCGCTGTTACGCGCTGGCTTTGTTGCAACAGCCGGCGCCGCGCGAATTCAATCAGTTCGCGCCGCAATTTGTAACGCAGCGCCCAAAGTTCCTCGTCCGACACAAATTCCGGGTCAGCCATTTTCTCCCAAAATTCCAGCGAGTGGACCGCTGCCGCCCAGTCGTCGCCAAATTTTTCGTGCCACATTTTGCACGCGCCGTCACCGTCGTTCGTTAATTTCTTCCGCCAGAATTGGCGCACCGTACCCTTCATCCAGCCGAGCAGATGAATCCCGTTTGTGATGTGGCCAATGGGAACTTTTTCGACGGGCACATCCGGGTAAAGGCTTTGCCACATATGGCGGCTAACCACGCCGTGCAATTCGCTGACCGCATTGGCCGCGCGGGAAAGTTTCAGCGCCAGCACCGTCATGCAAAACGGCTCGTTCGCATCCGCCGGATGCACGCGGCCCAGCCCCATGAGTTCCGGCCACGGCGCGGACAGCGTCGCGCGATAACCTTGCAGCGCGTAATCCATCAGCGCCGGCGTGAAACGGTCGTGTCCGGCCTCGACCGGCGTGTGCGTGGTGAAATGGCAATGCGCCTTCGTCTCGGCAAGCGCGTCGGTGTAACTTTTTCCGGCGGCCATTTTCTCGCGAACCAGCTCCAGCGTGAGAAATGCCGCATGCCCCTCGTTCATATGAAACAGCGACGGTTCCAGTCCCAGTGCGCGCAGCAATCGCACGCCGCCGATGCCCAGCAATATCTCCTGCATGATGCGCGTCGTGCTGTCGCCGCCATAAACCCGCGCCGTCAAATCACGGAAATGCTCCTCATTCTCCGACACGTTTGCGTCCAGCAGATAAACCGGCGCGCGACCGACGTTCACGCGCCACGCCTGAAATGTCACGACGTTCATGCCAATTTCGACGCTGCATTTTAGCCGTTCGCCTCTTGCGTCCAGCACCGGCTCAACCGGCACGTTCTGCGGGTCAATGGTATTGTAAAATTCCGTCTGCCAGTTGTTCGAATCAATCGCCTGCTGAAAATATCCTTCGCGGTAAAACAAACTGATGCCGACGAAACCGAGGCCCAAATCGCTCGCGGCTTTCGCGTGGTCGCCCGCGAGAATTCCCAAACCGCCCGCTGAAATCGGCAATGACTCATGAAAGCCGAACTCGGCGGAAAAATAGGCGACCGGATTTTTGATCAACTCCGGCGCATTCTGATGGCACCAAGTGTTCTGGTAGGCGAGATACGCCTCGAAATCACGCAGCACCGCCCGCGCGCGTCGCTCGAAATCCGCGTCCTGCAGGCGCACGCGCAACTCATATTCGGAAACTTCACGCAACACCGCGACGGCGTTGTGATAAAGATGCTGCCACGCGCGCGGCGAAAGTTCCTGAAACAAATCCTGCGCCTCCTGGTCCCAGCACCACCACAAATTGCGGGACAACTTGTTCAAACCCGACACCAGATCGTTCAATTCCGCCGCCGTCAAAGGTCTCTTCGTCATAGATTTCCTAAAATCCTTGCATTGTGAAACACCAACGCTCCGACACTAACGCGCCGGCAGAAGTTCGGCAAATACATTTTCAGTTGAATGCAGAAAAATTAGCGCGTCAACTGATTGCGCAGGACAGAAAAAGTTCAACCACCGATGGCGGTCATCGGACGGCAGGGCTGGTATTGATTGCGGAACTGGTGTTCCTGCGGTTTCAAGCGCAGCGCGGTTTCCAGCAATTCCTTCAATGTGCCGTCGTCCGCGCCGTGCCGCAACGCCGAACGCAAATCCACTTCGACGTGATTGCCGAGGCAGGGACGAATCCGGCCATCTGCGGTGAGCCGCATCTTGTTGCAACTGTCGCAGAAATGCTGGTTCGTCAGCGCGCCGATGAAGCCAACAAGAGCGCCGGTTTGTTTCAACAAATAATATTTCGCCGGGCCGTGGCCGAGCTTGTAATCGGGTTGCGGAACCAGTTCGTCCTTCTGCGCCAGCATTTGCATCGCCTCGCCGCACGGCAGAAAATTTTTCTCCGTCAAAACCTCCGTCGTTGTCACGGGCATCAATTCGATGAGCCGCAGCGGCAGGCCATGTTCAGCGGCGAATAAAACCAGCGGCCAGAGTTCGTGCTCGTTCACGCCGCGCATCAGCACGCAGTTCAATTTTACGCGCTCAAATCCCGCCGCGACCGCCGCGCGGATGCCAGCCAGCACCTTCTCAACCTTGCCGCCGGTTATGTGGTGATAAATCTCCGGGTCCAGCGCGTCGAGGCTCACATTCACCGCGCGCAAACCGGCGTCACGGAGCGGTTGCGCCAACGTCGCCAGCTTCATGCCGTTCGTAGAAAGATTGACACATTCGACGCCGGGAATTTTCGTCATGGCGCGGACAATTTCCGGCACATCTCCGCGCACGAGCGGTTCGCCGCCGGTCAGCCGGAATTTGCGGAAGCCCAGTCCCGCCGCCACGCACGCGACGCGGACAATTTCGTCGGCGGTCAGGTGGTCCGGCTTGGTTTCCCAGCCTTTGTAACCTTCCGGCATGCAATAAAGGCAGCGCTCGTTGCACCGGTCGGTGACCGAGATTCGCAGATAATCAATTTTACGCCCAAACGGATCCATTACTCTTCGATTTAATCACGAAACACGCGAACTATACAACAAAATATATCGCGGACCAAAAATCAATTTTGTTAATTCGTGGTTTTCAATTTCATTTCCCTTCGTGCGGGTCTTCTCCGCGCAAATGCGCCAGCCCTTCGCGGATGGCCGGCGCGAGAATTTCCAGACACTCGCGCACCGCCGACGGTTTGCCGGGCAAATTCAAAATCAAAGTTGCTCCGCGCGTCCCGGCGACCGCGCGCGATAAAATCGCCGTCTTTACTTTGGCGAACGACTGCATCCGCATGATTTCGCTGAAACCGGGCAATTCCTTTTCCAGCACAGCGCGGGTCGCCTCCGGCGTCACGTCGCGTCGTGAAATGCCCGTTCCGCCCGTCGTGACCAACATATCGCATTTTAGTTCATCGGCAAATTTTCTCAAAGCCGCGGAAATCATTTCGACTTCGTCCGGCACGATGAGCGATTCAAATTTCACGTCGCCGCCGAGAAACTCGCGCAGGACATTTTCGATTTCCGGCCCGCTGCGGTCGGCGTAAATCCCCGCCGACGCACGGTCACTGATGGTGAGCCTTCCGATTTTCATTCCTTCACCTTTTCCACAACGCGGATGCCCTCAATCCGCATTTTTTTGTCCACGGCCTTGCACATGTCGTAAAGTGTCAATGCCGCCACGCTCACACCGGTCAACGCCTCCATTTCCACGCCGGTTTGCGCGCTGGTCTCGGCGATGCAAATAATTTCAATCGCCGTGGCGCCGATGTGGAAATTAATTTCGACATGATTCAACGGCAGCGGATGGCAAAGCGGAATCAATTCCGCCGTCCGCTTGGCGGCCTGAATGCCGGCGATTTGCGCGACGGTCAGCACGTCGCCCTTCGGCAGCGCGTTTTTCTTGAGTGCCTGAATCGTCGCCGGCGCGCAAACCAATTTCCCTTCCGCGACTGCGCGGCGCCGCTGCACCGGCTTGTGACCGACGTTGACCATGCGCGCCTCGCCCACCGTGTTCAGATGTGAAAATGTTTTCTTTCGTGTCATTTTGTGTGTTTCGTGGTTCTAAAATCCGGTCGGCAAAAATTCCACTTCCGCGCCAGCCTCAATCGAGCCGCGATTCGCCGGCACGCGAATCAGTGCATTCGTTTTCGCCAGGCACGTCACGTCGCCGGAACTCGTCCATGCCAGCGGTTGCAAACCTGCGGCGTCCAAACGCGCCGACCAAAGAGTCTCGCGAGGATTTGGCGCGTCATCAAGCTTCGATGCCAGCGTCCCGCGTAAGAATGTTTGCGGTTGTCCGCCGATCAATTTTTTTAGCGCCGCGGCAACAAACAGTTGGAAGCAAACAAAATGGGATAACGGATTTCCCGGCAGGCCAAAAGCAATACGGCTTCCGCCGTCAGCGATGCCGAAAATCAACGGTGCGCCGGGACGAATGGCGATCCGGTTGAAAATAATTTCAAAACCGAGCCATTCCAGCAACGAGCGCGTAAAGTCTTTATCACCCACGCTCGCGCCGCCGGAAACCAAAATCAAATCAAAAGCGGAAAGTGGAAAGCGGAAAGCGGAAATGTTCTTTTTGGTCAATTCAAAATTTTCCGGAAGATGTTTTTGCGTGAGCTCGCACGGAACATTTTGCAGCAGGCTGCGAATTAAAATTGAGTTGCTGTCGCGGATCTGTCCCGGCTTCGGTTTTTTCTCCAGCGGAATGATTTCGTCGCCGGTTGTGAAATGCAGAACTTGCAGTTTTGGGCTGACCGGCGGTTGCGTGCAGCCGACGGTCGCCAGCAACGCCAATTTGCCGGCATCCAGTTTTTCGCCGGCTTTCAAGACAATTTGGCCGGAGTGGATTTCTTCGCCGCGCTTGCGAAGATTCAAATCAGGCTCGCGGCGCAGAACCTTAATTTTGTCGCCGTTGCGTTCGACGTGTTCCTGCATGACAACGCGCGCGCTTTCGCACGGCAGCGAACCGCCGGTTGCAATTCGCACGGCTTCGCCGGCCTTCAATTGTCGCGGCTTCCAATCAGCGGCGTGAATCGCGTCCACGACGGAGAAAGTTTCTGACGAATCATTTTGTAAAATGGCATAGCCGTCGCGCGTGGATTTGTCCACCGCCGGCAAATCTTCAATCGCGGAAACATTTTCACGCAGCACGCGGCCAAAAGCCTCGGCGAGCGGAACGCGAACCGGCGGCAACGGCCGACAGCGCGAGCGGATTTCGGCAAGCGCTTGGTCCAGTTGTAGCGGCGCCCTATGAGCGCCGGACCCAGTCTCACTGGATGGTCGGCGGTCACAAACCGCCGCTACAATTCCGCGCCGCTTCCAAATCGGCACGTCCTGCTTGAGCTGGTTCATAAACTCGGCCAGCATCGCAAACGCTTCGCCGCGATGTTTGGCCGCAATGCAAACGTAAATCGCTGTGTCACCGACGGGAATGACTCCGACGCGATGAATCACCCGCGCGGCCAGACAGGGAAATTGCTCGGCGAGCGATTCAAGGATGCGGCGCATTTCATTTTCCGCCATTGGCGAATAGGCTTCATATTCGAGCGCGGAGATTTTCTCGCCGTTCTCCAAATCGCGGACGACGCCGGAAAATTCCGCAATCGCGCCGCCCGGATAATTTTCCGATAAGCCGCGCGATTGAACCGGATCGTTGGTGATTTGGATTTCGATATTCATTTCAACCGCCGGAAACCGGTGGAATCAACGCCACTTCATCACCGTCGCTGAATTTTGTTTCCGCGTCCGCATATTCGCCGTTGCGCGCCAGCCGCGTTGTTTTGCGGAAGGCGGCCAGTTTCGGCTTTTCGGCGACAAGCTTGTCCCAAATTTCTTCAACGCCAGCGCCGTTGGAAATTTTCATTTCCAGTTCGGCTGCGCCAGCGGCGTCTTTGGCCTGGGCGAAAAATAGAACGCGCATTTTTCTAATCTATGACGATTGAAACATAGCGAATTGGACAGACAAATTCATTTTATTTCAGCGCGGCACAAGATGGATGGCTGGCGCTTTGATGAGCACGGTGACGCTGCTGCTCTCATGTAACTCGAGTTCGGCGCAAGCCGGTCGCGTGACCAAGGCGAACAAAGGAAAACCTGCGTCCAATTCTACACGCACAAGCGCACCTTCGGGGCGGAGTGACAGAACACGGGCGGAAAGACGATTGCGTACGCTGCTGGCGGTGGCAACGTCACGTTGAAGAATGACCTCTTCGCCACGGATGCAAACAAATACATCGCGCGAATCGGTTGGCGGCGCGAGCGCGGTGAGTGTGGCACTGCCGACATTTACTGTGGCAAGCCCATCGGCCACGCTCATAATTTTCCCGGGCTGCAATGTTTCAACGCCGACAAATTTTGCAACCGCGGCGTTGGCCGGGCGGGTGAACACTTCGGACACCGGACCGGTTTGCATGACCCTGCCGCCCATCAACACGACGATTTCGTCCGCAAGTGTGAGCGCCACGAAACGGTCGTGCGTCACGCACAGCATCGGAATCTGAAATTCTTCACGGATGCGCGCGAGGTAGGGAATGATTTTTTCCTTCAGCGGCGCGTCGAGGCTGGCGAGCGGTTCGTCCAGCAGCAGCAGGCGCGGCGACGCCAGCAGCGCGCGGGCAAGGGCGACGCGCTGTTTTTCGCCGCCGGAAAGTTCCGTCACGCCGCGTGAAATCAGCGGCTCAATTTCCAGCACTTTGATGACGTGCTCGAAGCTAAAGAGCGGGCCGGTGGTCTCGCCGGATTTGCGGCCGTAAAAAAGATTTTGCCGCACGGACAGGTGCGGGAACAGCGCCAGGTCCTGCGGCACGTAACCAATGCCGCGCCGGTGCGTGGCGACGGAAAAATTCTTTGCCGTGTCGGTGAGCACGCGATCGTCGAGCTGGATAAAAGCCGATTCCGCGCGGCGCAATCCGGCGATGAGGTCGAGCAGCGAAGTTTTGCCTGCGCCGGACGGGCCGAAGACGGCGGTGACGCGCTGGCGCATTTCCAGATTTACCTCCAGCGTGAAATGCGCGAGCGGCAGCGAAATTTTTTTCAGCAACAGGCTCATGCGGTCTTTTTGCGGCGCAGGAAAAATTCACTGGTCCAGACGGCAATGAAGGCGAGCACAACGGACGCGCCAAGCAAATGATAGGCTTGCGCATTCTGACCAATGGTCACGTTTTCAAAAATGCCCAGCGAAATCGTCTGCGTTTTGCCGGGAATGTTCCCGGCGACCATGATGGTCGCGCCAAATTCGCCGAGCGCGCGCGCGAACGCGAGCAGCATTCCGCCGACGATGCCGCGCGCCGCCAGCGGCACGGTGATGGTGAAAAACACGCGCCAGCCGCCCGCGCCGAGCGTGCGGGCGATTTGTTCGAGGCGCGGATTGACTTCCTCAAACGCCGTGCGCGCGGAACGGACGAGCAGCGGCAACGACATCACGCTCAACGCCAGCAGCACCGCGCGCCAGGTGAAGACGATTCTGAAATCAATCAATCCGCCAAGGCCGTGTTTTCCCAACACCGTCAGCAGGATCAACCCCGTCGCCACCGGCGGCATGACCAGCGGCAGCGTGACGAAGGTTTCGACGATGGATTTACCAGGCCAGTTGCCGCGCGCCAACGCGAAAGCAAGCGCGAGGCCGACGGGCAAAATCGTCAGCGTGCTCAGCGCGGCTACCCAGACGGTGAACCAGACAATCTGCCAATCGGCGGTGGTCATTGGCGCAACAGGAAGCCATATTGCGTGAAGACTTGTCCAGCTTCCTTGGAAGAAAGGTAATCGAGAAATTTTTTCGCGGCGTCGGGTTGCGACGAGCCTTTTACCAGCGCCACCGGGTAGCTGATGTCCGGCCCGTCAGCGCGCGGAACTTCATAGGCGATTTTGACGTTTTTGGAAATGGCGGCGTCGGTTTTGTAAACCACGCCTGCATCCACGTTGCCGGACGCGACGGCGGCGAGCGCGGCACGGACGTTTTCGGTCGGGACCACTTTCGGTGCGACCGCCGGCCAAAGCTGAAGTTTCGTCAGCCACGCCTTGGCATAGACGCCGGCGGGCACAGCTTTGGGATCCGCGAGCGCGATTTGCTTCACGTCGGCGTTGGCGAGGTCGTCGGCGGATTTGATTTGCAGCGTGCTGTCACTCGGAACGATGACCACGAGCGAATTGCCGAGAATGCTTTTGCGCGTGGCCGGGTCAATCAATCCATTTTTCTCGAGCCGGTTCATTTGCGCCTCGTCGGCGGAGAAGAAAATGTCGGCGGGTGCGCCGACGGCAATCTGCTGGGCAAGCGTGCTGGACGCGCCGAAGTTAAAGATAATTTTGTCGCCGGATTGCTTTTCGTAATTCGCGGCAATTTGTTTCAAGGCGTCCGTCAAACTCGCGGCGGCGGACACCGTGATTTCCGCTGCGCGCAGCGGCAGTGATAAAACCATCAATACAAACGCCAGCAGAACAAAAAAACTTCGGAATGCTTTCGGGCCCATAAAAAATTTGGCTGATCCGGTTAAAACGACAATTGGAGGCGCGTGAACAAAACTTCTTCGGGGTCCTTTGTCACTGCCCCCGTCGCGCCGCCGGTAAAGGTTGTGCGTGAAAAGCTGGTCATGACACGAACATTTTTGTTCAACCACCAATTTAATCCAACGGCCCAGGCTTGCGCTGCCGACGCCGAGGTGTTTGGATTTGCATAAATCGGGAATGCCGCGTCGTCCACGTCCAATTCCTCATAGCGTGCGACCAACTGCCACGCGCCCCAGCCACCGTCGCTCAAACTAAATGGATGTCGTGGCGTCACGCCGGTGAAGCTGGCCGGATCACCCGTCAGCACCCAACCGGCGGAAACTTCCCAAGCCGTGTTTTGCAAATCTGCCGAGGCCGCGCCGTTTTTCACCTGCTGGTCGGAAACCACATATTCGCCCATCAGGCTCAACGGGCCGTAATAATAATATCCCTGCGGCGAAATCCGCCAGTGCGCACCATTGCCGACGACGCCGTTGGTGTAGGCAAAAAATGTTTGCTGGCCGTCCGTTTTGTAACCGCTTGTCAAGGCGGAGGCGGTAAACTGTCTTCCATAACTGCCGCTCACACCAAATCCAAGCCCCTGCAACGCGGCCGCATTCGATTTTTTGAACGGCTGCAGGAAAATGCGTCCGATGAATTCCTGCTCGTTATTGAAGTCGCTGTTGGCCGCGTTCGCCCCGTCCGCCACGCTGTTGAAAACGCCCGCCGCGTAATTCACCCTGCCGTCGAACAGATCGCCATGCAGCTCCACACCCAGGTCGCGCAACGGCACCAGATCCGTCGCGAGGGATCGTTCATTGAACGAAAGATTTGCGGCCGACTGCAACCATTCGAGGCCAAAAGGCGTCTTGAATCTTCCGGCCTCCAATTGCAACTCCGGCCAGGGATGGTAATTGATATAAGCGTCATAAATCGAAGGCGAAGTGCCGCCGAATTCGGCCATGAACTGATAATCAAAATCATGAAAAATCGTGCCCGCAATAATCGGATGCACCCGGCGCAAAAGGAAACCATCGGCACCCGGTTGCGCGTTCTGAAAAAAGGTTCGACTGTCCAGTTGCATGTAGCCGCGGATGTTCATCGCAAAGTTTGTCTCGGCGGAAATGAATTTGAAACCGTCAGCGCCAAGTGAAATTTTTGGTGCGGCCTTGGCAGCGGCCGCCGCCGCCTGCTGATCCATTTTTCGCTGCCGTTCCAGGTCGCTGACCTTTTGGTCGAGCTTCTGGATTTGAGCGGACTGCGGTTGCAGCGTTTGCTGTTG
>Ga0335074_10000613_pt1 | contig 50072 bp, 51 predicted proteins | sample Lox_Sample_23_FD_206715 | JGI IMG/M metagenome (GOLD analysis project Ga0335074, IMG submission 206715) | Soil microbial communities from Loxahatchee National Wildlife Refuge, Florida, United States - Lox_Sample_2.3 | ecosystem: Environmental > Terrestrial > Soil > Wetlands | place: USA...
TCCGCCCTCGGCCGCGCCCGTCCCTTCTTCAAGCTCGCGGTTTCGCTTCTGTTATGGTTCACGGAGCGCTGCTCCCAATGAGACTGCGACGTGCTCGAGTTCGCGGGCCTTACCAAGCAGTACGACCCCGGCCAAACTCCGGCGATCGCTGACGTCACGTTTTCTCTCTCGCCCGGTGAAGTGGTCGGTCTTGTGGGTCTGAATGGTGCGGGGAAGAGCACCACCCTTCGGGTCGCCGCCGGGGTCATCCTTCCAACGAGCGGCCATGTCGCGGTGGACGGGCGCGACATCGTGGAGGCCAAGTCTCAGGCGTCCGAGCTGTTGGGATGGGTCCCCGAAGCCCCGGTTCACGATGCAACCTCACGGATCGGCCCTCTGCTGAGCTATTACGCGGAGTTGTGCCCGAAGGTCCCGCCTGCTCGGCCGATCGAGTTGCTGGAGACTTGGGGCCTGGGGGCATTCGCGACGCGGAAATATCGAACTCTGTCGCTCGGCCAGCGGATGCGCTTCGCCATCGCCTGCGCAGAGCTGCAGGACCCACGTTACTACCTCTTGGACGAGGTGTTCAATGGCATCGACGCGGAGGGGATCCACGCCATCCGGCGCTGGATCGCTTCGAGACAGGAAGCCGGGTCCGCCGTGCTCCTGTCCTCCCATCAACTTGGCGAAGTGCAACAGCTCGCGGACCGGGTTGTCTTCCTCCACCAGGGGAAGGTCGTTTCGATCCGAAGCAGGGAGCAGATCGCATCCGTCGGATCCGCTGCGCTCCTACTGACGCTGGATCGGGTCGACGCCGCTGTTCTCGAACTCCTAAAGACGTTCGGCAGCGTTAGTGTGCGCGGAAACCAACTGCGAGTCGCGGGGAGTCGACTGGATCCGGCCGCGATCAACGCCGCACTCGTGCAAGGGGGGCGCCGGGTGCTTCGCCTCGAGCCGGAGGAAGCCGAGTTGGAGTCGTACTTCTTGGAGCTCGTCAAGGAATCTGCATGAAGCCGATGCTTCGGGATGCCATTCGGCCGCTGGGCAATCCCGCCGTTATCGGAACTCTCGTCGTGTTGGTGGTGGTTGGCGCAATCCTGGCGCCGCCCCTGAAGTCCGGTCCGAGCGGGTTAACTTTCGCCCTTACGAGCTCGTACTCCTCGGGTAATTTTCTTTTCACCGGATTTGCCTTCGACACCGCCGGAGCGCCGGTTTCCCGTGTCTTGGTGTCGCTCAATTTCTCTCTCGCGAACGGCTCGGGAGCGACGATCGGCTCTACGCACGGGGTCACATCCTCCGATGGTTTTGTTAGGTTGAATTGGTCCGCCCCGATGGGCGAATACGGGGTTCAGGGGACTCTCACGCCCGTCGGCGGGGTGACCTCGTCTTTCGGCGCGCCGATTGTTGCCGCCCCGGCGAACGTCACGACCCGCGTATTGGGTGTAGTTTACCTCGTCCAAACCGGCCAGTTCCTTGTCGTGCCCCAGCTGCTCGTCTCCTTCGAGAACGCGAACGGATCCGTACCGGTGGGCCTCCAGCTGGTCTACAGCTTGAACGATACCGCCCCCTGGACTTACCTTGCGACCGTCACCTCCGATCCGCAGCTCTTTCATGTCTCATTTTCGAACCTGCCCCCGGGCCAACAGATTTACATTGAGCTGGTCAACGGGCCGACGGTCATTGAGACCTTCGTGGCGCTGGGACTGAACTTCACGCCGGAATCGGGGGCAGTGACCCCCGCTGGGTCCGCACTCCTCGGCGCCGTGGAGGACCTCTCGCTATTTGTTCCCCTCGCCGCGATTTTTGTCGGGTACACCGCGTACGGTCGGGAACGGCTTACCGGGGCCCTAGAGCCGGTTCTGGCGCTGCCGATCTCTCGATCCCGCCTCTTCGTCCAACGGATGGTCGGAGCGCTCATCGCGGTAGTGATAGGTACCGCCGCAGCTACTCTCGTCTTTGCGGCGTTGCTCGCGCTCCGAGCAGGGATCTCGTTCCCCTCCCTCGTCTGGATTGGGTTGTGGGGTACCGTAGTCGCAGTGTCCGTGGTCTTCGTCGCCCTCGCCTTTCTGATGGCCCACCTACTTCGGTCCTCCGGGACGCTACTGGGAGCGGGGCTCACCATCGTGCTCGTCGGGTCAGTTCTCTGGGGGCTGATCACGACCCTGATCGGGACGCCGCTGGGCGTGTTCAACAGCTCGAACGCGAGCAGCACAGTGTGGCAGGCATGGGTCGGACTGCTCAACCCCATTACCGTCTGCCAATCCATCGTTTCGTACTCGATGCTGGCGGCGTCGCCGCCGGGGGCGATCGCAGTGATCCCGACAGTCTCCCCGGCGATTGTCTGGGTTGTCGTTCTTGCGCTGTGGGTGGCATTGCCCATCGCCGCGGGCCTCGTTATCGCCGAGAAGAGAGATTGAGGACCCAGGCCGTAGCGAGTCTCGTAAACGGGGGGTCGCCCGCGCTCATCGCGGTCAGGTCATCGACCGCGTGGTCCCCTCATGAAGGCATGGGCGCGTCCCTTGCTCGCGCCGCTCGGTCCGCGGCCTCCGCGCTCACTCCGTGTCGATGAGTGCGCAACGCGCCTCCGGTACCTGCCGCAGCGCCGAACCCTTCATCTCGTGCGAGGCCGTCTGCGACGCCCATCATGCGTCTCAAGGGAGTCTGCTACGACGTGGGAATCCTCATGGGGGTGAACTGGCGCCCCCACTTCGAGCCCAAGGTCGTCCGACGCGAGCTAGAAATCATCGGTAAGGACCTCCATTGCAACGCCGTTCGCCTCTGCGGCCACAGCCTCTCGCGCCTGTCCTTCGCCGCGGAGGTCGCACTCTCCCAGGGCCTCGAGGTCTGGCTCTCCCCCCAGCTCTGGAACCGGACCGCGACGCAGTCCGTCGGCTATCTGACCCGGGCGGCCGAGATGCTGGAGTCCCTCCGTCAGCGATGGCCGGACAAGGTGGTCTTGAGCGTGGGATGGGAGATCTCGCTCTTTTCGCGAGGCATCGTCCCGGGACGCACGCTCTCGAAGAGGACGAGCCATCCGGGGCTCTTTGCTCTCGTCAAGAGCGGAGAGCTCGGATCGAGGGTCAACGCCTACCTCGCCGAGGTCGTGGCCGCCGTCCGTAAGGTCTACCGCGGGAAGATTACCTACACAGCGCTCATTTGGGAAGGCGTGGACTGGGCGCCGTTCGACCTGGTCGGGGTGGATCACTACCGCTCTACCAAGATCGAGGACCGTTACGTGGAGATGCTCCGGCCCGCGTTTGACACCAAGAAACCCGTGGTCATCACGGAGTTCGGCTATGAGGCGATGGCGAAGGGACCGATGTCCGAGGGTTTCTTGGACTCCTCCGGGCTCAAACCGTCGGTCATCGACGTCCGCTCCCAGCTCCTCCACCAGCTCCCCATTGTGGGCCGGTTCGTCCGGCCTCACCTTCGAGAGGTGCACGCGCGCGACGAGGCGTACCAGGCGCGCAAGCTCGTCGAGCAGCTAGAAATTCTCCAGGCCGCGGGTGTCGAAGGCGCATTCGTTGCCACGTTCCTCTCTCAGATCACGCCCTACGACCCTGACCCCCACTTCGACTTGGACATGGCCAGTTCGAGCTTGGTTAGGTACCTCGAGCACGGCCATGGCGCCACGTACCCTGACCTGCCCTGGGAACCGAAGGAATCGTTCCGGGCGGTCGCGAAGTTCTACGCCGATCATTGAACGACGGTGCCGCGGCGCTCAATGGCCGGGTCTCCTCCGCACTTGTCGCGGACAGGTCATCGACCGCTGGGTCCGGTCTTCCACCCCCTGGCCGCGCTCTATCAGTTGATGTCGAATTCGTTTCCCTCAGGGTCCAGCATCGCCACGGCGTAGTGGTCGACACCCTTCTCAAAAAACACCCCGACTCTTGTCGCGCCGAGGTGGGAGAGGCGGTCCGCTTCCGCTTCCACGCGCTGTTTGCGGGTTTCAAACGGAACGCTTCGGCCACCGCTGACTCCTAAGTCGAAGTGTAGCCGATTCTTGACCGTCTTGCTCTCGTCAACCACCTGAAACCAGATGGCGGGCCCCGAGCCGGAGGGGTCAATCAGTCGGTCGGGTCCGGAACCGAGCTCCTCCTCGGGCACTCCGACGTCTCGGTAGTAGTCGTGCCAACTCTCGAAGCCGTTCGGGGGAGGGGCGATCTCGTACCCTAGTGCTTTCGTCCAGAATTGACACATGCGGGCGGGATCCTTGCAGTCGATCACGACTTGAAATCTCGCAGTCATCTTCGCTCCTGGTATCGCTCTCGAGTTTCGGTGTTCGCGCTCACCGCGGTCGACCCTCGTTCGCGCGCTAGCGCCTGCGGCGCGCGAGGAGGGTCCGTCGGGCCTTCGCGAGGCACGCACGCGAACACGCGATCCCGATCTCGGGAGTGATCGTCCCGGGTAGTCCACCCCGATGGACATGCGTCCACCCGCCCGGTAGCGGCTGGCCGGCCAATTTCCTCCCGAAAGCGTTCAACTGAAAATTCACGCGCACTCCGCATCCGTCGCAGATGGCTCTCAACTCGTAGCTCATCCCGCGGCAAACGTCCGGGGTCCTCATGACCGTGTCGAGTCGGAACGGTGAATCGTTCGTCCCTCCGATGGCCGCCTTCCTCCGCGCCCTTCGCGGTGTTGTACGGGGCAATGCCCCAGCTCGAGGATCGGGTGTGCGCAATCTCTCTTTCAACTACTGGGTCCCCTCAATCCGGGCGGAAATACTCCGGCCGACACCCCGAGGGTCTAAGCCCCTCGACCACCGCGCATTCTCGCTTGCCGATCTACTCGAATCTTAGCTGCTCCGGAATCCACCAAGAATCGTCAGGTTCTTGCCGACCGCGCTCGCGGTCGTGGCGTTCCGACTGCTGGGCCGCGGAGTGCGGTCGAGTCGCGCACCCGAATTCTGGGTGCAACGCCGGCTGGGCGTCGCCACCCGGAATCACTGGCGGCACGCCGCCCACCGGCTGCCGAGGGACTTTTGACCTCACGACCGACTCCCGCCGGCGATGGATTCCCTCGACATGCGCTTGCTTCGAGCCATGTCCCGAGGGGGACTGTACAGCCTGCGGGGAATCGACCCCCAACTCACCGTTCAGGAGCTGGCCCGAAGAACTGGGGTCAGCCGCATCACGGCGCGGCGTCGAATGGGACTGTGGCGGGAGAGCGGATTCTGGCGAGGGCTCGTCGCCTACCCGAATCCCGCGCTCTTGGGCGCTTCCCTTCAGATGCAGGGGATCGTATTCGACCCAGGCCGGGACCACTCGAAACAGGAGAAGGCGGTCGGGCGGGTGCTCGAACCCGCGTTCATGTATCACGTTCAGGACTTCTGTTCCCCGGTCCTCCTCTCCGAAACTCCGGCGAAGGCCGCGCGACGTCAGAGAGCCCTCGAAAGATGTCGGGGCGCCCACGTGCTCTGTCCGCCGATGGAGGTCGAGTTCGCCCCATCTCAGGTTCGACTCAACCCTCGGGATTGGGGGATCTTACGTGCCCTCCGACGGAGCGGGGCGCCGGACTGGGTCTCGGCAGCTAAGGACGTCAATGTCACCGTGCGCGGGCTCGAGCGCAGAATTCGTCGTCTGATGGACTCCAACGCGCTGTTCTTCCTACCCGAGCTCGATTTCCGCCGCTCGCCGGGTACTGTGGTGTGGGTGGGAGTGCTATTGCGCGCGGGAACGACCGCCCAGCGTGTGAAATCGGAATTGGTGAAGCGGCACCCGGACCTCCTCTTCGTGGAGAACATCTTCCCCATCACCGTCTTCCTCCCTCCCGAGATTCGCACTCAGGTGGGGGAGGGTTTCCCGCTGCTCCTTCCGATCGAGTCCGCCTCGAAGGCGGACCAGCTCCGGAGAGAGATCGCCGCGATTCCCGGGGTCGTGGACGCACTGGTGGGGTTCCCGACGCAAAACAGTTCCCGCGCCCGAGTCTGGGATTCGCGGATCGAGGCGGCGGCTCGACGGGACTCCGAGCGGCCCCGACCGGCACTTCCGGCTCGGTCCTCCCGTGCGAACCACCGCCCGTTCCCCTGGGGCCCGGAAGGAATCGACCGGACTCCGGGTCCCCGTGGGCGGACGCCCGCGGTGTCACGGCGTGCCGCCCACGATGTCCGAAACGGATAGTGATGTGACCAGTCGAATTATACGGTCACCGGCAGTCACGCCGAGAGAGCGGGTGGCGAACGGTCGCTGCTCTAGGAGAACCCGGACCGAGTGCCGCAGTCGCCTTCGCGTCAAGCCGACGTCCTACGTCGGTTCGCGGTCGCCATGCTGCTGGCCTTGATCATGGCGGCATTCGTGGTGGCCCTGCCTCGCCCGGACCGCGCGGCCACCCCGGCGGGCCACATGACCACGCCTCCGGGTGAGGCTGACGGCCTCGCGGCGGCGCAGACGCCTCCCTCCGGACTCGATTGCGGCGAGTTCACGGCCACTCTCAGCGTGACCACTCCGGATCCCGCGGAAGGACCTGCCGGGACCCATGTCTCCCTGGTCGGCTCCGGATTCTATGCTCCGGGACCGACCGGCTGGGTAGAGATCTGGGTCACCACGGCTTCCGGGACGTACTTGGACACCCTGGGGTACGTGCCGATGGGCACGGCGGAACCTTTCAACGAGACCTTCGAGATCCCGGGCGTCGGCGTCGATGGTGGACTTGCTCTCGGCACCTACTATCTCTGGGCGGCCAACTGGACCACGCCCTCCGTTTGCGCGGATACCTCGTTCACGCTGACCGGCATCGATCCGCCCGGCCTGGCCTGTGAGAACTGGACCCCGGTGCTGAGCGTCGTCTCTCCGACTCCGGCGATCGGTGCCGCCGGTACCCCCGTCACCTTGCAGGGTTCCGGGTTTTACAATGACAACGCCACCCAGATCTGGTGGTGGCCGGCGGACGCCTCGTCGTATACCTTGCTGGGGATGGTGACCACCAGCGCGGTGGGTGGCTGGTTCAACACCACCGTGGACGTCCCCACCGGCTTTGCCCCCGGGACCTACATCTTCTGGGGATGGGAGAATACCTATCCCTACCCCTGCGGCGGGGCGATGTGGAACCTCACGGCCGGGCCGAGCATTGCGCTCAGTCCGCCCACGGGCGTCGGGGGCACCGTGGTGACGGTAACCGGTTCCGGATTCTCGACGTCCGACACTTCGGTTACGATCACGGGCGCGGTGCTCCTGTTCGCGCTCGATTGCACGCTGAGCGCCGGTTCCATCACCGGGAGCTGCTACTTCCAGGTGGATGGCGGGGTCGCGGGAAACCACACGATCACGGGCGTAGGAAATGCGATGGGCGACACGGCCGTCGCCAACTTCACGCTCTACCCCACGATCGCCCTGAATTTGACCAGCGGCACGGTGGGAACTTCGTTCACGATCGACGGCTACGACTTCAGTGCCTATCCGTCGGCCGCCTTCGTCGATTTCGACGGCTATCCCATCACTCCGACGGGGGGCTCCGATTGCAACTACGACGCGACCCCGGAGATTACCCTCGACGCAGAGGGGGCGTTCGAGTGTACCTACACCGTCCCGTTGAACGCGTCCATCGGGGAGAACGCGGTTCAGGGTGACGATACGTTCACCGGGGAGCTGACGAGCGTGGAGTTCTTCACCGTCGGCGCCTCCTTATCGATCACCACCACCGCGCTCGAGGGCTGGGACGTGGGGGTTGCGGGATACTCCCAGTCTCTGACGGCGACCGGGGGGACCTCTCCGTACAGCTGGTCGGCGTCTGGCCTCCCGTCCGGATTCTCAATCGACCCCTCGACCGGACTGATCAGCTGCGCCGGCGGGCCGGCCTCGGTCGGAGCTTTCACGGTGGAGGTGATGGTCCTCGACACCGACGCGAACACCGCGGAGCAGTCCTACACGCTGACCATCAACCCGGATCCGTCCATCACGACGGCCGTGCTCGAGAGTTGGGACGTCGGTCTCGCGGATTACTCCCAGACCGTCGCGGGGACCGGCGGCACCGGGCCGTACTCCTGGTCGGCCCTCGGTCTTCCCCCCGGCGTCACGCTGGGCGACTCCGATACTTCGACCGACCTGCTCAGCAGCCTTCCGGGACCGACCACTCCGGGAACGTTCACGGTGACGATTACGCTGTCCGATTCGACGGGGGATGCCGCGCAACAGGAGTTCATGTTGACCATCAACCCCGCCCCTCTCATCGTGACCACCGCGTTGGAAAGCTGGAACGTCGGTTTCTCCGGCTACTCGCAGACGGTAACGGCCACCGGCGGCACCGAGCCGTACCTATGGTCCGCGAGCGGACTCCCCGCCGGTCTCACGATCGACCCGGCCGCGGGAACAGTCACCGGGGCGCCGACCGAGGGAGGGACTTTCAGCGTACTCATCACCCTCAGAGACTCGGTGGGCGACGTGACCAGCCAGGGGTACAGCCTCATCATCCATGCGGCGCTGACGATCACCACGGCGGCGCTACCGAGTTGGGATGCGAACTTCCCGGGATACTCGGCGACCCTCGCCGCGACCGGCGGAGCCCCACCCTATACTTGGGCCGCTGCCGGACTGCCGTCCGAGCTTTCCATCGACTCGACCACGGGAGTCATCCTGGGCACGAGCGCGGTGCCGACCACGGGAGTGTTCACGGTGGTCGTGACGGTCGGCGATACGCTCGGGGATGCCACCCAAGCGACCTACGCATTGACCATCAATCCGCCCCCCTCGATTAGCACCCCGGCGCTCGGGGGCTGGGATGTCGGTCTGCCGGGCTACTCCCAGTCCGTCGTGGCCACCGGCGGTTCGGGGCCGTACAGCTGGTCCGCCTCCGGTCTTCCTCCGGGGCTCACCCTCGCCGCCACCTCGACCCCGACCGATGCGATCACAAGCTCCCCGGGACCGACGACCGCGGGAACGTTCGGGGTGGCGCTCACAGTGACCGACTCGACCGGCGACTCGAGCCGGCAGGTCTTCTCGATCACGATCAACCCGGCCGTCCTCGCCCTGCCGTCCGCCAGCGTGAACCCCGTCTTCGGAGGCGAGACGACCACGATCTCGGCCGGAGCGGTCGACGGCTCGGGCAGTTACGCCAGCTACGCATGGTCCGGAACCCTGCCCGTGGGGTGCTCTCTTCCCAGCGGCACCGCGAGCGCCTCCTTCCCGTGCACGCCCGATGTCGGGTCCACCGGGTCGTATCTACTCGTCGTGACCGTCACGGATTCGTATGGGGATTCGACGCGCGACTCGTTCACGCTAACGATGCCGTCCGTCGTCACCGTGAGCTCGTCGAACGGTGCTCCCGGACCGGTGAGCTTCTCGGTGACCGGGCTCGCGGCCGATACCCTGTACGACGTCTACCTGGACACGAGTCCGGGGGTCATTTCGACCGCCCCCGGGGCCCTACTCGGCACGTGCACCTCGACCGCTTCCGGAGCCCTGGCGGATTGCACGGTCACGATCCCCACTGGGCTCGGCTCGGGAGCCTATTACGTCGACCTGTACGCGGATCCCTCGCCGCCGCCGTTCGTCCTGTCGGTGTTCCATTTCACGGTCGCTCCAGCGTCCGCATCGCCCTCCTTCTTGGGTCTTCCGATCCTTGACCTCGAGGTCGCCGGAGTCGTGCTCGCCGTGGCCGTGATCGCGGTGACGATCGTCGTCGTGCGTCGTCGGTCGCGGACGGCCCCGCCCGGGCCCCGCAAGCCCGCCACGGGCCGGTGACCGTCAGCCCCGGTCGTCCGTCGGGGCACCGCTCCCCAGGGCGGCGCCAACGAAGGAGTGGGCGGGAGCCTACCCGTTAGAAGCCGAGGATTTCTTCCACCAGGATGACGGTCGCACGGCTTGGGTTGACCTCTCGAGAGATGATGAGGGTCTTGTTGAGACCGCTGTTCATGCCGTACGCTTGCAGCGCTCGGGCATCTTCCAAGGGGAGAGAGTACTCGCGCAGGCGCTTCAGACCGTCCTGCAACGTCGGAACGACCTTTTGGGCTCCGACCACCCAGATCACTTTCCCGGCGCCGAAAGCGTACGGGCCGATCTGACTGCCCGTCGCCGAAGCGATGAGAAGCTCGCCGTCCTCGGTGACCGCGTGGACGCTGCCGACGTCGTAGTCCGGTGCCTGGCCGAGTAGCCGCATCTCCCGCTGTTGGGTCTTTCGGTCGAGGGCGCCCATTCGCTTCCTCACGGACTCGAATTTTCCGGACTCCTCCACTTCCTTCGTTAGGCCGATCTGGGCCAGAGTCTGAGAGGTCGAAAGGAGCACTTCCGAGTGCTCCGGAATCAACGAGAGGACGGTCTGCAACGCGCCCGCGCGGTCCGGAGTGATGACGACGGTAAAGCCGTGCGCTCTCAGATGGGCCGCCGCGCGCTCGAGCTGGGCGTGCGTCGCCGCTTGGGCGTAGCTTGGGTTGGGAACCAGCGAAGACTTCTTGACGGCGGAGTCGGCCATGGCAGAACCTCAGGTCGAAACGGACCAAGGGCTACAAAACGGCGCACTGAACCCTTCGTAACCGCCAACGCGCGCGAAGGGCACTTGGAACCGGAGAGCGGACTCAAACCATCCGGCGCGCGCCGGTCATCTCGAGCTGATCCGTTTCACGACCTCTTTTGCCGACTTAAGAACGGGACGAGGTGGTTCCCCCACTGCCATGAGCGGATCCAAGAAACCGATGGCAGGTAGCGGGAAGGGAAAGATCAACGTCCTGTTCATCGCAGGATTTGGTCCCGTCGTTCGGGACGCCGAACCGAGCCGAAAATTCTACGGCCAAACCCTCGGGATCTCCTTTGAGGAGGAGATGGGCGGATACCTACACACCGGCAAGCTGGACGGTGCGAAGAGTTTCGGTCTCTGGCCCCTTGCTCAGGCGGCCGAGTCCTGCTTCGGATCCGAAACGTGGCCCGGCGACCTGCCCGTTCCGCAAGCGTGGGTCGAGTTCGACGTGGACAATGTCCAGGAAGCGACCGACGAACTCGAGCGGCAGGGCTACCGGCTCCTGGTATCGGCTCGCAAGGAGCCGTGGGGCCAGATCGTCAGCCGCCTGCTCGGACCGGAGGGCCTCCTGGTCGGGGTTACTCACACCCCGTGGATGCGCGAAAAGAAGCGGTGATACGGCTCGGGCAGCGACGCCGAGCACCGGTGCCCTCGGAAGAGTTCGGAACGCTCGCCCCATCCAACCGGGGCCTCCCACGGCCTCGATGTGGGACCGACTGGGTACGACCGGTCCGGCGACCGGGGGGACCGGTTCGCACGTTCAGGACGGCCCGGGTCCGGCGAAGGGATTATCGATGAAGAGCCGTCTCCGGCTGCCATGTGTCAATTCTGCACCTCGACGGGCAGTTCGGACGAAGAGGGAGGAAATCCGCACGAGTGCGAGTGCCCGTGCCTTCCTAAGGACCTGCTTCCGAGTCCCAAACGGTGCCGGGTCTGCTACCACGACCTTCGAAGAGTCGACCCGAACCAAGAGTGAGTGCGGTTCCTCCCTCTGCCGGAGTGCCACTTCGGCCCGGGGGTGGTCGGCGGTGCGGTCCCCTCGTACGGCGGGGAAGAGCGTTATCTCCCGAACTCGACTCCGGCGAGCGTGCCCCAGCCCGGACACCGGATCTACGGCATCACCCGTGTGCGGGTTTCGGTCGAGGTGGCCGCCCCGCTCCGATACGTCTACGATTGGAGCACCGACTATCGGTCCGACGACTGGCGCTACCGCCGGAAGGGGAGCCGAAGACCCCGGTTCCGAGTGCTACGCCCTTCGCCGAACCGCGTGCTGCGCATCCGGCTCACCCCGAACGCCTCCGCGGACCCGGACATCGCCGTCGACGTGGTCCGGTTGAACCCTCCGGCGGACTGGCACACGGACCAGGTCGACCAGTCGGACCTGGAGTCGGTCGACTATCACTTGGTTCGACTCGGTCCTCGCCGGACCCGCCTCGAGCTGCATGTCACCGAGCGATGGCTCACCCGGGACCATCCGACGCCCCCGGAACTGCGGCAGCGACTCGCGGCGGGCTGGGCCCGGTATTCCGCCGCGATCGAAGAACGCTATCGGGCAGGGTTGCCAGCCTTGGGCTGAACACCTCGCCGGCCCGGCTCGGGCGAGCATCGGCTTAGTTGGCGCGCTCGCGTCGGCTATTCGTACGAGAGCTCCGAGCGCAGATAGGCCTGGACCGCGAGGAAGAGGAACACGACGGTCTCGGCGACCAGTACGATCAACTGGAGACCGTCCGTCGGCGTGAGCGTGCCGGAGTAGGCCCCTCGCACGGCGTCCGCTACGTAGGTGAGCGGGTTGATCTTGAAGAGGACCTGGAGCGCCGTCGGAAGCCCGCTCGAGAGCGGATAGAACACGGTGCTCGCGAAGTTCACCACGAAGATCAACAGGATCTGGATGCTGTTGTACGCGGTGTTCGACTTGACGAGGGCGCCGAGGAAGAGCATGAGCGCCCCAAAGAAGATCGAGCCGACGACGATCACTCCGAACATGATCCCTAGCGCGAGGATCGCGGTCGGTCCGGTGCCGAGGAGCGCCCATGCGATCGCCAGCATGACCGCAGCGCCGCCGAGACCGAACAGGAGGGAGGTGAGCATGATGCCGAGCAGGTATTCGAGCCGCGTGAACGGCCCCGACAGGAGCTGGGCGAACATTCCCCATCGACGGTCGGCCCAGAGAATGCTGCCGCCCACCGTGCCCGCCATCACGACCTGGAAGGACAGGATCCCCGGTGTGAGGAACGCGAGGTAGCTGTTCCCGCTCCCGGCGGAAGAGACCGACTGAAACCCGAACCCGAAGAAGATCAGGTACAGGCCGGGCAACCCGACGAGGATGATCAGGCTCCCCGGGTCGGTGTTGACCCAGATGTTCCGATAGATCAGCCGGAGCAGCCTAGGGAGTGCCATCCACCCCTCCCGCGCCGGCGACCGACCGGAGAAAGACATCCTCGAGCGTGTTCTTGCGTACCGCGAGCCACTCGAGCTGAGCGTTCGACGACTGCGCCAGGGCGGCGATCGTGGAGAGCGCGCGCTTCGGGTCGTCGGTGAGAATCACCGCCGACGCGCCGCTCACCGTGACCGTGACACTCGGACCGAGTGCCCGGGTCAGGGCGGTGAAGAAGTCCGTGGCGTGGCCGTTGCCGATGGTAAGGTCGATCGTCTTCTTGCCGCTGTAGAGCCGTTTCAGGTTCTCGACGGTGTCGAGGACCAGAATCTTCCCGCTATCGATGACCGCCACGCGGTCGCAGAGATAGTCGGCCTCCTCGAGGTTGTGCGTGGTGAAAACGACGGTGAGTCCCCGACGAACCTCGGCCCGGACGGAGTCGAGCAACGTTCGCCGCATGAAAATGTCGAGCCCGACCGTCGGCTCATCGAGGAAGAGGACGTCCATGTCGTGCATGAACTCCTTCGCGACCTGGACACGCCGCTTCTGCCCGCCGGAGATGTCGAACGCACGACGCTTGCGGATGTCGGTGAGACCGAAGCGCACGAGGAGTTCCTCCCGCCGCCGGCGCCGTTCCGCTCGGGGGACTCCCCAGAGCATGCCGTAGACGTCGAGGTTCCCTTCGACCGTCGTGAAGTCGAACGACTCGCCCTGTTGGACGACGCCGATCCGGCTGCGGATGCGCGTGCCGTCCCGCGCCGGGTCCATCCCGAGCACGCGGAGGGTGCCCGAGGTCGGCGCGATCAAGGTCGTCATCGCCTTGATGAGCGTAGACTTCCCCGCCCCGTTCTTCCCAAGAAGGCCGAACACCTCCCCGCGGCGGACCGAGAAACTCACTCCGTCGAGAGCGAAACGTTTCTTGTCGTAGGAGTGGCGCAGATTCTGGGTGAAGATGACGGAGTCGTCGACCGGCTCCGCACGCGACGAGGTAATGGGTGTGGACACGAACCCAATCCAAGCGGGGGAGGCGATAAGCCATGCTCACGTCCGATGTGTTCCGGTGAGGACTGGTCCCTAACCCGTCCAAGTCCGCGAGCCGTGCGACCCGATTCCGAGGCATCTCCCGGTTCGGGCAGGGTCCATCCCGCCGGTAGCCCTTGGACGGGTGCTCAGCTCACGGAACCTCACCGGTGGCGGGGACCGTCTCCGAGCAGGCCCAGGGCCCGAAATCTCGCTTCCGCCATGGAGAGGCCGACGATCGTGCTTCCGCCGCGGAATTTCCCCTGACGGAATCGTCGGTAGACCTCGTCGATCGGTAGCAGAACGGGGCGCAGCGCCTCGCCCGGGTCCGGGTGAATCCGACCCTCGGCCAACTCCTCTCCCAAGAAGATGTGGCCCGCAAAAGTCCCCCAATGGGGATTCGGATAGTATTGGCCGATCCGGGTGAGCTTTCGGGCCCTCCAACCGGTCTCTTCCTCCAACTCTCTCCGCGCCGCAGCTCGGGGGGTTTCGCGTGCGTCGAGCCGACCTCCCGGGAGCTCCAGCAGTCGGAGCCCGGGAGTAGGATGGAGATTCTCGACGAAGGGCACCTTGCGGTCCCCGGTCACCCCGACGACGATCGCAAAGGATGGCGACTCCAGGAGAGGATAGGTCAGTTCGGTCCCGTCGCGAAGTCGCCAACGACTCTCAAGGACCCGAAATCGCCCCTGCGCATACGCGACACGACTGGGCAACTCTTTCCAATCGTCCATCCCCCGCGCGACCGTTTCGGCCCACATAATGTCAGAGGAGCCTCGCTCCGAAGCGTGGGGGTCCGCACAGTCGAGGACAGGCGGGCGACCCTAACTCGCGCGGCTTCGCCATCCTCGCGTCACTCGCGACACGTACCTTCGTCTAGCTAGCCGCAGTCGCCCATGGGTGGGGTACGATCGCTCTCGGCGACGGATGCCGGTTAGCGCGACCCGTTGAACCGGTAGGTGTCTCGCCATCCGTGCCAGCGCCGGTCGGGCTTCCTCCGGACGAGCGTCCATCCCTGAGTCAGCAGCAACGGCTCGAGGATGAACGGAGACCAGATGGCTTGTCCGTGAGAAGCGAAGTTACGCCTCCCATCTCGGCGAATCTCCACCCGGATCACCCCGGCCCGCAGATCGACGCCCTGAGTGGTGCTCACCCAACGGTGGCCGTCCCGGCGCTGAGTGAAGCTACCGTGACCCTGCCCGTCGAAGAACTGCTGAACGGTGTCGCGGTAGTCGATGATCAGGCGGGCATCCTTTGCCACGTGGCCTTCCAGGTTCCGGACCGCGCTGAGCAGGTCCCGGGAGGCCAGGTGGGGCAGTGCATTTCCGAGGAGTGTTATCGTGTCGTACCGTCCATGCAACTTCACCCGTCGGATGTCGGAGAGCCGGAAGGTGGCGGGGATTCCCAGCTTCCGTGCCGAGAGACGCGCCTGCCGAATCATGTCGGGGTTGGCGTCCACTCCTAGGTAGGTGCGACCCGGTCCGGCATACGCTCGCGCCAGCGCGCCGCCGCCGCAGCAAAGGTCGATTAGTCGGCGGCCGAAGCTGCCCCGCTCCTCCCGAATCAACTGCCGGAGCCTTCGGAGGGCCCGTGGATTCTCGGCCGAGTACGATGCGTAGGAGTCCTCGCTCCGGTAGAGGACCTGGAGCGTTGACCCGCTCGACGTGGGTGGCACGGCGAGGCGCCCAAACACCGCGGTCCAATCAGTCTTGCACCGGGCTGGTGGGGTCGAGCTCGAGGGCCCCGTGGCGACCGGGAACGTTGCGTTTGTGGGTGCCTCTACTTTTCAGACTTCGCTTCACCGTTCATCCCTTCGAGGGTCGGGCGCAACTCGTGCAACGTGTGAATCACGGGACAGTTGACGGAACCAGCCCGATGGTCCCGGTTCAGCCAGATTGCTCTCAGGCCGGACCGCTGAGCGCCTTCGACATCGTACGCGATTGAGTTCCCCACGTGAACCGCGTCGACGGCCGAACAGTCCGCTCGTCGCAAGGCCCTCGCGAAGATCTCCGGGGCCGGCTTCTCGAATCCCACTTCCTGCGAGTAGGTGATCGTCTCGAACAGGCTGACCAGGCGGTGATAGTCCAGAATCTTGAGCAGGTGATCCGTAAAATCGGAGATCAGACCCAGATGGTACCCGAGTGAGCGGAGCTCCACGAGAACAGCCCGAGTGTCGGGGAATAACTCGACCCGGGACGGGTCCTCGAAGACCCTCTCGACCGCCTCGGCGATCTCCTCTCGACTCTCTTGGATTCGAAGTCGATCCATGACCCTACCGTTGTAACGCTGCCAGTACTCGTTGGTTCGACCGACGTATTGGTAGATGGTCGGCCCGAGCTCTTCATCAACCGCCGCTAGGGCCGTACGTACCGTCGCCTCGGAGAACCGCAAATGGAAATCCTGGGCGACCTCGACCCATACTCTCGAAGGTGGGCAAGCGGTGACCGGGTCCTTGGCCAACGTATCCGCAAAGTCGAAGAAGACTCGGATCGGCACCCTTCCCGACGTGCGTGGGGCCTCCGCGCGCTTCAAGTACGTTCCCTGGCGGTTCTAGCGGCGCCCACCGTCGTCGTGGCCTCGGAACCTATCTCCGGTCCACAGATACGCACTTAGATTCAGTCGACGCGTTCGCGTCGCCGTGAGGAATGTTCGGCCCATCCTCTTCCTCGTCCTTCTCACGCCCTGCGTCGAATTCCTCACGGGTTCCACCTCGTTCGGAGCGGCCGTCACGGTGCCGTCGGCCGCGTTCACATTTTTCCTCCTCACCTGGCCGAGCTACGCCTTCCCGGTTCTCCTGATCCGGGAGGCGGTGGTCGCCTGGAACAAGTGGATCGCCTCGCTGCTCGCGCTCGGGATATCCTACGGAGCCCTGAACGAGGGGCTCCTCGCCAAGACGTACTTCGCTGTGACGCCGACTTCGCCCGTCCTCGGGGGTGGCGTGGGAGTGTGGATCGGGATCAACTGGCCCTGGGTCACCGAGATCACGCTCTTCCATATGATCGTCAGCATCTCGGTGCCGGTGGTACTGAGCTTTCTGATCTTCCCCGAGACCCGACAGACCCGGTTCTTGAGCGACCGCACGATTCGCTGGTTCATCGGGCTCGTTCTGCTCGAGGTGCTCGCGATCATTGCGCTCGAGTCACTGTTTAGCGCCACATTTCGCGACCTCCTCCCGCTGTTGCTGCTTCCGACCGGAGTCCTCCTCCTCGGGATCCACCTGGCGCGACGGCTGCCCAAGCCCGACCCGGCTCGGACCCTTTCTGGCCGAATGTCGCGACCGCTCCCCCTGATTCTCGCGGGCCTCGCGTTCTTCCTCGTGACGTTCATCCCCGTGCTCGCGTTCTTTCCGGTTCCGTTCGTGCCCGATTGGATCCCGGGCATGCTACTGTGGAAGCTGGGACCCGCCGCGGCGGTTCTGGCCACCCTCTACCCGATCGGGTGCGCGTACCTCGCCATTCGGTTCTTCGAGCGGAACTCGCTCACGGAGATCCAGACGTTGGCCCTCCTGACCGGCGCGATGCTGGTTCCGCTCACTACGGCCATCGCTATCCACGACATACCGCAGGGCGACTGGTTTGCCGCCGGGGTCTACATCGCGTGCATCGTCGTCGCGGCCCGACGCATTCGCGCGCGCTCGGCGGCCCCACCTCCCACGAGTCCGGTGCCGATCGTGGCCGGTTGAGTGGGCGCAATCGTCCTTGCAACTAAGGCGTCTCCTCATAGACGGACTGGGGGATCGCGCGGCCGTCAGGGTTACGCGGCTCTTGCGTTTCACCCAGTCGAGTCCCAAATGGGGGTCCCTGTCGAGTCCGTATGGCGCTCGAGGAATACCGAAAGAAGCGCAAGTTCGACGCGACCCCGGAGCCGCAGGGCGCCTCCGGGCCCACGGCCTCTAGCGGCGGCCCGCTCCGGTACGTAGTCCAGAAGCACTCGGCGACCGCGCTCCACTACGACTTCCGTCTCGAGTGGCGCGGGGTTCTCCTATCCTGGGCGATCCCGAAGGGCCCCTCGCTCGACCCGACGGTGAAACGACTCGCGATGCGGACGGAGGACCACCCCGTGGAATACGCGAGCTTCGAGGGGGTGATTCCGGGGGGTCAGTACGGCACCGGGACGGTGATGGTCTGGGACCGAGGAACGTGGGCTCCCGAGAGTGACGACGTCGATGCCGCCCTGCAGCGAGGCGACCTCAAGTTCACGATCGAGGGCGAGAAGCTCCGGGGTTCCTGGGCACTCGTCCGCACGCGCGGTTTTGGTAAGGACCCGGCCCGGGAGTCCTGGTTGTTGATCAAACACCGAGACTCGTACGCGTCCACGAAGGACCTCGTCGCCGAAGCCCCCCGATCCGTGGTGAGTCGACGGCTGCTCGGCGACATCGCTCGGGAGGGGGGCGGGGACGTCGAGAGAGCGTCCAAGGGCGATCCCCACGGCTGACCGTGAGCCCGAGGCGACTCGGCTCACCGGTTAGGCGGTCTCGCGCCCCGGTCTGAGCGCGCGAGGGGGCACTCGAGCTGGATCCGCTCGTGCGATTTGTGAAACCCGAGGCCCTGGTTCAACGTCCACATGGGGGTGTTCATCGAGTCGTTGGACGTGTCGATGTGCGCGAACCCGTGGCGCTGCGCAAAGTCGATCAGCAGGAGCTTCAATGCGAGGGCGATCTTGCGACGACGGTACTCCCGCCGTACCCCGGTGAAGTGCTGTTGGAGCGAGTCCGGGCGCGCGGGATCGCGGGCGGCGAACGAGATCCCGACGTACTCCCCTCCGTGGGTTGCGAGGAACCAGGCCTCCGGCAGCGCCGCCGGGCCCTCGAGGAAGAACCGTCGGAAATCATCGAAGGCGATCGCGGTATGAGGACCGAGAACCGGAGTGTCGCCACCTGCGTCGACGTTCAGCTGGTGGACCCGGGCGAGGACCCGAGGGTCGTCCGCCCCTTCCTCCGCGAGAGTGGTGAAACGGATGCCTCCGTCCGAGAGCTCCTGGAGCAGTGACCGCATCGCAGAGGTGTCGGCTGAGGTCAGTTCCAGACGGGACCGCCACACCCTCCTTCGCTCGACGAAGTTACGTTTCGCGACGAAGGCCAGTCCCTCGGGCGACTCGGCTCGAACGGTGACACGGACTCCGCGGAGGCTCCGACGTTCCGCCTCGGCGATGAGCCCTTCGTACACCGCGGACCCGATCCCGACCCTTCGGCACTCGGGCCGAACATCCACCGCAACCCACTGGTACTCGGGGTCGTCCATGAACGCGATCCGGAACAACGAGCCACTCGCGACGACCGCGCCCGAACGCCGATCCCCTCCACCACGAGGTCGAACGCCTGCGAACTCTGGCGAAAGGACTCGTTGATGTGCCGGACGTACTCCGCGGTCATGGGGTGGTCGGGGGTGCTGGCCGTGAGTACTGCCGCCACCCCGGGGTAGTCGGACTCGCGCAACTCCCGCAGCTCAAAGCGTCCCGTGTCCATTTTCCGGCGGGTCGATAGACCCCGGGTTTACTTATCGGACGGGAGCGTTCGGAAGGCCTCGTCCACGTTCACCGATACCCTTGACGCAGTCCACTGACGGCCAGTTTCACGAACTGGCAACGTACTACGACGCCCTCAACGACTGGAAGGACTATCGGGCCGAAACCCGACGCCTCGAATCCATCGTGCGGAGTTACGGCGCTCCGAAGCACGCCTCGTGGCTCGACGTGGCGTGCGGAACCGGCCGTCACCTCGAATTTCTTGGCCGGGGCCACCCTTGCATGGGGGTGGACGCGAGCCGGGAGATGCTTCGGATCGCCCGGAGGCGGCTGCCACGGGTCGAGCTCCGGCTCGGTGACATGCGGACCTTCCGCTTGGGCCGGCGATTCGACGTCGTGAGCTGCCTCTTCGGGGCGGTCGGCCACCTTCGGACCGTGCACGACATCCGACGAGCCTTTGCCAACTTGGCCCGACATCTGAACTCGGGCGGAGTGGCCCTCGTGGAACCCTGGATCCTATCCAAGGACTTTCGCGCCGGGTCCGTCTACCTTCGGACCCGTCAGGGTCCGGCGCTCGCGCTTGCCCGCATGGCGTTCTCCGCGCGCCGCGGGAATCGATCGCGGGTGCACTATCACTTTCTCATCGGAGAACGCCACCGGCCGGTCCGGTACTACGAGGAGGTCGACGAAGGTCTATTGCTCTCTCGAGCGCAGTGGCTCACCTTGCTCGAGAACGCGGGGTTGGAGGCCCATTTCCTCCGACGGGGGCTGATGCCCGGCAGGGGACTTCTCGTCGGGGTCAGGCGCGAGGCGACGTAACCTCGTCCGACTCGGGCCCCTGGCCCCGGCGGGACCAGGCTCGGCGCTCCGACTGCCTCGGCCGGCGCCGCGGCTCTCTGCCCGGGCACCCTGACGAGCCGAGGGGGGTCCCTACGCCGCAGTGCTGCTCGGAAGAGAGAGGGAACGTCGAAGCTGCCGCAGGTGCGCGCGGACGAGCAACGGTTTGCCCGCCTCGATCCCGAAGAGCAGTCCGTGGAGCGGCAAGATCCGCCGGTAGAACAGTAGCCGCTGTTCGAAAGTATCGTCTTTCCGCGACCGTCGTTGGGCGATCAGGAGCCTCATCAACTTCGGGCCGAAGCTCCCGAGCGCGGTCAGATCGAAGGCGGGATCGCCGAACCGGGCGTCCTCCCAATCGATGACGCCGGTGGGCCGGTGACGTTCCGAGTCCCAGAGGATGTGGCTCGGCCATAGGTCGGAGTGAATCAGGGTGGGCCGATACCGCGCCTCGGCGAGGACCGACATACCCTCGCGAAACAGACCGGAGATCTCCCGGTCCAGGCTCGCCGGGAGTCGCGCTGCCGCCACGCGCCGGTATCTCCGCTCGAGGCGCCGGTAGCCCGCGACCCACGACCGGGGGTCACCGGGTCGAAGACTGAGCTCCTCCAACGGACCGTAGGGACAGTCGTCGAGTTCGGAGAGGAGCGAGGCGATGAACCGTGCGAGCCGATCCCGATCCGGGGAGCGGAGGGAGCCGGGTCTCGAGATCGGGGTCCCCGGAAGCCTTCGGTACGCCAGGAACGGCCAACCTCTCGGATCGTCGAGGGTTCCGACGAGCTCCGGGCGCGGAATCCGAATCGTCAGATGGTCACCCAGCACCTCCAGGAGGCGAACCTCCCGGGTCAGGGAGCGGGCGGCCCCCGGCCATCGTGGTACGCGAAAGATCCATCGACCGTCCGCCTCCAGGACGAGGTTGGTCCATCCCGTCTGGTCGCACCGGAACCGTCCGAGTGGTCGTCCGGGCCACAGTCGCCGGAGCGCGCGTTCGATCTCTCGGGGAGACGGTAAGGGGGAGCGCATCCGCGTTCCCTAGCGGTACCGCCCCTTAACCAGGGGCGCCCCCGGCGCCCGGTTCACCGGCCGCGCCCGGGAGCCGACGGCTGGGGCGGGCCGGTGTCGACTCGCCCACCGGTCCGCTCAACGGAGGACGACGGCCTGCGCCGGGCCGGAATCGGGCTCGACCACGACCGCGGTGCCATACGCCAGGACCTCTGTCATCGAGGACATCATCTCGGACGTGTCGAAGCCCGTGGAGATGACCGCGTTTGCGCCAAGGCTCTTCGCGTGAGCCGCGAGTCGACTGATCGCCTGGTGCCGCACCTGTTCGAGCAGCTGGGTGTACAGTTTGATCTCGCCGCCCGCCCACGACCGGAAGTAGGCGCCGATGTTCTGCCCCAGTCCTCGCGACCGCACGATCAACCCGAATGTGGCGCCGATGACCCGGGTGACCCGGTATCCCGAGATGTACGGGGTGGTCACGATCATCACGTCGGTGGGGGGTGCGAACGGATCCGGAACGGATGTGGCTTCGGGGACCGCGGACATGGCGGGCGGGAAGTCCGGACGATAATGAACTTGGCGCGGTGTCGCGTCCTGCGGCAAGCGATTCCCGCCGCCCTCCCTTCGACCGCTTTCGATCCGGAGAACGAGCCGGCACGCGACCGGGAGCAACCCTCCGCACGCCGGGGGGGCGCTACGGGGGAGGCTTGGGTACCGGACCGAAGAACTCGACCCAGTTCCCGTCGGGGTCGCGAGTGAACACCAGATTCTCGTGCGCCTCCCGGATCCGGGCCACGATGGGCAACCGTCTACGGCGAAGCTCCTGCTCCCAGGCCTCCACGTCCGAGACGCGGAAACCGAGATGGTCGAACTCGGTGCCGCGCCGGATCGGAGTGTAGTATCGGTTGCCCCGCGGGTAGTAATTGAGCTCCAGTTCCTGAGCGGCCCCCGGAAACTTCAGGTGCACCCACTCACCGCCGTGCCCCATGACCCCCCGGTTGCCCACGCGGAAGCCGAGCTTCCGGTAGAAAGCGATCGAGCGGGCCAGGTTGCGGGTGCGCAGGCCGGCGTAGCGAAACTCGACCTTGACGGGCGGCATCGGGCATCCCCCACCAGAGGGGAGGATATACGGTGCCAGGCCGCCAGCGTCGGGTGACGACTACTGCTTCGTGGTCTCGACGAAGTCGGCCGGGAACCACCCTTCCCGTCCCCGGACGTCGCGGCACCACAGCCATCGTCCCTCGGTGTCGTCCGCGAGGACCTCGAGCTCCTCCCCGACCTCCGGGTCGAGAGACGTTGTGTCGTACTCGGTGAGCACGGTCCCCGTATCGCCCTCGACCCGAAGGATCCGAGCCGGGACCCATCCGGTTCCCTCGTCCACGGTCGTCACGGCCACATAGGCGGGCCACTCGGCCGATCGTTCTCCGACCTGGAGCCGTTCTCCCGGGCGAGGCTGGATCGGGGGCCAAGAAATCCAATTGGAGGGAGGCAGTCGAGCGATGACTCGCACCCGGCGCGGCCGGCCCTCCGAAGGGGACTCGGTGGTCATTCCAAAAGTTCGATGTCGAACGAGTCGTAGATGGCGGCCAGCTCCGCGGGCGGTACCGACCGGGGCCCGTGGATCACCTGCAGCAGGCCCTCCGTCTTCGGTCCCACGATCAGCAGGTAACGAGCCGGATCGGGGCCCGGGTTCCAGAAGGTGTGGGCCGTACCACGCGGAAGGAGGACGCCCGACCCGGGGCCCGCATCGAACTCCTTCTTCCCGAACTGGAATCGAAGCGTCCCTTCGAGGACGACCCACGCTTCGTCTTCCGAGCGATGCCGGTGGAGCGGGACGCCTCGTCGGGGCGGACGGCGCGGGTCCTCGCGATTCTCGTGGATCACGAACTGGTTGTCTGGCGTGCCAAGAGCGGCGTTCAGCAGCGGCGCACGGACAAGTTCCGGGTCGGCCATGTTCGTCGGCGGGAAGTCGATCCCCTACCTCAACCTTGGCGGTAGCGGCCGCGGGAGCGGCGCGTTACCTCCTCGTGCCACGCGGGGCTCGCTCAGCGGGGCTCTAATATCTGAAGGCCGATAGAAACACCGTTGATCCGCCCGGGAACGAGCCCCACCCGCCGGAACGGTTTCGGCAGGAGCGGCTCGCTGCCCGCTCGGACGCGGTGGAGGGACGGGTGCGCGCGCGAACTACCGTGATCCTAGCGATCGTCCTGGCGCTCGTGATCGGCGTCTCGGTCTACGTGGTGGCCGTCGAGCTGCCGTCGGGTCACTCCACGACTGCCTCGGGCTCGCCGGCCACGTGCGCCGCCCCAGCGTCCGGGACGGGGAACTCCACCGTCGACGGCAACTGGACGACCTACCACGGAGACAACTCGCGATCCGGGTATGTCCCGATGAGCGCCATCACGTCGGTGAAGTCGGAGTGGTCCGGCCCGACCGACCTCAATGGTCAAGTGTACGCCCAGCCGCTCGTGTGCGGCGACTCGCTCTACGTGGCGACCGAGAGCGACTCCGTGTACGCGGTGAACGCCACCACGGGGGCGGTGGAGTGGACCACCAACCTGGGGACCCCCGTCCCTCCGTCGGACCTGGCGTGCGCGGGCGATATCGACCCCAGCGGGATCACCAGCACGCCGGTGATCGACGTCACGACCCGTACGCTCTACGTCGTCGCCTTCCTGCTCGGCGCGAGTAACGTCTCCCACGTGCTGTTCGGTCTCAACGTCACCTCCGGGGCGGTGACCTTCCGCGCAAACGCCGATGCCCCGGGGGCGGTGGTCAATGCGGAGCAGCAGCGGGCGGGGTTGGCCCTGGAGGACGGGTACGTCTACGTGCCGTACGGCGGGCTCTACGGGGACTGCGGGCAATACCATGGGTGGGTCGTCGGGATCCCCATCGCGGGCTCCGGGGCGGTCCTATCCTACCAGGTCCCCACGATGCGGGAAGGGGCGATCTGGGGGGTCGCGGGGTTCGGCATCGCGGCGAACGGTGACCTTTATGTCGCGACGGGCAACGGCGCGTCGAACACGGTCTACGACTACGGCGACAGCGTCATCGAGCTCTCCCCGTCGCTCACTGTCCTCGGCTACTTCGCTCCGACGAACTGGGTGCAGCTGAACGAGAACGACCAGGACCTCGGGTCCGTCGCGCCGACGGTCCTCCCCGACGGAGACGTCTTCCAGATCGGTAAGGAGGGGGTCGGTTACCTCCTCTCCGGAACCGACCTCGGGGGCATCGGAGGGCAGATCTACAACGCGTCGGTGTGCGGCGGCGCCTACGGAGGCACCGCCCGGGTCGGCGACTCGATCCTCGTTCCCTGCGATAACGGCCTCTGGGACCTCAACATGGGAGCCGACTCGTTCTCGATCGCGTGGCAGGCCTCGACCTCGAACTTCGACTCCGGCTCCCCGATCGTCACGGGCGACCTCGTCTGGGCCGTCAACATCAACGACGCGGACCTCTTGGGGTTCAACCTCAGCAACGGAGTGCAGGCCTATTCGTTCCCGCTCGCCGCGGTGGACCACTTCATCTCGCCTGCGGCCGCACCGGGAAACTTGTTCGTGGCCGGAGGCGACGAACTGTACGCCTTCGCCCTCGGCTGACCGCACCCGGGACACGGCGGGCCTCGGCGCCCGTCGGTACGAGTTGACCGCGGCTATACGTGGCCGCGACGTGAGCGGGCTCCATGCCTGCGCGCCGCCGCTCGACCGGATCGGAGGGGGTCGACCGGCTGATCTCTCAGCTTGAGCGGATGCGCGCGGAGGTCGTCCGGTTGGAGCGGGGTCGACCGCTCTCGCAATTCGGTTCCCGTCGGGTCAGCGCGCGCAACCTGATCGACTATCTCGCGCTGCGGAGGTTCGACGCGCGTCGGCTTCAGGAGGGCCTGGCGGGGCTCGGCCTCTCGTCGCTCGGGCACGCCGAGAGCCACGTACGGGACAATCTGGACCGGGTGCTGCGCCAGCTGTACCTCGCCGCCGGGCGCGCGCCGCCCGTCCGACCCCGCTCCGACTCGCTCGGCCTCGCCGCCGGCCGCCGGCTCATCGACCGCAATGCACGACGGCTCCTGGGACCTCCGCGACCGGGCCGCCGGACCCGCATCATGGTCACGGTCCCGACGGAAGCGGCGACCGACCCCGCGCTCGTCCGGGAGCTCGTGCGGTCGGGGATGGACTGCATGCGGATCAACTGCGCCCACGACACCCCCGCGACCTGGGCAGCCATGATCTCGAACGTCCGTCGGGCGGAGCGGGGAACCGGCCGACGCTGCCGGGTCGAGATGGACCTCTGCGGACCCCGCGTGCGCATCGGACCGATGGCCCCGGGACCGGCGGTCGTCAAGGTCCGGCCGCGGCGGGACGCCCTCGGGCGGGTCACCCGACCGGGTCGTCTTCGACTGGTCGCACGAGGCGCCCCGGTCCTTCCGGAGGAAGAGGCGATCCCGTCGGCGCAGGTTCCCCGCGCCTGGCTGCAACGCCTCGCCCTCGGTGCGTCCGTCGCGCTTCGGGACGCCCGGGGAGCGAAGCGAACCTTGCGAGTCGTCGCGTCCGGCCGGGCGACCCGCTTGCTCGCGACGTCGAAGACCGTGTACCTGAGCGACGGAACGGTCCTCCGCTCTCGCTCCCGGGCCGGAGCCCGGTGGGACGAAACGAAGGCCTCGGTGGCGTCGCGCGCCGGGGCCGCACTCCTTCGACCCGGGGACTCGGTACACCTGACGGCGGTCGGCGCACTCGGACGGGCCGAGGCCCGGGACGATCGCGGTCGGCTGCTCCGACCCGCGACGTTCCCCGTGGTCCCGCCGGAGGCGCTCGCGACGCTCCTTCCGGGGGCTCGGGTCTGGTTCGACGGGGGCCGGGTCGGCGGCGTGGCGCGCGCGGTTCGACCGGGGGAGGTCACCCTCGAGATCACCCACGCTCGGCCGAACGGGGTCCGCCTGGGAGCGGACAAGGGTCTCAACTTCCCGGACTCGTTCCTCCCGCTGCCCTCGCTCACCCCGAAGGACCTGACGGACCTCGACTTCGTGGTCGCGCGGGCCGACGTCGTCGGCTACTCGTTCGTCCAGAGCGCCACCGACGTGCGCGCGCTGCGACGGGAGCTCGCGGGCCGGGGAGTTGCGGGCTTTCCGTTCGTGCTGAAGATCGAGACGGCACGGGGATTCGAACTGCTGCCCGAGATCCTCCTCGCGGCGCTCCGCTCCCCGGACGTGGGGGTGATGGTCGCCCGCGGCGACCTCGCCGTCGAGGTCGGTTACGAACGGCTCGCGGAGGTGCAGGAGGAGATCCTCTGGCTCGCCGAGGCGGCCCACCTGCCGACGGTCTGGGCCACCCAGGTGCTCGAGGAGCTCACGAAGACTGGACTCCCGTCCCGGGCCGAGGTCACGGACGCGGCGATGGGGGCGAGCGCGGAGTGCGTGATGCTGAACAAGGGCCCGCACCTCCTCGAGGCGGTGCGCGCGCTCGACAACATCCTCCGTCGCATGGAGGCGCACCAGCTGAAGAAGAGCTCCCGTCTCCGCCACCTCAACGTGGCGGAGCGCTTCTTCGAGGCCACGGCCGACGCTCACGCCGAGGGCGAAGCGACGCGTTCTAGGAAGTCGGCCGGCGGCGCGAAGAAGAGAGCCCCCGTGACCGCCCGGCTGTAGTCGAGCAGCCGGTCGTAGTTGCCCGGCGGGCGGCCGACGAACATGTTCTGGATCATCTGTTCGGTCGGTCGCGGCGAGCGGCTGTAGCCGATGAAGTACGTCCCGTACTCCCCCTTCGCGGGACTCCCGAACGGCATGTTGTCGCGCAGGATGCTGACCTCTGCCCCGTTCTCCACGATCGTGGTGAGCGCGTTGTGCGCCCAGCTCGGCTTCACGGAGTCGGGGAGCTCCACGTCCGAGAGCTTCTCCCGGCCGACGATCCGCTCCTGTTGCTCGACGGGCAACGCGTTCCAGCCGGCGAGGTCGTGGAGATACTTCTGCACGATCACGTAGCTCCCGCCGGCGAACGCCGGGTCCTCGTCCCGGACCAGGACCGCCTCCACCGCTTCCGCTCCCTGGGGGTTCTCAGTACCGTCCACGAATCCGATGAGGTCCCGATTGTCGAAGTAGCGAAACCCCGGGACCTCGTCCACGGCGGTGACGGCGGGCCCGAGTCGCGTCAGGATCTGGCTCTCGAGCTCGAAGCAGAGGTCCGGGCGGTTCGCCCGGAAGTGAAAGAAGGCGTCCCCGGGGGTCGAGACGGCAATCCGCCCGTCGGCCCGGATCTCCCGAAACACGTGGAGCTCGGCCGGTCGGGGCGGACCGAAGAGAGGGTCCCAGATCTCGGAGCCGAATCCGAGCACGCAGCTCAGGCTCCGGTCGGGCTCCCGGGAACCGACCGAGCGTACGAGGCCCCCCAGGTCCGTGCAGAGACCGCGCATCGCGGCGAGCGCTGCGGGGGACCGCCCGACGGTCACCGTCAGGAAGATCGCCGCGCGGGTGAGCGGTCCCGCGACCGGCTGGGCCGTCGGAACCGTCGGGGACGTCGAATCGGGTGGCAACGGTGGAACGCACCTTTGGCGCCCGGAGCGACTGGTCCGAGATATATCCCGTGCACGCGCCCACCATGGGCCGGGAACGTCGAGGAGGGGGCGACGGACCCGACCCACGACCGGGCGGGGGTCCCGGGGGGTTCGGAACCCCGGAGCTCGGGGGTGACCGGCGGAGACTCGCTCCCCTATTTTCCCATGAACGGGGCGAACGGGCGGGGGTCGAAGACGACCCGGATCCGGTCGATCTTCCCGTTCGTCACGTGATGCCACTCGACGATGAACGCGGTGCCGGCGGGCGTGTTCGTCACCATGTCGTACAGGAGCGCGACGTCGTCGCCGTCCACGAACATCTTCCGCATCTCCACCCGCTCCACGATCGGATGCAGCTTGCGCAGCGCCGCGAGGTAGTCGTCGGGACTCGTGAAGCTCTCGAACGGACCCACGAAGTGGATCTTGTCCGCGAGGAACTTCCTCGCCCCGGCCCAGTCGTCTTTCGCCATCGCGGCCTGCATCCCGCCCACCACGTCCTTCGCTGCCACCATCGTTTCACCGAGTTCCTTCGCTTCCGGGCGCCGCGTCCTGCCAGCAGGCGAGAATCGGCCCGCCCGGAACCTTGAACCAGAAGAAGCTCCCCATCCCGGGCACGTCCACGCGGGGGAGGACGACCGTGCCTCCCTCCCGCACTACGCGCTCGCGCGCAGAGTCGAGGTCGTTCACCCGGATGTAGCTCAGGCTGGACGGCGACTCCGTCGGCTGCGTGGGCCGGATCCCGCCCCGCCCACCGCCGGGGATCTCGAAGGAGAGATACTCCCCCTGCGGCATCCGCACCGATCGGAAGCTCCAGCGAAACGCCCGTTCGAGGAACTTCCGGGTCGCCGAGGGGTTCTCGCTCGCCATCTCCGTGAAGGCGAACTCGGTCCGCGGAGCCTCGCCGGACGTCTCCTTCTGGTCGGGCATCGGAGTGAAGCGAGCCCGGTATCCATTAGATACTACTTATGATGAGTAGGGGCCTCGCGGATACCGTGAACCGCCGCGCGAAACGGCTTCGGACGGCCGTACCGGGACCTCCGGCGCTCCTCTACCAGAACGACCCGATCCGTCAGAGCGTGCAGCGCCTCGGCCGAAAGTGGGTCCTGCTGCTCGTCCGGGACCTCGCGTTCCGCCGGTTCAGCCGGTTCGGAGAGTTCCGCCGGAACAATCCCGGATTGACCGCGCGGGTCCTCTCCCGCCGGCTGCGCGAGATGGAACGGGAGGGGCTCGTGACCCGTCGGGTCTCGGGCCGCGACGTACGGTACCACCTCACGGCGCGCGGAGAGGACGCGGGACTGATCCTGCTCGCGTTCCTCCAGTACGGTCTCAAGCACCTCGTGGGGCCCCAGCGCCTTCCGGTCCCGCCCCCGTCGGGGTAATGAGTCTCGGCACCGTCGCGGAGGCGATGCCCGGTGGCGCGCCCCCGAAGCGTCCCCGTCGACTCACGATCGTGCTGGCACAGTGGTGCCCGCACTGCGTCCCCCTCTCCGTGACGAACGGGCGCCGACTGGCGAAGCGGCTCCGGGTACCGTTGCGGGTCCTGGACATCGACCGCCGCTCCCAAGTGAAGGAAGCGGATCGCCTCGTGCTCCGATACGGCGACGCGGCGCCGGATTATCTGATCCCGCAGGTGTTCCTCGAGTGGTCGGACGGCCGGGTGCAGCACCTTCTGACCGGGTTCTCCGAACAGGTGCCCCGGACCGCGCGCGCGTGGCGCGACCTCTTCGCGAGCGATTGGCTGAAGCGCGTCGTCGCGGGGGCCGGAAACTGACGGGCCGCGGTTCGCTCCCCCGCCTCCTCCGGACCGCACTGGCGTCGCCGGGCGGCCGGTGCTATCGCCACTGCGACCAGCCCATCCGCTCCCGCGCCGTTCCGAGCGCGCTCCCCGGCCGCTGGGAGGTTCGTTCGTGCCCCTCCGGCGTCGTCTCGGTGACGTCGTATGCCGAGTGGACCCGGCGCGACCCAACCCCCGCGGTCCGGCGGACGCTCGAACGATGGACCGAGCCGAAGTCCCTCGTGCGCGCCTGGGACCTGCGGGTCGCGACGCGCCGCGGCCCGGAGCTGGGCAAGAACGCCGAACGGTTCCTCGCCCGGAACCATCCGTCGCGCGGCGTGCGGGTCGTCTACTGGCGAGTCTATCCGTTCCGAGCGAGGGACGGGACCGAACGGCGGTTGTTCGTCTGCTTCCGGCGGACCCACGCGGCACCGGTCTTCTTCGCAGCCTCGCCCACCGCGTCGGAGTGGGGCTGCCCGGTGTGCGCCCGCCGTCGACGGGGGCGCCGACGCCTCCGGGGGTGAGGCGTTGCCGCGGAATTCGGCGGCCTCGACGACGATCGAGAGCGCCGCATTGCGACGGCTAAGTCGCGCCCCTCCGGCGGAGGTGCGACGCTTCTGGCGTCGGGTGGCCGCGAGAGGCGCTCCGTGGATCGAACCGATCCCGGGAGACCCCGACCATCGCCTCGTCACGTTCCTATGGCGCTCCCGGACCGACTGCGCCGTCTCCGTGATCGGTTCGTTCCTCGCTTCCGCTCCCGAGCAGGGTCGCCTCTGTCGCCTCGCGTCCACCGACGTGTGGTTCCGGAGCGTGAGGCTGCCCGCCGACGTTCGGTCCGTGTACCACCTCTACCGTGCCCCGACCCGAACGATCGGTCGGCCCACGAAGGCCTTCGACTTCTCGCGGCTGCAGGCGGACCCGCGGAACCGCACTGGGACGTTCTTCTACCCGAAGGACCCCGACCAACCGAAAGACCGGGAGATCTTCGGTTCGATCCTCCGGCTACCTCGGGCGGCGGCCGGACCGGCGCGCGCTCGACCCCCTCCGAGCGCCCGGGGGCGGGTCGAGCTCCACCGATTTCGCAGTCGCGGGCTCCGGAACGAGCGACGGGTCTGGCTGTACCGGCCGTCGTCGCGCTCCCGAGCCCGGCCGCGCCCTCCGCATCTCGTGGTCGTCTTCGACGGCCTCGCCTACCTCACCATGGTACCCACTCCCGAGATCCTCGACGACCTCCAGTGGCGAGGGCGGACCGGGCCGGTCTACGCCGTTCTCGTGGACAATTTCATGGGCGGAGCGCGGGTTCGCGAGCTCATCAACAACCCGGCGCTCGTCCGCTTCCTCACCGAGGAGCTCCTTCCATGGACCGAGAGGGAAGTCGGCCTAAGGTTCCCCGCGGGCCGGGTCGTGCTCGCCGGATCGAGCGCGGGCGGGGTGGCCGCGGCGTTCGCCGCCCGGAAGGCGCCGCACCGGTTCGGGAAGGTCCTCTCCCAGTCCGGGGCCTTCGTCTTCCCGATCCCGGGGCGACGCCCTCGGGCGCTCTTCCGGGCCTACTCGGATTCGCCGCGTCTCCCGATCCGATTCTATCTCGACGCCGGACGTCTCGAGACGATCCGCTACGCTCCCCGGGCCACGCCGCTCCTCGAGGCCAATCGTCAGTTCCGCGACCTCCTGCGCGCCAAAGGGTACCCGCTGCGCTACCGGGAGCTCCCCAGCGGCCACGACTACCTCAGCTGGCGCGACTCGCTCGGGCCGGCGCTCGAGTGGCTCCTTCGAGGCTAGGTGCGCCGAAACGACCCCCGCCAGGGTCCGGAGACCGGCCGGCCCCGCGGACGGAACGGGTTCACTTGGGAGGGGACTCCGCTCCGCCGGCGCTCAGGCCGCCGTCGACGGTCAGGAGTGCGCCGGTCACCCATCGACTTTCGTCCGAGAGGAGATACTGGACCGCCCGGGCGACCTCCCACGGGCTCGTTGGGAGGTCTTCCGCGAGCGGGACCCGGTGCTCGGGGGCGGGCGGGTCGAGACCGTCGAGCGCTTGCCGCATCGAACCGGGCAGCACGGCGTTCACGCGCACCTTCCACGGGCGGTAGTCGCGAGCGAGCCGGGGGACGACGTCCACGAGCGCCCCTTTCGCCAGGTGGTACGGAACGTTCCCCGCGGCGCGGATCGCGGCGGCGGCCGACACGATCACGACCGACCCCCCGCCCTGCGCGATGAGGTGCGGTACCGTTGCCCGGGCGACGCGGAACGTCGGCTCGAGGTTCCCCCGGATCCCGTCCGACCACTCCTCGTCCGACATCTGGTGCAGGAGATGCTCGGCCCCGTGCCACCGCCCGACGTTGATCGAGACACCGTCGAGACGGCCGAAGTGCTCGAGCCCCTGGGCGACCGCGCGATCGACTTCGGCCTGGTTCAGCACGTCCGCGGTCCGGACGTCGACGTTCCATCCGCGCCGTTCGGCGTGCGCGCGGATCGGCCCGAGCGCTTTCGCGCTGCGGGCGAGGGCCATCACCCCCGCTCCCTCGGAGGCGAGCAGGCTGACGAGCGCGCTGCCGAGTCCCGGGCCGACGCCGGCGACGAAGAACACCCGGTCCTTGTGACGCATCGGCGCTCCCCAGAGACGGTCGGCTCTTCACGTGTTCGTCCCGGCGGGGCTCCCCCGACCCGGTTCATTAGGCCCGGGGGCCTGCGGGGCGCATGTCCTCCGACGACGGACGGGTGGAGCTGGAGCAGGTCGAGAAGTACGAGTTCACGGTCGCGTTCACCGGCGCGCCGTTCGCGGCGCTCACGGTGGACGAACCACCCCCGGCGGGCCAGGACCACGGCCCCAACCCCGTCCAGTCGCTCGCCATGGCGGTCGGACACTGCATGAGTTCGACCCTCGTGAGCACGTTCGAGCGCGCCCGGGTACCGGTCGCCCCGCTGCACACGACGGTCCGGGCCACGATCGGAACCAACGAGCGCGGACGGCGGCGGGTTCGGGAGCTCCGCGTCGAGATCCGCACCCGACCGCTCGACGAGGCCGACCGCGCGCGCTTCGACCACTGCGTGGAGATCTTCGCCGACTTCTGTCCGGTCTCGGGCGCGGTGCGCGAGGGCGTGAAGATCGACCACTCCGTCGGCCCCGGAGAGGGCGCGCCGGTCCGAGCGGCCTAGCCGGCGGACGGCGCGGCGAGCAGCGTGTCGAGGAGACCGATCGGCGGGCAGCCGAAGCCGAGCAGCGCGTCGTGGAACGCCCGCAGGCTCCCGGAGAACCGGCTCTCCAAGAACCGGTGGCGCGAGTTGAGGATCGCGAGCTTCCCAAGCGTGTAGCAGAAGTACTCGGGGTTGAACGTGCCCCGGATCGCTTCGCGTTCCGCGGGCAGGTGCTCGAAGTGGGCCTCCCGTTCGAACAGCTGGGTCGCCTGGGCGAGCTCCATCCCCTGGGTGTGCAGGCCGATCGACGCGAGGAGCCGGCAGTCCCGGAGGAGCGCGTCGTGGATCTGAGCGACCTCCGCGGAGTGGTTCTCGCGGCGCAGCCCTTGCTCGATGGCGAGCTGCTCCGCGTAGTGGGCCCACCCCTCCACGAACGACGGTGAGAGGTAGACCTTCCGCACGAGACTGCCCGCATTCCGATGGAAATGCAGGAACTGCAGGTAGTGCCCCGGGAAGACCTCGTGCACGGTGATGTTCCGGAGCAGCGAGCGATTGAACGACCGCAGCCACTCTTCCTGCTGGACGGGGGTCCACGCCGGGTCGACCGGGGTGACGTAGTAGATCCCGTCGGTCGGGCCGGTGTCGAACGGACCGGGGGGATTCATGCTCGCCGTCGAGAGCGCCCGGCCGAAGACGGGGGTCTCCTCGACGCGGCAGACCGCGGGTTCGGGGATCGTGACGAGCCCCCGGTCGGCGACGAACTTCCTCGTCTCGTCCACGAACGCGCGGGCCGTTGGGAGGACCTCGGCCGCGATCGGATGGTCCTGATTGAGCCGCTGCAGGAGCTCCGCGACGGTGGCGTGCTCCTCGCGAGCGATCTCGTCGAGCCGGGCCTGGTTCCGGGCTAGGTCGGCGGCCCCGGCCTTGCGGACCTCCTCGATCGGCGCTTCGATGCCCTCTCGGACGAAAAGGAGGCGCTGGTACCGGTGCGGTCCCAGGGCGAAGTCGGGGGTCGAGCGGGGCAGGCATTCCTGGCGGAGCCAGGTGAGGAACTCGTTCACGCTCGCCTCAGCGGTGGCCCGGACCCGCGAGAATTCGGGGACCATCGAGGCCCGCACGGCGAACGGCTCGACCTCCTTGAAGTGCGGGGAGAGCCCGCTGCCGATCGCGAGGGCGAGCTCGACGAACGGTCGGGGAAGCGGCGCACGGAGGCGTCGGCGCCCGTCGGCGAGGATCTTCGGGACTCCGTCGAGGATCCGCACGATCGCTCGCACCCGATCTTCCACGGGCGCGTACTCGCGCACCAGATACGGCGTGAGGCCGACCGCCCCGACGTAGGCCATCGGGTTCCGGTCCAGCTCCTCGGCCTCCCGGAGGTCGAAGAGCGGACTGTCGAGGAGGAGGCGCAAGAGGAAGCGGTCGATGCGACGGGCTTCGGTGACGCGGGACTCGTCGACGCGGCTCAATTCGCCGAGGAGCGCGTCGGCCCGGACCGACCAGGACTCCGTCGCGGTCCGGGAGAGGTCCGGCACGATCCCGTCGTATCGATGCAGCCCGAGACCGACCGCGTACGACGGCTGGAGCTCGAAGAGGTGGTCGACGATCCGTTGCTCGAGGGCGTCCAGTTCGGCGGACGCGGCGTTCGATTCCGGCATAATAACGGCTGTCGGGAGCGGGACGGGCTCAAAACGCTAGGCGTCCACTCCGCGCCGACCGCGGCTCACTCGACCCACGTCATTCGACAGGTCGGGCACCGTCCGCCCTCGAGGGGTGTCCCGCAGACGAAGCACTGGGAGAGCGGTCGGGACGCGATCGCAGCAGGGCCGGAATCCGGGACGATCCGCTCCGGAAGCGGAGGCGGCGGGGTCCGCGGCGACTCGGGCGGTGCCGGAACGGGAGCCGGAGCCGGCAGGGAGGGGCCGGCGGTGGCGGGGGCCGCGCCGGCGCCCTCCTTCGGCGCCTGGCCCGCGTCGCTGGGTGCCGGTGACGGTGGGGTCTCGGAGGGAGACTCGGCCGGTCCGCCCTTGGCCGCGGGGCGCTTGTCCGCGGCGGCCGGCGGCTTCTTCTCGGTGACCTCCGGTTCCTTGCGCCGACGGCGGAAGAACGACATCCGCCCTCCGAAACCGGCCCGATAGCTTTGAGCGTGTCGCCCGACGGGACCGCACACCGTTTTCCGCGCCTCCCCTTACGGGGAGCATGGCCGCGGCCCCCTCCGAACGACTCCGGGCGCTCGGGATCGAACTACCGCCGCCGCCGAAACCGGCCGGGGCCTACTCCCCCGTGGTGGGGTGGAACCGGCTCGCCTGGGTCTCCGGACAGATCGTGACCGAGAACGGCAAGGTCGTGCACCCGGGGAAGGTCGACGCCGATGTCACTCCGCAGGTCGCGAAGGAGCTCGCCCGACGCGCCACGTTGCAAGCGTTGAGCGCCCTCGTTGACTCTCTCGGATCGATCGACAAGGTCGTCCGGTTCCTGCGGGTCGCGGTCTATGTCGCCACCTCCCCGGGGTTCGACCGGCCTCACGAGGTCGCCAACGGAGCGACCGAGCTGCTCATCGACGTCTTCGGAGAGGAGGGCCGGCCCGCGCGGATCGCCGTCGGCGTCGCGAGCCTTCCGCTGAACGCGCCGGTCGAGGTCGAGTACTTCCTCGCCACGGCGTAGGCGGCCGACCGATGGAGCCGACGGTCTGGTCCGGAGTCTACCGCGAAGGGCGCGACCTGTTCACCCGCAACCTGCGACCCGGAGAGCGGGTGTACGGGGAGGAGCTTCGGAACGTGGGCGGGGTGGAGTACCGCGAGTGGGACCCATTCCGCTCGAAGATGGCCGCCCTCCTGCTGCGGGGCGCACCGGCCGGGCTGTGGCCGACCGTGCGCAACGGGCTGTATCTCGGGGGCGCGCACGGCACGACGGTCAGCCACCTCTCCGACCTCTGGCCCGACGCCGAGCTGTTCGTGGTCGAAAAGAGCCCCGTCTCCTTCGCGCCGCTCCTCGCCCTCGCCCGCCGACGATCGAACCTCCTTCCGCTCCTGGCCGACGCGCAGCTTCCCGAGCGGTACGCCGCGGACGTCGGGCTGGTCGACCTCCTCTACCAGGATGTCGCGCAGCGCGACCAGGCGGCGATCTTCGCGGAGAACGCCCGCATCTGTCTCGCGCCGGAGGGGGTCGGGATCCTGATGCTCAAGGTGCGGTCGGTCACCCAGCGTCGCTCGGCGGCTGCCGTGGTGCACGAGGCCCGTGCGACGCTCGGACGCGCCGGATTCACCGTGCGCGCGGAGGTCAACCTCGCCCCGTTCTCGAAGGAGCACGTCGCGCTCGTCGTGGCGCGGCCGGCAGCACCTTCCACCCTCCGCTGATCTCTCTCGGACGAAATACCGCCCCTTCGTTCCCGCCGCCGAGGGGAGCATGGACCTCGTGCGGGGCAGCCCGCGAACCTGTCCGTTCGTCTTGCTCGCCAGCGGCGCCGTCCTCGCGGTCCTGCTCCTGACGCCCCCGACGCCCGCTCCGTCCGCCTCGACTCGGCCCGAGTCGATCGGTCCCCCGTCTCCGTCCCCCTCCCTTTCGGTCGACCCTCCCACCTGGTGGATGCCCACCGACAACTCCACGTCCCTCGTCGCGGGTTGGGTGGGCCCGCCTCCCGGCTGTGGTTTGACACCGCGGTGGTACCGCTGGTCGGTCGCGGGCACGACGGTCGAGGGGACCCTCAACTCGAGCGCGGTGGCCAACGTCACCTTCGACGCGACGTCCTCCGAGACCGGGACGACGACCCTCCTCGTCCGCTCGGCGGCGACACTCGAGTGCGACGGAAGCGGTTCGACGATCCTCGGCACGGCCGAGGCGAACGTGACGGTCGTGGCACCGCTCGCGCTCCAGAACCTCTCGGTGGAGCCGGACCCGGTCGCGCTCGGGCAACCCACCGCGTTCGAAGGCACCATCTCCGGGGGAGAGCCGCCGTACCAGCTCCGCATCGCCTGGGGGGACGGAAACGTCTCTTCGGTGGCCGTCGCGAGGCCCGGGTCGTTCGCGGTCGACCACCAGTTTCCCGCCGGGGAGTTTCTGCCGCGGGTCGCGGCGAGCGACTCGGCCGGGCTCGAGTCGTCGGGCGCCGTCCCCGAGCCGCTCACCTCGAGCAACACGACCGCGGTCGCCATCGGGTCGGAGAACACCGAGGTCGACGTCGGGGTGCCGGCCGAATTCAGCGCGAACATGTTGGACGCGCCGAACGGCTCGTCCCTGGGCTGGTCGTGCAGTAGCGCGGCGACGGTCGCCGCGCCGCAGGTCGCGGACGAGGCGAACTTCTCCTGTTCGTTCTCCGAGGTGGGGACGGGCGTCGTCTTCTTCGAGCTCCTCCCACCGATCCCGGATCCCTTGGTCTCGGCCACCCGGTACGAGTCCGTGGAGCCCCTTCCGGAATTGGGTGCGGTCTCTCCTTCGGGCCCGGCCGAGGTCGGTCGGCCATGCGCAGTGACGTTCAACATCTCGGGCGGGGTGCCGCCGTTCCTCCTCGAGTGGCAGGAGATCGGCACCCCGGTCGTCGGCTCGCTCGGGGTCACCGAGGACGGGCCAGTGCTCGTCCCCCTCCTCCCGACGGTACCGGGCTCGCTGGACCTCGTGGCTCGTCTGGTCGATGCGGACGGGATGGCGACGGCGAACGCGACCGCTCAGTTCGTCGTCGACCCCGCGCTCAACGCCACGGCCGTCGTCGCACGGGCGCTCACCGCCTCCGGCGCCGTCCTCGACCTGAGCGGCAGCGTTCCGTCGGGAGCGACCCCGTTCCTATGGGTCGTGACCTCGAGCCCGGACCCGGCCAACGAGACCACCCCGGAGGGGGAACTGGGAACCGCCGGTTCGTTCGACTGGCAGGCGAACTACTCGCTCGAAGGTTGGGCGACGATCTCGTGGGCCGTCGTCGACGCCGACGGCGGGTTCGTCAACGCGACGATGCCCGTGGAGGCCGTGGCGCCGTTCGTGGGAACCCTCTCCCTCGCTCCCGGCGGCCCCGACGCACCAGGAACCTTCGACCTCGCCCTCGCTCTCTCGGGAGGCTTGCCCCCGTTCCGCGTGGACGTGAACGCTACGAGCGGGGCGCAGTGGAACCGCACCGTTGCGAGCGACGGCGGATTCGATCTCGCGTTCTCCGCCTCCGCCGCCGGGCTGCTCGGGCTGGAGGTACGGGTCACCGATTCCCTCGGCGCGGAGCTCGCACTCACGGGGGCCGTCACGGTGGCCGCGCCACCTCCCGACGCGGTGTCGAGCCCCTCGAGCCCCGACTCGGGGTCACTCGCCTCGACCGTCGTCGGTGGGGTCCTCCTCGTCGTCGTCGCGTCGGCGGTCGGCCTCTACTTCCATCGACGGCGACGGGGCCGGGCGGTCCCGCCGTCGCCGCCCGACCCCCGGGACGTGCTCCGAGGCATCATCGAACCCGCGGACGGGGTGGACCGCACGACGGTCGAGCTCCTCGCGGAGGAAGCGGGAGTTCCGTTGGACGGGGCTCGCGCCGCGATCGACCGACTCATCGCCGACGGCACCCTGCGGGCGGAGACCGACCCGGACGGAGAGGAGGTGCTGGCGTGGTCGGCTCCGAACTCCCCATGACCGCGGCGGCGGGTCACGGGTGGACCGCGGCGGTCCTCGCGCTCGCCGTTCTCCTCGTCACGGTGGCGACGGCCCCCGCGGGGACCGGCGCTCCGACCCCGGCGATCCGGATGGCGGCCTCGAGCCCCACCCCCGCGAACGCCTCCCCCGTGGCGAACTTCTCCGCCTCCATCAACCGGCTCGTCGACCTCTTGGGGGTCGCCGGGAGCGGCCTCCTCGCGCTCGTGTGGGCGCGCGTCGCGCTCAGTTGGTTCTCGCATGACGTCACCAAGAAGGTGCAGGCGAAGGATCGCGCCCGCGACGCGCTGATCGGGACGCTGCTCTTCGTCGCCGCTCTGACGGGACTGATCTGGGGGCTCGCCCACTGGGTGCTCACCGGCGCCTGAAGCGGGAGGTCGCCGCCCGTGTTCGGTCTCGACCTCGGGAGCCTCATCCAGACGCTCCTGTTCCTCCTGTTCGCGGGGCTCACCGCGATCGTGACCGCGATCGTGGGGCCGACTTACGACAACCTCCTCGTTCCGGAGCTCCGACCCACCGCGCTCTATCCGGCGCTCCTCGGGAGCACCTCGAACCCGGGGAACTATCTCGCGGCGGCGACCGACTTCTCGACGTACACCCTCGCCAACGTGGTCGACCCGACGATCGCGCTGGTCGCCGTCGGCGTGGCGTTCCTCTACTTCTCGCGGGTGTTCGTCGACCGCTGGGCGACCGCCCTCGACGGCCTCCTGCCGAGGCTCGTGATCGCCGTCGTGGCCGCGAACTTCACGGTGCCGATCGCCGGCGCGATCCTCGGTCTCGGCGGCGGGCTCTATCCGATCCTGGCGGACTGGGACGGCGGTGCCTGGCAGCACTGGGTCAACCTCGCCGGGTACGCCCAGGTCCAGTTCTCGTGGGACAACGGGGCGCTCGCGTTCGTGCTGTCCCTCGTCGAGTTCCTGCTCGTCTTCGGCCTCGTCCTGGCGATCGGCCTGCGGGACGCGTTGCTCGCGGTGCTCCTGGTACTCCTCCCGCTGTTCACGTTGCTCTGGCCGTTCCGACCGCTCGCCCCGCTCGCCCGACGGGCGTGGCTCCTCTTCGTCGAGCTCGTCTTCCTTCCGTGCGTACTCGTCGTCCCCCTCGAGCTCGCGGTCGGGAGCCCCAACCCCGTCCTGCTCGTCGGCTACCTCGGATGCGCCCTGGCATCGCCCTCGCTCCTCTCAATGGCCGGTACCCACCTCTCGGCGTTCGGCTTCCCGGTGAGCGGCGGGGCGATCGGCGTGGGTACCCAAAAGGGCCTCGCGGCGGCTTCGTCGGGCCCCGCCAACTACGCCGGGCCGGTCTCCTCCAGCGCGCGCACGACGGGGGCGGCGGGTCGGGCACTTTCCGGCACCGTGCGCGCGGCGGGCAGCGCCGCCGCGCCGGCCGCGGCCCCCCTCGCCGCCGCCCAGCTCGTGGGCCATGGGGCGGCCCACCTCGTGCGCCACCTTCGGGACGGCGCTCGAGGGGCGCCACCGGGGCCGGGCCGCTGGCCCCCGGTGCGGGGGGGAGGGGCCGGATGAGATGGACGACCCTCCGGACGGCCCCCCGCTCGTTTCGCTTCCGGAGCGGCTCGACCGGCGACTGCGCCTCGGTCCGTTCGCCTCCGCCCGCGACGCGCTCCGGTTCATCACCTACGCCGCGGTCGGGGCCGTCGTCGCTCCGTTCACGAGCCCGTACGTCTGGCTCGCGATCGTCGCGGGAGGCTTCGCGGCCGTCGTCCTCCGTTCGGACGGGCAGGCCCTCGACGAACGGGCGTACGCGTTCGCCCGGTGGGAGCTACGAACCGGGACGGGAGGCTCGGGGGTGAAGCCGAGCACACGGCAGCCCGGCCTCTCGCAGGGGTTCCTCCGGGTCGGTTCCGGTCGGTGCCTCGCGATCCTGCGCACCGGAGGAACTCCGGTCACCTATCTCCCTCCCGTCGAGCTCGGACGTCGGTTCGAGACGTTCCGCGACCTCCTCCGGTCGAGCGAGGGGACGGTCGGGTTCCTGGCCACCAGCACGTCCCTGAGTTCCGGGCCCGTGCTCCCGTCGGGTCCCCCGCCGCCGGCCGCATCGGACCGGTCGGCGCGTGACGGGTACGCGGAGCTGGTCGAGCTGCTCTGCCGGCGTCGCCAGGTCCGACGAGTTTACGTCGTGCTCGGAACCGAGCGGACCGGCCCCGAGGGCCTCTCGGACCTGGAAGGGCGGGTCCGGTCGCTCGCCGAGAAACTGACGGTACTCGGACTGGGGCCGGTGCGGCTTCGGGACCGTGGGTTGAGAGAAGCGGCCCGGCTCTGGGGGTGGACGTGAGCGGCGCTCGCACGCGGAACCCCCACCGGGCGCTCCCGTTCCCCGTCGAGTTCGACACGTTCCGGGCGGCGGTCGGTCTGGCCATCATCGCCGGCGCCCTCGGACTGGTCGCACCGTACCTCGACTCCCTGGCCGCCGCTCTCGCGGCGCTCGCCGCGGCCGGTTGGGCCGCGGCCCACGCGCGCCAACGCTCGACGGGCGCGTCGGGGGTCGGACCGGCCCGGTCGGCCGGGCTCGCCTCGGTCGCCCTCGGGGCAGCGGCGTTCTTCCTGCTCCCGGGGCCGCTTGCGCTCGGACGGGGGCTCCTGCTGGGGCTTGCCTGGCTGCCGATGTGGTGGATCGAGCGCCGGAGCCGAACCGGAGCGATCGGGTCAGGCGACGGAGCGAGATGAACGAGATCGACCCACCGACCCCGAAGGAGGCGCCGACCTGGTTGCGCGTCGGTCGACGGTATCGCGCCCCGGTGCTGGTCCATCAGTTCCCCCCTGAGGTCGCGTTCGCGTTCCTCGGCCGGGTCCTCCCGACCACCGAGCCCGTGGAGCTCGCCGTGGAACTGCATCGGATCCCGCCGACGCGGGCGCTCGAGATCCTGCACGGGGCTCGCGCGGTCGCCGAGGCGGAGCTTTCGTCGGGATCGGGGGGGAGCCGGACCTCCGAGCTCGAGGTGGAGCGGGAGACGGCCGACGCGTTCGGCCGGGCGGTCGCGCGTCGAACCCAGGAGCTGTGGAAGGTCGGCCTCCGCTTCGTCGCGTTCGGGCCCTCCCGTCCTCGGGCCGAGGCGGTCCGGACCCGGCTCGTCGAGCGGCTGTCGGCGCTGGGATTCCGGACCCGGGTGCCCCGGTACGAGGTCCGGTCGGCACTCGACCCGCCCGAGCTCTCCGGTTCGGACCCGCGTCCCGTCGGGTACTGGCAGACCCTGCCGACCGACGGGGTCGCCGCGCTCTACCCGTTCGTCGACGAGAGCGTGCTCGAGCCGGGGGGCGCCCTCGTCGGTCTCGCGCTCTCGGATGCGAGCCCGGTCTTCCTGAACCGTTGGGAACACGCGAGCTACTCCTGGGGGATCTTCGGGACGACCGGCTCCGGAAAATCGTTCACCGCGGCTCTCCTCCTGCTCCGCACCCGCTGGATGCGGCCGGACGTCGAGGTCACGATCCTGGACCCCCTCGGAGAGTTCTCAGGGTGGGTCCGTGCCCTCGGCGGGTCGGTCGTCGAGATCGCGGAGGGAGGAGGGGCGCGACTGAACCCGCTCGATCCGGCGACGACCGGCGGCGACCGACGCGAGAAGGCCGCCCGGGTCGCGACGATGCTGCGCGCCCTCTTTCCCAGTCTCGAGGACGCGGAGGCGGCCGCGCTCGACTCCGCGGTGACCCAGCTCTACGAACGGGGACCCGCCGTCCCGACGTGGGACGACCTGATCGACGAGGTGGCGCGCGCGCGGGGCCCGGGCGGCCGTCTCTCGACCCTGCTCGACGTGTTCCGTTCGGGCTCGCTGCGGAGCGTGAACGGCCCGTCGACCGTCGCACCGGGACCCGGGCCGGTCTCCGTCGACTTCCGCGGGGTGCCGGAGGACCATCTTGCCTTCCATCTCTCCTACCTGCTCGACTGGGCGTACGGGCGCCTGCGGGGCCGCCCGGGGAAGAAGCTGCTCCTCGTGGACGAGGCGCACCTGCTCGTTCGTTCCCCCGCGACGGCCGACTTCCTCGACCGCGTCGTCCGGCACGTGCGCCATTTCGACGCGGGCGTCCTCCTGCTGAGCCAGAGCCCGGAGGACTTCCTCGGGAGCGCCGAAGGACGGGCCACCCTGCGGAACCTCTACGCCACCGCCTTCCTCCGACTGCCCGAGGTGTCGGAGGCGGCCCGGGACTTCTTCGGGCTGACGGGCGCGGAGGCGGAGTGGCTCCCGAAGGCGCGGCTCCCCCGGGAGGTCGGTTACGCGGAGTCGCTCTGGCGGATCGGGGAGCTCCACCTGCCGCTCGCGATCGTCGCCTCCACCCCCGAGCACGAGTTCCTTACTCGGGTGTTGGGGCGCCCGCCCGGCGCCCGCGCCGCTGCCGCTGAAAGGACGGTTTTATGAGGAGCCGAACGGAGGGAGGAGCGTGGACGCGGAAGCGACGGCCGCCGGTCCTCCGCGCCGCAAGACGAGCTGGAACCTGAAGTCGATCGTGGAGGACGTCGCCGGCCGCCCGATCGGCGAGCTCCAGGACCCCAACCGACCGGTGCACCCCTACCTCGAAGGAAAGGTCGCCCCGCCGGACGAACGGCCCCCGTGGGCCTCCCCTCCCCGACGCGTGAACCCCGAGTCGATCCCCTACGACCCCGTGGGCCACGTCTATCCTCCGCTCGTGGGACCGGTCGGGCGCTCCTACCACGGGAGCGAGCACGAGCATCACCAGGAGACACTCGAGCGCCACCGCCCCGAGAGCGAGTCGACGCCGGGGAACCCGGCCCGGCCGCCCGGGCCGTCGCACCGGCCGGAGCGGCTGTACCTCCACTACCTGCTCTTGCACCTGGACCGGCTCAGCCCGTCGGCGCTCCAGTACCTGAAGCAAGCCGTCGACGACGAGGTCTCCCACCGGGCGCGGCCGCCGTTGCCCCCGGCGGAGTGACCGGGCCCGCTTCCCAGGTCGCCGCCCGTTCGAGCAGCGCCCGGTAGCTCGCTCGGTCCCATTCGACGCCGATCGCCCGGCGACCGCAGCGCACGGCGGCCTCGAGCGTCGTACCGGTGCCCGCGAACGGGTCGAGGACCGTCTCGCCCACCAGCGAGAACATCCGGATCAACCGCTCCGGGATCGCGAGCGGGAACGCCGCGCTGCGTCCCCGGGCGCTGACCTGAGAGGCTCCGCGAACGTCGGACCAGACCTGGCTGAACCAGCGGTCCCGTTCCGTCCGGGAGAAGCGACTCGCCTGCCGCGCCGGGTCGTGGGGCGGAAGCCGGCGGATCCTCCCCTTCCGGAACAGCAGGATGTACTCGCAGTCGAGGGTGACGTAGCCGTTCGGGGGGACGAAGCCGGAGCCGAGGAATGCGTTCGGCTTGTTGGTCGGCTTCTTCCAGAGGATGTAGGGGAGCGCCCGAAACCCGACGCGCCCGGCGGCCACGAGGGTGTGCGCGTGGTTGGGCCAGAGCCGAAACTCCCCGTCCGTCGTCCGGAGGGCGTCCCCGATGTTCACCGCCAGGAGCCCGCCCGGGACGAGGACGCGGTGGCAGGCGACCCACGCCTCTTCCAGGACCCGTAGCATCCCCGGATAGTCTGTCGCACCGAGTCGTCGGAACAGCCCGTCCCACTGCGGGATCATCGGGTACGGCGGCGAAGTGACGACCAGGTGGACCGAGGCGTCGTCCACGCCGTCCAGACGCCGCGCGTCGCCGCGAAGGAGGCGAACCGGGTTCGCTTTCGGTCGCGGCACCGCCGCCGCCACGCGAACGCCGGGTTAATACGGACCTCCTTCTGCCAAACGCCATGCGGCTCGACCGCCCGGTGCTCCAGGTCGCGCTCGACTTCGAGAACCTCTCGCGGGCCCTCACGGCCGCGCGCGAGGCCGTCGAAGGCGGGGCCGATTGGGTCGAGGCCGGGACCCCGCTCATCAAGAGCGAGGGCCTCGACGCGGTCCGTGAGCTCAAGAAGGCGTTCCCGGCCCAGCGGATCGTCGCCGACATGAAGGTGATGGACACGGGGGCTTTCGAAGTGGAGATCGCGGCGAAAGCCGGGGCGGATATCGTCACGATCCTCGGCGCCGCGGACGACGACACGATCGCGGACGGCGTGCGCGGCGGCGAGCTCTACGGCGCGGAGATCGTCGTCGACCTATTGGGCGTCGCCGACCCGCTCGCGCGCGCGAAACGGGCCGCCGAGCTGGGGGCCGCCGCGGTCTGCTGGCACGTCGGGATCGATATGCAGATGCAGGCGAAGACCCCGTTCGCGGTCCTCGCCGAGCTCGCCCGGGCGTCCCCGATCCCGGTCGCGGTCGCGGGGGGGCTCAACTCCGAGACCGTCGCGGGCGCGGTCCGCGCCGGGGCCCAGATCCTCATCGTCGGAGGAGCGATCACGAAGAGCGCCCAGATCGCCGAAGCGACCCGTCGGATCCGGGAGACGATGACCACCCAGCAGGCGGTCGCGTCGGAGCATTTCCGGCGCTACGGCGGCGAGGAGATCCGCGCCGCGTTCCTCAAGGTCTCGAGCCCGAACGTGACGGATGCGCTCCAGCGAAAGGGTGCGATGCACGGGATCGTCCCGCACCTGAAGGACCGAACGGTCAAGATGGTCGGCCCGGCCGTCACCGTGGTCACGCGGGACGGCGATTGGGCGAAGCCGGTCGAGGCGATCGACCGGGCCGGCCCGGGCGACGTGATCGTCGTCGACGCGGGTGGCGGATTCACGGGAATGTGGGGGGAGCTCGCGAGCTGGAGCGCGCACGGCCGGGGGATCGCCGGCGTCGTCATCGACGGCGCGGCCCGCGACATCGACTCGATCCTGGAGCTGGGCTTTCCGGTCTTCAGTCGGAACGTGAGCCCGGACGCGGGGGAGCCGAAGGGGCACGGCGAGATCGGCGTGGAGGTCGTGGTCGGCGGTCAGCGGGTACGGCCCGGCGACTGGATCGTGGGGGACCTCTCGGGGGTCGTGGTCGTCCCGCGGGAGCGGGCGCAGGAGATCGCCAATCGGGCGCTCGACGTGCTCGAGCACGAGAACCGGGTGCGGGAGGAGATCCAGCGCGGTTCCACTCTCGCTTCGGTGCAGAAGCTCGAGCGCTGGGAACGGGTCGGCTAGGTTCGGGCCCCCCGGCAATCTATATTTTCGACGTGGGGTCCTCGCGGGCCGCCCCATGAGCGCCGGTCTCTCGCAAAGCGCCCTCCTCGCCTACGTGTTCGTCGCCCTGTTCGGGCTGTTCATCCTTCGTCGGTCGTATCGGATGACCCAGGGCGTTCCGCTCAGCACCGCCCGTCTCGTCGTCCTGCCGGTCCTGTACGTCCTCATCTACCTCGGCGAGCTCGCCTCGGTCTCCTTCATCGGCGTCTCGACCAGCATCGCGCCGTTGACCTACGTCTCGCTCGCGGTGGATGGGGTACTGTTCGCGGCGGGGGTGGTCTTCGCCTACCAGTACACCCTCCGGCACGTCGAACTCTACCAGGCGCCGGGCCAAACCGCCTGGAGCTACCGGCTGAACCCGCTGCTCCCGATCGTCTACGTGGTCCTCTTCTTCATCCGCGTCGGGATCGAGACTGCGCTCCTCGGAGTCTCCCCCTTCGAGTTCCCCACCGCGGCCTCCCTGACCGGCCTCTCGACGGTCACCCTGCTGCTCTTCGCTACCGTGGACGCGCTGTGGGGCCTTTCGACTGGGTTCCTGGTCGGGCGCAGCGCCGCCGCCTGGCACGAGTGGCAGCTCAAGCTCGCGGGCGCGAGCCGGGCGGAGACCGCCGCGCTCCCCTAGTCACCAGCCCGTCCCCCGACCCGTTCCGTTCCCTCGATCGATTCGAGCACGTGGCCACGGGCCCACCAGCCGGCTCGATCGCGCTGTCGATGCGCGAGCTGGACGCGGGTCGGTCCCTCCCAGCGGTCGGACCACGCCACATCGTACTCCACCTCCCAGAGCACGAGGGGTTCGGGCTCGGCCAACGACAGCATCAGACGCGTCCGACCTTCCAGCGCCGACCGGAGGCGGGCGATCGGAAGGCGCCCCGCGTCGACCGCCCGTAGCGCCCCGACGATCTTCCGGACCATGCCCCACACGAACGACGGGGCGCGCACCTCGATGACCGAACCCTTCCCGAGCGGCCGTACCGTGACCGACTCGACCTCGCGCCAAGTCGGGACCTCGGCGGGGAGGGCCCGACCGAACGATCGGACGTCGATCGTCCCCACGAACAGGGCGGCGGCCGGGAGTGCGGGAGAGTTGGCGCGAACGGTCGCCGGCTCAAAGTAGCGGTAGGTCCGGCGGACCGCGCGCCGCACCCGAAATCCGTCCGGCACGGAGGTCGCCGCCGTGAAGAAGAAGGCCGGGTCGATCGCATTGAGTCGTCTCAGGAGCGCGGGGCCGGCGAGCGGGCTCGAGAGCGTCAGCGCGTTCGCCCGCGCGCTGACCCCCCGGTCGGTCCGGCTCGCCACTTCCAGGGCGGCCGCTTCGCGGGAGGGCGTGAGCCCGAGCCGGACGAGTCCGCGGCGCAGCTCTCCCTCGACCGTCCTTTGACCGGGCTGGCGGGCCCAGCCGTGAAAGGAGGCCCCGTCGTAGCCGAATCGGACAAGCCAGCGCGCCGTAGGGCGACCCAGCCCCGCGCTCCCGTATGACAGCTTGGAGAGTTGTGCGCGGCCTCCGCAGCCACGGGCTGAGACGTCGTAGCATATGTTGACCTATTGTGGAATATACATTCTAAATTGAATTACTATATATGGCCAGCCGCGGTGCTCCGCATCGATGAAGGCCCTCCCTCGGCAGCCGGCGGACAACCGGGCACGGCGGCGGGATCGGCTCATCATCGGTTGATGGACCTGGTGAGAAAGAAATGAGTGCACAGAATACGGCAGGGACGCCACAGACCGAACAGCTCTCGACGCCCATGAAGCGCCGTTCCGGCGGCATGTCGACGGGCGCCGCGATCGCCATCGCGATCGTCCTCCTGATCGTGGGGATCGCCGGGGGGTACTTCCTCGGCAAGTCCACGAACTCGACGTCGACCCCGAGTACGATCAACTTGACGGAGACGGGCTCGAGCCTGCTCTACCCGCTCTTCAAGGACTATTGGTTCCCGAACTACACCGCCTCGAACGTCGTGCTGAGCGCGGCGTCCACGGGTAGCGGCACGGGCCAAAGCAGTGCCGAACTAGGTCTCGTCAATATCGGTGCGTCCGACGGATACCTTTCGAACGCGAGCACGACCAACCTGATCAACTTCCCCGTGGCGATCTCCGCCCAGTTGATCTACTACAACCTCCCGGCCCCGTTGAACGCGGTTCACCTGAACCTCAACGGCACGATCCTGGCCGAGATCTACGAAGGGACCATCACGACGTGGGACAACCCGCTGATCCTCGCCGCCCAGAGCCCAACGGTCGCGACCGAGCTCAGTGCGATGTCGGCGCAGACGATCTACACCGTGAAGCGGTCCGACTCGAGCGGGGACACGTTCCTGTTCACGTCGTACTGCTACATGTCGTGGAGCGGCTTCACCTACCCGGTCTCGACCAGCGGGCTGTCGGGCCTCACCGGCACGGACGTCCTCACCGGTGACGGGAACTCGGGCATGGTCTCGACCGCAAAGGGCCAGGTCGGCTCGATCGCCTACATCGGGATCAGCTACGAGGCGAGCGCGGCGGCGGCCGGACTCGAGTACGCGGCTCTCGGTGACAACGCGACCCTCGCGAACGGCACCTACGCGGCGGCGGCGAGCGACTACATCCTGCCCACCGCGACCACGATCTCGAACGACGCGAACCTCGGACTGAACCGCCTCGAGTTCTCGACCTACGGACTCGCGGTCAGCCTGATCCTGGGCGGCAGCTACGCGGGCGCGATCGACCTGGTCCACGGCGGCGGCGGAACGACCGCGGCGGCGGGCGTGGCGGCGTACCCGATCGTGAACCTGGAATACGCCCTGATCAAGACGGTACCCGGTGGGACGGTCGTGACCGCCGCGGCGTTGGCCGCGACGGTGGCGTTCATGCACTGGGCCCTCTCGTACGGGAACTACAACTCGGCCGGCGCTCCCTCCGCGTGGATCGATGGGGTCAACTTCGTACCGCTGACCCCCCAGGTCATCGGCTACGACAACGTGGAGCTCGCGAGCGTCTCGGGGATCTCCTGAGGCGGGTGAAGTTCCGGGAGAATCGTGCCTGACCCCCCGGCCCCGGTAGCGGACCGGGAACCATTTCCCCCTTCTTTTCCTCCGCCCGGGACGACCGTCAAGGTCCACCGGCGACCCGTCGGGGTCGGCGACATCGTCGCGTACATTCCGGCCGCCGTTCCGGCGGCGATCTTGGCCGGGATCGTCATCGAGCTGCTTATCTCGAGCAAGTTCACGAACTTCGGGCTGAGCTTCTGGGGAAGTGTTTGGAACCCGCCCTCGAGCTGGGGGATCGCGGTGTTCGTCACCGGCTCCTTCCTGACGGCCCTTCCCGCCCTCTTCTTCGCCATGGCGATCGGCCTCGGGATCGCCATCGCCTCGACCACCTATCTGCCGGGGTGGATCACCCGATTCCTCGACCCGTTCGTGGACCTCCTCGCCGGCATCCCGAGCATCGTCTACGGGATCTGGGGGTACCTCCTTGTCGCGCCGTTCTTCGGGACGATCATCAACCCGGCGCTGTACAGTCACCTGAGCTTCATCCCCGGATTCGGGGGCGTTGCCCCCCGCTCGGACGGCCTCGGACTACCGGTGGGGATCTTCATCCTGACCCTCATGGCGCTCCCGATCACGACCCTCTTGATCCGGGACGCGCTGCGGTCGGTCCCACGCGACCTCTGGGAGGCCGGTCTCGGCCTGGGGGCGACCCGCTGGGAAACGGTGCGGCACGTCGCGATCCCCTACGGCAGCCGCGGAATCCTCAGCGCCGCGTTCCTCGGCTTCGGCCGTGCGTTTGGCGAGACCGTGGCGATCGCGATGGTGCTCAACGTCGTCGCCTCGTACCCGACGAACGCCTACGGTTCCACCGGGACGATGGCCGCCGAGATGTTCCTCTCGCTCGACTCCGCGTTCGGCAACACGCAGTGGCTGGCCGCGCTCTCGGAAATGGCGCTCGTGCTCCTCGGGATCTCGCTCGTCGTGAACATCGTCGGCCGTCGACTGGTCGCCCGCATCGTCACCTACGAAGTGCCGGGGTTGTGAGCCACGATGGCGACCTCCCTGGTGAACGGACGGGTGGAGACGGCGGAGGACCTGCTGTTCGACCGGTCGTTCCGCACCCGCTGGCGCCTCGGGTTCGACCGGACGATCGGCTGGATCCTGCCGCTCCTGTTCCTCGTCGCAATCATCCCGATCCTCGACCTCGTCTACTACGTCGCCTCCCAGGCGCTCCCAACGATGTCCTGGACGGTCCTGACGAGCACCAACCCGTACGACCCGGACGCCCTCGGCGTGCCGATCCTGACGACGGCCGCGATCATGCTCTTCGCGACGTGCCTCGCCGTCTTGCTCGGGATCTTCGGCGGGGTGGCCACGGCCGAGTTCATTCCCGAGCGCCCGGCCGGGTGGATCCGGATGACCGCGAACATGCTGGTCGGCACTCCCTCGGTCGTCCTCGGGTACTTCGGGTACTTCCTGCTCGTCATCACGTTCGGCTGGGGCCTCTCGTTCATCGCGGGCGCCGTGACCCTCGGGTTCTTCATGACGCCCTACGTGTTCCGCATCTCCGACCTCGCCTTCTCCTCCATCCCGCGTCCGATTCGGGAGGCGGCGTACGGTTCGGGCACTCGCCCCTACCAGTACATCCTCAAGGTCGGCGCTCCCATCGCGTTCCCGCAGATCCTCAACGGTGTCTTCCTAGCCCTCGCAATCGGCGTCGGCGAGACCGCGCCGATCGTGCTCACCACCACCCAGTCGGTGATCTTCCCGCCGACGATCTACTCGCCGGTCACCTTCCTCACGGGCACGATCTGGGAGAACTTCTCGCAGCCGTCGGGTTCGCCGACGCT
>Ga0335074_10000615_pt1 | contig 49936 bp, 44 predicted proteins | sample Lox_Sample_23_FD_206715 | JGI IMG/M metagenome (GOLD analysis project Ga0335074, IMG submission 206715) | Soil microbial communities from Loxahatchee National Wildlife Refuge, Florida, United States - Lox_Sample_2.3 | ecosystem: Environmental > Terrestrial > Soil > Wetlands | place: USA...
GGCGGGACCGCGCAGGTCGACGTTCACGACGTTGAACTGCTGCGCCTCGTCCGGGAGCGTGCAGTAGCGCAGGCCCCGGATCTCCTCGGGGCGCGTCGCGATCCCTTCCGAGAGGACGAACCCCGCCGCCAGCTCGAAGTCGTGGCCCGGCGTCCGCATCGTGACGGAGACCGGCGTGGCGATCTCGTCGTCCGGGTTCGAGACCCGGATCTCGAGCGGCTCCTCGGTCGCCACCTCGTCGGTTCGCTCGCCGGGGTCGGCGCCGTACCGGCGCACCGCGACCCGGACCGTCGTGCCGGGTCGGGCCGGGGCGACGTGGTTCGGATCGCCCGCTGCGTCCACCCCGCCCTCCGTGCGGTCAGCGGGTCCGCTGGGCGCGTCCGAGCGCGGCGAACAGCTCGAGCAACGTCTCGATCCCCGCGCTCACGTCCGGATCGCGGAGCCGGCGGCGCAGCTCGAAGAGCCCCATCGGCCGGCGGGCGGGGGACGGAGCGTGCCCCGGGCCCCCGGCCGCGCCCAGCGTCGTCTTCAGGTCGACGCGCGCGGCGAGCTCGAAGAGGACCTTGAGATTCTGCGCGAGCCGCACGTCCTGGCTCTGGGCCAGGAACCGCGCGAGCGCCGCCTGGACCGCGGGGCCGCCCTCGACCGTCGCCTCCACCGCGTCGAGATAGCCGTGCTCGTTGAGCGCCCGGAGGAGCGCGACGGTCCGCTCGATCGCCGCGCGGTGGCCCGGGGTCTCCCACAGCGTCCGCCACTCGCGGATCAGATCCTCGTCGTCGGGCGAGCCGACGATCTCGGAGATCGGTTCGGCCATCGCTACGACCTCCCGATCGGTCGATAGTCGGGGCGGCTCCACTTCTGGTCGACCCGGACCCCGAGCTGCGGCGGCGCCGGCTCGCCGCGGCGGAAGTTCGACCGCGGCACGGGCGGTTCCGGCTCCGGCGAGGCGCCGATCTTCTCGATCCGGGCGGGCGTCTCCTTGTACGCGGGCGTCCCCGCCACGGTGTCCCGGGCCGGTCCGGTGAGGAGGTTCACGGCGTCCTCCGCCCGCCCGTGGAGCGGCAGGAAGACCGTCCGTCCGCTCACCCGGTCGCTGACCCAGACCCGCGTGGTGACCGATCCCGTGCGGGAGACGAGGCGGACCGTGTCCCCGTCCCGGAGCGCCTTCTCCCGCGCGACCTCGGGGGAGACCTCCACGAACATCGCCGGCACGCGGGCCTCGAGGCCGGCGGTCTCCGAGGTGAGGTTCCGCCAGTGGAAGTGCTCGAGGAGCCGGCCGTTGTCGACCATCAGGTCGTACTCGGCATCCGGCTCGATCGGCGGAACGAACGTGCTCGGGTAGAGGACCGCCTTCCCGTCCGGGAACGCGAACCGCTCCGCGTACAGGAACGCGGAGTCGGTCCCATCGGCCGCGACCGGCCACAGGAGGCTGCGATACCCCTCGAGCCGGTCGTACGTCACGCCGGCGAACATCGGGGCGAGCGATCGGATCTCCTCCATCAGCTCGGCCGGCGACCGGCGGGGCCAGTGGGCCCCCATCGCCGCCGCGAGGTCGTAGACGATGTCGAGGTCGGTCTTGGTGCCGGGGAGCGGGGGGAACGCCCGGTACAGGCGTTGGATCCGACGCTCGGTGTTGACGAACGTCCCCTCTTTCTCGAGCGAGATCGCGGTCGGCAGCACGACGTCGGCGAATTGCGCGGTCCGCGTGAGGAACGCCTCCTGAACGACCAGGAAGTCGAGCTTCCGGAACGCTTCGGCCGTCCGCTCGAGGTGGGCGTCGGCGAGCAACTTGTCCTCGCCGACGATGTACATCGCGTGGATCCGCCCGTCCAGTACGGCGTCGACCGACGCGACGCTCGTGAGGCCGGCTTTCGGAGGGATCGGGACGCCCCAGGCGGCTTCGAACCGCTCCCGGACCCCCGGCGCGTCCAGCTTCTGGTAGCCGGTGAAGTAGTTCGGGAGCGCCCCGAAGTCGCTCGCCCCCTGGACGTTGGCGTGGCCCCGCAACGGGTAGCCGCCGGTCCCGGGTCGGCCGTAGTTACCGGTGACGAGCAGGAGGTTCGAGATCGCGGTCGACGTCTCGCTGCCGTCCTGGTGCTGGGTGATCCCCATCGCCCAGGCGATCACCACGCTCCGAGCCTCGTGGACCATCGTCGCGAAGCGGACGATCGCCTCGACCGTCAGGCCGGTGGTGGCGCTCGCGTACTCGAGGGTGTACGGCGCGAGGCTCGCCCGGAACGCGTCGATCCCGTTCACCCGCTGCGCGAGGAACTCCTTCGCCTCCCAGCCGTGGTCGAAGATGTACCGGGCCGCGGCGTTGAGGAGGACGAGGTCGGTCCCGGGTTTCGGCGACAGCCACAGGTCCGCCCGGCGCGCCATCTCGTGGCGGCGCGGGTCGACCACGATCAGCCGGTGGCCCTCGAGCTTGTGCGCCCGCTTGATGCGCGACGCGATCACGGGGTGGGACTCCGCCGTGTTGGAGCCCATCGTGATGACGAGCTCCGCCTTGCCGAAGTCGACGATCGTCCCCGCGTCGCCCCCCAGCCCGACGGTCCGCCACAGACCGACGGTGGCGGGGGATTGGCAGTAGCGCGAGCAGTTGTCGACGTTGTTCGTCCCCAGGACGGCCCGGGCGAACTTCTGGGTCAGGTAGACCTCCTCGTTGGTGTCCGTGCACGACGCGATGACGTACGTCGCGTCCGGGCCCCACCGCTCCCGCACCTCCTTCAAGCGCCGGGCGACGAGCGCGATCGCCTCCTCCCACGACGCCTCCCGGAAGTGGCCGTCCTCCCGGATGAGGGGTCGCGTCAGCCGATCCGGGCTGTTGACGTGGCCCCAGCCGAACTTCCCCTTGGTGCAGGTCGCGAGGCCGTTCGCGGGCGACTCGGCGCGCGGCTTCACCTTGATCACCTCGCGCTGGCGGGTCCAGACGTCGAACGAGCAGCCGACCCCGCAGAACGTGCAGACGGTCTTCGTCTTCTTCACGACGGCCTCCCGCATCGCCGCCTCGGCGTCGCTGAGCGAAAGCAGCGCCTGGAAGCTCCCGCCGACCGCCGAGGCCCCGTCGACGAGCGCCGTCCGGGAGGCTTCGGGCAGGCCCGTGAGCAGCCCGCCCCGACCCACGAACGTCTTCTCGAGAAGCGCGTCGACGGGGCAGACCGTCACGCACGCCCCGCAGGCGACGCACGACGACTGGTCGACCGGCACGCCCGAGTCCCAGACCACCCGGGGCCGCGGGGCGCTCCAGTCGATGTGGATCACCTCGTTGACCACGAGATCCTGGCACGCCTCGACACAGCGTCCGCACAGGATGCACTGGCTGGGATCGTACTGGTAGAACGGGCTCGAGGCGTCGATCGCGTACGGCTTCGGCTTGAACTTCTGGTCGTCGAGCGCGAGGGTGCGGGCCGCATTGTGCAGCGCGCAGTCCCCGTTGTTGTTGTCGCAGAGCGTGCAGCGGAAGTGATGGTTCTCGGCGACCCGCCGCAGCCCCTCCTGGCGGCCCGCCACCGCCGTCGCCGAGCCGACCCGGACCGCCAGTCCCGGCGCGACGCGCGTCGCGCAGGAGCGGACGAGCCGGCCGTTCACCTCGACGAGGCAGGTGTCGCAGCTCTGGATCGCGCCGAGCGACGGGTGGTAGCAGAGGTGCGAGATCTCGACGCCGGACCGCTCGATCGCCTCCACGAGCGACTCGCCCGCTACGGCGCGGATCGTTCGGCCATCCAGCGAGATCTCGACCTCGGGAGAAGCGGCGGGGGACATCGTCTGACTCCGCAGTCCGGGCCCACCCTGCGAGGCCATATCACGCCGTCGTCCGGACGGGGGCCGGGGCCGTCCGGGGTCAGACGGCGTCGCGGCGCTCCCGGGCGCGCTCGCCGCTTGGGACGCCGCTCCGCTCGATCCAGGCCCGGGCGCGGTCGAGATCGTCCGGAGTATCGACGTCCCAGAAGGTGCGGGCGTCGAACCGCTCCACGCTCGGGAAGTCGACGGCTCCCCGCTCCTCGAGCACCGCCACGAGGCCCCGGAGCGAGCGACCGCGCGCCCACGCCCGGTCGAGGTCTCCCAGGGCGAGATCGTACACGGCGTGAAGGACCTCCCGCGCGCCGTCGGGGTGGCGGGGAACGACGCTCCGGCCGGGTCGGTGAAGTTCCACGAGCGCGCGGATCGACACGGCGTCCAAGAGGGGCATGTCGGCGCCCGCGAGGAAGAACGGGGCCCGAACGAGCTCGCCCGAGCCCCGCAACGCCCCGAGCGGTCCCGCGTCGAGGAGGTCCGCCCGCACCGAGGCCATCGGCGCGGAGAGCGGGCGAACGGAGAGGATCGTCGGGGTGAGGCCGGCGGCTCGGACCGCGGCGACGGCCCGATCGACGACGCGGGCGCCGCCCACGACCGATTCGAACTTCTGGGGAAGTCGCGTCGCCCGGCCCGCGAGGATCAACCCGCGCCGGACCCCGGAGCTCGACCCCTCCGTCATCGAGGCGCTACCGGGTCCGCCTCGGGCTCCGCTCCGTCACGAACGCGACGATCTCGCGGGCGAGCGCGGCCGACGCGGCGGGCTCCCCGATCACGAACCGCCGTCCCCGCCGGTGCCGGTGATCGCCTTCGATAAGGACGACGTCGGGCCGAAGGCGCCGGGCCCATGCGAGCGCGGACCCGGGCAGGAACCCGACGGTGCGGTCCGAGGCAAAGAACACCGCCGTGGCACCGGATCGGGCGTACCGGTCGGTGTCGGTCCCGGCGAGGTCGATCCGATGGTGCGAGTGCTTCACGACGACCACCGACAGCCGGCGCCGTCGGAGGGCCCGGACGACCCGGGTCAGGGTAAGCGTTTTTCCCGAACGGTGGCTCCCGACCAGCTGCACGATGACCGGCACGATCTCGCTCCTCCGCGACGGGCCTCGCGCGTGACGCCGCCTAGCGCGAATCCCCCATATCGTCTGCTCCGACTCGCGGAGGCCCGGGCGGCGATCGCCGCGCTCCCGATCCGTCCGGTCGCCCCGACTCGGGTCGCGGTCGGCTCGAGCGCCGGCGGGTGGAGCGCGGACGAGGTCCGGTCCCCCGCCGACGTACCGCCCCGGCCGACCTCCGCGATGGACGGGTTCGCGATCGCGGACGGAGTCCGCGCCGGACGGCTCGACTTCGCGGTCGTCGAGGCGAACGGCGTTCGTCGCCTGCGCCCCGGGGAGGCGGTCGCCGTGGTGACGGGCGAGACGCTGCCCCCCGGAACATCGGCCGTCGCGCGGGTGGAGTCGGTACGGCTCGACCACGGTACGCTGCGTCTGCGCCACTCGCTCCCGCGCGGGACCGACGTGCACGCCCCGGGCAGTTCGATCCGCGGCGGGGCCCGCCTCGTGGCGAAGGGCCAGGAGGTCCTGCCGTACACCGTGGCGGCCCTCCTCGCCGCCGGGGTGCGCCGCGTGCGGGTCCGTCGGCCGAAGGCGGTCGTCGTGGCGACCGGAACGGAGCTCCGCCGGCCCGACGACCGATCGCCGGGCCCGCGGGATGCGCTCGGACCGGCGATCGCGGCCCTGCTGCGTCGGTGGTGCGACGTCACGTATGCGGGCGTGGTGCCGGACGACCGGGCGGCGATCCGCTCCGCGGTCGAGACGGCGGTACGCGCGTCCGACCTCGTGGTCACCCTGGGAGGCTCGTCGGTCGGGCCGCGCGACCGGACGAAGGCGGCCGTCGCCGACGCGGGCCGCCTCGTGGTCGGGGGCACGCGCATCAACGTCCTGAAGCGCGCGGGCGTCGGGTTCGTGCGCGGGACCCCGGTGCTGATCCTACCGGGGCAGGTCGAGAGCGCGTTCGTCTCGTTCCACGAGCACGGGCTCGCGCTGCTCGAGCGGCTCGTCGACGCGCCGCTGCGCTCGTACGCCCGACGGCCGCTGCGGGACCCGATCACGGTCGCGCACCGGATGGACTCCACGTACCTGTTCCGCGAGCAGGACGGCCACGCGATCCCGATCGGGTGGGGCGTCGCCCGCTACGAGACGCTCCTCGGAGCGACCGGGTTCGCCTACCTGCGGCACGGACGCTCGTACCCGCGCGGTCACGTGGTCGCGATGCAGCGGTTCGAGCGCGGTGCCGCGATCCAACCAACGCCCGCCGAGGGGTCTGCGAAAGGTCAGTCGGCCTTCTGAGCACGCGCGAGCGCGCTCAGCAGCTGGGTCCCGTTGGGCGAACCCAGCCCCGTGCACGGGTCCCAGCCGGGAGCTGCGGAGTAGCCGTCGTTATTGCCGGACGTGATGTCGGTGAACGAGGCGTCCGCCGGGGCGGCGTAGATCGTCGGGTCGAGATAGCCGACCCGGGCGCCGAGCGCCTGGTTCAGCCGGGCCACGAGAGCCGCCCAGAGCGGGGCGACCGCGCTCGTCCCGCCCAGGACCACGGCCTCCCCGTCGACGCGGACCTGGTAGCCCGACGCCGGGTCGGCGTTCCCGGCCACATCCGGGACCCCCCGCCCCGCGAACCCGTTCGGCGCCGCCGGGACGGAGATGCTGCCCTGGTAGGTCGGCTTCGGGAACACCTCGCTCACGCCGCCGCCGGTCGCGCCCTCCCCGATCGCGGTTTCGTTCCAGACGACCTCGGTCCGGTTCGGCGAGAGGAGGAGGCGGGTGCCGCCGCATCCGGTCACGTACGGGCTCGAGGCGGGAAAATCGACGGTGAGCGCCCCTCCGGCGACGCCGTCGGTCGCGCCCTGGTCGCCGGCCGCGACCAGGACGCTCAGTCCGAGGGTCGCGGCGTCCTCGCAGGCCGCCTCGAGCGCCGCCCGCGAGGCGGCCGGCCAGCCGCTCTCGGGTCCCCCCCAGCTGATCGAGACGATCCCGGGCGCGTTCGTCGCGTCGTGCACCGCGGCGCTGAGCCCGTCGACGAACCCCTGGTCGGTGTTCGGGGCGAAGTACGCCACGAGCCGCCCCCCGGGCGCGAGCGCACCGGCGATCTCGAGGTCGAGGTCGACCTCGGCGTCCGGGCCGTCGACGCTTCCCGTCGGGGCGTTCTGGGCGCCGTCCACGGGCACGACGGTCACCGTCGGGGCGGGGAGGCCCAGTCCGCCGAAGAACGCCGCGAGGTCCGCCGCCGCGAAACCGCCCCCGAGCTCGAGGATCCCGATCGTCTGACCGTCGCCGTTCGTGCCGGTCGGAAAGCCGTACGCCCCGCCGACCTCGAGCGGCGAGTACGCGACGTCCGTGGGGGCCGGGGTCCGGTGACGACGGACGTGGGGGCGCGCGATCGGTCGCTCGTCAAGGCCCAGGACGGCAATCACCCGGTCGGACAGCTCCGGCGGCACGATCGGGCCGGTCCGGGGGAACCGTCGGGTCGCGCCGTGCACCGCGAGGCTCGACCGCTCGCATTGGAACGCGGCGAGGACGCGCGGCTCGGGGCCGACCAGCGCCATCGTCCGACCGCCCTCCGACACGACGGTCGACGACAGCCCGTGGCCGCGCGCGAACCGTTCGACCGCCGCCCGGTCGTCCGGGTGGAGGCCGTGACGGGTGCGGAACTCGTCCCGGTCGAGGAACCGGCGCGGGCCCGGGCGCGTGGCGCCCGCGAGGTCGGCCCGGAACTCGGCCGGCGCCGAACGGCGCCGCAGGACGAGGGTCAGCCGCAGCTCGTCCCCTGCCGTGGGGGGCGGGGGACGGGCCGCGCCGGTCGCAGCGGGGCCGGGCGGTGGCGGCATGCGGGCCGATGACCGCCCACGCTCTTCTAGCTGATGGGGACCGGATCACATCTCGGGCGCGGCGGACGGGCCCTGGGGAGGTCGGGCCGCGGGGCGCCCGTTGCGGATCCGCGAGTCGTGGAGCGCGTCGGCGAACCGCGGGAAGGCGATCGATCCGATCAGCGTCGTGAGGATCGCCATCACGACGATCTCGCCGAGCATCTGCTGGGTGAGCACCCCCGTCGTGTAGCCGATCGCCCCGACGATGAGGCCGATCTCGCCCCGCGGGACCATCCCGATCGCGACGGCCCAGGCGGCCCGGGGCGGGTCGAGCCGGCGGCGGGCGAACGGAAAGACCCCGACGAGCTTGCCGGCGATCGCGAGGCCCGTGAGGACCACCGCGAGGACGACGAGCGTCGGATCGAGCAGCTGGTCGATCTCGAACTCGGCGCCGACGACGATGAAGAACAGCGAGCCGAAGACGGCGACCAGGACCGCCGTGATCTCCCGCGTCCGGTCGGCGACGAGGCTCTCCGCGACGGCGAGCCCCGCGATGAACGCCCCGATCACGGGGGAGAACCCGAGCGCGAGGACGACGGCGATGAGGATGAACAGGATCGTGAACGGCGCCGTCTCGATCTCGCGGAGCGGCTTGAGACGGAACACCCGCGGCACCAGCACGACCGCGACCAGCAGCAGCACGATCCAGGCGACGACGGACGTGACCACGCTCCCGGTGAGGCGGAGCGGGTCGGTCGTCCCCGACAGGATGGCGAGGACGACCGAGAGCATGACGAGGGCGACGACGTCGTCGATCGCGGACGCGTTCATGAACAGCTCGCCGCCCGGCGTGTGCCCGACCTTCGTGCTCTTCAGCAGCGACGCCGCCGCGACGGCGCTCGTCGCGGCGGTCGCGACGGCGATGAACAGCGCCGCGTCGAGCGGGTAGAACCGGGAGAAGACGAGGAACGAGATCCCGAACGACAGTAGGTCCCCGCCGATCGCGACCCCGACCGCGGGCCAGCCGGCCCGCCGCAGCGAGGTGAACCCCCCGCCGAGCCCCGCCGAGAACAGGAGGATGACGACGGAGAAGTCGGCGAACAGCAGGACCCCCGCGTTGATCTCGAACAGGTGGGTGCCCGTCGCCTGGTCGAAGACGCCGCCGATCGCGTAGCTCCCGATCACCATCCCGGCGAGCAGGTCCGCGACGATCTCGGGGAACCCGATCTTCCGGACGGCCGAGTGGATCAGCTGCGCGACCGCGAGGAACAGGAAGATCTCGAGGAGCACGTAGTAGTCGGACGGGGCGAGCAGCGCCATCGGAGCAACGAGGCTTCGGTAGGCGTCCCCCTATTTTCGTCCGCCGGTTCGGCGGCGGCGCTAGTGCGAGGCGGCGGGCTTCGGCGGGGGGGCGACGGCGGGCGCGACCGCGGTCGCCGTCCCGACCCGCGCCGCGGCGACCGGCGGGGGTCGCGACCGCACCACCGGGAGCGGCCGCATCCGGGCCGGGCGTTCGGGCAGGTGGAGCCGGTCGCGGACCCAGTGGCGGATGTCGTAGACGTACAGGTTGTCGTAGGGGCACGCCTCGACGCAGTCGCCGACCCCGCAGCACTTGGTGCTGCGGAACTCGCCCTTCGTCCGGAAGTGGCCGGGCATGTCGACGAGACCGACCGGGCAGCCCTTCGCGCAGTCGAGGGTCGTGCACGCCCGGCAGACCGCCTTGTCCCGCACCTTGAGCTTGAAGAAGCCGATCTTCTGGAACGCCTGGGCGATCGTGCCCGTGTAGCACCAGCCCATCGTCACGCAGTTGTAGTTCCCGACGTACGGGATCGAAACGAACAGGACGTACCACACCACCGAGAACGAGACGATGAACAGGAAGACCGACGGGTCGGTCCCCTGGATGTACACGTTCGCCGCGCCGGTGGTGTCCAGGTAGGAGAGGACCGACGTCCCCACGAGCGCGACCATCACCCCCGCGGTCGTCAGCGAATAGGCCGAGGAGAAGCGGCTCCCGAGGTACTTGTGCCCGATCCGGGACGACCGGTTGAACGACTTCATCGCGTCGATCGTCGTGCCCTGGTACATCAGCGGCGCCGTGCAGAACACGGAGCAGATCACGCGACGGCCGAACAGTGCGCTGAGCACGCCCGTCGCCGCGTAGGTGACGAGGAGGACGCCGAAGACCCCGATCGCGAGCGGATACGAGCCGATCCCCATGCTCCAGCCGAGCACGGGGACCGTGCTCGGGTCGGGCGCGTTCGGCAGGACGAGCGCGAAGTAGATGCTCGGGTAGAAGACCGCGAACGCGGCGTACGAGCCCATCATGACGCCGAGCCGGAGCCGGTTCTCGAGGCTCCGGGTCTCCCGCAGCTTGAAGACGACGAGGGTACCCATCTCGAGCCCCATCATGATGAGGAACCAGGTCGACGCGGCCGACGTCGCGAAGAACCAGAAGCCGTTCGACAGCGCGTTCGCGACGATCGTGCCGGCGGACCCCGCGAGCGGCAGGAACGGATACCCGCCGAGGTAGTCGGCCGGATCGAGCTGCACGCTCAGCACCGCGCCCATGCACAGCTCCGCGACGAACACGAAGGAGAGCAGCGCGAACGCCCAGTGGCTGCGCAGCTGCCAGGGCTTGCCCGGTGCCGCGGCGAACGCGGCGGGCCGTCCGATCGCGGCGTAGAAGACGACCATCTCGAGCAGGATCGAGAGCGCGAAGGTCGTCCCGTCGCCGAAGTACTGCCAGACGAACAGCCCGGCCATCATGAGGCCGTAGACCCCGACGAGCTCGACCAGGTAGTTCGACAGCGCCGGCGAGAACTGGTGGTGCCGGTACAGGTACTCGAACAGGTAGACGAACAGGCCGATCATCAACGCGCTCGAGACGTAGATCGCGAGCGAGGGCCACGTGGCGCCGCCGAGCGCGGTCGGCGAGAACAGCATGATCGCCGACTGCGTCAGCAGGATCGCGAGGACTCCGCGGGGGAGACGGTTCCGCAGCAGGACCGCCGAGAGGAACATCTCGCCCGACATGGTGAACAGGAACCACGGCGAGTTCACCGCCGCGTCCACGAGCGCCGCGATCCCCTGGGCCGTCGGGGCCGCGCCGAGCGCGGCCTGGATCCCCCAGCTCATCAGGAGCTCGTTCACGAGCACGAGGACGGCGAGCAGGACGACGATCCCAAGCGACAGCCCCGCCCGCGGGCTGGGGGCCGTGCCCGGGGAGCCGGCCGTGCGCCGGTGGCGTACGAGCGCGGCGAACAACGGGCCGAGCGAGGCGATCATGAGCACCCCGCTCACCGACAGCCCCAGGACCAGCGAGGCGGTCGAGGGCGCGGCGAAGTAGATCACCGGCGCGATCCACATCTCGCCCATCATGGCGAGCAGGTACAACGCGACCCACGCGCGGACCGGCTCGGATGCTTCGACCGCGGCCAGGACCAGCACGGCGGTCACGACCGCCATGAGCGCGGCGATCGCCGCCAGGAGCTCGATCGCTGGGATCATCGCACCCGCGGTCCTCTCGGGGTCCCGAGGAGTCTCCCCCGCTTATACCCCTTCGTACGTACGACGAGTTCCGTAGGTTCCACGGAGGGCTCCTGGGTTCATCGCCGCCACGACGGCGCGCCCGCCGCGAGGGGTCCGGGCACCGACTCCGACGCGTTGGATCGGGCGGTCTCCGCCGCGAACCTGAGCGGTCGCACGATCGCCTCGAAGTAGACCAGCATCTGGGCGATCACCCCGAGGGCGAACAGTCCGAGCTGCCCGCTGACCGCCCACCAGGCGAGCCCGCCGGCCATCAGTCCGAACGTGACGAACAGGCGCGCGGCATACGCTAAGGTCGCGGGCGAGACCGCGTCCCCCCGATAGAGGCGCCGCAGCAGATAGCCGAGCGCCGCGGCCATCCCGGCGCTCATGAGGGTGGCCGTGGCGAGCACCCAGACGTCCCCGGGCACGGTGGGGGGCGAGGCGAGCATCACGAGCGGCTGGAAGGCGAGGAGCCAGCGCATCGGCGGCGGAAACTCCCCGCCGAGGAGAGCGAGCGTGAGCGCCATCTCGAGGGCCATGGGGAAGACGAACCACGGGGAGACCAGCACATGCTCGAGGAGGGCAACGAGACCGCCCCCGCCGAGCCAGACGGGGCCCCCCGCGGCCCGCTGGAACGTCCATCCCATCAACAGCTCGTTCGCGAGCACGAGGGCGATCACGGACGCGACGAACGTCCGGACCCGGACGAGCGCCGGAGGCGGCCGGAGCGTCCCGCCGGCGAGGCGGGCCCGAAGCTCGTAGGTATGAGCCGCGAAGACCGTGAAGGCGCTCACGGACATGATCGCGCTGGCGACCCAGAACCCCTCGACGAGGGTGGCTGCGCTCGGGCTCACGAAGTAGATCGCCGCCCCGGCGAACATCGCCACCATCATGAGGAGCAGGAAGACGACCGTCCCCGCCCGCAGCGGGGTTCGGGCCTGGGCCGCCCACCGGATCAACCCTCCCGTCGCCGCGACCATGAGGACCGCGAGCGGCCACAGGACCCACGCCGGGTTCAGCATCGTTCCGCGCCGCCGGGGGGCAGGCGGTTCGACTTCATCCGTCCTGCGTCGGCGCCCCGGAGCCGTCCGGTCCCGCGCCGGCGAGCCCGGCGACCGACGGCCGGCGCACGCCCCCGGTTGGACGGCGGGCAGGGGCCGGGACGACGGTGCCCACGGTCCGCTCGAGGAACCCGAGGGCGCGGGCGGGGGCGAGCGCGACCGCGATCGCGAACCCGCCCAGCAGCCCGTACTGGAGGCCCCAGCGGAGCAGGAGCGTGGGCCCGGCGCCGAACACGGGCGCGACCGCCCCCCACGAGGCCGGCGCCCCGAGAAGGTACAACAGCTCGTTGCCGAGCCCCTCGAGACCCTGCCCCGAGAACGGCGGCGGCACCCATCCCACGAGGGCGAGTCCGCCGAGCAGCGCCAGCCCCCGGACCGTCAGCGTACCGGGGTGACGCATCGCTCCGAGGAACGCACGCGCGATCGGGCGGGGGAACAGCGCGACCGCCACCGCCAGGATGCCGACGAGCTCGTACTCGAGGACCCAGGCGGTCCACTGGACCGCGCCCGCGGTGACGGGCGACACCGTCGTCCACTCGACGAACATCGCGAGCGCCCAGGTGAGCCCCGCCAGGAGGAGCGCGGCCCGCAGAAGGGCGGCCGCGGCGAACCGCAGATCGCGGCGGGGGGGCACGTACGTGGCCCGTTCGGTCGCCGACCCCGCGCTCCGACCGCTGAGTCCGAGGACGTCGCCGAACACCTCGAGGAGCATCTCCTGGGCGAGGAGCGCGACCCAGACCACGGCCATCTGGAAGACGCCCAGGAACCAGCTGTTCGTGAGCAGGTTGTCGGTGTTCGAGCCCGTGATCTGGGCGATCGCCCCGACGCCGGCGGTCGCCGCCGCCGTCGTGCCGCAGCACGCGCCGAGGGTGACGAGCGCGAGCATCGCGGGCGTGAGGCCGGCCGCCGAGCTCACGAGCGCCGGGGTCCCGGTCCGGTTGACCCGCTGGCGGACCAGCTCCACCGACAGCAGCACCGCGACCGCCATCCCGATCGCGACGCCGATCGAGACGACGACCGCCGCCCAGGTGGCGAAGAACGGTAGCACGATCGTCCCCCACGGCGCCCAGACGACGAACGCGGGGAACTGCCACCACGCCTCGTTGAACCCCTGTCCCCAGATGATCTCGGTATAGTAGGGCGGGCTGAGACGCGCGAGGACGATCATCCCGCCCAGCGTCATCGAGCCGAGCGCGTAGACGACGCCGAAGAAGACCGTCATCGCGATCGCGTGGGAGCGACGGATGTACGCGCGCACCTCGCGCAGCGCGAACAGCGAGAGTAGGGACACCCGGCCCGCGTCGGTCACCGGCCGGTAGCCGGTCTCGGGGCTTATATCACGTAGGTTGAGGTCACCCGGGACGCCCGGTGGGCGGTCGCTCCCCGGAGCCCCTATTACCCGGGACTCGGTGGGGCCGCGGGAGCGTCACCGGCCGGCGCCGCGGCGCCGACCGGCGCGTTGTCGAACATGGCCCCGGTCGAGCCGCGCGCCTTCCGCCGCGACGACCCGGCCCGGGTGCCGCCGACCCCGGGACCGGACGCCGCGCGCATTCTCACGCCGGACGCGCTCCGATTCGTCGCCGGCCTCCACCGCACCTTCGAGGACCGACGGCGCGAGCTGCTCCGGGCCCGGGGGGAGTTCCGGGCCCTGATCGCCGACCGCCAACAGCCCGGCTTCCTCCCCGAGACCGACTCCGTGCGCCGGGCCGACTGGACGGTCCGGCCGCCTCCCGAGGACCTGACGGACCGTCGGGTCGAGATCACCGGCCCCACCGACCGCAAGATGGTGATCAACGCGCTCAACTCGGGCGCGCGGGTCTACATGGCCGACTTCGAGGACGCCCACTCGCCGACCTGGGAGTCGACGGTCGTCGGGCAGGCGAACCTCGTCGACGCGGTCCGTCGCCGCATCGAGTTCGAGGGACCGGACGGCCGCGCCTACCGGCTCCACGACCCGATCGCGACGCTGATGGTCCGGCCCCGGGGGTGGCATCTGATCGAGGAGCACGCGACGGTGGACGGGGCGCCGATGTCGGGCGCCCTCTTCGACTTCGGTCTCTACCTCTTCCACAACGCCGAGGAGCTCGTCGCCCGCGGCACCGGCCCGTACCTCTACCTCCCGAAGATGGAGCACTACCAGGAGGCGCGGCTCTGGACCGACGTCTTCCGATGGTCGGAGGCGGCGCTCGACCTCGATCCACCGACCATCCGCGCGACCGCGCTCATCGAGACCCTGCCGGCGGTCTTCCAGATGGACGAGATCCTCTGGGAGCTGCGCGACCACTCGGCCGGTCTCAACTGCGGCCGGTGGGACTACCTGTTCAGCTTCATCAAGCAGTACCAGGACCGCGGGGACGTCGTGTTCGCCGATCGCGACCAGCTGTCGATGGCGACGCCGTTCCTGACCGCGTACTCCCACCTCCTCGTCCGTACGTGCCACCGCCGCGGGGCGCACGCGATGGGCGGGATGGCCGCCCAGATCCCGATCAAGGACGACCCGGCGGCCAACGCGGCCGCCCTCGCGAAGGTGGTCGCCGACAAGGAGCGGGAGGTTCGGGCCGGGCACGACGGCACGTGGGTGGCGCATCCGGGGCTCGTGCCGGTCGCCCGGGAGGTGTTCGATCGCGAGATGGCGACGCCGAACCAGATCGACCGGCCGCTCGGGACCGAGTCGATCGGGCCGGCCGAGCTGCTCGCGATCCCGGCCGGCACGATCACCGCCTTGGGGATCCGCCGCAACGCCCGCGTCGCGGTCCGCTATCTCGAATCGTGGCTGCGGGGGATCGGCTGCGTGCCGATCGACCACCTCATGGAGGACGCGGCGACCGCGGAGATCGCGCGGACCGAGCTGTGGCACTGGGTCCGGCACTCGGCGCGCCAGGACGATGGAACCCCGGTCTCGGCGGAGCTCGTGGTCGGCCTGCTGCGGGACGAGCGGGCGCGGCTCCTGGCGGAGCGAGGATCGGAGGTCCCGGCGGCCGCGGCGGACCGCGCGGTCGCCCTGCTGGAGGAGGTCGTGACGTCGCCCGTCCTCGAGGGGTTTATCACCCGCAAGGCGTACCCGTTCCTGGAGGGGCGCGGGTAGCGTCGCGCAGATGGCGAGCGGGATCCGGCCGGGCGGGACCGACGAGAGCCGTTGGAAGGGGATCGTGCGACCGTACCACGTCGGGGACGTGGAGCGGCTGCGCGGTTCGGTGCCGATCGTCTACACGCTCGCGACCCTCGGGGCGAAGCGCCTCTGGCGCCTCCTCGAGAGCGAGCCGTTCGTCCCGTCGCTCGGGGCGATGACCGGCACGCAGGCGGTGCAGATGGTCGCGGGCGGCCTGCCGGCGATCTACGCGAGCGGCTGGCAGGTCGCCGCCGACGCCAACACCGCGGCGGAGACGTACCCCGACCAGAGCCTGTACCCCGTCGACAGCATGCCGGCGCTCGTGCGCCGGATCAATCACGCGTTCCGCCGCGAGGACGAAAAGCAGCACGCGCTCGGAAAGGGCGACGTCCACTGGTACGCCCCGATCCTCGCCGACGCGGAGGCCGGCTTCGGCGGCACCCTCAACGTCTTCGAACTGACGAAGTCGCTGATCGACGCCGGCGTCTCGGGGCTCCACCTCGAGGACCAGCTCGCGTCGGTGAAGAAGTGCGGCCACATGGGCGGCAAGGTGCTCGTGCCCGCGCGCGAGTTCAACCAGAAGCTGTGGGCGGCCCGACTCGCCGCCGACATCGTCGACGTCCCGACCGTCCTGCTCGCCCGCACCGATGCGCTCAGCGCGAAGCTGCTCACGAGCGACGTCGACCCGCGCGACGCGCCGTTCCTGACGGGGAAGCGGACCCCCGAAGGGTTCTTCGAGATCACGGGCGGCCTCGACATGGCGATCGCCCGGGGCCTCGCGTACGCCCCGTACGCCGACCTCCTCTGGTTCGAGACGGCGGGCCCGGATCTCGACGAGGCCGAGCGGTTCGCGCGGGAGGTCCACCGGGAGTTCCCGGGCAAGCTGCTCGGGTACAACTGCTCCCCGTCGTTCAACTGGCGCAAGAAGCTCCCGGCCGACACCATCGCCGAGTTCCAGCAGACGATCGCGGAGATGGGGTACCGGTTCCAGTTCGTCACGCTCGCCGGCTTCCACGCGCTCAACCTCTCGATGTTCCGGCTGGCGAAGGGGTATGCCCGGACGGGGATGACCGCGTACTCGGAGCTCCAGGAGGAGGAGTTCCGCGCCGAGGCGGAGGGGTACGCCGCCGTGAAGCACCAGTCGTTCGTCGGGGCCGGTTACTTCGACGACGTCTCGCAGGTCCTCTCGGGCGGTCTCACGACGACCCTCGCGATGGAGGGGTCGACCGAGCAAGAGCAGTTCGGCGGGGCCCACCCGCCGGCCGCCGACGCGCCGGCCGGCGACGGACGCCGCGCGTCGGCGAAGCGCGCCTCGCCCGCCGGCGGGTCGTAGCCGCCGGTCGGCCCCGGACCGGCCCCCGCCGCGCCGTATACATCGTCACGATCACCGGGAGGTTCGCGCGGCCGCGGAACCGGCCGTTCACGACGCGGGCGACCTCGGCGTAGAAGCGCGCCTGGACGCGGGGGCTCAGCGTGGAGAGGTTGGAGAAGGTCCGGTAGAGGTCGAGGAGCTCGGCGGTCGTTCGGCGACGGACCCACCGGTACGTGTCCACGCGCACCCGGTCGAACGGGCCGGCGCGCGCGAGCTGGGTGAGGCGACGCCGCCGTCCCCGGTAGTAGGCGAGCCGGCGGGGCGGTTCGTTCGGCGTCGTGCTCGGCAGCCGGTCGAACAGCGGATCGAGCGCCGCCGAGAGCCGCGACGGCCGGGTGGGGTCTCCGCTCAGCGACCACCAGACGGCCCACCAGCCGCCCGGCCGCACCAGGCGGGCGACCTTCGCGAGCGCGGCCCGCTCCCGGGTCCAGTGGAAGGAGGTCGCGGCGACGCCCAGGTCGAACCGTCCCGCTGGCAGGCGGGCCGCCTCGAACGGCGCGACCACGAATCGGACCCGATCGCGCCAGGGGGCGAGGCTCCGGCGCAGGAAGCGCACCATCCGCCGGTCCGGCTCGACGATCCAGAGCGGGTTCGCGCCCCGGCGCAGCAGCTCCCGCGACGCCTTGCCCGTGCCGGCCCCGATCTCGAAGACCGCGCACCCCGGCCGCAGTCCGCACCGGGTCTCGAGGCGCCGGAACAGCGCGCTCGGGTACTCCGGGCGCGACCGGTCGTACCGCTCCGGATCGCGTCCGAACAGATGGCGGCCGCGGCGCCGGTCGACGCCGGCGGGGCGCTTCGCGCCCGAGAACGGGTCGACCACGCGCTCCCCCGGGCCTCCGCCATCCGGCCGGGAAGAAGAGCTCTGGGGGCCCCGTCAGGTCCGCGGAGGACGCGGCCAGAGCCGTCGGGCGGCCACGTGCAGCATGATCTCGGACGGGCCGTGCGCGATCCGGCCGCTGCGGACGTCCCGCCACCGCTGCTCGTGCGGGAAGGCGCTCGAGTAGCCGCGGCCCCCGTGGAACTGGATCGCGTGGTCGAGGGTCGCGAGGGCGACGTCCGTGGCCATCCACTTCGCGAGGGCCGCGTCGCCGTCCGACGGGACGCCGTGCTCGAGCCGCACGAGGGTCCGCTCGACGAACAGCCACGCCGCCTCGAGGCGCGCGAGGTCCTCGACCAGCGGGAACGCGACGGCCTCCTGCGCCGCGAGGGGCTTTCCGAACGCGCGCCGCTCCTCCACGAAGCCGACCGTCTCGTCCCAGGACGCCCGCGCGACGCCGAGGTAGATCGCCGCCAGGAGCGCGTGCTCGCGGGTCAGCTCGCGCTGCACGTATCCGAACCCCGCCCCCTCGTCGCCGATCCGGTACCGGGCCGGCACCCGGACCCCCGCGTACGACACCGAGCCGCGCCGTTGCCACCGCTCCCCCAGGTCGGGCTCGCCGAGGCGGCGCTCGATCCCCGGGAGATCCTGGGGCACGAGGAAGGCGGTGATCCCGCCGCGGGGATCGGCGGACGGGACCCGGCCGTAGACGATCGCCGCGGCCGCGTCGACCGCGAAGGCGGCCTCGCTCTTCTCGCCGGTCAGCACGTAGTCGTCGCCGTCGGGCCGCGCGGTCAGCGCGATCGCGGCGGCATCGGAGCCGGCCCCCGGCTCCGTGATCTGGTTGCCGACCAGCGTCTCGCCGCGGGTCATCGGAACGAACCACTCCCGGACGAGCTCCTCCGAGCCGTGCTCGCCGAGCACCGAGGCGAACTCGGGCTGGAGGGCGAGCTTCGCGAACGCCGTCCCCGCGAGGTAGCCGAGGTGGTAGAGGGCGATGCCGGTCGTCGGCAGCGAAAGGCCCCGACCGCCGAGCCGCACCGGGGTCCGAAGGCCGAGGAAGTTCGCGCGGCCCATCGCCGCGAACTCCGCGCGGGGGAACTGCGGGGCCCGATCGAGCTCCCGGGCGCGGTCCGCGAGCCCCAGGCGCTCGGCGAGCGCCCTCGCCTCGAGCACGATCGGGTCGTGAGGCAGCGGCGGCCGTTCCACCATCTACGGGGCCTCCGCCGCGGCCGACCGCTGCGCGGGCGCGGCGCCCGCGGGCGGGTCCTCGCCGAGCACGCCGTCCCGCGCGAGGCGGTCGACCCGGTCGGGCGGGTAGCCGAGCACGCGCTCGAGCACGGCCCGATTGTCCTGGCCGAGCCACGGTGCCCCGCGCCAGACGCCGCCCGGCGTCGCCGAGAACTTGGGGGCGACCCCCGCGCCCTTCACCCGGCCGGCGATCGGGTCGTCCCACTCGAGGAACATCCCGCGCGCGAGGTAGTGCGGGTCGGTCGCGAGGTCGGCGATGTCGGAGACGCGGGTGATCGCGAGGTCGTTCGCCCGCGCGATCGCCTCGAGCTCCGCCCGGGTCCGACCGGCACAGAACGCCGCGATCGCCTCGTCGACCGCGGCGCGGTGCGCGAGCCGGTAGTCCCGGTCGTCGTACGCGGGGTCGTGGAAGCCGATCGTCGTCCGCAGCTTCGCCCAGGCGTCGGGGGTGGGGGCCGCGACCACCACCCAGCCGTCCTTCGCCCGATGCACGTCGTACGGGTGCAGGCGCGGGTGCCCGGTCCCGTGGCGGCCCCGGACCACGCCGCGCATGAAGTAGTCGAGGGCGAGGTTCTCGAGGAGCAGGAAGAACACCTCGTACTGCGCCACGTCGACCGACTGCCCCCGGCCGGTCCGGAGCGCGTTCACGTACCCCATCAGGCCGGCGGTCGCCGACGCGAGCCCGGTCACCGTGTCGTTGAGGGCCGTGCCGGCCCGCATCGGCGGATCCGGGTCGGGTCGGCCCTGGAGGGAAAGATAGCCGGAATACGCCTGGGCGGTGAGGTCGTACGACGGGGCGGCGACCCGCGCCGGGTCGCCCGACCGACCGTGGCCCGAGACGTGGACGATCGTGAGCCGGGGGTTCCGGGCCCACACGGCCTCGTCGGAGAGTCCGAGGCGGTCGTACGTCCCCGGGCGCGACGACTCGATCCAGATGTCGGAGGCCGCCGCGAGGTCGAGGAAGACGTCCCGGCCCTCGGGTCGCCGCACGTCGAGACCGACCGACAGCTTGTTCCGCGAGTACTGGACCCACGACTCGGAGACCGACTCGTCCGGGTGCCGGCCCGGCAGGAGCGGGCGCAGCGTCCGGGTCGCGTCCGCGTACGGGGGCTCGAAGGGAGGTCCCTCGACGTGGATCACCCGGGCGCCGAACTCGCCCAGGTACGTGGCGGCCCACGGACCGGCGACGAACCGTGCCGACTCGAGCACCCGCAGTCCGGCGAGCGGGCCGTACGGCGGAACGAGCGGATCCACGGGAGGGGACACGCCCCACGAGCCCGGGCCGGCTCGATAAACGGCGGGGTTCCGTACGGAACCTCGGCCACCAAATAGCCGCCGCCGGTCGGAGCGCCGATGACCGAACCGCCCTGGGTCCGCTTCGAAGGCGCGCAGTTCCGCGACGAGCTCACCAAGTACAAGATGACGAACCATCCGTTCGCGACCCACCCGTTCTTCGCCCGGCTCGAGCGGGGCGAGGTGCCGAAGCCGATCGTGCAGGCGTGGGTGAAGCAGTTCTACCCGTGGCTGGCCTCCGTCCCCATCGCCATGGCGGAGCGGTTCTCGAACTGCTCGTGGGAGCCGGCCAACGACCGGTACCGCAGGATGATCCTCGACCAGCTCGTCGAGGAGGCGGGCGATCCGAAGGGCAAGGAGCCGGGCCACCCCGAGCTGTGGCTGCGCTTCTGCGAGGGGATCGGCGTGCCGCGGTCCGAGGTGATCGGCGCCCCGCTCCTCCCGAGCACGATGGTCGCGATCGACGATTTCCTCTACACGAACCGGGTGAACCCGTTCTACGTCTCCGCCGCCGGTTCCTCGGAGCCGCCGAACGTCGACCTGTGCGCCCGGCTGCTGCCCGCGTTCCGCACCCACTACCACGTGCCCGAGGAGCACCTCGAGTACTACCGGCTCCACGTGACCGCGGACGTCGAGCACAGCGAGTGGATCGGCCAGATCGTCGCGGGCTTTGCGAACTCTCCCGAGGTCCGCCGCCAGATGTGGGACCAGATGATGCGCGGGTTCTCGATCCACGCGCTGCTCGTCGACGGCGTCCTCGCCGCGGCGAACGGAGGCGCGGCCCCGAAGGTTAAGTAGGGGTGGCGCCCATCGGCCCGGCGATGGCGGTCCCGTCCGCGACCGAGCGCCGCGACGTCGCGGGCCGGTGCGCCGCCGACACCTGGCTCTGGTGAGGGGGAGGCGCCGGGAGGGCGCCCCCCCGACGTGCCCCGCACGGTCTCGGGTCGATCCCCCTCGGCGCTTCCCTCGGGAGAGCTCGTAGGAGAAGCACACATGTACGGCACGACGATCCGACTGCGCCGCCTGTTCCCGGACCCGAAACGCCGACTGTTCTCGGTCCCGCTCGACCACGCGGTGTCGATGGGACCGATCGACGGGCTCGAGGAGCTCGCCCCGCTCGCGAACGACCTCCAGGCGAACGGCGTCGACCTCCTGATCGTCACGAAAGGGGCGGTGCGCGAGGTCGCCCCGATCCTGCGCCCGACCACGCGGCTCGGCGTCCATGTCTCGGCGTCGACGTCGCTCGGATCGACCTCGAACCGCAAGGTGCTCGTCGGGACCGCGGCCGAGGCCGTCGCGCTGGGCGCCGATCTCCTCTCGGTGCAGGTCAACTTCGGCGTTCCCGAGGAGCCCGAGATGCTCCGCGATCTCGGGGTCGCGGCCGACGAGTGCCGGCAGCTCGGGCTGCCGCTCCTGTGCATGGCCTACGTGAAGAAGGCGAACGGCGGGACCCCGGACGAGCTCCGCCACGCCGCCCGGGCCGCGGCCGACACCGGGGCGGACATCGTGAAGACGAGCTATCCCGGCTCGCGCGCGGAGTTCGCGAAGCTCTGCCGGACCACCCCGGTCCCCGTGCTCATCGGGGGCGGGGTCCGGCTGGACGACGAGGCGGCGTTCCTCTCGATCGTGGCGGAGAGCCTCGCGGCCGGGGGGGCCGGGATCTGCATTGGCCGCAATCTCTTCCAGCGCGCCCCCGTGGGGCCGCTGGCCCGGCGGATCGCCGCGCTGCTCCACGGCACGGAGTAGGGGTCGTCCCGTGGCGCGCGAGCGGGTGGCGATCCAGCCGCGGGCGAGCGACCCGACGCTCCGCGCCGCGATCGTCGACCGCGCGCGCCGACGGGGGTTCCGCCGGTTCGTCGTGCCCGAGGGGACGCCGTTCGTCGCCGAGGACGGAGACGAGCTGACGGTCCGCGGGACCGACGGCCTGCGGGTCGGATCCGATCCCTCGCCCGTGCCGGTGCGGCCGATCGCGGACGCGGAGGAGCTCGAACGAGCCGTCGCGGCGACCCCGACGGGCGGGCTGCTGGTGATCGAGTGGTCCGGCGACCGGGTGATCCCGCTCGAGAACGCCATCGCCCAGCGGGGCCGCCGGTTCGCGCTCTGGGCGTACGCCCGGAGCCCCGCCGAGGTCCCGGCCGCGCTCGGCGCGCTCGAGCACGGGGCCGACCGCGTCGTGGTCGAGATCCGGGGGCCCGAGGAGATCGACATGCTCGAAGCGCTCGTGGAGGGGGCGCTGCCCGCCGGCCTCGAGTGGAGGTCCGTGCCCGCCCGCCGGGTCCATCCCGCCGGGATCGGCGACCGGGTCCTCGTCGACACCACCTCCCTGTTGCGGCCGTCGGAGGGCCTGCTCGTCGGGAGCGCCGCGGCGTTCCTGTTCCATGTCGCGAGCGAGGCCGTCGGTTCGCGGTTCAGCCGCCCGCGCCCGTTCCGCGTCAACGCCGGGGCGGCCCACTCCTACGTCCTGATGGCCGACGGCGCGACGCGGTACCTGGCCGAGCTCGAGGCGGGGGACGCGGTGCTCGCGGTCGAGCCGAACGGGACGGCGCGCGCCGTCCGGGTCGGACGCATCAAGATCGAACGTCGCCCGCTCGTCGTCGTCGAGGCCGACGACGACGGCGTCGGCCGGACCGTCTTCCTCCAGGAGGCCGAGACCGTGCGCCTCTCGACCGCGAGCGGGCGGGTCGCGACCGCAGAGCTGCGGGCCGGCGCCGCCCTCTGGGGGGTCCGGCTGCCGCCGGCCCGCCACCTCGGCCAGACCGTGCACGAGACGATCGAGGAGCGATGAGCGCGTCCCGTCCCCGCCTGGTGGTCACGCTCCCGGGCCGCACGGTGGACGCGCTCCCGCCCGAGATCGAGGCCGCCCGCGCCGCCGGGGCGGACCTCGCCGAGGTGCGCGTCGACCGGATGGCCCCGACCGAGCGCGCGCGGCTCCCGGTGCTGTTCCCCGCCGCCCTGCCTCTCCTGGCGACGTTCCGCTCCCGGGTCGAAGGTGGGGAGGGGGACGACGATCCGGCGCTCCGCCGGCGCGAGCTCGAGCGGCTGGCCGCGCTGCCGTTCCGCGCGATCGACGTCGAGACGGCCCGGGATGCGATCGACGGGCCGTTCGGACCGGAGACGGTCCGTTCGAGCCATCTCGCCGCCAGCGCGTCGCTCGAGGAGATCGATCGCCACTTCCGGGGCCCCGCGCCGCCGCGGGGCTTCGTGAAGGTCGTCGTGCCGAGCTCCGTCGCCCGCTGGCTGTTCGAGCTCGCCCCGCGAGTGGCCCCCGCCGACGTCGGGGACGCGGTCGTCCTCGCGACCGGACCGGCCGGGGCCCTCTCGCGCGTCGCCGCCGTGCGTCGCGGCGCGCCGGCCGTCTTCTGCGCCCCGGGTCGCGACCGGCCGCCGCCCGACGAGCTCGAGCCGGTGGAGCCGAGCCAGATCCCCGTCGACCGTCTGGCGCGCTACCGGGACGCGGGGGCCCGGGGGCCGTTGTTCGCCCTGGTCGGCCGGCCCGTCGCCCACTCGCGCAGCCCCGACGTGCACGCCGGATGGATGGCCGAAGACGGCCGGGACGGCCTCTACCTGCCGCTCGAGCTCGACGACGACCGCGAGCTCGCGCGGGTCCTGCCCACGCTCGCTCGCCTCGGCTTCGCGGGGATCAACGTCACGCACCCGTTCAAGACCGCCGCGCTCTCCGCCGCGACCCGGGTCGAGCGGGCCGCCGAGGTCGTGGGCGTGGCGAACTGCCTCACGCTCGCGGACGACGAGATCGAGGCCCAGAACACGGATCTCGCGGCGATCCTCCGCCGGCTCGGGGAGATCCGGGCGAGCGGGTCGTGGGACGGGCGGAACCTTGCCGTCGTCGGCTCCGGGGGCGCGGCGCGGGCCACGCTCGCGGCGGCGCGGGAGCTCGGAGCCGCCGCCCGGGTCTACGCGCGTCGAGGGATGGTCGCGAGCGAGCTCGCCCGCGCGTTCGGCGCCGCCGCGGGCCAACCGTCGGATCCCCCGGTGCCGCTGGTCGTGCACGCCACGTCGGTCGGCCACGCCGAGGCCGGGACGCTCGAGGTGCCGCTCGAACCGCGGCTCGCCTCCGGCGGCCTCGTCCTCGACTGGGTCTACGGGGCGGAGAACACCGAGGTCCGCGTCCGGACCGAGGCCCGGGGCGGCCGGTACGAGGACGGGCGTCGCCTGCTGGTCTATCAGGCCGCCGAGAGCTATGCGATCTGGTGGGGCGAGCCCCCCGGCCCGGACTCGATCGAGCGCGCGATCGCGAGGTGGACGTGATCGGCACGGCCCGCGCGACCGCGGCGGTGACGATCGTCAACGCCCTCCCGACCGGCGTCGGCTGCGCCCTCGGCATCGACCTCGGCGTGGACGCGCGGGTCGCGCTGCGGCGGGTGCCGGACGGCGCCGCGCCGGTCGTTCGGCTGTCGCGGGGGGCGGACACGCCGATCGTGCGCGAGACGCTGAGGCTCGCGATCGACCGGTTCGCCGACGGCGGCCCCTGGTCGGCCGCCGTGGAACTGCGGTCCGAGATCCCCCCGTCCCGCGGGCTCAAGAGCTCGAGCGCCGTCGCCTCGGCGCTCGCGCTCGCGACGGCGCGCGCGGCCGGCAAAGAGCCCCCCGCGCTCGAGGTCGCGCGGCTCGCGGCCGGCGCGGGACGGACCTCGGGCGTGTCGGCGACCGGGGCGATGGACGACGCCCTCGCCGGGCTCGCCCCCGGCTTCTGCCTGACCGACAACCGCACGGACCGCCTCCTGCGGGGCGAGCCCGTCCCCGACGACTGGAAGGTCGCGCTGTTCGTGCCCGGACGGCGGCACCGCCCGTCGCCCGAGTGGGCGCTCGCCTTCGCCGCGCACGCCGTGGAGGGCGCCCGGGCCGTGGACGCGGCGCGCGAGGGACGCTGGTGGGATGCGATGCGACTCAACTCGGAGCTCGTCGAAACGACGATGGGCTACGACTACGCGGACGCCCGGGCCGCCCTGGTGGCGCAGGGCGCGCTCGGGTCCGGCGTGAGCGGCCTCGGCCCGGCGCTCGCGGCGATCGGGCCGGCCGACCGCGCGGACGCGTTCTTCGGCGCGCTGCCCCACGGACCCGGGGAGCGACGCCTGGTCGCCGTCACGGCCGCGCGGCGGACGCCGCCGGCGCGAGGGGCTCCGTGACGGTCCGGCTCGTCCGAGCCGGCGTCGCGCGGGGCCGGATCCGCGCCCCTCCGTCGAAGAGCTACACGCATCGCGCGCTCGTGGCGGGACACCTCGCGCGCCGGCGCTTTTCCGTCCGCCGCCCGCTGGTCGCGGACGACACGCGGGCCACGGCGGCCGGTCTGGCTGCGCTGGGCAGCCGCGTGGTCGTCGCGCCGGACCGCTGGGTGATCTCGCCCTCGGAGGGGCGCTCCGATGCGCCCGCCCGCATCGACTGCGGCGAGTCCGGCACGACGCTCCGCTTCCTCGCCGCGGCCGCGGCGCTCTCGACCCGCCCGACGGTGCTGGTGGGGCGGGGACGGCTCGCCGAGCGGCCGATGCGACCGCTGCTCGACGCGCTCGGCCGTCTCGGCGCCCGGTGCGCTCCGGCCTCGGCGTCCCGGGCCCTCCCGCTGCGGATCGAAGGTCCGCTCCGCGGCGGCGCGATCGCGCTCGAGGCGTCCGAGAGCTCCCAGTTCCTCTCGGCGCTCCTGCTCACGCTCCCGACGGCCGCGGACGACTCGACGATCCGGCTCGTCGGTCCGATCGTCTCGGCGCCGTACGTCCGTGCGACCCGGGCGGTCCTGGGCCAGCTCGGGGTGCGCCTCGCGGGGACCGAACGACGGATCCGGGTCCCGGGAGGGCAGCGGTACCGGGGCGGATCGTTCGAGGTGCCGGGGGACGCCTCCTCGGCCGCGTATCTCTGGGCGGCGGCGGCCGTCTCGCGCGGTCGGGTCCGCGTCGTCGGCCTCGATCGCACGTGGCCGCAGGCCGACCTCGCGGTGCTTCGGATCCTGGCCCGGGCCGGTTGTCGGGTGGAGCTCCATCCGGACGGGGCGACCGTCGAGGGCCGCCCGCTCGCGCCGTTCGCCGTCGATCTCACCGACGCCCCGGACCTCTATCCGCTCGCCGGCGTGCTCGCCGCCTTGGCGCCGGGGACGAGCCGGCTCGCGGGAGCGGCCCACGTGGTCCACAAGGAGTCGGACCGCCGGAGCGGCACCGCGCGCCTCGTCCGCGCGCTCGGGGCCCGCGCCGAGGTGCGGGCGAACGCCCTGCGGATCGAGGGGACGCCCCGGCCCCGCGCGCTCGAGCTTCCGTCCGAGACCGACCACCGGATGGTGATGAGCGCCGCGATCGGCGCGCTGGCCGGTCCCGGTGGCTCGAGGATCGGCGACGCCGGCGCAGTGGCGAAATCGTTCCCCGGGTTCTGGGACGCGCTCGCCGCCGTCGTGCCGGAGGCGGTCGCGGTATGATGCGCTTCGGAGAGCGCCTGCGGGTCTCGATCTTCGGAACGAGCCACGGGCCCGAGGTCGGCGTGGAGGTCGAGGGGCTGCCGACGGGGCTCGCCGTGGACGCCGCGACGATCCAGGCCGCGCTGGACCGGCGGCGACCGGTCGGCCGCCGCCTCGCCACGAAGCGCCAGGAGGAGGACCGACTGGTGATCGATCGGGGCCTGGTCGCCGGCCGGACGGACGGCGGGCCGTTCCGCGCCCACGTCGCCAACGAGGACGTGCGGCGGCAGCCGTACGACCGGATGCGCGACACGCCGCGTCCCGGCCACGCCGACTACCCGGCGCGCGTCCGCTTCGGACCCGAGGCCGACCTTTCGGGCGGGGGCATCTTCTCCGGCCGGATGACGGTCGGCCTCGTGATCGCCGGCGCGCTGGGCCGGACCGTCCTGGCGCCCCTGGGGGTCGACGCGTGCGCCTTCACGACCCGGATCGACGGGGTCGCGGCGGACGTCCCGGCCGACCTCCCGCTCGACGAGCTGCGGCGCCGCGCCGACGCCCACGAGGTGGGGTGCCCGGACGACGCGGCGGCGGCCCGCATGGAGGCGGCGATCGCGGAGGCCCGCCGGGACGGCGACAGCGTCGGCGGGATCGTGGAGACCCGCATCGCCGGCGTGCCGGTCGGTCTCGGAGAACCGTTCTTCGACTCGATCGAGAGCGAGATCGCGCACCTCGCGTTCGCCGTGCCGGCCGTGAAGGGGATCGAGTTCGGGGCGGGGTTCGCGGCGGCCGCGATGCGCGGCAGCGCGCACAACGATCCGTTCCGCTGGGACCGGGGCGTCGTCCGCACGACGACGAACCACGCGGGCGGCATCTTGGGCGGCCTCGCGACCGGGATGCCGATCGTGTTCCGGGTGGTGGTGAAGCCGACGTCGTCGATCGCCCGCCCGCAGCCGACGGTCGATCTCGCGACCGGGGCGGATACGACCCTCGGTGTCACGGGTCGGCACGATCCGTGCATCGTCCCGCGGGCGGTCGTGGTGATCGAGTCGATCGCGCTGGTGGCGATCGCCGATCTCGCCCTGCGCGGAGGGTTCGTACGATGACCGGGGACCGGCTCCCCGTCGCGATCCTCGGCGCGGGCGGTTACATCGGCCAGCACTTCGCCCGCCTGCTCGACGATCACCCCTGGTTCGACCCGGTCGTGCTCGCCGCGGGCGACCGCACGGCGGGCCGGACGCTCGGCGACGTCTGGCAGCTGAGCGAGGCCCCCCCGCCCGGGCTCGAGCGCCGGACGCTCGTGCGCGCGGGCGCGGCGGCGGTGGCCCGCGCCCGCGTGGCGCTCGCCTTCAGCGCGCTCCCCTCCGGGACCGCGGGTCCGATCGAGACCGAGCTCACCCGACGCGGCGTGTCGGTGTTCACGAACGCGGCCGACCACCGCCTCGAGCCGTCGGTGCCGCTCCTCGTCCCGGAGGTGAACGGGGACCATCTCGCCCTCGCCCGGCGCCGTCCGGGCGGCCGCGGCCTCCTCGTGGCGAACCCGAACTGCTCGGCGGCGGGCCTCGCGCTCGCGCTGGCGCCGCTCGTCCCCTCGCTCGCGCCCCGGTCGATCCACGTCGCGACCTACCAGTCGCTGTCGGGGGCCGGTTACCCCGGGGTCCCGTCGCTCGCGGTCGCGGACAACGTCGTCCCGTTCATCCGCGAGGAGGAGGAGAAGATCGAGCGGGAGACGACCCGGATGCTGGGGCAGTTGCGGGCCGGCCGCGTCCGGCCCCTCGCGACCCGCCTCCTCGCGCACTGCGCCCGGGTGGCCACGCGCGAGGGCCACCTCGAGGCGGTGACCGTGGAGGCGGGGCGGGCCGGGTCGGCCCGCGACGCCGTACGGCGGTGGACGGCGTTCGATCCGCTGCGCGGTCTCGGCCTCCCGACCGCCCCGTCGCCGCCGATCGTGGTCCGTCCCGAGGCCGATCGCCCCCAGCCGATCCGGGACCGGTGGGCCGGCGAGCCGGCCCGCGCGCGCGGCATGGCAGCGGTCGTGGGGCGGGTCCGATGGGACGCGCCGTTCCTCCGCTTCTACGTCCTCTCCAACAACGCCGTGCGCGGAGCCGCCGGCGGCTCCGTGCTGAACGCCGAGCTGGCGCTCGCCCGCGGGCTGCTGCCGCGCGCGCGAGGGGCGGCCGCTCGATGAGCCGTCGCCGGGCCCCGATCGTCCTCAAGTTCGGGGGCGCCTCGCTCGCCGATCCGGCCCGGGTCGCGTCGGCCGTCGGCCGGATCCGGGCCGAGGGTCCCCCGGTCGTCCTGGTCGTCTCGGCCCGGGAGGGCGTGACCGATCTCCTGACGGAGGCGCTCGCGCACCCGCGCTCCCGGGCCGTCCATCGGCGGGTGCTCGCCGAGATCGCCCGCCGGCATCCGAACCTCTCCCCGGCGGGGCGTCGGCCGCTCGAGCGACTGCGTCGCCTGCTCGCGCTCGTGGAAGCGACCCCGCGCCCGGACGGCCCGCTCGCGGACCGGGTCCTGAGCCAGGGCGAGCGGCTCGCCGTCCACTGGCTGTCGGGCGAGCTCCGCCGCGCGGGGTTCCCCGCCGTCCCGGTCGAGGCGGACCATCTCGGCCTCATCACGGACAACGCCTACGGCGCGTCGTGCATCCTGTTCGACCGCTCCCGGCTCGCCGTCCGGCGCGGGATCGGGCGCCGGCTCGCCCGCGGCGAGCTTCCCGTCGTCACCGGCTACTTCGGTCGGAGCCTCGAGGGCCGCGTCGCCACGCTCGGTCGGGGGGGCTCGGACTACGCCGCCTCGGGGATCGGGGCGATGCTCGGGGCGTCCCGCGTCGAGCTCGTGAAGCGGCATGTCGCGGTCCTCTCCGCCGACCCGAAGGAAGTGCCGTCGGCCCGTCCGATCCCCGAGCTGTCGTACGAGGAGGCCGAAGAGCTCGCCCAGTTCGGGGCGCGGGTGCTCCATCCGCTCACGATCGAGCCGGCGCGGGCGCATGGGATCGTGCTGCGGGTCCGCTCGCTCGAGGAACCCGAGGTCGTCACCACGATCGCCCCCGGCCGCGCCGACCGGCGCAACCGGGCGTTCACGTTGCTGCGCCCGCTTCGGCTGCTCCGCCTGCGGGTCCCGGGCGGACGGCAGCGCCCCGGGATCGTGGCGGAGGTCTCGCAGCGCCTCGCGGAGGCGCGGGTCAATCTCGTGCAGCTGTACACGTCGTCGGCCCTCCTCTGCCTGGTCCTCGAGCCCCCGCAGGTCCTCACCGCCCTCCGCGCCCTGGCCCCGGTGACGCGCGAAGCGGCGGCGATGGTCGACGGGCCGTTCCGGGTCGCGCTCGTCACGGCGATCGGCGACGGGATCCTGGCCGACCTCGACCGGATCCCGGCCCGCGCGGTCGCGGACGGCGAGGGGTTCAGCGCGACCCCCCGCGCGTTCTCGCTGGCGGTCGCCGAGGCCCGCGGGCCCGACGTCCTGCGCGCGCTGCATCGGGCCCTCGTCGAGGAGCGCGCGTGACCGATCCGTGGGCGACGTTCGTGGCCCGGACCTCCGATCGGGAGGTCGCCGGCTACTTCGAGGCGTCCCCGCGGGCGCCCCGAGGGGCCTCGACCGCGACGTGGTTCGGACAGCCGGGGGACGTCCGGACGCTCGACCGGGACGACGACGCGGCGAGCCTGGGCGCCGAGACGCGCCGGTTCCTCCGCGGCGGCGCGGGCCGGGCGGTCGTCGGGTACCTCGGGTTCGACGCGGTGGGACTGTTCGAGCCCGCGCTGCGTCGGTTCCCCGCCGGAGATCCGTTCCCGCTCGGGGAGCTCGCGTGGGTGCGGCGTCCGACGGTCGTGCGCTGGCACCGTCTCCCGGCCCGCCGGGCGGCGGGGGGACGGTCGCCGGGAACGCCGCTCGCGGACTCGCTGGCGCGGACCGCGTACGAGCGGAGCGTTCGGCGCATCGGACGCGACATCCGGGACGGCGAGGCGTTCCAGGTCGTGCTCGCGCACCGCCGGGTCTGGCCGCGTCCGGCGGAGCTCCTGACGCGGGCCGGCGTGCTGCGGGCGAGCGAGCGGTACGCCTTCTTCGTCTACCTGAGGTTCGGGGACCGCGAGCTGGTCGCCGCGACCCCGGAGTCGGTGGCGGAGGTCGAGGGCCGCACGGCCCGGGTCAATCCGATCGCGGGGACGATCCCGATCGGCCGCGGTCGGGCCGGTCGGCGCCCGCTCGCCGTCGACCCGAAGGAGCTCGCGGAGCATCGCATGCTCGTCGACCTCGCCCGCAACGACCTCGGCCGCGTCGCGCGCCCGGGCTCGGTCCGACTCGGCACGACGGAGCGGCGGGTCCGGTTCGCGCGTCTCGAGCACCTGGTGAGCGAGGTCGAGGCCACGCTCGCGACGGGGACCGACCCGTGGGCGGTGCTCGCGGCCGCGTTCCCCGCCGGCACCGTGAGCGGGGCGCCGAAGATCCGCGCGACCGAGATCCTGCGCCGGGAGGAGGGGACGTGGCGCGGCCCGTACGCGGGGGCGCTCGGCCTCCTGAGGCCCCGCGATCGCGCGACGTGGGCGCTCGGGATCCGGGCCGGCTTCGCCGCGGGCCGGCGGCTGTACACGGCCGCGGGGGCCGGGATCGTGTACCGGTCCCGTCCGGCGCGCGAGTTCCACGAGACGATCGTGAAGCTCGCCCAGGTCGAACGGACGCTCGCCGCGGAGGGACCGTGAGGATCCTGCTCGTCGACCACGAGGACTCGTTCGTCCACAACATCGAGCAGGCGCTCGCCGCGCAGGGCGCCGAGGTGCGCTGCCTTCGGTGCACGGTCCCCGCGCGGGCGGCCGCGGCGGTCGACCCGGACGGCATCGTGCTCTCGCCCGGACCGGGACATCCGCGGGATGCCCGGATCGCCGGGCTCGCGCACGAGCTCCTCGACCGGTGGGGCGCGGAGCGGCCGTTCTTCGGCGTCTGCCTCGGCCAGCAGATCGTCGGGACCCACTTCGGGGGGCGCGTCGTGCGCGCCCCGAGCCCCGTCCACGGGGAGCTCGCCACGATCCGGCACGACGGCCGGGGCGTCTTCGCCGGCCTCGACTCCCCGTTGCGCGGGGCGCGGTACCACTCGCTCGTCGTCGAGCCGCGGTCGCTCCCGCGCGAGCTCGAGGTCTCGGCCCGGGGCGGCCGCGGTCTGGTGATGGGCCTGCGCCACCGCACGCAGCCGATCGAGACCGTCCAGTTCCATCCGGAGTCGTACCTCACCGCCGCGGGCCCGGCGATCCTCGCCAACTTCCTACGGGAGGTCCGCCGGTGATCGCCGCGACGCTGACGCGCCTGTACGACCCGTCCGTGATCTCGTCCGGGGACGCGCGGCGCGTGTTCGACGCGCTGCTGGACCCCGATCTCACGGAGGCGCACCGGGCGGCGGTGCTCGCCGCGCTGACCGCGCGCCCCGGGTCCGCGGACGAGCTCGCCGCCTTCGCGGGCGAGATGCGCCGACGGGCGGTGCCGTTCGTCGTCCCCGCGCGCGATCGGGCCGTCGACGTGTGCGGCACGGGCGGGGCGCGCCGTCCGTCGTTCAACGTCTCCACGGTGAGCGCGTTCGTCGTCTCCGCGGCGGGCGCCGCCGTCGTGAAGCACGGCAATCGGAGCGCCCGGGGACCGTGCGGGTCGAGCGACCTGCTCGAAGCGCTCGGGCTCCCGGTGACCTCGGACCCCGGCCTCGCGGCCCGCACCTATCGCGCCCACCGCCTCGCGTTCCTGCACGCGCCGCTCTTCCATCCCGCGGCGCGGACCGTCGCCGCGGCCCGTCGCTTGCTCGGCGTCCCGACGATCTTCAACCGGCTCGGCCCGCTCTCGAACCCGGCCCGCGTCCCGTACCAGGTCGTCGGGCTCCCGACCCCGGAGGCGGCGGCGCAGGCCGCGGACGTGCTGGGCCGGCTCGGGACCCGGGGGTTCCTCGCGATGTCGGCCGAGGCCGGCTACGACGAGTTCTCGCCGTCGGGGACCACCCGGATCTTCCGGTCGTCGGGCGGCCGGGTCACCGCCGGGGCGGTTGATGCCCGCGACCGGTTGCCGCCCGAGGACCGGCGTGGCGACTGGGGCCCGCTCCCGCCGGCGGCGGCCGCCGCCGAGACGGAACGGATCCTCGCCGGCGGGGGCGGGGCCCGCCGCGGATCGGTCCTGCTCACGAGCGGCGCCGCCCTCTGGATCTCGGGCCGCGCCCCCACCTTCGCCCGCGGGATCGCGCTCGCCCAGGACGCCCTCGACGACGGCCGGGCCGAACGTCGGCTGACCGAGATCCGCGCGACCGCCGCCCGCCGCCGGGGGGCGACGGCCCCGTGAGCGACTTCCTGGCCGACGTCGTGCGCGAGGTCCGGGCGTCGGTCGAGGCGCCGGGGTACCTGCGAGATCTTCCCCCGCCGCCCCGCTACGCCCCGCCCCGCCTGAGCGCGGCGATCCGGGCCGCCCGCGAGCGGGGCGCGCTCCTGGTCGAACACAAGCGGGTGTCGCCGGGATCGGCCGACCCTCGGCTCCCCCCTCGCCCGATCCCGGAGTTCGTCCGGCTCGCCGAGCGCGGCGGCGCGGCCGGCTTTTCGTGCCTCGCGACGGCGCCGCGGTTCGACGGCTCGCCGGGCGACGTGGCCGAGCTCGCCCGCGCGACCGGGCGGCCGGTGCTGTTCAAGGACTTCGTCGTCGACCCCCGCCAGATCGAGGCGGCGGAGCGCGCCCACGCGAGCGCGATCCTCCTCATCGCACGGCTGGCGCAGCCCCCGTACGGGATCGCGCTCGGCCCGCTCGCGCGCGACGCCCGGGCCCGGGGGCTCGAAGTCCTGCTCGAGTTCCACGCCCGGTCAGAATTAAGCCTCGCCGACGACGTGCCCGCCGACATGTACGGCGTCAACGTCCGGGACCTCGCGACCCTTGCGATCGACCGCGCGACCGCGACCGAGACGCTGCGGGCCGCCGCGGACCGGCGGCCCCTCCTCGGGCTGAGCGGGGTCGACGGACCCGAGGCGGCGGGTCGGTTCTGGGCGCTGGGGGTCGACGGCATCCTCGTGGGCACGGGGTTCGCCCGGGCCCCGGACCCTGTCGCCTTCCTCCGCTCGCTCGCACGTCCGGGGGACCGGCGATGAAGACGTTCGTCAAGTTCTGCGGGCTCACCGACGCCGCGGCCGTCGCCCAGGTCCCGGCCGGCGGAGCCGCCGGCTTCGTGATCGAGGTGCCGGCCTCCCCCCGGAACCTCACGCTCGAGGCCGCGGCCGGCCTGCTCGAGCACGTCCCCACCGAGGCCGAGGCGTGGGCGGTCGTCGTCGATCCGCCGGCCGAGCTCGTCCACCGCCTGTTCGACGAGGTCGGGGTCGACCGCATCCAGGTGTACGGCCGGATCCCCGCGGGTCTCGAGTTCCTCGAGGTCCACCACCTCGTCCCGTCGATGCCGATCCCGCCCCCGGGCTCCGATCTGCCGGACCCGCCGGTGCCCGCCGCCGAGGACTTTCCGCGGGTGCACCTCGACGCGGCGGGGCAGCCGCTCCCCGGGGGCAGCGGGAGCCGGTCCGACTGGGAGCGGTGCGCCCGGATCGTCGACGCCCATCCGGGCCGGAAGTTCGTCCTCGCCGGCGGCCTCACCCCCGAGAACGTCGCGGACGCGCTGGCGCAGGTCCGGCCGTGGGGGGTCGACGTGTCGAGCGGCATCGAGCGGGCGCCGGGCGAGAAGGACCTCGAGAAGATGCGGGCGTTCGTCCACGCGGTCGAGGAGTTCGAGAGCGGGCATGGCTAGGCGCTACGGCCCGTACGGGGGGGCGTACGTTCCCGAGACCCTGGTCCCGGCGCTCGAGGAGCTCGAGGCGACGTGGCGGTCGGCGCGCCGGGACCCCGCGTTCCGCGCGGAGCTGAAGCGCCGCGCGACGACCTACGCCGGGCGCCCCACCCCGCTCTACCTCGCCGAGCGGTTGACGCGTCGCGCCGGCGGGGCGCGGATCTGGCTCAAGCGCGAGGACCTGGTCCACGGGGGCGCCCACAAGCTCAACAACGCGCTCGGTCAGGGGCTGCTCGCCGTCCGGATGGGGAAGCGCCGGTTGATCGCGGAGACCGGGGCCGGGCAGCACGGGGTCGCCACCGCCCTCGTCGGCGCCGCGCTGGGCCTCGCCACGGACGTCTACATGGGCGAGGTCGACATGGCCCGCCAGCGACCGAACGTCGAGCGGATGCGGCTGCTCGGGGCGCGGGTCGTCCCGGTCCGGTCCGGGCGCCGCACGCTGAAGGAGGCGATCAACGCCGCCCTTCGGGACTGGATCGCAACGGTCCGGACCACGCACTACGTGCTCGGCTCCGCGGTGGGTCCGCACCCGTTCCCGTCGGTCGTCGCGGACTTCCAGAGCGTGATCGGACGCGAGATCCGCCGCCAGTCGGTCCGGTCGTTCGGCCGCCTGCCCGACCTCGCGATCGCGTGCGTCGGCGGCGGATCGAACGCGATCGGGACGTTCCACCCGCTGCTCCGCACCCCCGTCGAGCTCTGGGGGGTCGAGGCGGCCGGTCCCCGGGGCTCGTCGCACGGCGCGGCGTCGCTGACGCGGGGCGCGCCCGGGATCCTGCACGGGAGCCTGTCGTACGTGCTGCAGAACGCCGAGGGCCAGGTCGCCGACACGGAGAGCATCTCGGCGGGGCTCGACTACGCCGGGGTCGGCCCCGAGCACGCGTACCTTAGGGACACGGGGCGGGTCCGGTACCTGGCGGTCCACGACGCCGACGCGCTGCGCGCCTTCCACTGGCTCGCCCGCGACGAGGGGATCCTGCCCGCGCTCGAACCGGCCCACGCGATCTACGCCGCGGTCGGTGCGGCCCGCCGCCGTCCGGCCCGTCAGAACATCGTGGTCACGCTCTCGGGTCGCGGCGACAAGGACCTCGAGGTGGTGCTCGACGCCGCTCGCTAGCGCGCTCCGCGAGGCCGCGCGGAAGGGCCGGACGATCGTCGTCCCCTACCTGCTCGTCGACCGCGGACGGGCGCGCGGCCTCGACGCGACCGTGGCGGCCCTCGTCCGCGGCGGGGCGAGCGCGCTCGAGCTCGGCTTCCCGTTCTCGGATCCGATCGCGGACGGGACCGTCCTCGAGGCGGCCCACGATCGGGCGCTGCGGAACGGCACGACGTGGGACGACCTACAGCGCGCGTGCCGGGTCGCGAGCGCCCGTCTGCCCGTCGCGGTGATGACGTACGCCAACCCGCTCTGGCATCGGGGGCTCGACCGGGCGATCCGCGAGCTCGCCCGGTCGGGAGCGACGGGGCTGATCGTCCCCGACCTCTCGTACGAGGAGCGGGGCCCGTTCGTCCGGTCCGCCCGCGCCCACGGGCTCGCGCTCGTGCTCCTCGGGGCGCCGGGGATCGCGGCTGCGCGGATGCGGGCGATCGCGTCGAGCGCGCGGGGATTCGTCTACCTGGTCGGCCAGTACGGCACCACCGGAACGGCGCGCGCCGGGGCCCGCGTCGATCTTCGCCCGCTGGTCCGGGCCGCGCGCGCCGGAGCGGACGGCCGGCCCGTGCTGCTCGGCTTCGGCGTCCGCGATCGGACCACCGCCGCGCGGGCCCTCGCCAGCGGCGCCGACGGCGTGATCGTGGGGACGGCCCTGGAAGAGCGCCTCGAGCGGAGGGCCGCTCCGGCCGAGCTCGAACGGTGGATCCGTTCGATCGCGTCGGCGCGGCCGTCGTCCGGCGCGCGGGCTTCGCCAACCCCTAAGAGGGCCGTCGCCGTGAGGCGGCCGTGACGCGAGGCCCGCCGGCGCCCGCGGTCTGGGTCCAGCTCGCCCAGTCGCTCGTCGCGCGCGAGCTGGTGCAAGCGTTCGGCCTGCCCGAGCGGACCGCGGCGGAACTGCTCGGGCTCGCGCCGTCCGCCGTCTCGCAGTACCTCTCCGGCCGCCGGCTCGGCGGCCTTCTCGTGGAGGTCGCCCGCGACGAGCACGCCCGGGCGATCGCCCGGAACGCGGCGCAGCAGCTGTCGGTCCGCGGCGAGGCGTCCGGCGAGACGCTGTCGATCGTCCTCGACACCGCGCGCGAGCTCGCGCAGAGCGCGGGGATGCGGGCCGGGACGCCCCGCCGGGGCGGATCGGGGACGCCGCTCGGCGCGAAGGAGGCCCGGGTGCTGGCCCAGGCGCTGCGGGACCGGATCGCGATCGAGCAGGCGGCGGTCGCCGAGTGCATGCGGCTCGCCCAGAAGTCCCGCGACGAGCTGACCCGCGCCATCTTCCGCCAGATCGCCGCCGACAGCCTGCGCCACGCCGAGATCGTCGCCTCGATCCAGACGTACCTCGACCGCGGGGTCGACCGTCCGCTCGCGAGCGGCATCTCGCGGGCCGACGTCGAGGGGCTGATCACGCGCGAGCGGGAGGCGGAAGCGAAGGGCGACGTCGACCCGGGCGCCCGGTTCGGCGGCGTGATGTCGGTCCTCTGGGAGAGCATGGTGCACGACGAGCGCAAGCACGAAGAGCTGCTCGACCGCCTCCTCGCGTCCGGGTTCCCGCCTCCGCGGGGCCGGCGGCCGAACGCGCCGCCCGGCGCCGAGGCCGGCTAGCCGCGACCTACGGCCGGATCCGCTCGAGCGACAGGAACCGCACCGGACCGTCGGGCGGCACGCCGGCGACGACGAACTCCTTGCGGACCCCCTGCGCCACACGCACCCCGCCCGCGATCTCGGGCCAGGCGGTGACGTGGCTCGCCGGCACCGCCTGGACGAGGTAGCGCGCGTGGGCGTGCTCGGGGTTCCGCGGGTAGGCGCGGAAGTGCGCGCCGTACTTGAACCCCGTTTTCACGACGAGCCGGCGGGCCCTCAGCTCCCGGTACGCGACGAGCCGCTCGTCGAACCGCGGATCCAGCCGGCGGGCGCGCCGCTCGAGCCGTTCCCGCGGGACCGGGCGGCCGCTGCGCGAGTCGCGGAGCGTGAGCTGCGCGGTGCCGACGAGGTACGCCGCCTCGAGCAGGCTGAGCTCGAGCCGGTCGCCGATGCGGCTCCCGTACGCGAGCGACCGCCCGAGCGCCTCGACGGCGGCGGGGTCGTGCACGGAGACGCGGTCCTCGCTGAGCCAGCCTTCGGTCGGCTGGGCGAGCGGGGTCGCCGGCAGCGCCCCGTTCGGCGACGGCCGGCGCACCCGGTAGTACGTGAGGTCGGACTCCTCGTCGACGACGGCCAGGAGGAGGAGCTTCTTCGCGCCCTGGGCCCGGTCGGCGAGCCCGAACAGGGCCGCGAGGTCGAACGGGGCGCGCTCGCTGATCGCCGCGACCCAGTAGCGGGACGGCGTCTTGTGGAGCGTGCCGCCGCGGGGCAGCACGGCGAAGGCGACGGGCGGGGGGCTCGCCCGCACGACGTAGCCGCGCTGGCGGAGGTCCCGATAGACGAGGTAGCGGACGGGGAACTCGGGGTCGCGCCGGACCGCGCGCCGGAAGGCGACCGCCCACGGCACCGCGCGACCGGTCCCGTCGGCGAGCGCGAGGCGGTCCATCTCGGCGAGATAGACGGTCTCGTACCGGTCGAGCGCCAGGCCCCCGTCGCTCGCGGGCGTGCCGAAGTACCCCTTCCCGTAGACCTGGCTCGCGTCGGCTGCGTTCGGGACCCGGGACGTACCGTCCGGAGCGAGGATCCCGCTCACTTCGTTGAACCCTTGAGCCGGGAGAACGGCACCACCGTCTCGAGCTGGACGCCGACCTCGGCGAGCCGTTCGGCCGCCCCCATCTCCCGGTCGACGACCACGACCGCGCGGTCGACGCGGGCCCCCGCCCCGCGGAGGATCTCCACCGAGCGCAGCATCGTGCCCCCGGTCGTCGCCACGTCCTCGATGAGGAGGACGCGCGCGCCCGCGGGCAGATCGCCCTCGAACGACTGCCGGGTCCCGTGGTCCTTCGCGGCCTTGCGGAGCACCACGTACGGCAGCCGGGCGCGCAGCGCGACGGCGACGACGAGCGGGACGGCGCCGAGCTCCATGCCGGCGAGCCGCTCCGCGTCCCCGACGTGGGCGTGGAGCGCCTCCGCGAGCCGGTCGAGACGCGCCGGATCCGGCCAGGCCCGCTTCACGTCGACGTAGACGTCGCTCGTCTGGCCCGAGGCCAGCGTGAACTCCCCGAACCGGACCGCCCCGGTGTCGAGCAGGAGGCGCGCGATCTCGTCGGCCGAAGGGGGCGCGCGCGCGGGGTCCGTCGTCACCAGGGCACCTTCTTCAGGTGGAGCTTGAAGCCGATCCAGTTGAAACCGGCGTGCAGCCCGAGCGTGTAGACGAGCACCCATAAGACCGCTTCCCAGCGGACGAACGTCGGCACGAACAGCCCGGGGAAGACCGCGAGCCCCGCGACGATCGGGACGAGCACGAACGGCAGCTGGTCGAGCAGCAGCGTGCGCGCCCCGCTTTCCCGGCCGAGCCGACGCTTCGCGTACGAGCCGAGCGCGTCGCCGGTCATCGCCCCGAACGTAAGCAGCGCCACGACGGGGACCGCGGCGAGGACCGTCGGCGCGAACCGGGGCACGAGCTGAAGGTTGGGAGGCGCGAGCAGGATCAGCCACGCCTCGAGGAGGCCGAACGGGATCGCACCGAGCCCCGCGACGAGGAACCCGGACCACGTCTTCGACGGGCCGAGGAGCCGCCGGCCGTCGCGGGCGGAGACCCGCCCGAAGTCCATCGGGGGGCCCCATCCGCGCGGGAGCGTCGCGAACGCGTTCGCGATGTACGCGGGCAGCAGCACCCAGAGCGTCGCGAGGGCGCTCGCCCAGAGCGGATCGAGCACGGCGCCGGGTCACGGCTCCCGCACGTACCGCTCGATCGACGCCGCCACGCCCGCGATCAGGCGCGGGTCCGCGCTCTCCTCGGCGTCGTGGATGTTCGCCGCAGGGTCCATGCTGCCGAAGACGAGCGCGGGGAGCGGCGCGCCGGACGGGGTCCCGAGTCCCCGCAGGGCGCTCGCGTCGGTCCCGCCGTACTCCCCGAACACCCCGTGGGCCCCCAGCGTGTCGGCGAGGATCCGGGCGAGCTTCTGGACGGCCGGATGGTCGACCGGCAGGGAGTATCCGGGCCGCACCCGACCGGGCGGTGCCTCGAGCCGCACCGACGGGTCGTGGGCGGCGCCCCAGGCCGTCGCGTAGGCGAGGGCGGCCCGCAGTCCATCGGCGAGCTCCATCTCGGGGATCAGCCGGAGGTCGACGGAGAACGTCGCCGCGCCGACCGAGGTCCCGTCGATCCAGCCGCGGTCGACCGCTGCCCGCAAGAGTCGCAGGGCGGCCGGCACCGGGTTGTGGCCGCGGTGGGGATAGCCGCCGTGCGCCGCCTCGCCGATCAGCTGGAGGGCGAGCGCGTCGGGCGGGACGGCGAGGGCCGTCGGCCCGGCGTCGACGAGGCGGAACGGCGCGGCGAGCAGCGGTTCGAGGCGCGCGCGGATCGCCGCGCGCGCGATCGCCGGTCCCGCGAACACGAGCGTGACGGCCCGCGCGATCTGGTTGGCGGCATCGTTCTCGGCGTGGGCCGCGACGAGCGAGAGCTCCGACCCGGTCGGCGCGGGCGCGGTCCAGTCGAACCGGGTGACCGTGGCGCGGCCGGTGATCACCGGGTCGGGGGCATGCCGGTCCGGCCAGTCCGGGGACGCGTAGACCGAGCGCCAGCCGCGGGCGACGTCGTGCAGGCCGACGAGCGCGTCGCCGTAGGCGAGCGTCCGGGCCACGCTCGGGGGGCGGGCGAACGATCCGTCCAGGAACGCGACGCCGCTCGAACCCGCCGTCACCTCCGGACTGCCGTCGGGGATCAGCGCGACGTCGGCCCGCAGGAACCGCTCGGGATCGTCCGGCGCCCGCGCGAGGTCGTGGGCCTTGATCGACTCGATCCCGCCCTCCCCACCGGTCTCCTCGTCGCAGGCGGCGATCAGGCGGACGTTGTGGGGCAGGCGCTCCGCCTCGGCGAGCCGCCGCATCGCCATCAGCGATCCGACGACGCCGCTGCCCAGGTCGTCGTTGGCGCCCCGTCCGTACAGGCGTCCGTTCTCGCGGTAGGTGAGCGTGTGCGGCGGGCTCTTCCACCGGCTCAGCTGCTCGGCCGGGACCGGCACGACGTCGTAGTGGGCCAGGACGAGCACGGTCGACGGCGCGCCCGCGTCGAGGTCGACGATCACGTTCGGGCGCGGGAGCCCGTGCAGATCGGCCTCCCCGGCCCCCGCGACGAGCGGGTCGAACACCCGCGTCGCGAGACCGAACGACCGGGCCGCCCGGACGATCGCGTCGGACGCCCGGAGGAAGTTCGGCTTCTCGTAGCGCCCGTGGACCGGATCCTCCACGTTCGTGGGCGCGATCGCCACCAGCTGGGCGAGGAGGCGGAAGCCGGCGTCGTCGCCGAGGGCCCGGGCCGCCTCGGGCGCGGGGGGCGCGTCGGCCGCCACGGGCATCTCACCGCAGCGCGAACGCGATGGCGAGGGAACCCGCGAGGAGGAGGAAGAACGTGGCGGCGAACATGTTGGTGAACATCGAGAGCGTGTCGCCGAGGGAGGTCAAAAGGCGAGCGGTGTGGCCCGGACCCAGGACCTTGACGGCCGGGACCCGCGTCGAGCCGAACCGGGCGTCGGACGCCGCGAGGTCCGCGACCGCGGCCGCCATGACCTCCTTCGCCTCGCGGCAGAACGCTTCCACCGGGTGACGCTCGCCGAGCGGGTTGATGCCGCCGTCGACCTCGTGGACGACGTGGTTGTCGGTCGTCATCACCTCGGCGACGTCGACGACCCGTTCGAGGGCGCGGACGATCGGCTCCCGCAGCCCGACGAGGAGATTGTTCCCGTCGATGAGGAGGTAGCCGGTGGTGCGACCGGCCGCGCGGACCGCGAGCGCCCGCATCCCCTGCGGACCGATCCCGTCGGTCCCGATGGAGTAGCCGCCGCGGGTGGCGACGCCGACGGCGATCGGCCCGTCGACCGCGGCGGCCCGGGCCGCGTCGATCGCCGCCCGGGCATCGACTTCGAGCTTCTCGGCGGTCGGCGTGCCGTAGACGATGTCCCCCTGGTCCTCGACGTAGGAGTTGTGGGCATCGACGAGGGCGACCCGGGGAGCGCCCGGCCGATCGAGCTCGCGGATCAGCCGGTCCGCCACGCTGAACGCGATGTCGTCCGTCGGGGCCGGGGCCTGGCTCACGACGACGAGCGCGACGTCGCCGATCAGCTGCGCCCGGGCGAGGCTACCGGCGTACGGGGCGACGAGCGGGCCCGCGCGGGCGGGCAGGGGCGTCGTGAGGCCGGCGAGGACCTCGCGGGACGCCGCCGCGATCCGGTCGACCTCCGCGTCCGACGGAAGGTCGAGGTCGTGATCGCACGGGGTGTGGGGGACGAGCACGACCCCCGCGCGGGGTCCGAGCTTCTCCTCGAGCTTGCGGGGGAGATCGCTCGCCCCGAGGGCGGCGAACGGGCCGGGATGCACGGTGGGCAGCGCGATCGTCGCGTGGGGGACGCCGCCCCGGAAGAACGCGAGCAGGCTCACCGAGAGGTCGGCGGGGATCGCCGACTTGAGGAAGAACGCCTCCAGCGCCTCGGTCGCGTGGGGGTCGCGGTCGGAGACGTGGTCGAGAAGCGGTCGGATGAGCGCGACGCCCGAGCTCTGGAACTCCCGCCGCATCGGGCGATCGGCCGCCCGCAGCAGCAGCACGCAGGTCGCGAAGGCGAGGACGAGGAACGCGGCGGTCGCGACCACGAGGGTCGGGGTCGGAGGGATGAGGACGAACAGGCCGATCAGGTAGAGGACCGGCTGGAGGAGCGAGATCGGGAGCATGCGGGCATGGCTCGTGCGCCCGACGCCGAAGAGGCTCATGTGGCGGAACCAGAAGAACGGCCCCACGAGGAAGACGCCGAGCAACGCCACGCCGGGCACCTGGGCGGGCCACAGGTAGAGGGCGAGCGCCCAGACCGCCGCGATCGGCAGCGCGAGCAGCAGGGTCAGCGTGGCGAGGAAGAACGAGCGCCGCAACTCGAAGCGCCCGCCGACGACGGCCGTGAGGGCGGGGGTGGCGGCGGCCGCGACGAGCGCCGGGCCCGCGAACGCGAGGCCGAACGCCTCCACGACCCGGGTCCGGTCGGTCCCGAAGAGGAGGACCGCGAGCGCGAGTCCGAACAGCAGGATGAGCCCCGTGGCGGTCGCCGGCCGCGGCACCGCGAACAGCAGGTGCCCGCGGCGCACCTGCTGCTTCGCCTCGACGGCCCCGACGGACGGGCTAGCCGCCACGCGCCCTCCGGACCTCGGTCAGGATCGCGCGGAACCCGTCGCCCAGCCCCTGCTCCTCGGTGACCGTGCCGGTCACGAGGATCTGGGCGCCCGCCGCGAGGAGCGGCGCTGCGTCCCGCCCCGACCGGATGCCCCCTCCGACCACGACCGGTATCGCGAGGGCGTCGCGGACGGCCTTCACCATGGGCGCGGGGACCGGCTCCGGAGCCCCCGACCCGGCTTCCAGGTAGACGTACCGCATCCCCAAGTACTCGGCGGCGAGGGCGTAGCCGACCGCCGACGCCAGATCGTCGCGCGCGACCGTGTCGGCCTGGCCGACCTCGCCGACCCGCATCCCCGGCGCGACCACGAGGTAGCCGAGCGGGATCGGCTCGAGGCCCATCGCGCGCACGACCGGGGCCGCCCGGGCGTGCACCCGGATGACGAGGTCCAGGTTCCGCGAGTTGAGCATGCTCATGAACAGCACCGCGTCGGCCTCCGCCGCGAGCGACCCCGGGCCCTCGGGGAAGATGATCACCGGCACCGAGACCGCGTCCTTCACGGCCCGGGCGGCGGCCCCGACCTTCTCCCGCGAGATCCCGGTCGATCCTCCCAGGAGGATCGCGTGGCTGCCGAGCTCGACGGCCCCTCGGGCGATCGCCGCGGCCTTCTCCCCGGGCGACTTGTCCGGGTCGATCAGCGTGAAGTGGACCGGCCCGCGCGCGAGTCGCTCCCGGAGGTACATCTCGACGCGGCCGGTTCCGATGGGGCCGATCACCGGAACGCCACCGCCAGGAACGCGAACAGCGCGACCGTCATCGCGACCTTGCTCATCGTTTGCTCGTAGTGAAGACGGCCCGGCAGGGATGCGACCGACACGACGAAGATCGCGTCGGCGGCGAGCACCAGGACGAGATACATAATCCCGGCGACCGAGCTCCAAGGGAGGTACCAGAGCACCGGCAGGCTGCTGAGCGCGATCGCGACGCCGACCGAGGCACGGGCGACCCCGCCGGCGGCCCCGAGCCCGTACGTCTTCGGCAGCGTCGTCCGCCCCACGTCGCCCGCGACGTCCTCCATGTCCTTGATCACCTCGCGGCTCAGCGTCGCGAGGAACGCCATCGCGGCGAACGGAGCGACGAACAGCACCGGACCGCCGACCGCCCCTCCGTAAAGGAAGACCATGCCCGTCAGGAAGGCGACCACCGCGTTGCCCGCGAACCCTCGCGCCTTGAACCGAAACTCGTAGCCGAGCAGCGCCACGACCGCCACCGCGAGGATGACCCCGACGAGCGGAACGACGAAGATCACCGGGACCACCACCGCGACGCCGACCCCGAACAGGGCCCCGGCGAGGATCCGGGCGCCCCGGGGGGAGATCTCGCCGGTGACCAGGGGCCGGTCCGGGTGGTTCACCCGGTCCCCGTCGCGGTCGAGGAGGTCGTTGAGGACGTTCCCGCCGCCCGTGATCAGCGCGGTCGAGAGGCCGGCGAGCGCCACGAACAGCCAGAATCCGGCGGGCGCCACGACCCCGGACCCTCGAGCGGCGAGCCCGCCCACGACCGTGCCGATGAACGAGACCCCGAGGTTCCCCGCCCGCACGAGCCGGAGGACGGCGTGCACGGCCGCCGATGGCGGAGCCGCTCGCATAACGGTTCTGTTCGACCCCGGTCGCGGCGGTCCGCGCGGCGGCCCGAGCGCCTCGGCGGTGGATTATATGCGGGCGCGGCTCGGGGCGGGGGATGCGCAGGGCACGCCCACCCCGACCTCCGGTCCGTTCGTTCTCGCTCGGCAACGGGCTCCGGGTCCTGCTCGCCCCGCGGCCCGAGAGCCCGACCGCGAGCGTGTGGGTGTGGTACCGCGTCGGCTCGAAGAACGAACACCCCGGGATCACCGGTGCGTCCCACTGGGTCGAGCACATGCTGTTCGAGGGATCGCCCCGGTACGCGAAGGGCGAGATCGACCGGGCGGTCGTCAGCGTCGGCGGCGAGCTGAACGCCTTCACGGACACCGACTTCACCGCGTACTTCACCACGGTCCCCCGGGAGCACCTCGCGGTCCCGCTCGACATCGAGTCGGACCGCATGACCCGGGCGCTGATCGCCGACCCCGAGGTGGAGCGCGAGCGGACGGTGATCCTCTCCGAGCGAGAGGGCAACGAGAACTGGCCGGAGTTCCGGGTCGAGGAGGAGATGCTCGCGCTCGCCTACCGGGTCCATCCGTACCGTTGGGACGCCCTCGGATGGCGACGCGACATCGAGACGATGACCCCGGCCGAGCTCCGGGAGTACTACCGGCGGTTCTACGGGACGCGGAACGCCGTGCTCGTGGTCGCGGGAGGCTTCGATCCTCCGACGGTGGCGCGCGAGGTGCGGCGTCGCTTCGGTCCGTTGCCGCCGACCGGGGCCGATCCGACCCTTACGGTCCGCGAGCCGGATGCGCAGGGCCCTCGGCGCGCAGAGCTCACCGGTCCCGGCACGACCCCGTACCTCGAGATCGGATGGCCGGCCCCGGCGGTAAAGGACCCGGCGACCCCGGCCACGATGCTGCTCGACGCGATCCTCGGCGGCGAGACCCGCATGTTCTCGCTCGCGGGCGCCTGGGACCATGCGGGGGAACACCCGAGCGCCCGGTTGTACCGCGCCCTCGTCGACCCCGGGCTCGCGGTCCGGGCGACCAGCGAGTTCCGCGCCCACGTCTGCCCCGGGTTGTTCACGGTCCAGGCGCTCGCCGCCCCCGGCGTCTCCCTCGACCGGGTCGAACGGGCGATCCGCGCCGCGATCGAACGCCTCGCGCGGGACGGGCCGACGGACGGGGAGGTGGGGGAACTGCGCACGCGCATCCGCCGGGCGGCCGCCCTGGCCTACGAAGGGGCGAGCCGCACGGGCTTTCGGCTCGGGTACTTCAGCACGCTCCGGGACCCCTCGCTCGAGGGCGAGCTCTACTCCGCGCTCCTCCGCACCCCGGCGCGGTCGATCCGCGCGCAGGCCCGTGCGCTGTTCCGCGACGATCGGCAGGTCGCCGTCCGCTTCACGCCGACCGGGGAGCGACCCGATGCGTGAGCGCGACGATCCGTTGCGGATCGAGTACGCGGGCGCGGTCGGGGGCCTCGCGGTCGTGCGGCACCCGCCCCCACCGGGGGCCGCGAGCTGTTCGGCGACGTACGTCGGACCCGCGGGCTGGGGATTCGACCCCCGGGGCCGCACCGGCGTCGCCCGCCTCACGAACCAGCTGCTCACGAGCGGCGCCGGGGCCTGGGACCGTCGGTCGCTCGCGCGCCGGCTCGATCGGGCCGGCGCGACGCTCGCCGCGAACGCCGATCCGGAGTCGGGCGAGGTCACGATCTGGGGGCCCGCCGACCTGTGGCGACCGCTCCTCGGCATCCTCGCCGAGGTCGTCCGGCGGCCGCGATTCGACCCGGCGGACGTCGCCCGGGTCCGACGCCAGGCGCTCGAGCGCGCGCTGCGCGAGCGGACGCAGCCGGCGAACCGTGCCGAGTTCGAGTTCCTTCGCGCCGTCTTCCCGACCGGCCACCCCTACGCGTCGACCGGACGGGGGACCCGGTCGACGCTGGCCCGCATCGGCCGCGGCGATCTGGTCCGATTCCACGAGCGGCAGTACACGGGCGGCGACGCGACGCTCGTCGTGACCGCGCCGGCGAGCGCCCGCGACGTCGTCGCGGCGGCGCGAGCCCGCTTCTCGGGGCTCGCCGAGTCGCCGATCCCCTCGCTCCGCACCCCGGGCGCTCCGCCCCGTCGTCCGCAGGAACGCCGGATCGACCTGCCCGGACGTTCGCAGGTCGAGATCCGCTGGGGCGGTCCTTCGATCGCGCGGCGGGACGAGGGGTATCCGGCGGCGTTCCTCGCGAACGAGATCCTCGGCGGCCGGCCGCTGCTGTCGCGCCTGTTCCAGCGGGTCCGCGAGCGGGGCGGACTCGCCTACCACGCGTCGAGCGCCCTCGAGGCGATGCGCCTCGGCGGATACTGGGTCGCCCAGGTCGGATCGGGCGCCGACCGCTGGTCGCGGGTGCTGCCGATCGTGCGGGCCACCGTCGACGAGCTCGCCGATCGACCGATCCGCGCGGCGGAGCTCGACCGGATCCGGGAGAGCGCGATCGGCCAGATCCCGCTCGCGCTCGAGACGACCCGCGAGGCCCACGAACTCGCGGTCGACCTCGCCTACCATCGGCTCCCGCCCACGTACTGGTCGGACTGGCCGGCGACGTTGCGCGCGGTCCGGGCGAGGGAGGTCCGCGACGCCGCTCGGGAGCACCTCTCCCTCGCGGAGGCGACGCAGGTCGTGGCCGGGCCGCTCACGCCCCCCGCGAAACGCTGACCGCGTCGACGGTCCGGGGCGCAGCGAGGCCGTCGCGGTCGCCCGCGGGCAATACGCACATATACGTCTACGTAAGTGGGGGGCGCATGCGGCCCCGCGCGAAGGCCGAGTCCGTCGTCCAGGGAATGCTCCGAAAGAACATCACCATCACTCCGGAGGAGGAGCAGTTCCTCGCCCGGCACCCCGAGATCAACCAGAGCGCCCTGTTCCGCCAGATCGTGGAGAGCCTCATGCTCGCCGAGCGGTCGCCGAACGTGGCGTCGACCCAGCAGGTCCGGCTGGGCAAGGCGGTCTACCGGTCCGGCGCGATCATGTTCCAAAAGCCGGCCGACCGGCGTCGCCCGTAGTCCCGGGCGACCGCTCCGGGGCGTCCTGGTCCCTCCGGCGCGGCCCGAGGCCCCGGAGTGCGGGAAGCTCCGCGTCCTGCGCCCGGGCGTAGACGAGCCCGGTCGATCCGGGGGTCGCCGCCCACGCCGCGCGCGCGACCTCCGCCGTGAGACCGGGGAGCGCGTGGCGCGACACGAGGTGGCCGAACGCCCAGCGTCGGCGCACGGCGAGGTCGGTGAAGTGCGGGGCGTAGTGGCCGCCCCCCACGGCGAGCGCGACGACGTCCGTCGGCTCGGGGCGGAGGTCGGCGACCACGGCCGCGAGAAGGTCCACCGCCGCGGGGGACGGGCCCGGCTTGGTCCCGAAGCCGATCTCCGCGAAGAACGCCGGCAGCTCGAGGTACGGTCCGTGATGCGTCGCTTCGTAGCTCGCGCGCAGACCGCTCGCGGGCCCTCCCTCGGCGAGGCCCCGCAGGGCGGCCGCCATCCGCATAGGGTCGGTCGGCACGACCGAGAACGGGCGCCCCCCGATCTCGGCCGACGCCCCGAAATTCCCGAGGGGATGGACGGTGAGGCACTCCACCTGCTGCTCGCTGCGGTGGATCGAGACGAAGACCACCGTCGGGCGCGCCGCCCGCAGCTCCCGAGGCAGCCGCCGGTCGAGCGACTCGTCCCGCACGTGGGGTCCCGGACGGCGGAGGAGAAGCGTGGACGCGTTGAGACGCCGCACGGGCGCCCCATCGACCTGGAACCCGGTGGCGGGCGGTGTCCCCCAGCGGGCCCCGACCGCGGTCGCGACCGGGTCGAGGGCCGAGAGGATGACGAGGGAGTCGGCGGTCACGTACCGTGGCATCCCCCCGGGACCTTACGCTCCCGGGGTCGCCGCATTCGCGGGGTACAGGTGGGCACTAGCGCGCCGGCTCCGCTTCCCCACCCGGCTCGACCACCGTTGCGTAGAGGCGCGCCACGCGATCCCCGAGCTTCCGCTCGACCAGCGTCTCCATCGTTTTGAGACCGTTGCCCGTCAGCACGAAGACGACGTCGTCGGTGCGGGCGATGAGTCCTTCGTCGACCATCTCCTTGCCGGCGGCGAGCACCGTGGCGGAGGTCGGTTCTGTCAGGATCCCTTCCCGGCGGGCCAGCGCGAACATCGTGTCCAAGGTGTCGCCCTCGAACGCGCTCGCCATCCGGCCCGACGACTCCCGGATCGCGGCGAGCGCGCGGGGGGCGTCGTAGGAGTCCTTCGCGACCGTGCCCTCCGCGAGGGAGTCCGCCGGCCGCTCGACGCGCAGCGAATGATCCGCCCCTTCCTTCCAGGCCCGGGTCACCGGGTCCGCGTCGTAGACCTGCACCCCGACCATCCGGGGCGCGGAGGTCGTCACCCCGAGTTCGCGCAGCTCCCTGAACCCTTTCCAGAGGCCCACGAGATGGCTGCCGTTGCCGACGGGGACGAACACCCAGTCCGGCACCCGTCCGTGCTCGACCACGATCTCGTAGGCTGTCGTCTTGTCGCCTTCCGACCGGTACGGATTCAGCGCGGGGTTAGCGTCGTACCAATGGCGGGACAGGTACGGACCGACCGCGAGGTCGCGGGCGGGATCGCGGTGGACCAGCTCCCAGACATCCTCGAACGCGCCGTCCACTCCGATGCCCCGGGCGCCCATGTACGCGACGAACGTTCGCTTGCCGATCGATGCCCCGGCCGGCGTGAAGACGAGGCAGCGTAGTCCCGCTCGCGCCGCGTAGGCGGCGAGCGAGGCGGCGGCGTTGCCCGAGGAGACGCACGTCACTCCCGTGGCCCCGACCTCGAGGGCTCGGGCGACCGCCACGGCGGACTCGCGGTCCTTGAACGACCCGGTCGGGTTCGACCCTTCGTTCTTGAGCCAGACATCCGCGAGGCCGATCTCGCCGCGCAGACGGGGCGCCGCCAGCAGCGGCGTCGCCCCCTCCCCGAGCGTCACGCGCGCCGGGGCGGGCAACAACGGGGCGTAGTCCCACAGGCTCCGCGCCGGGCCGCGGAGGAGCGACACAACGTCGACGGCGTCCCGAAGCCGGTCGTAGTCGAAGACCACCTCGAGCGACCCGTAGATGCCGCGGTGCCGAGCCACGCACGCGGGCCGCGGACAGCTCAATCCCCCCGCCAGCCGGGGGTCCTCCGCGTGCTCGGGGATCTCGTACTCCGCTCCGCAAAAGATGCACCCCAACGCACGACGGAAGCTTCTCGGATGGGTCGGCGCAGGCGCCGATCCGAGGAGGTGCTCCGGGTCCGACCGTACGTCCGACATCCGGCCCACCGGTTCCCCGGACCGGGTCCGGATTTTATGAGCGTCGAGTGACGCGGCGTTGACCGTGCTCCGCGGGGACGACGGCCTCGGGCGCCACCGTACCCGACCGACGACGAAGAGCGCGACGAGTGTCGCGCTCCCGAGCCCGAGGATCTCGCGGGTCCTAGGGCGGGGGCTGCGACCCCCGATCCTCCCCGACCCCCGGCGAGATCTTCGGAGAGGGAGAGAGCACCGGTCTCGCCGAAATGGCGGACCTGATCGGAATCTACTATTGGGCTCCGACCGAAATAGCGGCCAGCGGAGAGGCCGTTTGTACCGGAGGATGAAGTCAACACAAATGTATACGTTTGCTCGGGG